>Ga0268257_1000809_pt1 | contig 31756 bp, 25 predicted proteins | sample AgamicAtPrz_FD_200249 | JGI IMG/M metagenome (GOLD analysis project Ga0268257, IMG submission 200249) | Agave microbial communities from Guanajuato, Mexico - At.P.rz (v2) (version 3) | ecosystem: Host-associated > Plants > Phyllosphere > Phylloplane/Leaf | place: Guanajuato, Mexico | collected... | reverse complement strand
CTGGGGCGGCGCGCTGCTGCGGCCCCTGGCCAGGGCGGACAGGCGCTGCGTGGCCCAGATCGGCAGCGGGTCGGCCGGGGCATCGTCGGCAAAGATCCAGTGCTCGACGCCCGTGCCAGTGCCGCCGCCTTCGGCCTTGAGCAGGGCCTGGGCGCGTGCGGCCACCTCGCCGCCCTCGTGCTCGAACACCAGGGCGCGCGCTGCGCCGTCCTTGAGGATGAAGGCCAGCTCCTGCGCCGCCAGCCTGTAGTTGATGGGATTGAAGATGGCGCCCAGGCGCGCGGCCGCCAGCATGGTGAAGACAAAGGCCGGCGTGTTGTAGAGAAAGGCCGCGACCACGTCGCCATGGCCTATGCCCAGCTCGGCCAGGCCGTGGGCGTGGCGGTTGACTTCGGCATCGAGCTGGGCGTAGGTCCAGGCGCGGCGCTCGCCGCCCTCCCACGCGACCAGGGCTTCCTTGTTCGGCAGGTAACGTGCCGGCCAGGCCAATGTGTCTCCCAGCGTCTGCTGCATGTGCGCTTCTTCCTTCTCGCTCACGAGATTTCATATATCGATGCATCTCAATGTAGGAGATTTTTTAGACAGTTATGCAATTTGCAAATGCATCCATGCAGGCAAGCGCATGGAGCTGGGGCCGGCCCGCGGAAATCCCGAAGCCGCGCGGACGCTGGCCGCAGCTAGAATGCGCCGGTCAGGAGAGAGTGCCCGCCCGGCCGCAATGGTCACAGGCAGCGGCACCGCCGAAGGCGCAGGGTTCGTCCCGAACGCTCAGGCAAAAGGACTGGCACCGCCTGCCGCCACGGCCGCAGGCGTTCCTAGCTGGAGAGAGATGCAGGGCACGGCGGTGTGCCCCATCCACCGAAGGAGCAAGCCCCACGCATGGAAGGTGCGGGTGAATCTCTCAGGTAAAGCGGACAGCAGGGCAGGACATCCCGGGATTCCGGGATGGCGTTGTGCCTTGCCCCTTGCCGAGAAGAGAGTCCCTCCTTGACCGCTGTCTCCACCACCGATCTGCTCAAGACCCCGTTGTTCGACCTGCACCAGGAACTGGGCGCGCGCATGGTGCCGTTTGCCGGCTACTCCATGCCCGTGCAATACCCGCAGGGACTGATGGCCGAGCACCTGCACACGCGTGAGGCGGCAGGCCTGTTCGATGTCTCGCACATGGGCCAGATCAGCCTGCGCGGCCCGGATGCCGGCGCGGCGCTGGAATCGCTGCTGCCCATGGACGTGCTGGGCCTGGGCGAACACCGCCAGCGCTACGGCCTGCTGCTCAACGACGCGGGCGGCATTCTGGACGACCTGATGTTCGTGCGCCGCGAGGACGACCTGTTCCTGATCGTCAACGGCGCCTGCAAGCACGAAGACCTGGCGCACATAGAGGCCCGCATCGGCCAGCGCTGTGAAATCGAGCCCCAGTTCGACCGGGGCCTGCTGGCGCTGCAGGGCCCGCAGGCAGCAGCCGCCATGGAGCGCCTGCTGCCCGACACGGCCGGGCTGGTGTTCATGACGGGCGGCTACTTCGACTGGGAAGGCGCCGAGCTGTACATCACGCGCAGCGGCTATACCGGCGAGGACGGCTTCGAGATCTCCTTGCCCGCCAGCCACGCCGAGGCCTTTGCCCGTGCCCTGCTGGCCCAGCCCGAAGTCAGGCCCGTGGGCCTGGGCGCGCGCAATTCGCTGCGCCTGGAAGCCGGCCTGTGCCTGTACGGCAACGATCTGGACACGACCACCACCCCGGCCGAGGCCGCCCTGAACTGGGCCGTGCAGAAGGTCCGCCGCATCGGTGGCGAGCGCGAAGGCGGCTTTCCCGGCGCGGCCACCGTGCTGGCCCAGCTGCAGTCGCCCGAGCTGCTCACGCGCAAGCGCGTGGGCCTGGTGGCCCTGGAGCGCGTACCCGTGCGCGAAGGCACGGAGCTGCTGGATGCCAGCGGCCGCAAGGTCGGCCAGGTCACCAGCGGCCTGCTGTCGCCCACGCTGAACCAGCCCGTGGCACTGGCCTATGTGGAGCCGGGCAGCGCCGCCGTCGGCACCACGCTGCAGGCCATGGTGCGCGGCAAGGCCGTGCCCATGCAGGTGCAGGCCACGCCCTTCGTGGCGCCCCGCTATCACCGCGGTTGAGGACAGCCTGCGCGCTTGGCGTGGATCGAGTTCGGCGGATTCGTTTTTCCTGCCATCGCATGCCGCTACAGTGCGCACTGACCTTTCTCAAACCGCCTTTCACAGGTTTCTTTTCAGTTTCTATCGGAGCAAGCCATGAGCATCCAGTATTCCAAGGACCACGAATGGATCAACGCCGCCAACCCTGACGCGGCCATCGTCGGCATCACCCTCCACGCGCAGGATGCGCTGGGCGACGTGGTGTTCGTCGATCTGCCCGCCGTGGGCACCAGCTTCAACCAGGGCGATGTGGCCGGCGTGGTCGAGTCCGTCAAGGCCGCCGCCGATGTCTACATGCCCGTCAGCGGCGAGATCGTCGAAGTCAACGAAGCCCTGCGCGACGATCCCTCCCTGGCCAACAGCGATCCGCTGGGCGAAGGCTGGTTCTTCAAGGTCAAGCTCAGCGACGCAGGCCAGCTGGCCGCGCTGCTCGACGAAGCCGCCTACACGGCCTTCGCACAGAGCAACTGACGCCACTTTCCAGCCAGGACGGGCGCCAGGGCCCGCCCTGGCACTTTTCAGCTTTTGAGACAGGTCCCTCCATGCTGATGTCCTCCACCCAGCCCCTTGCCGCCCTCGAGAACGCCACCGAATTCGTGGCCCGCCATATCGGCATTGCGCCCGAAGACGAGGCCCACATGCTCGGCGCCATTGGCGCGGCATCGCGCGATGCGCTGATCGACGCCATCGTCCCGCCCTCCATCCGGCGCCACCAGCCCATGGCGCTGCCGCCAGCGGCCACCGAAGCCCAGGCGCTGGCCGAACTCAAGGCGCTGGCAGGCCGCAACCAGCTGCTCAAAAGCTTCATCGGCCAGGGCTACTACGGCACGCACACGCCTGGCGTCATCCTGCGCAACATTCTGGAGAACCCCGCCTGGTACACGGCCTACACGCCCTACCAGGCCGAGATCTCGCAAGGCCGCATGGAGGCCCTGGTCAACTTCCAGACCATGGTCTGCGACCTGACGGCCATGCCGATTGCCAACGCCTCCATGCTGGACGAGGCCACGGCGGCCGCCGAGGCCATGACGCTGGCCAAGCGCTCCGTCAAGAACAAGAGCAACCGTTTCGTGGTGGCGGGCGATGCCCACCCCCAGACCATCGAAGTCATCCAGACGCGCGCCGCGCCGCTGGGCATCGAGGTGCTGCTGGCCAACTCGCTGGAGGAATGGAACCAGCTGATGGAGGGCGACTACTTCGCCGTGCTGGCCCAGTACCCCGCCACCAGCGGCCGCATCGACGATCTGCGCGCCGACGTGGACAAGGCCCATGGCAAGCAGGCCGCCTTCATCGTGGCCACCGACCTGCTGGCGCTGACCCTGATCACGCCGCCCGGCGAATGGGGTGCCGACATCGTGGTGGGCACCACCCAGCGCTTTGGCATGCCCATGGGCGCGGGCGGCCCGCATGCCGCCTTCATGGCCTGCCGCGACGAGTTCAAGCGTTCCCTGCCCGGCCGCCTGGTCGGCGTGAGCGTGGACGTGCACGGCAAGCCCGCCTACCGCCTGGCACTGCAGACGCGCGAGCAGCACATCCGCCGCGAAAAGGCCACCTCCAACATCTGCACGGCCCAGGTGCTGCCCGCCGTGGTGGCCAGCATGTACGCCGTCTACCACGGCCCCGAGGGCCTGGAGCGCATCGCCCGCCGCGTGGCCTCGTACACGGCCATCCTGGCGCGCGGCCTGGCCGAGCTGGGCGCGCCGCTGCGCGAGGTGCCCAGCTTCGACACGCTGAGCCTGCACACGGCTGCGGCCACGCAGGCCATCGTGGAGCGTGCCGTGTCCCTGGGCGCCAACCTGCGTGTGTATTTCAAGGAATACCTGTGCATCTCGCTGGACGAGACCACCACGCGCGCCGATGTCGAGCTGCTGTGGAAGATCTTCGCCCGGGACGGCCAGGCCCTGCCCAGCTTCGCCGCCTTCGAAAAGGGCGTGGAGCCGCTGATCCCTGACGGCCTGCGCCGCAGCAGCGACTTCCTCACGCACCCGGTGTTCAACACCCACCGCTCCGAGACCGCCATGCTGCGCTACATCCGCCAGCTGTCGGACAAGGACCTGGCGCTGGACCGCAGCATGATTCCGCTGGGCTCCTGCACCATGAAGCTCAACGCCACCAGCGAGATGATTCCCATCACCTGGCCCGAGTTCGCCCAGGTGCACCCCTTTGCCCCGGCCGACCAGCAGCAGGGCTATGCGGAACTGGACAAGCAGCTGCGCGACTGGCTGTGCCAGGCCACGGGCTACGCCGGCATCAGCCTGCAGCCCAATGCCGGCAGCCAGGGCGAGTACGCGGGCCTGCTGGCCATCAAGGGCTGGCATGCGAGCCGGGGCCAGTCGCACCGCAACGTCTGCCTGATTCCCAGCAGCGCCCACGGCACCAACCCCGCCAGCGCGCAGATGGTGGGCATGCAGGTGGTGGTCACCGCCTGCGATGCCAACGGCAACGTCGACATGGCGGACCTGGCGGCCAAGTGCGAGCAGCACAGTGCCAACCTGGCCTGCATCATGATCACCTACCCCAGCACGCACGGCGTGTTCGAGACCCAGGTCAAGGAGCTGTGCAAGCTGGTGCATGACCATGGCGGCCGCGTCTACGTGGACGGCGCCAACATGAATGCCCTGGTGGGCCTGGCCGCGCCGGGCAGCTTCGGCGGCGATGTCAGCCACCTGAACCTGCACAAGACCTTCTGCATTCCGCACGGCGGCGGCGGCCCGGGCGTGGGCCCCGTCTGCGTGGTCGAGGACCTCGTCCCCTTCCTGCCCGGCCATGCCACGGCGGGCCTTGCGGGCGGCACGGGTGCCATCAGTGCCGCACCGCTGGGCAATGCGGCCGTGCTGCCCATCAGCTGGATGTACATCCGCATGATGGGTGCCCAGGGCCTGACCCTGGCCACCGAGACCGCCATCCTCAGCGCCAACTACATCAGCGCCCGGCTGCGCGACCACTACCCCACGCTGTACGCGGGCGAGCACGGCCATGTGGCGCACGAGTGCATCCTGGACCTGCGCCAGTTCAAGGAAAGCACGGGCGTCATGGCCGAGGACGTGGCCAAGCGCCTGATCGACTACGGCTTCCATGCGCCCACGCTGTCCTTCCCCGTGCCCAACACGCTGATGGTGGAGCCCACCGAAAGCGAAAGCCTGTACGAGCTGGACCGTTTCGTGGACGCCATGATCTCCATCCGCGAGGAAATCCGCGCCATCGAGCAGGGCCGCCTGCCCCAGGACGACAACCCGCTCAAGAACGCGCCGCACACGGCCGAGACGCTGCTGGCCTCGGAATGGGCCCACCGCTACAGCCGCGAGGCCGCTGCCTACCCGGTGGCTGCCCTGCGCCAGTCCAAGTACTGGTGCCCGGTGGGCCGCGTGGACAACGTCTACGGCGACCGCAACCTGTACTGCAGCTGCATCCCCGTGGACGCTTACCTGAGCTGAAGCACCTGCCACCGAAAGGGGCGCTTGTGGCGCCCCGCCTGGCGCGCGTACACTGCGGCCCTGCCCGCGCCGGGCTCCGGTAATCTGCCGGACGCCGGGCGCGGGCCACCAGGATTTGTGCGGCATGTGCCGCTTTCCCCAGCGCCAGCCCGCGATGAGCAGCCCAGACCATTCCGATCCGCCTCGCGACGACGAGCACCTGCCCCTGCATGCGCTGCTGGCGCCCGGCGCCGACCTGCCCCCCGTCGAACGCTTTCCCCTCTTCCAGCCCGAAGACGACCCGCTGCAGGCCCTGGTGGCCGAGCTGCGCAACTACCAGCGCGAACTGGAAATCCAGAACCGCGTGCTGGACTACAGCCAGGCCGTGGCCGAAAGCGCCTCCGAGCGCTTCGAGGCCCTGTTCGCCAGCATTCCCCTGCCCCTGCTGGTGGTGGACGAGCACGACATGGTGGTGCAGGCCAACGCCATGGCGCACAGCGCCTTCCAGCCCTCAGAGCATGACCGGCTGCTGGTGAACTTCGCGCCCTTCGTGCACCCGGACGACGCCGAGCGCGTGCGCGAGACCTTCTCCGCCGCACGCGAGCTGGGCCGCACCGAGGCCCATGAGGTCTGCTTCGAGATCACCGAGCAGCACCAGCTGCGCGCCGACCTGCACGTGGCCTGCATCGCCATCCCCCAGCAAAGCGGCCCGCCCATTGCCCAGTACCTGTGCGCCGTGGTGGACCAGGGCCCGCTGCTGGCCGAGCGCCTGGCGCTGCAGCAGCGCAACCACCAGCTGTTCCTGAGCGAGCGGAGGCTGGAATCGGTCATCAACTCGGCGCTGGACGCCATCATCTGCCTGGACTCGGACCAGCGCATCACCGTCTTCAATCCCACGGCCGCCGCCCTGTTCCTGTGCCCGCCGCACGACGCGCTGGGCAGTCCGCTGGAGCGTTTCCTGCCCGATGCGGCACAGGCCCTGTCCTTTGCACCGCTGACCACGCAGGCCGTGCTGGGCGAGATGACGGCGCGCACGGCCAGCGGCCGCGAGATTCCGGTCGAGGTCAGTGTCTCCTTCGAGCACCACAGCGGCGGCGAGACCACCACCGTGTTCGCGCGCGACCTCACCAGCCGCAAGAAGGCCGAGGCCCAGCGCAACGAGCTGGAAGACCAGCTGCGCGAATCGCACAAGATGCAGGCCCTGGGCACCATGGCCGGCGGCATTGCGCACGACTTCAACAACATTGTGGGCGCCATCCTGGGCAACGTGGAGCTGGCCAAGGCCGACTGCGGCGGCAATGCCGCAGCCATCGAAAGCCTGCAGGAGATCGAAAAGGCCGGCCGCCGCGCGCGCGACCTGGTGCGCCAGATCCTGACCTTCAGCCGCAACGAGCCGCCCCAGCGCAAGCCCGTTCAGGCGCGCGAAGTCATGGGCGACACGGCGCGGCTGCTGCGCGTGACCCTGCCGCCCGCCGTGGAGCTGCAGGTGCATGTGCCGCCGCAGCTGCCCCCCATGCTGGCCGACGCCATGCAGGTGGAGCAGGCCCTGTTCAACCTGTGCACCAACGCCATGCACGCCCTGGGTGAGCGGCGCGGCCTGATCCAGATGGACGCCGACCTGGTGCGCCCCGACCAGCGCCTGTGTGAGCGCCTGGGCCTGCCACCCGTCAGCTACGTGGCGCTGTCGGTGCAGGACAACGGCCCCGGCATGGATGCGCGCACACTGCAGCGCATCTTCGAGCCCTTCTTCACCACCAAGCCCGTGGGCCAGGGAACGGGCCTGGGCCTGCCCGTGGTGCACGGCGTCATGCGCAACCACGGCGGCGCCGTGGACGTGTACAGCATTCCAGGGCAAGGCAGCCGCTTCACGCTGTACTTTCCCCCGGCCGACGCCCTGGCGCCCGCCGAGTACGCACCAGCCCAGGCGCCCGTGGCCGAAACGCCGCCCAGCCTGCCGGAGCCGCTGGCAGCCGCAGAAACCCCGACCGGCCCGCAGTTCGCACTGCTGCCCGACCCGCAGGCCGCACAGCAGCATGTGATGTACGTGGACGACGACCAGGCCCTGGTCTTCCTCGTGCAGCGCCTGCTGCGCCGTCGCGGCTACCAGGTCAGCGGCTTCACCGATCCGCACGAGGCCACCGAGGCGCTGCGCGCCGCCCCCCAGGACTACGACCTGCTGGTCACCGACTACAACATGCCGGGCTACAGCGGCATCGACCTGGTGTATGAGGCGCTGTCCATCCAGCCCCTGCTGCCCATCGCCCTGGCCTCGGGCTACATCACCGCCGAGATCGAGCAGGCCGCCATGGCCGCAGGCGCCCGGGCCCTGGTGCACAAGCCCAATGACGTGGAGGAGCTGTGCGCCACCGTGCACAGGCTCCTGAATGAACGGTGAGCGGTTCAAGCGCTGAACGCCTGCAGGAGTGCCTCGGTGCTGGTACTGCTGCCGATGCCGATGCAGATACCGATGCAGGTGTCTCCTGCCTGTACGAGGACGCCGAGCTGCTGGTGCTGGACAAGCCCTCCGGCCTGCTGTGCGTGCCTGGGCGCGGCCCCGACAAGCAGGACTGCCTGAGCGGCCGCGCCTTGCAGCGCTGGCCCGATGCGCTGGTCGTGCACCGGCTGGACCAGGCCACCTCGGGCCTGGTGGTCATGGCGCGCAGCCTGGCCAGCCAGCGCCTCCTGAGCGAAGCCTTTGCGCAGCGCCGCGTGCACAAGCGCTACGTGGCCGTGGTCGCCGGCCGCCCTGCCGCGCAGCAGGCCGACGCCTGGCAAAGCATCGACCTGCCGATAGCCGCCGACTGGGAGCGGCGCCCCTTGCGCATCATCGATGCCCTGCAGGGCAAGCCCAGCCAGACCCTGTGGCGCGCCATGCCCGCAGCCACCGAAGACCAGGGCACACCCACCACGCGGGTGCAGTTGCAGCCCGTGACGGGCCGCACCCACCAGTTGCGCGTGCACATGGCGGCGCTGGGCCATCCCATCCTGGGCGATGCGCTCTACGCCGATGCCGCCGTGCAGGCCCTGTCGCCGCGCCTGCTGCTGCATGCGCACCAGCTGGAGCTGGCCCATCCCCTGTCGGGCCAAACGCTGCGTTTCGAATCCGCCGTGCCGTTTTGATCCACCGCAGAAACACGCAAACCGGCGCCGTCTGGCGCGTTGCTGCAATGCAACATTCCGTGTACGTGTTTCCCCTTCTTGCAGTCGGTCATATTGGTTTCATGCAGCACCGTCTGGGTGCACCGTCGGCATCAGGCGTTTTCGTCGCCCAAAACCGGCGTTGACAAGCGGCCTGCGATGGCATCCAGCCCTTAGCGAAAAGCCTGCATGCGCGCCAGCCCCGGGATACCCTGTTGCCATTGGTAACCAGGAGATTAATCTGTGCTTCTTTGCGCGGATCGCCCCTACAGGAGCCACCGCGTTTTTCAGAACGCTTTACCCAAAGTTGAAGGAAGTACTCATGAGCATTCCGTTCCGCATGCACACCGTCGTCGCCGCCCTGGGTTTGGCTGGTGCCGCCTTGTTCTCCACAGCGCATGCGCAAATCAAGATCGCCATGGTGGTTCCCACCACCGGCCCGCTGACGCAGTACGGCGACATGGTCAAGGAAGGCGTGAACACCGCCGTGGAAATGGCCAATGCGGCTGGCGGCGTCAATGGCAAGAAGATCGAGCTGGTGTCCGTCGATGACGCCTGCGAACCCAAGCAAGGCCCCGTGGCCGCCAACCGCGTGGTCAACGCCAAGATCGGCTACGTGATCGGCCCCGTCTGCTCGGGCGCATCGATTGCCGCCGCCCCGATCTACAACAACGAAGGCGTGGTCGTCGTGACCCCCTCGGCCACTTCCCCGGCCCTGACCGACGGCAAGAACTACCACTTCATCTTCCGCACCATCGGCCGCGATGACCAGCAGGGCCCGGCCGCCGCCAAGTTCATCCTGGACAAGGCCAAGCCCAAGAAGGTTGCCGTGCTGCACGACAAGCAGTCGTATGGCCAGGGCATTGCCTCCTCCGTGCGTGACGACCTGAAGAAGGCCGGCGTGGAAGTGGCCCTGTTCGAAGGCATCAACGCTGGCGACAGCGACTACTCCGCCGTCATCACCAAGCTCAAGAGCGCCGGTGTGGACTTCGTCTACTACGGTGGCTACCACCCTGAAATGGGCCTGCTGCTGCGCCAGGCTTCCGAGCAGGGCCTGAAGGTCCGCATGATGGGCCCCGAAGGCGTGGGCAACCCCGAAGTCAACGCCATCGCCGGCAACGCCGTCGAAGGCATGCTGGTGACCCTGCCTGCAGACTTCTCGGCCAACCCCAAGAACGCCGCCGTGGTCAAGGCCTTCAAGGACAAGAAGCGCAATCCCTCGGGCGCCTTCCAGCTGACCGCCTTTGCCGCCACGCAAGTGCTGCTGGACAGCATCAAGGCCGTGGGCGACAGCCCCGCCAAGGTGGCTGACCACCTGCACAAGTCCAACTTCGAGACCGTTCTGGGCTCGGTGGGCTGGAACAAGCAGGGCGACCTGAAGTCCTTCGACTTCCAGGTGTTCGAATGGCACAAGGACGGCAGCAAGTCGGTCGCTGCCAAGTAATCCCCCTCGTTGACTGGCCGGGGCACGCTTGCGCGTGTCCCGGTTGTCTGCATCCTGGCCTTTTAGGCCTTTTCCTGTTTTGGGGCGGCATTACACCATGTCAGAACTCTTACCTCAGCTGATACAGCAGCTGTTCAACGGACTGTCCCTGGGCGCCATCTATGCCCTGATCGCCATCGGCTACACAATGGTCTACGGCATCATCGGGATGATCAACTTCGCCCACGGCGACATCTACATGATCGGCGCCTACATCGGCCTGGTCACGCTGTCGGCCATCGGCACGACAAGCGGCCTGCCCGTGTGGGCCATCATCGGCCTGATGCTGGTGGTGTCGGTCTTCGTCACCGGCGTCTACGGCCTGGTGGTGGAACAGGTGGCCTACAAGCCGCTGCGCCGCAGCCCGCGCCTGGTGGCCCTGATCTCGGCCATCGGCATGTCCATCTTCCTGCAGAACTGGGTGGCCCTGGGCCAGGGCGCGCGCGACATGGCCGTGCCCTCGCTGCTGCCGGGCGCGCTGCGTTTCGGCGCCGAAGGTGGCTTCGAGATCTATGTGCCCTACTCGCGCATCCTGATCATCGTGGTCGCCATCGTGCTCATGGTGCTGCTGACGCTGTACATCCGCCATTCCCGCATGGGCCGTGCCTCGCGCGCCTGCGCCCAGGACATGCACATGGCCAGCCTGCTGGGCATCGACACCAACCGCGTGATCTCGTTCACCTTCGTGCTCGGCGCCATGCTGGCGGCCGTGGGCGGCGTGCTGATCGCGCTGGCCGTGGGCAAGCTCAACCCGTTCATCGGCTTTCTGGCCGGCATCAAGGCCTTCACGGCGGCGGTGCTGGGCGGCATCGGCTCCATCCCCGGCGCCATGCTGGGCGGCGTGCTGCTGGGCGTGGCCGAGACCTTTGCGGCAGCCTACATCTCGTCCGAGTACAAGGACATCGTGGCCTTCGGCCTGCTGGTGCTGATCCTGCTGTTCCGCCCCACGGGCCTGCTGGGCAAGCCTGAAGTGGAGAAGGTCTGATGAAAGCCAAACCCACCTTGAACCTGCGCGACGCCCTGATCGCCACGGTGATGACCGCCGTGGTCGTCACGCCCATCTTCGGCCTGCACCTGGAGCGCGCCGGCACCCGCACCATCATCAACCCCGACTGGACGGTGGTGGCCTGGGCCTGCGCCCTGGTCTTCCTGGTGCAGCTGCTGCGCCCGCTGATCGCGGCGAAGATGCCCAAGGTCTCGCTGCCATCGCTGCCACACGCACGCCCCAGCCACCGCAACGGCCTGATCCTGGCCGCCCTGCTGATCGCCGTGTCCTGGCCCTTCTTCGCGGGCCGCAACGCGGTGGACATCGCCACGCTGGCCATGATCTACGTGATGCTGGGCCTGGGCCTGAACATCGTCGTGGGCTTTGCCGGCCTGCTGGACCTGGGCTTCGTGGGCTTCTACGCCGTGGGCGCCTACACCTATGCGCTGCTGTTCCACTGGGCCGGCTGGTCCTTCTGGGAAGCGCTGCCGCTGGCCGGCGCCGCTGCCGCGATGTTCGGCTTCGTGCTCGGCTTTCCGGTGCTGCGGCTGCGCGGTGACTACCTGGCCATCGTGACGCTGGGCTTCGGTGAAATCATCCGCCTGATGCTGGTCAACCTGACCAGCATCACGGGCGGGCCGGACGGCATCTCCAGCATCCCCAAGCCCACGGTGCTGGGCCTGGAGATGACGCGCAATCCCTCCACCGAGGGCGGCACGACCTTCCACCAGTTCCTGGGGCTGGAGTTCAGCTCGCTGCACATGGTGATCTTCCTGTACCTCATGGCGCTGCTGCTGGCCGTGGTCACGCTGTGCATCTCCAACCGCCTGGTGCGCATGCCCATAGGCCGCGCCTGGGAGGCGCTGCGCGAGGACGAGATCGCCTGCCGCTCCCTGGGCCTGAACCCCATGAAGATCAAGCTGTCCGCCTTCACGCTGGGCGCCATGTTCGCCGGCCTGGGCGGCGCCTTCTTCGCGGCGCGCCAGGGCATCGTCAACCCCGAATCGTTCACCTTCATCGAATCGGCGCTGATCCTGTCCATCGTGGTGCTGGGCGGCATGGGCTCGCAGCTGGGCGTGATCATCGCGGCCATCTTGCTGACGGTGCTGCCCGAGCTGGCGCGCGAGTTCTCCGAGTACCGCATGCTGATCTTCGGCCTGGTGATGGTGCTGATGATGATCTGGCGCCCGCAGGGCCTGCTGCCCATGCGCCGCCACCATGTGGAGGTGCGCTCATGAGGCATGCCGACACCATGATTTTTGGGACAACAGAAAGCAGCAAGGGCCGGCAATGAGCGAGTATTTGCTAGAAGTCAAAGACCTGTGCATGCGCTTCGGCGGCCTGCTGGCCGTGGACCATGTGGGCTTCAACGTGCGCCCGCAGGAAGTGTTTGCCATCATCGGCCCCAACGGCGCCGGCAAGACCACGGTGTTCAACTGCATCAGCGGTTTCTACCAGCCCAGCAGCGGCTCCGTCACGCTGGACGGCAGCGCCATCGAGGGCCGCAGCAGCCACCACGTGGCCAACCACGGAGTGGTGCGCACCTTCCAGAACGTGCGGCTGTTCAAGTCCATGACGGTGCTGGAAAACCTGCTGGTGGCACAGCACCGCAGCTCGGGCGTCAACCTGCTGTCGGGCCTGTTCAACACGGCAAGCTACCGCCGCAGCGAAGAGGAAAAGATCGAGAGCGCCCTGCACTGGCTGGACGTCATGGGCCTGCGCGAGTTCGTCAACCGCGAGGCCGGCAACCTGGCCTACGGCCACCAGCGCCGCCTGGAGATCGCGCGCTGCATGATCACCAAGCCGCGCGTGCTCATGCTCGACGAACCGGCCGCCGGCCTGAACCCGCAGGAGAAGAAGGACCTGCAGGGCCTGATCGACCAGCTGCGCCGCCAGTACGGCATTGCCGTGCTGCTGATCGAGCACGACATGGGCCTGGTCATGGGCGTGTCCGAGCGCATCCTCGTCATGGAGTACGGCAAGCCCATCGCCATGGGCCTGCCGGATGCCATCCGCAACGATGAACGGGTCATCAAGGCCTACCTGGGAGAAGCCTGATGCCTGCCATGCTGCAACTGGAGAACATCTCCACCCACTACGGTGCCATCTGCGCGGTCGACAGCGTGAGCCTGCACGTCAACCAGGGCGAAATCGTCTCGCTGATCGGCTCCAACGGCGCCGGCAAGACCTCGCTGCTGATGACGGTGTGCGGCAACCCGCGCGCCAGCTCGGGCCGCATCTCGTTCGAGGGCGAGGACATCACCCAGCTGCCCTCGCACCACATCATGCGCAAGGGCATCGCGGTCTCGCCCGAGGGACGGCGCATCTTCTCGGACCTCACGGTCACGGACAACCTGAAGATGGGCGGATTCTTCCTGGACAAGCCGCAGATCGAGGCCGGCATCGAACATGTGTTCGGCCTCTTCCCGCGCCTGCGTGAGCGCGCCCACCAGCGCGCCGGCACCATGTCGGGCGGCGAGCAGCAGATGCTGGCCATCGGCCGCGCGCTGATGAGCAAGCCCCGCCTGCTGCTGCTGGACGAGCCCACGCTGGGCCTGGCGCCGCTGATCATTGCGCAGATCTTCGAGATCATCCAGACCATCCGCACGGCCGGCGTCACGGTCTTCCTGGTCGAGCAGAACGCCAACCGCGCCCTGCAGATCGCCGACCGCGGCTATGTGCTGGAAACCGGCAAGGTGGTGCTGGAAGACACCGGCGCCAACCTGCTGACCAACGACGCCGTGCGCCGCGCCTACCTGGGCGCCTGACAACGCACAGGCGCCTGGCGCTCCACGGGCCCGCCCTTTGGCGGGCCTTTTTCTTTTCACGCGCAGATCGCACAGTGGTCTGGTCATGCGCGGCCGATTGTGGGGTCTGCGGCCTGGACGCAGGCGTTATAAAACACGTCCCTGCCTCTCATTGCTTCCCCACGCCCATGAACGCCTGCGCCCCCCAAGACATGCTGCAACCCCTGGCCATCGACGTGGTGTCCGTGCAGTCCCAGGTCGTCTACGGCCGCGTTGGCAACAACGTGGCCATGCCCACGCTGCAGGCGCTGGGGCTGGCGGCGGCGGCCGTGCCCACGGTGGTGTTCAGCAACACGCCGCACTATCCCAGCATCCACGGCGGAGCAATTGCCGCCGAGTGGTTTGCGGGCTATCTGCAGGACCTGGGCGCGCGCGGCGGGCTGCGGCAGTTGCAGGCCGTGCTGGCCGGCTACCTGGGCGGGCCGGCCCAGGCCACGCTGCTGGCGGACTGGGTTGCCGGCCTGCTGGCGCAGCGCCCGGCCTGCGCGTGGTGGTGGACCCGGTGATCGGCGACCACGACAGCGGCATCTATGTGGACCCCGCCATGGTCGAGGCCTACCAGCGCCACCTGCTGCCGCTGGCCGACGGGCTGACACCCAACCATTTCGAGCTGGAGCGGCTGACCGCGCGCCCTGTGCGCGGCATGGACGATGTGGTCCAGGCCGCGCGCAGCCTGCTCAAGGGACGCACGCAGTGGGTGGCCGTGACCAGCGCATCGCCCGAGCTGGACGGCGAGCCTGCCCAGCGCATGCGCGTGGCCCTGGTCACGCGCGATGACGTGCATGTGATCACCCACGCGCGGGTGGATGCGGTGCCCAAGGGAACGGGCGATCTGTTCAGTGCCGCGCTCACCGGCCACTGGCTGCAGGGCGCCAGCCTGCACGAGGCGGCCGAGCGTGCCTGCGAACGCATCGTGCAGGCGCTGGAGCGCACCCGGCAGGCGCACAGCGCCGAGTTGCTGCTGCCATCGGACCCTGTCGCCGCCCAGGCAGCGGCCGGGCCGGCAGCACGGGCACAAGCGATACCATCGCCCGCATGAACAATGCATCGCCTCTTCTTTCCCTGACGATTCTTACCGGCGCCTCGCGCGGCATGGGCCTGGCCATGGCCCGGCAACTGCTGGATGCCGGCCATGAACTGGTCACGCTGTCGCGCTCCAACAGCGAAGACCTGGCCCAGGCGGCCGCCACGGCGGGCGCGCCGCTGCAGCAGTGGAGCGTGGACCTGGGCGAGCCCGAGGCTGCGGCCCGCAGGCTGGGCGACTGGCTGGCCGGCCTGGACGCCACACGCTACGCCAGCGTCACCCTGATCAACAACGCGGGCGTGATTCCGCAGATTGCGCCGCTGTCGCAGCTGCAGCCCGCCGACATTGCCCAGGCCATGCGCGTGGGGCTGGAGGCGCCCATGCTGCTGACGGCCGCCTTCCTGGCCGCCACCGAGGGCTGGACGGCCGTGCCGCGCAAGGTGCTCAACATTTCTTCGGGCCTGGGCCGGCGCGCCATTGCCTCGCAGGCGTCCTACTGCGCGGCCAAGGCCGGCATGGACCATTTCAGCCGCAGCGTGGCGCTGGACGAGGCGCTCAAGCCCCACGGCGCGCGCATCTGCTCGCTGGCGCCCGGCGTCATCGACACCGACATGCAGGTGCAGCTGCGCAGCGCGGATACCGCCGCCTTCCCCGACGCAGGCAACTTTGCCCAGCTCAAGGAGGGCGGCAAGCTGTCCACGCCCGAGCAGGCGGCAGTCCAGGTGCTGGGCTGGCTGCAGCGTGCCGATTTTGGCGAGCAGGTGGTGGCCGACGTGCGCCAGCCCTGAGCATTTTTCGGGTGGCAGCTTCAATGCGGTGATGAATATCCGGCAATGGAAAAGGCATCGCCGCACTGACCTGAATAATCCGAATACCCGCCCTGGAAAATGTTCTGCAAGAATTACCGATTGCAAGCAGCATTTTCCATATCCAACCTGAGCATTCGCTTGAAAATCGTCATCTGGCAAAGGATGACGTTTTTCATCTGCGTTTGCCAGTCCTGCATTTCCAATCCTCCTACAGCGGCGTCTATTGCGACTGGCAAGAATGGGGCACTCAACTCCAAGAAAGTCGGCCATGTCCATTGCCTATTCCGAATCCGCGCCCCTGGCTGAAGCGCCAGTGGTCAACACGGTCGCCACCGTAGATACCTCACGCAGCGGCGTTTCATGGGCCGCGATATTTGCCGGCGCCATGGCGGCGGCATCGCTGTCGCTGCTGCTGTTCATTCTGGGCACGGGCCTGGGCCTGTCGTCGGTGTCGGTATGGTCCGGTGAAGGTCTGGATGCCGGCGCCCTGGGCCTGACGGCCGTGGCCTGGATCGCCTTCACGCAGCTGGCCTCGGCCGGCGTGGGCGGCTATCTGGCCGGACGGCTGCGCACTCGCTGGCAAGGCGTGCACACGGACGAGGTCTACTTCCGCGATACGGCCCACGGCTTTCTGTCCTGGGCACTGGCCACGCTGGCCATGGTGGCCCTGATGGGCGCCGCTGCAGGCGGTGCCGTCTCCGGCGCCTTCAAGGCCGCGCAGACCGTAGCCACCAGCGCCTCCAACGTGGTGGGCGGCGCGATCGGAGCCGCCGGCGGTGCGGCTGCTGGCGGCGCCGCAGCCATGGCCGGTGCCTCGGGCGCCGATGCCTCGCCCCAGGGCCTGGCCTACTGGACCGGCAGCCTGTTCCGCAATTCCGGCGCCGCAACCACCACCAGCAATGCCACCCCCGCCGACCTGGCCAGCGCCACCCGCGAGGCCGGCGTGATCTTTGCCCAGTCGCTGCGCACCGGCCAGCTGTCTCCCGCCGACGAGCAATACCTGGCCCAGCTGATTGCGCGCAACTCCGATATGTCCGTGGAAGATGCGCAAAAGAAAGTGCGAAGCACCTTTGATTCCGTGCAAATGCAGATAAAGCAGGCCGAGCAAAAGGCTGGAGAAGCCAAGCAAAAGGCCAAGCAGGCAGCCGAAGAGGCACGCAAGGCCACGGCCCATTCCATGCTCTGGCTGTTTGTTTCGCTGATGCTGGGCGCTTTTGTGGGCAGCCTGTGCGCCACCTGGGGTGGTCGTCAACGCGATGCGTTTTGATAATCCCCGGCACTGAAACCCAATCAATCCAATTCAATCCATTCAACGGAGGCTTGCCATGCGATCCATACTGCTTTTTCTCCTGGGCGTTCCCATTCCCATCATCATCCTGATTGCGCTCATCCACTGACGGATGCCGCCATGCCGGCCACGCGCAGCAAGTCCCAGGCATCCCGCCCGGCCCGCCCCACCAAAGGGGCGGCCAAGGCGGCGACACCCCAGGCCTCGCTCGCGCTGTACCGGCAAAAGCGCGACTTCACGCGCACACCGGAACCTTCGGCAGAACCTTCCAGTGAGACGATTGCAGGGCAGCCCGGCGCGGGCGCCCTGCAATTCGTCATTCAAAAGCACTGGGCCAGCCACCTGCACTACGACTTTCGGCTGGAGCTGGACGGCAGCATGAAAAGCTGGGCCGTGCCCAAGGGCCCCAGCTACGACCCGGCCGACAAGCGCATGGCCGTCCAGGTGGAAGACCACCCCATGGCCTACAACCGCTTCGAGGGCCAGATTCCACCGGGACAGTACGGCGCGGGCAAGGTCATCATCTGGGACCGTGGCACCTGGCTGCCCAAAGGCGATGCGGCCGAAGGCTATCGCAAGGGCAAGCTCAAGTTCGAACTGCGCGGCCACAAGCTGCAGGGCCGCTGGACCCTGGTGCGCATGCGCGGCAAGGACGACGCCAAAAAGCCCGCCTGGCTGCTGATCAAGGAGCACGACGGCCTGGAACGTGCTGCCAGCGAATTCAACGTGGTCGAGGACATGCCCGACAGCGTGGCCGGCCTTCCCCTGCCCACCGCCACAGCGCCCGTCACCACTCCCGTCGCTACGCCCGTCACCGCGCCCATGCCGCAGAGCATGGCCCCGCAGCTGGCAACCTTGGTGGACCATGCACCTGCAGATGCGGGGCAATGGATCTTCGAGAGCAAGTTCGACGGCTACCGGCTGCTGGCGCGCATCGAGGACGGCGCCGTTCGCCTTTTCACGCGCAACGGCAAGGACTGGACCACCAAAATGCCCGCCCTGGCCCACGCCTTTGCCGCGCTGCCCCTGCAATCGGGCTGGGTGGATGGCGAGGTGCTGATGCTGGACAGCGACGGCCGCCCTGACTTCCAGGCCCTGCAAAACGCCTTTGACGGCGAGCGCACCGACCACCTGGTGTTCTTCGCGTTTGACCTGCTGTGGCAGGACGGCCAGGACCTGCGGCCCCAGCCCGTGGAGCAGCGCCGCCAGCAGTTGCAGGCCCTGCTGCACAAGGCGCCTTCGGACCGCCTTCGTTTCAGCGAGGCCTTTGACGCCCCGCCCGCCGACCTGGTGGCTGCCGCCTGCCAGCTGGGCCTGGAGGGCGTGATCGGCAAGCGGCGCGGCAGTGCCTATGCCTCGCGGCGCAGTGCGGACTGGATCAAGCTCAAGTGCGGCCTGCGCCAGGAATTCGTGATCGCGGGCTACACCGATCCCCAGGGCACGCGCACGGGCCTGGGCGCCCTGGTCCTGGCCGTGCATGGCGAGGACGGCCAGCTGCGCGCGGCAGGCAAGGTGGGCACGGGGTTCAACAGGCGCACCCTGGCCGACCTGCGCCAGCGCCTGGAGCGCCTTGCCACCGGCACCTCGCCGCTGGCGGACAGCCGGGGCCTTGGCAGCGGGGTGCACTGGGTGCGCCCCACGCTGCTGGCCGAGGTCTCGTTCGCGCAGTGGACCGAGGACGGCCAGGTCCGCCATGCCGTATTCCAGGGCCTGCGTGCGGACAAGCCTGCACGCAGCATTGTCAAAGAGGAGCCACAGCACGTGCCATCGACCGCATCTTCCGCCAGCGCTGCAGCCACGCCTGGCGCCGCACGAACGCAAACCCGCCATGCCAGGGCGGCGCGACTGCCCGCCTCGATGACCATCACCCATCCCGAGCGGGTCATCGATCCCTCCACCGGCATCACCAAGATGGATCTGGCGCGCTACTACGCCACGGTGGCGCCCTTCATGATCACCCACCTCAAGTCCCGGCCCGTGGCCATGGTGCGGGCGCCGGACGGCATCGAGGGCGAGCTGTTCTTCCAGAAGCACCTCGACCAGGCGCCGCTGCAGGGCATCGCCGCCCTGTCGCCGCAACTGGACCCCGGCCATGCCCCGCTGATGGAGGTGTCCCGGCGCGAAGGCCTGGTGGCGGCGGCGCAGATGAACACCATCGAATGGCACACCTGGAACGCGCGCAAGGACCGCATCGACCGGCCTGACCGCATGACCTTCGACCTGGACCCCGGCGAAGGCGTGCCCTGGCAGCAGGTGCAGGAGGCCGCCAGCCTGCTGCATGTGCTGCTGCAGGAGCTGGAGCTGCCGGCCTTCCTCAAGACCAGCGGCGGCAAGGGCCTGCACGTGGTCGTGCCCATCAAGCGGCTGCTGGACTGGGACACCGTCAAGGCCTTCTCGCAGGCCGTGGTCCAGCACCTGGCCCATGCCGTGCCCCAGCGCTTCGTGGCCAAAAGCGGGCCGCGCAACCGCGTGGGAAAGATTTTTGTGGACTACCTGCGCAACGGCTTCGGCGCCACCACGGCCTGCGCGTGGACGGCCCGGGCGCGGCCGGGCATGGGCATCTCCGTGCCCGTGGCCTGGAACGAGCTGGACAGGCTCACGGGCGGCGCGCACTGGACCATTCGCTCGGTAGACCAGCGCCTGCGCCTGGGCAACTCCCCCTGGGAGCATTACGGCACGGCCGCCGTGGGCCTGGGCCGCGCCATGAAGGCGCTGGGCTTCGAGGCGCAGCGTTGAGCACCGTCCTGCAGGGATCGAAGAAAGCACCGCCATGAAGAAAGCCGCCTCCCCCAAATCCAGCCCGTCCACCTCCGCGCGCAGCATGTGGAAGGGCGCCATCAGCTTTGGCCTGGTGCACATTCCCATCGGCCTGTACGCGGCCACGGCCAGCTCGGACATCGACTTCGACTGGCTGGACAAGCGCAACATGCAGCCCGTGGGCTACAAGCGCATCAACAAGGTCACGGGCAAGGAAGTGGCCACGGCCGACATCGTCAAGGGCGTGGAATTCGAGGAGGGCCGCTACGTGGTGCTGAGCGCTGAAGAGATTGCCGCCGCCTTTCCCAAGACCACGCAGACCATCGAGATCGAGGCCTTTGTCGATGCCCAGGACATCCCCTTCATCTACCTGGAACGCCCCTACTACACCGCCCCCCTGCACCGTGGCGAGAAGGTCTACGCCCTGCTGCGCGAGGCCCTGCGCAAAAGCAACAAGGTGGGTGTGGCCAAGGTGGTCATCCAGACCAAGCAGCACCTGGCCATCCTGATCCCCTGCGGCCGGGCGCTGGTGCTCAACCTGCTGCGCTGGGGCGGCGAGATCCGCTCCTTCGAGCAGCTGGACCTGCCGCCGCTGGACGCCAAGGCCGCCGGCATCAAGAGCGCCGAGATGACCATGGCCATGGCCCTCATCAAGGACATGAGCCAGGCCTGGGACGCCGACCAGTTCCGCAACTCCTTCAGCGAGGAAATCCACCAGCTCGTGCAGGCCAAGGCGCATGCGGGCGATGTCCAAAACGTGGAAAAACAGGAGACCCCACCCGCCGCGCCGGCCAACGCGGCCGTGCTGGACCTGACGGCCCTGCTCAAGAACAGCCTGGGCAAGGGCGCAGGCGGACCATCCGCCACCGCAGCCAAGGAAAAAAATACCGCGTCAACGGTAAAAAATGCAAAGACCCCGGCGTCCAGAAAATCGACAAAATCCACAAAAACCCCGGCCAGGGCCCCTGCAAAACGCCCCGCCGCCAAATAACCCCATATTTGGCCTGGCTGCATTTTTTACAAAAGCAATTTCATTATAAGAAATACATCCATTTTTACCGACAAAATGGAACAAGACCACTCCATAGCAAATTCCAATGCTTTACCAAAAGTAATCTTCCAAATATCCTACAAGCCCGCCATTTTCACGGTCGCACAATGAAATTGCAGTGATGACGGCATCGCTGTTTACTTAAGGAGTACGGAAATGACGCAACAGACCAACAACCCTCAAGGCAACACGGCCAGCAACCAGCAAAACGACAAGAACAAGCAGCAGCAGCAACAGAACAATCCGGGGCAGCAGCAGCAAAGCAATCCCAACAACCCGAACAATCCCAACCAACAGCAGCAACAGAGCAATCCCCAGCGCAACCAACCAGGGGAACAGCAAAAGCAGGGCAGCCATCAGCAGCGTTAAGCTGCCGATAGCGTGAACTGGCAAAGGGCCCCCTGGGCCCTTTTTTTATCTCCAGAGCTTTGCTGACGATGCCCTTTGGTTCAGCCAATCGCCTCTTCCAATAATTATTGCCTCATACAACAGGCCATCCTCTTTCTTTCAAGGAGTAAATCGTGGCTAAGAAATCCCCTGGTGAAAAGAAATCGTCCAAGCAATCCCCCACAGGCCATGGCGGAGAATTACAGCAACAGGCCGACGGACAGCACCCCGGATTGACCACGCAGCAAGGCATTCCGGTTCCTGATAATCAGAACTCTCTCACCGCCTGGGAAAAAGGCCCTACGCTGCTGGAAGATTTCATCTTGCGCGAGAAAATCACGCATTTCGACCATGAGCGCATTCCAGAGCGAATCGTCCATGCACGCGGCACAGGCGCCCACGGTTATTTCCAGCTGACAGATTCGCTGGAGCAATACACCACCGCCAAGGTCCTGACCGAAACCGGCAAGCAAGTGCCGATCTTTGTGCGCTTCTCCACCGTGGCCGGTGGGGCAGGCTCGGTGGACACCCCGCGCGATGTGCGCGGCTTTGCCATCAAGTTCTATACCGAAGAGGGCAACTGGGATCTCGTGGGCAACAACATCCCGGTCTTCTTCATCCAGGACGCCATGAAGTTTCCCGACCTGGTCCATGCCGTGAAGATGGAACCCGACCGGGGCTTTCCGCAGGCCGCCACGGCGCACGACACGTTCTGGGACTTCATCTCCCTCATGCCCGAGTCCATGCACATGGTCATGTGGATCATGAGCGACCGCACCATTGCACGCAGCCTGCGCATGATCGAGGGCTTTGGCGTGCACAGCTTCCGGCTGGTCAATGCCCAGGGTGAAAGCACCTTCGTGAAATTCCACTGGCGGCCCGAGCTGGGCATCCAGTCCACGGTCTGGGACGAGGCCCTCAAGCTGCAGGCCGCAGACAACGACTACCACCGCCGCGACCTGTTCGAGGCCATCGAGGCGGGCGACTACCCAGCCTGGGAGCTGTGCGTGCAGCTGTTCTCGCAGGAGCAGGCAGACGCCCTGCCCTACGACCACCTGGACCCCACCAAGCTCATCCCCGAAGAGGAAATTCCGCTGCGCAAGATCGGCCGCTTCGTGCTGGACCGCTGGCCCGACAACTTCTTCGCCGAGACCGAGCAGGTGGCCTTCTGCCCGGCCAATATCCCGCCCGGCATCGATTTCAGCAACGACCCGCTGCTGCAGGGCCGCCTGTTCTCGTACCTGGACACCCAGCTGTCGCGCCTGGGCGGGCCCAACTTCACGCAGCTGCCCATCAACGCGCCCAAATGCCCGTTCGCCCACCACCAGCGCGACGGCCACATGCAGACCGAGGTGCCCAAGGGCCGCGTGGCCTACGAGCCCTCCAGCCTGCAGGCCGACAGCCCGCGCGCCTCGGCAGCCCGCGGCTTGCGGCACTTTGCCCAGCCCGCGCAGGAGGGCGCCAAGGGCCGCATCCGCCCCGAGAGCTTTGCCGACCACTACAGCCAGGCGCGCATGTTCTACCAAAGCCAGAGCGCGCAGGAGCAGGCCCACATCGCCAGCGCCCTGGTGTTCGAGCTGTCCAAGGTACAGACGCCGCATGTGCGCCTGGCCGTCGTCGGCCACTTGCAGGTGATTGACGCCGACCTGGCACAGCGCGTGGCAGACGGCCTGGGCCTGCCCCAGTTGCCGCCTGCCGCCAAGCCTGCCGTGCCCCCGCAAAAGCTGCCGCCCAGCCCGGCCACGCGCATCATCGACCGCATGAAGCCCACCTTGCAGGGCCGCTGCGTTGCCATCCTGGTGGACGAAGGCTCCAGCGCCCGGCACGTTGCCGCCTTCCACAAGGCGCTGGTGGCGCAAAAGGCCAGCGTGAAGATCATTGCGCCCAAGATCGGCGGCGCCACGCTGGACGACGGCAGCCACCTGCCGGCCGATGGCCAGCTGGCCGGATCGCCATCCGCGCAGTTCGATGCCGTGGTGTCCATCATCACGCTGGAGTGCGGCCAGGCGCTGGCCCATGAGGCAGCCGCGCAGGACTGGTTCCGCGACGCCTTCGGCCACCTCAAGGCCATTGCCGCCTGCAAGGCCACGCAGCACATCATGAAGACGGCCGGCATCACGCCGGACGAGGGCGTGTTTCCCATCGACAAGCCCGAACCCTTCATCGAAGGCGCCAAGAAGCGCTTCTGGGCCCGCGAAGCGAAGCTGAGAACGCTGGCCTGACCCCCCCGCCCCGGCGTGCGCCACATCATTGCCACCAGATGGCACCGCGCCGGACTTCAACCAACCTTGTACCCGGGCCATTTCCCTCGGGCCCAGGCATGGCGCTTGCCATGGCAACACCAAGGCCGGCCCGGCCTGCCACCCCTACAGGAGCAACTTCCCATGATCACTTCGGTACCTGCACCCCCTGTCACCCCGCCTGTCGCGCCCCCGGTCAACCCGCCGCCCACCGAGCCGCTGGTTCCCCCCGTGGGCGACCCGCCACCGGCCCCGGCACCTTCGCCCTACTCCGACCCGCCCATTGCCCCGCCGCCACCGCCGCCGCAGGGGGTGCACTGAGCTCCGCGCCAGCCAGGGGCAGGGCAGCGAACGCAGACGGCCCCGGCCCTGCCCTGACCTATGTGAACGACCGCATGCCCGGCTGGCGCCGCGTGCGGCGCGGCAAGGGCTTTTCCTACGTGGCACAGGACGGCAAGCCCGTGCGCGATGCCCAGGCGCTGGCGCGCATCCGCAAACTCGCCATTCCACCGGCCTATGTGGATGTCTGGATCTGCCCCGATCCCCAGGGCCACCTGCAGGCCACGGGCCGCGATGCCCGGGGCCGCAAGCAGTACCGCTACCACCCGCAGTGGCAGGAACAGCGCAAGCAGGTCAAGTTCGACCGCATGCGCGCCTTTGGCCGCCACCTGCCCGCCATACGTCGGGCGGTGGCGCGCGACCTCAAGCCTGGCCGGCCGCAGCTGGACACCGTGGTGGCCGCCATCGTCTGGCTGCTGGACTGCACGGCCCTGCGCATAGGCAATGACGAGTATTCGGAGAGCAATGGCTCCTACGGCCTCACCACGCTCAGAAACCGCCATGCCCAGGTGCACGCGGGTGATCTGACGCTGAGCTTCAAGGGCAAGAGCGGCGTGCTGCAGCAGGCCCGCGTGTCCGACCGGGCCGTGGCCCGCATCGTCAAGCGCTGCCAGGAGCTACCGGGCCAGCGGCTGTTCCAGTTCATCGACGATGAAGGCGAAGTCCACCATGTGCGATCCGAGCATGTGAACGACTACATCCGCAGGATTTGCGGCAAGGCTGCGGCCCATGGGGCTGATGCCGGAGATACCTCAGACGGCCCGGATTTCAGCGCCAAGGATTTCCGCACCTGGCATGCCAGCGTGTACGCGCTGGAACTTGCGCTGACCGCAGGCAAGGCGGCGCCGCAAGAAGGCGCAGGCACCAGTGCGGCGGCACTGAACGCTCTGGTCACGCAGGTCGCCCGGCGCCTGGGCAATACCTGTGCGGTTTGCCGCAAGTTCTACATCCATCCCCAGGTGCTGGCCCTGTGCGAGCAACCTGGACAGGACATTCCCACCGCACCGGACAGGCGCCCGCGCGGACTGAGCGCCAAGGAATGCCTGTTCCTGGGGCTGCTGCAGCCCCGCAGCGGCCGGCGCGCCAGTCGCCAGCCGCCTCCCTGATGCCGCCTCCCGCACGCCCGGCAAACACTGTGCCTGTGGACTGACAAAGACGCCCGCATGCTCGCCCTTAAACTGGCAGATCATGAAATTTTGTCAAAACGCGTTGCGGCGAGGACCCCTGGAGGCCATGCGATGAACCACGTGCTGATCGTCGATGACGATGCGGATTCCGCAGCGACCATGCGCGAACTCGTGGGCGTGGACCGCTTCTCGGTCGCCGTGGCCCACACCCTGCGCGACGCGCGCCGGCAGATGGCCATGCAGCCGCCCAGCCTGGTGTTGCTGGACCTGCAACTGCCCGATGGCAACGGCATGGACCTTTTCGGTGACCAGCAGGTGCCGCAGGACTCGCAGATCGTGCTGGTGACCGGCCACGCCAGCCTGGACTCCTCCATCGAGGCCCTGCGCCGCGGCGCCATGGACTATCTGGTCAAGCCCGTGGGCATCGGGCGGCTGGAGGACATTCTTTCGCGCTTTCTGATCCCCACGGCCGGCCTGCCGGAGACGGGCACCAGCACCGTCACGGGCGCGGCCTTCGACCAGATCACCCCGCAAGACAGGACAGGCGCCGGCTACTGCGCCCAGGAAGGGCGCTTTGGCCGGCTGTGGGGCGGCTCGGCCCCCATGCAGCGGCTGTACCAGCAGATGGAGCGGGTGGCCGGCACCTCGGTCACGGTCTTTCTGACGGGCGAAAGCGGCACCGGCAAGGAAGTCGTGGCACAGACCCTGCATGAGCTGAGCCAGCGGCGCAGCCGGCCCTTCCTGGCGGTCAACTGCGGGGCCATTTCTCCGCACCTGATCGAAAGCGAGATCTTTGGCCACGAAAAGGGCAGCTTCACCGGCGCCGACCGCCAACACCAGGGCTTTTTCGAGCGCGCGGCCACGGGCACGCTGTTTCTGGACGAAATCACGGAAATGTCGATGGAGCTGCAGGTCAAGCTGCTGCGCGTGCTGGAGACCGGGCGCTTCATGCGCGTGGGCTCCACCCAGACGCTGCAGACCGATGTGCGCGTGATCGCCGCCACCAACCGCTGCCCCTACGAGGCCGTGGCCAGCGGCAAGCTGCGCGAAGACCTGCTGTACCGCCTGAACGTCTTCCCCATCGAGCTGCCGCCGCTGCGCGAGCGCCTGACCGACGTTCCGCTGCTTGCGCAGCATTTCATGGAGGCCATCTCCCAGCGCGAGGGCCAGGCCAAGCAATTCACGGCATCGGCCCTCAAGCAGCTTGCGCAATACAGCTGGCCCGGCAATGTGCGCGAGTTGCGCAATGCCGTGCAGCGCGCCTATGTGATGGAGCCCGGCCCGCTGGTGGGCCAGGAATGGCTGCCCCGGCCGCCCGTGGCCATTGCCCAGCAGCCGGCCCCGGTGCATCCGGCCGCCCACGCGCTGCACCTGCCGCAAATGCCACATATGCCGCAGGCGGGGTCCATGCCAATGAGCGCGCCATTGACCGCGCCACTGACAACGCCATCGACCACGCCCATCACCCCCACCATCACAGCGCATGCGCCCGCCGACCACGCGCATGCAGCCGCCACCTACGACCTGCCCGACACCGAGCCGGCCACCATACAGCTGCCCATCGGCATGACCATGGCGCAGGCCGAGCGGCTGCTCATCCAGGCCACGCTCAAGCAGTGCAAGTACCAGAAGGAACGCACGGCGGCCGTGCTCGGCATCAGCCTCAAGACCCTGTACAACCGGCTCAGGGACTATGCGGGCGGCAAAAAGGGCGAGACGGACGCCGAGCACGGCTGACACCCAAACTTGCAGGCACGCTGCTTGCCACCTTGCTTGCACCTTCGTGCAACCAAGGACAAGCCCATGGACTCCTCTCCTCCCCGCGCCTACGGTGTCTTCAAGCCCGTGGGCCACATGGTGGTCTCGTTTCCCACAGCTGCGCAGGCCGATGACGGCGTGGCCGCGCTGCAGGCGCTGGACCTGCCCGCCCAGGACATCCAGCGCTATTCCGACCGGGAAATGCTGGCCCAGATCGATGAAGACCTGCGCCAGGCCAGCCCCGTTGCTGCCGTGGGCCAGGAGCTCAACCTGGTCAAGGCCCACCAGGCCCTGGCCGAACGCGGCTACCACTGGCTGGTGGTGCGCGTGGACAGCGACGAGGCCGCACGCACGGCCGCCGATGCCCTGAAGGCCGCCGGTGCCGAGCGCGCTCAACTCTATGGCCGCTTCATCATCGAGGAATTGATAGAGCACGCCGCCGACCTGCCCCAGGTCAGCGAGTCGCCCGACCGGGGCCTGGATGCCCAGACGCCTTCGGGCCATGAGGCGGAGCGTGCAGAGATTCGTCCTGCCTCGGATCAGGACACCGCCCCTGACAAGCCGAGGCTCTGAACGGCCTGCAGGAGCCGGGCACGCCGATTGCCCTTGACCACCAACCGTAACTTTTTTTCAAGGGCGATGCCATGGACTTCCTCATCTGGCTGATGGTGGGTGGCCTGATCGGCTGGATTACCAGCATGGTCACGAACACTCAGGCCGAGCAAGGCATTTTGCTCAACGTGGTCATAGGCGCCATAGGCGCACTGCTGGGCGGCTGGCTGCTGGCGCCGATGCTGGGGCCTTCGGCCATGAATGCGCAGACGGAGGCGCCGGCCACCTCCATGTCCATCTTCGTCTCTCTGGCCTGCGCCGTTGCGCTGCTGGCCATCTTCAACCTGTGCAAGCGGAGCGTGCCGCGCTGAAAGCGGCCAGGCAGCCTGTCAGTCCAGCCTTTGCGCCAGGCAGTCCTGCGCCGCCATGGCCACGCGCGGCAGCACCAGTGAGACCGCCAGGCAGCGGCCATGCTCACCCTCGGCCCGCACCACGCCGCCGCGCTCCAGGCACAGGCGGCGCGCCAGGCTCAGGCCGCAGGTGGCGTCCGCATCGGCATCGTTCAATGGAGTGAAGACAGGCGGCGGCTCCTGCCTTTCCACACTTTCCAGCCGTGGCGCGCCCACCTCGCCGGTACCGGAGCCGGTGCTGGCGGCGCCCGCCCCGTGGGCCATGGCCTCGATGCGGATCTCCACCAGCGCATTCCCGCGAGAAGCTGCGGCCTGGGCCTGGGTCAGGTCCTCGGACAGGGGCCGGGCGGCCATGTGCACCTGCGCGCCATCGGTCATCGCTTCGCGGATGGCGAGAAAAATGCTGATCAGCGCCAGCTCCAGCTCATCCGGGTCGACATGCACGCCCAATCGCGGCGCCGGCTGGCCGGGCTGACTGGCCTCGGCAGGCTCCGCCACCTCCAGCGCCATGCGCTTGCCCAGCACCACGGCCAGCGTGCCCTGCAGGCCGGGCAGCCAGCGGTACAGGTCCACCACCAGCGCATGCGTGCAATGGTGCGCCCCAAAACGCAGCAGTTGCTGCGTGAGGCGGCTGGCCGTGTCCACCGAGCGCAGCATGGCCTGGGCGGGCAGGCGCAGGCCCGGGTCTTCGGAGCGCCGCTCTATCAGATAGGCGCTGTTGCTCAGAATGCCCAGCTGGTTGTTGAACTCATGGGAAAACCGGCCTGCCAGCCGCCCCACCACCTGCAGGCGTTCGCTCTGGAGACGGGCAGCGGCCGCTTCGAGACCGGCAGCGTCCACCGCAGCGCCTTCGGACAGGCCGGCATCACCGCCGCCCTGGCCTTGGCCCTGGTCTTGCGCCTTGCCCCCCATTGCCGGCAACACCAGGGCCGCGCTGCCCCGCAGCGCCAGCCGCGCCAGTCCCAGGCCCGCCACCGCAAACAAAACGATGGCCACCCAGATCACCCCCTTCAGGGGCCGGGAGCATGCGGGGTCCAGCGCAGAACAGGGGACCCAGCTCACCCAGGTCCAGCCCTGGGCGGACTTGCTGAAGAAGGCCCGCAGCGGCCCGCCCTGCGCATCTGGCAGATCCAGCCAGCCCTGCGAAGCGCCCTGCCCTGCGCCCTCCCCAGCGCTTTGCTCTGCGCCTTGCCCCGCACTTTTCGCGCCGGGCGCAGCATGCGCCAGGCTGGCCGCCAGCCGCTCGCTGAAATCGGCGGGCAAGGCAGGCAGGTCGGCTGCCGCGCCGGGCCCGGCCGGCAGGGCGCGGCCTGTGCTGTCCACCAGAAAGCCGGGCCAGCCGGAGTCCAGCAAGGGCCGCAAGGCCGCCAGCACCTGGTCGGCGCCGGCCGTGCGCGGCTCCTTGTCCAGCAGACGGGCCACGGCCATGCTGCTGACGCGCGCGGCCTGCTCCTGCGCCGCATGCTCGGATTGGTAGGCGCGCAACAGCAGCCAGGACGAGGCCGCCAGCACAAAGACCAGCAAGGCCAGCAGCAGCAGGACCAACCTCAGGCGTATGGACATGGGATCTTCGGGCAGGGCATCACGCGGCGCCTCCCGTGGAACGGAATTCTGGGCCCCCGGGGGCGGGACCGTGTGGAAGCTGGTGGACTGGTACATGGCAAAGTTTGCAGAAAACCTTGCGCCCAAACGGCAATTTCTGCCGTGGACGCCATGACCGGCCCCGCTGTTCCAGAACCGATCCCCCGCAGCGGCGGCAAAACCCTGGGCCCCGTGCCGCCTGCGCAGGGAGACCACAGCAGGTTTCGTGCCCAAAGTGTATCCAGACGATTCGTCGCCCGCATGGCGGCATGGAGCTTGCGTCTTCGGGTCATCGCACCAAGGAGATGAAATGGGTTCCATGCACCTCAGGGCGGACATACGCCAGTCCCAGACGCTTTCTCCCCGCCTGCAGCTTGCAGTGCGGATGCTGCAGATGTCCTCGCTGGACTTTGCCGCCGTGGTGCGCAGCAAGCTGGAGGACAACCCGTTCCTGGAAGACCCGCAGGATGCGCAGGACGGCGAGTACGAACAGGGGCTGCTCGACGGCAAGGAGCTGGGTGAAGAGGACCGGGAAGGCGGCATGGGCAGGCTGGCCCCGGAGGCAGGCCTGACCTCCGATATGGCCATGGATGAAGGCTTCGGCATGGGCATCGGTCTGGACATGGACCGCGATCTCCCCGGCACGCAGCACCCGCCCGACCCGGCCGACCACCTGCCCGGCCCCGCCACCGAACCCGCCGACGACCGCGACCTGTGGCTGGCCGACATGCATACGGGTGCGCGCCAGGGGGTGGATGGAGAAGGCACGGCCATGGATCTGGCGGCCTGCGAGACCACGCTGGCCATGCACCTGCACGGCCAGCTCAATGTGATGGCGATGACGCCGCGCGACCTGTGCATGGCCCGCGCCATCGTGGAGTCGCTGGACGACGATGGCTATCTGCGCACCGACCTGCAGGAACTGGCCGGCCTGCTGGCCCTCAGCCCCGCACCTGACGCGCAGGAAATGCTCATTGCCCTGCGCCTGGTGCAATCGCTGGACCCGGCCGGCGTGGCCGCCCGCAGCGTGGGCGAATGCCTGTTGCTGCAATGCCCGCAGATCGGCGATGCCCACCTGCGCCAGCTGGCCCAGGCCATGGTGCAGGACCACATGGATGCGCTGGCCGCCCGCGACGTGCCCCGGCTGGCCCGGGCGCTGCAGGTGCCGCCCGCGCAGATCACGCAGGCGCTGGACTGCATACGTCGGCTGAATCCCAGGCCGGGCTGGAACTTCGGCTCCTCCCACGTGGACTACATCGTTCCCGACGTGATCGTGCGCCGGGGCCGGAACGGCTGGAACGTGCACCTCAACCCCGCGGTCGTGCCGCGCGTGCGCCTGAACCGCGTCTACGAGCAGCTGTTTCAGCGCCACCGCCGCAGCGGCCAGAACCAACTGGCCGACCACCTGCAGGATGCGCGCTGGACGGTGCGCAACGTGGAGCAGCGCTTTTCCACCATCCTCGACGTGGCGCAGGCCATCGTGCGCAAGCAGCAGCTGTTCCTGGAGTTCGGTGCCATGGCCATGAAGCCGCTGGTGCTGCGCGAGATTGCCGAGGAAGTGGGCGTGCACGAGTCCACCGTCTCGCGCGTGACCAACAACAAATACATGGCCACGCCCACGGGCGTGTTCGAACTCAAGCATTTCTTCTCGCGCCCCATGCTCAGCGCCAGCGGCAATGCCTGCTCGGCCACGGCCATCCGCGAGCTGATCGGCGACATCATCGCGGCCGAGTCCGATGCCCGGCCGCTGTCGGATGTTGAAATCGCACGCCAGCTCGGTGCCCAGGGCCTGGTCGTGGCGCGCCGCACCGTCACCAAATACCGCCAGCTGCTGCGCATAGAACCGGCCGACCGGCGCAGGCGCCACGCCTGAAACCTGGCTTGGTGGCAAGCGGCGTGCCTGTCCAAAAGCCTGTCCGGCCCGTCCTGCCAAGCCCCACCGCCGTGCAGCGGCTTGTCGCTCCCGCAGGGCATGCCTTGTCCGACAGTTGCAGGCCGCCGCCCGGCCTAAGGTGAAAGCTCATGGACTGAAGGAGCCCGCCATGGACAACTCACCCCGCCGAATGCATGCCCCCCTCGAACGCCAGCGCAGCGAGAACAACCACATCCGCGACGGACGCTGGCCCCTGCGCATAGGCGCACTCACCGCCGCCGTCGCACTGATCCTGGTGCTGATGTTCAACTTCATGGCCCCCAAGGGCCGGCTGGATGCGCCCAGCGCCACTGGAGCGACTGGAACGCCTTCGCCCTCACCGTCGCTCTCACCGTCTCCCGCGACACAGCCCGTGTCGCCGCCCGCGCCTTCCGCCGCGCCGCAGCAGGCTGATCCGGCCACGGCCCCTGCCCCCACCTCCACGCCTGCGCGCTGAGCGGGCATGCACCCCTCATCACCACACACCCCCAAAAGGACACGCACCATGAACCACCCCCTGCCCCACGCACCCAAT
>Ga0268257_1000804_pt1 | contig 31901 bp, 24 predicted proteins | sample AgamicAtPrz_FD_200249 | JGI IMG/M metagenome (GOLD analysis project Ga0268257, IMG submission 200249) | Agave microbial communities from Guanajuato, Mexico - At.P.rz (v2) (version 3) | ecosystem: Host-associated > Plants > Phyllosphere > Phylloplane/Leaf | place: Guanajuato, Mexico | collected... | reverse complement strand
GCCCGGTTGATGATCTTGTCGTCGATGTCGGTGATGTTGCGCACATAGGTCAGCTCATAGCCGCTCTTGCGCAGCCAGCGGGTGACCAGGTCGAAGGCCACCATGCTGCGGCCGTGGCCCAGGTGGCAGTAGTCGTACACGGTCATGCCGCACACGTACATGCGCACCTTGTTGCCGTCCAGCGGCTTGAAAACTTCCTTGGTCTTGCTCAGCGTGTTGTAGATGGTAAGCACGAAGGTTCCTCAGCTGCCCCACGAATCGCGCAGGGTCACGGTCCGGTTGAATACCGGGCGACCCGGCTGGGAGTCTTTCAGGTCGGCGCAGAAGTAGCCTTCGCGCTCGAACTGGAAGCGGTCTTCTGGCTGGGCCTGGCCCAGGGAAGGTTCCGCGCGACAACCACTGAGCACCTGCAGCGAATCGGGGTTGATGTTGTCGAGGAAGCTGCCGCCGTCTTCGGTCTTCTCCGGGTTGGCGGAGCGGAACAGGCGGTCGTACAGACGCACTTCGCACTCGACGCTGCCTTGCGCCGGCACCCAGTGGATCACGCCCTTGACCTTGCGGCCCTCGGGGTTCTTGCCCAAGGTATCCGGATCGTACGAGCAGCGCAGTTCGACGATGTTGCCGTCGCCGTCCTTGATCGCCTCGTCGGCGCGGATCACGTAGCTGCCGCGCAGACGCACTTCACCGGCCGGCTCCAGGCGCTTGTAGCCCTTGGGCGGCTCTTCCATGAAGTCGTCGCGGTCGATGTACAGCTCGCGGGCGAACGGCAGCACGCGCACGCCCATGTCTTCCTTCGGGTGGCGCGGCAGTTCGAGCTGCTCGACCTGGCCCTCGGGGTAGTTGGTGATCACCACCTTCAGCGGGCGCAGCACGCACATGGCGCGGGGCGCGGTGCGGTCGAGGTCGTCGCGGATGCTGAACTCGAGCATCGCCATGTCGACCACGCCGTCGGAACGGTTGGTGCCGATCATCTCGCAGAAGTTGCGGATCGACGCCGGGGTGTAGCCGCGACGGCGATAGCCCGACAGGGTCGACATGCGCGGATCGTCCCAGGCCTCGACGTGGCCTTCGTCCACCAGCTGCTTGAGCTTGCGCTTGGAGGTGATGGTGTAGTTCAGGTTCAGGCGGCTGAACTCGTACTGGCGCGGGTGCGCCGGCACCGGCAGCTTGTCGAGGAACCAGTCGTACAGCGGACGGTGGCTTTCGAACTCCAGGGTGCAGATCGAGTGGGTGATGCCTTCGATGGCGTCCGACTGACCGTGGGTGAAGTCGTAGTTGGGGTAGATGCACCACTTGTCACCGGTCTGGTGGTGGTGGGCATGGCGGATGCGGTACAGGATCGGGTCGCGCAGGTTCATGTTCGGCGAGGCCATGTCGATCTTGGCGCGCAGCACGCGCTCGCCGTCCTTGAACTCGCCGGCCTTCATGCGCGCGAACAGGTCGAGGTTCTCCTCGACGCTGCGCTCGCGGAACGGGCTGTTCTTGCCGGCCTCGGTCAGGCTGCCACGGTATTCCTTGGCCTGCTCCGGGGTCAGGTCGCAGACATAGGCGTTGCCCGACTTGATCAGCTCCACGGCCCAGGCGTGCAGCTGCTCGAAGTAGTCCGAGGCATAGCGCACCGGGCCTGCCCACTCGAAGCCCAGCCACTTGACGTCACGCTGGATGGAGTCGATGTACTCCTGGTCTTCCTTGGCCGGGTTGGTGTCGTCGAAACGCAGGTGGCAGGCACCGCCGAATTCCTTGGCCAGGCCGAAGTTGACGCAGATCGACTTGGCGTGACCGATGTGCAGGTAACCGTTGGGCTCCGGCGGGAAACGGGTGACGATGCTCTGGTGCTTGCCCGAGTCCAGGTCGGCCTGGACGATCGGCCGCAGGAAGTTCACAGGGACGGCGGGTGCGCCTTTGGCAGCGGCGTTTGGCGCGTTGTCGGCAGTGGGCTTGCTCATAGTGTCCTTGAATGCAGGTAGCCGGCCCGGGTAGGCCGATTGAATCAAAGCGCCTATCATAGCCGAAGCAGTCAAGCTGCTGACAGCCGGAGCACCGACAAAGTGGCGCGTTTTGTCGCCGCAGCGGTCTACAATCCGGCACAATGGCGCCCCAGTGGCGTGTGCCGCGGCGGCCTGATCCTGCGTCAGGTCATCCGAGCGCACCGCGCACCCTATTTCCCGAATGCCTTGAAAGAGCGAATTTCAGCATGTCCAAAGTCAAACTGAGCACCAACCACGGCGATATCGTCCTGCAACTGAACGCAGAGAAAGCCCCGCTGACCACCGAGAACTTCGTTCAGTACGTCAAGGAAGGCCACTACGATGGCACCGTCTTCCACCGCGTGATCAAGGGTTTCATGATCCAGGGCGGCGGTTTCGACGCAAACATGAGCCAGAAGAAGACCCGCGCCAGCATCCAGAACGAAGCTGACAACGGCCTGAAGAACGACAAGTACACCATCGCCATGGCCCGTACCATGGAGCCGCACTCGGCCTCCGCGCAGTTCTTCATCAACGCCTCCGACAACGGTTTCCTCAACCACAGCGGCAAGAACGTGCAGGGCTGGGGCTACGCGGTATTCGGTGAAGTGATCGAAGGCAAGGAAGTGGTCGACGCCATCGAGAAAGTCGCCACCGGTTCCAAGTCTGGCCACCAGGACGTACCGAAAGAAGACGTGATCATCGAGAAAGCCGAGATCATTGAGTGATACTGCTGATCTCCGATCTGCACTTGCAAGAAGAACGCCCGGACATCACCCGGGCGTTTCTTGATCTGCTCGACGGCCGCGCCCACCATGCCAAGGCGCTGTACATCCTCGGCGACTTCTTCGAAGCCTGGATCGGCGACGATGCGATGACGCCCTTCCAGCAGTCGATCTGCCAGGCCCTGCGCCGGCTGAGCGACAGCGGCACGGCGATCTACCTGATGCACGGCAACCGCGATTTCCTCATCGGCCAGGCGTTCTGCGACGCAGCCGGCTGCACCCTGCTGGCCGACCCCAGCGTGGTCGAGCTCGGTGGCGAGGCGGTGCTGCTGATGCACGGCGACACCTTGTGCACCCGCGACGTGGCCTACATGAAGCTGCGCCGTTACCTGCGCAACCCGCTGACCCTGTGGATCCTGCGGCACCTGCCGCTGGCCACGCGGCAAAAGCTGGCGCGCAAGCTGCGCAGCGAAAGCAGTACGCAGGTGCGCATGAAGAGCACCGAGATCGTCGACGTCACCCCCGAGGAAGTGCCCAAGGTGATGGCCGCCCACGGCGTGCGCACCCTGGTCCACGGCCACACCCACCGGCCGGCGTTGCACAAGCTGGTGGTCGATGGCCAGCCGGCGCGGCGGATCGTGCTGGGGGACTGGGATCGTCGGGGCTGGGCGTTGCAGGTGGACGAACAGGGCTTCCAGCTGGCGCCGTTCGAGTTTTCCTGAACGACAGACGCGCAGCCCTCTGTAGGAGCGGCCTTGTGCCGCGAAAGGGCCGCAAAGCGGCCCCCGATTTCAGCGATTATGCAACGATCGCCGGGGCTGCTTTGCGGCCCTTTCGCGGCACAAGGCCGCTCCTACAGAGGACGCCTGATTACTGGGCGCTGACCACGCGCCCCTTGTCCCGCTCACTGATCACATACTGCCGATACTGCGGATCAGCCTTGATCTGCGCCTCGGTAAACGGGATCGGCGCCAGTTGCTTGGCCGCGAAGGCCCGCGTCTGGTCGGCGGCATGCGCCGACGCCTTTTCGCTCGACAGCGAGAACGCCAGCAATCCCTGGGCCTTTGGCCCTTGCTCGGTGAAGCTGACCACCTGCAGATAGCTCGAACCACTGACCACCAGGCGCTTGCCCGGCCCCACCGGCACACTGACCATCGCGTTGTAGACACCGAGGGCCTGCGGACCACCGGGTACCGGCGTGCCATCGGCAGCCTGCTGGATCTGCCCCCAACGCTGATCGGCGGCGATGCCCGCCTTGCCCACCTGCTCCAGCGACGCCAGCGCCGCCTCGCGCAGCAGCTTGCCTACCGCAGCCTGCTCCACCGCCAGGCCACGCGGGGTGTGCTGCGGGTCGGCCGGGTCGAACGGCACGCGCCAGCTTTGCGGGTGTTCGGCCATCGCACCGGCGATATTGATGAAATGCACCAGGCCGACGCCGCTGTCCAGGTCGGCCTTGCCATTCCAGGCCCGCAGGCTGGCGCACACTGGCTCAATATCCGCCTCCACGCCCTTGCACCACTGCAGCAGGTCCGGCAGCAGCAGGCTGGCCTGGTACACCTCGTCATCGAACACCATGCGCTGCAGCTCGGCGACACCCAGCTTGTCCCGGCCCTGCAGGCGCTGCAGGGCAAAGCGGCTGCGCATGCCCAAGGGCTGGTCGGCACGGCTGACCAGCGGCGAGAAACCGGTCAGCGGCTGGGCCGGGTTGGCCATCCACGCCGAATCGTTGGCATGCTGCACATAGTCGCGTCGCTCCAGGCTCGGCAGCAGGTTCGCCGGGAAGATCCCCGGCTGGGCCGCCTGCGCATCGACCTTCCACTGGCAGGCGCTGCGCGAGCCATCGAGTACCACCAGCGGGCCGGAAGCCGCCGGATTGCTGCACTGCGCCAGCAGCGCCTGGTCGACATAGGGCACCACCGACTGGTTCAGGTACAGGGCCTGGCCGGCGGCATCCACCGCCAGGGTATTGACCCAGGGGATACCCTGCAACTGCCCCACCGAGGCCTTGAGCGCCTCCAGGCTGTCGGCGCGGTTGATCCGGTACCACTGCTGCAGGACCCGGGTATTGTCCAGGTTGGCGTCGCGCAGGCTGTAGGCCGCCTGGTTGTCCCAATCCAGCCGCCCAGGCCACTGCACCACCGGGCCGAACTTCGACAGGTGGATGGTGCGCTCCACCTCGCTCAGCGTGCCGTCCTCGCCCTTCACCATGACCTTGAGCGGTTTGCGCTCAAGCGGCAACGACTGGCCGTCATACAGGTAACGGGTCGCGTCCTTGGGGTCCAGCTGCAGGCGGTAGAGGGTGAAATGCTTCGAGGTGTCGACGGTGTGGGTCCAGGCCAAGTGCCGGTTGAAACCGATATTGACCACCGGCAGGCCCGGTAGGGCCGCGCCCATCACATCCAGCTGCCCGGGGATGGTCAGTTGCATCTGGTAGAAGCGCATGCCGCCGATCCAGGGGAAATGCGGGTTGGCCAACAATAGCCCGCGACCATTGGCCGAACGCTCGCTGCCCACCGCCACGGCGTTGCTGCCACGTTCGGCGGCGAACTGTGCCTGGCGCGCCAGGGCCACGCCGTAGTCGACCGCCGGGCGTTGCGCCGCCAGCTTCGGTGGGGTGGCGGCCACCACCGCCTCGACAAACTGGCCGACACCGCCTTCGGCCAGCAGGCGCCGGGTCAGCTTGACCAGGTCGCGGCTGCTGATCGGCCGCACCCAGTCCCCTGCCCCGCACTCGGCCGGCAGGCCTTGGGCACGCCGCTCGCCCAGGGCCCGGTTGTAGCCGCTGGCGTAGCCGTCGAGCAGGTCGCGTACCGCCACCGGCTGCGCCTGCAGGAAGGCGTCCACCGCCGCCGGTTCGTTGAGCCAGGTGAAGAACAGGTCACTGGACAGGTTGTCGCGCTGCTCGACCGTCTTGGCGTCGCCACCGAAATAGCGCGAGCGCTCGCCATTGACCGTCAGCACCTCGTTGGCCAGCAGGCACAGGTTGTCCTGGGCGTAGGCATAGCCGATGCCGTAGCCCAGGCCACGTTCGTCCTTGGCCAGGATATGCGGCACGCCGAAGCTGGTGCGGCGGATCTGCGCAGAGGCATCGTCGGCGACCTCCCGTGCCTGGACGGCCAGGCTGGAGGCAACCAGGGCGGCGGCAAGGCCCAGGCGGAACAGGGGAAGAGGGATCACAGGCACTCCTCGTGCTATCGGGGTCATCCCGAACAGACGAATGGCCAGATGAAAATTTTACGGTCGACGCGAGGCTGCAACGTCCTCAACAGAACGTGTCAGATTTTTTTCACCGAGGGTTGCAGTTTTGTCGATCTCATTCGTCTTTAGATGTGAGGCACCCATGATTTCGGGACAGTCCACGAAAAGGAGCATTCACATGTACAACCCGCAACAAACGCTAACGGCGCCGCCCGCCCCAGGCCAGGCCGCCGCCCCCCAGGAGGAACGCGTGGGCAACGAACAGATCCGCGAGCTGCTGCGCGCCTATGGCCTGCGCACCAGCCTGATCCGCCTGAAGGTCATCGACGCGCTGCACACCGCCGGGCGCAGTGGCCGCAGCATTGGCGTGCGCGGCGTGCATGCGCAACTCGAGCAACTGGACATTCCCTTGTCGTTCCTGAGTGTGCGCGAGGTGCTCAAGCGCCTGTGCAGCGAAGGCGTCATCAGCCTGGGCAGCGACAAGTGCTACAGCCTCAACGCCCAGGCCCGGGCCGTGCTCGAGCAACCCGTCTCGCGTTGAGCGCCTGGCCGGCAAGGATATGCCGGCCCGCCCGTCTCAGGGCTTGACCTTGCGCCGCAGGATCCCGTTGATCACCACCACGACCACCGCGATGGCGATGGCGATGTACTGGAACGTCTGCTCGCTGATAGTGCCCTGCTTCTGCAGGTAGCTTAGGCCGAGCATGATCCCCAGGACCACCAGGATGATCAGGATCGAGTATTTGAGGCGCTGCACGTGGGTCATCGGAAATTCCTTGCGACATCGGGGACATGAGGCTCCAGCGGAGCCGACGCCATGATACCTCGCCCGCTGTCCCCCCGCTGAAGTTCCTGCCCGCCCCCCTTTCCCTGCACATACCTCCCCACCCCCGGGCACCCGGGTGTGTCTGCGCGCGCTCGCCTGGGTCACACACCCAAACCGCCATCATGGAACCCCTTCACTAGACGATTTGGGGCCTGCAGCTAAAGGGTGAAGGCGTTTCCTACTTCACGTTATCAGGCTGCCCGCAAACAACAGGCAGTTGCGGCTACAAGTTCCGGTCCGCTTCGCGCCTAGCGACCCTTTCCACTGCTGTTCGAAAATCGGACCACGCCACTCGGACCGCCACCCGTGGCCGACCACGCCGCAGCCAACCGGGCCTCGGCGTCTGCCAAACCTACATGACGGAAGGAACCATTTCGTGGAAAAGCCAGACCTGAGCAATATCGACATCACCCAACTGCCTCAATCGCTGCAGGCGCTGATCGAGTGCATCGGCCTGGACAGCGCCTACCGCCTGACCTGCGCTTTCGGCGGACGCCCCAAGTACATTCCCAAGCACCGCGACCGCAGCAAGCTGGCCGATGTGCTGCCAGCGCAGGCTCTCGACGCGTTGATCGAGCGCTACGCCGGCCTGGCCCTGGAGATCCCCAAGCCCGATCACTTCCAGCGCCAGCTGCGCAACCAGCAGATCCAGAAGGAAAGCGCCAGCGGGCTGTCGCGCAGCCTGCTGGCCAACAAATACGGTCTGAGCCTGCGGCAGATCGGCAACATTCGTCGCCAGGAGTGCCATGCCCGATGAGCAGGCACTCCACCGGGCTCAGAAATCGCGCTTGTAGAAGATGTCCAGCGAACTGGCCAGGCCGCTGGCGGCCTCGAGGTAGACCTTCTTGCTGAGCTTGTAGCGCAAGGCGATGGTGTTGGCCGGCTCGAACACGCCGACGCCATAGCGCAGGCTCAGGCGCTCGGTGAGGTTGCCGCTGGCCACCACGCTGGTCTTGTTGCCCGTGCCCTGGGTATCGAGCTGAAAGTCGTCGATACCCAGGTTCGAAGCCAGGCCACCGGTCAGGCCGGCGCTGCCCATCAGGCCCAGGCCCAGCGCCGCCTCGGCCAACATGTTGTTGTCCTCGCCGGAACTGTTCAGCGGCCGGCCCAGCACCAGGTAGGACAATGCCTGCTCCTGGCTCATCGCCGGCTCCGAGAACACCTTGGTGGTCGGCTGTTCGGCGCTGCCGCTCAGGCGGATGCCGGCAATCACGTCATCGACCTGGCGGATGGCCTCGATGTCCAGGTACGGCTGGTCGATGGGCCCGGCGAACAACAGGCGCGCGCGGCGGATGGTCAGATTCTGCCCATACTGCCGATAGCGCCCGTCGGCCAGGCTCAGTTCGCCGCGGGTGTCGAGGTTGTCGCCGATATGTACATGGCCCAGCAGGTTGGCGGTCAGGCCGAAGCCCTTGAACGACAGTTTTTCGCTGCCGACCTCGACATCGATGTCCATGGCCACCGCCATCGGCGGCTTGCCCTGCTCGGTCTGGTGGCCGACGATCACCGTGTCATCCGAGACCTTGACCGTGGACGGCGGCAACTCGCGCACGGTGATCTTGCCCTTGGGCACCAGCACCTTGCCGGTGACCGCCAGGCGGTCGTCCAGCAGGCGTATCGTCAGGTCGGGCGCCACCTCCAGTGCCGCGTACGGCTCGACACTGACCGGCAGTTGCTGGCCCTGCAGGCGCAGGTCCATGCCCAGCGCCTGCCCCCAGGTCAGGTGACCGGCCAGTTGCCCACGACCGGCAGCGCCGCTGCGCCAGTTGCCATTCAACTGCACCTGCTCGCCGGCAATCAGTGCCTGCAGCGACAGGTCCTCGAGGCTGACCGGCAGCTCCGCGCCGCTGACTTCGCCGCCGCTCAAGGCCAGGTTGCCATTGACCTGGGGCACCAGCAGGCTGCCTGACAGGCGCCCGCTGCCGTTGAGCTGGCCGGCCAGGCGCTCGACCATCGGCAGGAACGGGCGGATGACCGACAGATCGAGCCCGGCCAGGCGGAAGTCGCCGGACAACGGTTTGTTGCGGCCCAGCGGGTCGATGCGGGCATTCAGGTTCAGCTCGCCCAGGCGCTCGCCACGGAAATCCACGCGGGTGTCGACCCGGCGCGGCGCCAGGGTGCTGTCCAGGCGCAACACCTGGTAGGGGAAGTCGATCCAGCGATCCTTGTCGCGCACCCGCAGGGTGCCGCCGCCTGCATCGATGCGAATGCTGCCCTTTGGCCCGCTGGCGGGGATGTCGAGGTTGATGTCGGCATTGAGCAGACCCTGCCAGGCGAAGTCCTTGGGCAGCCACTGCGCCAGGCTGTCCAGCGGGAACTGCTTGAGGTGATAGCGCAGGCGCGGCTCCGGCGCCAGGCGCTGGTCCTCTCCACACAGGCTGGCCTGGCCGGAGCGCCAGCAGTGGGCACCGAAGTCGAGCTGGCCGCTGGCCAGGCGTTGCAGGCGCGCCGGTGCCTGCAGCTGCCAATCCTGGCCGCCGGCCTGGATGCGCCCGCTGGCCAGGCGGCCACGCCAGTCGCCCTTGTTCAGCGCACCGTCCAGCGCCAGGTCGAGCTTGAGTTGCGGGCCATCGAGGGCCAGCGTCGCGACCTGCTGGCGGATATCGCCCTTGCCTTGCACATCGAGGCTGCCCAGGGCGGTGTCCCCCAGGCGGATCCCGCCGGCCTTGAGCGTCAGCTGGCCGCGCTGGGCGTTGTCCAGTCGCGCGTCGAGGTCCAGGCGCTGCACACGATTGTCGGCCTGGCCCAGTTGCTGGCCCTGCAGGGCCAGGGTGCCCTGGGGCGCGGCCAGGGTACCGGCCAGGTCCAGACGACCCTTGGCCTGCCCTTGCAGTTGCGGCCAGAGCTGGCCCAGGCGCGGCAGGTCGAGGTCGATACGCCCGGCTAGGCGCTGCTGCAGGCTGGCGCTGCCGCTGATGCGGTTGTCACCCAGTTGCACCGCCAGGCTGCCCAGGGTCCAGCGCTCGCCGGCGCCCTCGGCGTCGACCTTGACCAGCGCCAGCTGGCCGCGCAGGCGCCCCTTGAGGTCCAGCTGTGCCTTGAGCGCCAGTTGCTCGTGCTTGAACTCGCCCTGGCTGCGCAGCGGCCCGGCCAAGGTGCCCGGCAGCTCCGCCAGCCAATAGGCCGGGTCCAGCGCCGACAATTGCAGGTCGACATCCCAGGCCAGGGTGTCGGCGAAACGCAGGGCGACACTGCCTGCGGCCTTGCCCTGCCCCGCGCTGAGCAACAACTGCGGCAGGCGTACCTGGCCCAGGTCGCCCTCGAACGGGCTGGCCAGGCTGAAAGCGCCCGCCGGGCCGTCCAGGTCGCCGTTGAATGTGCCCTTGTAGTTGCCGTCGCGGTACTGCACCTGGGCGTTGAAGCGCTTGAGGGTGACCTGGGGTGCCTGCTCCAGCGGATACAGGCGCAACCAGGGGAAGTCCAGCCAGTCGAGGCTGGCGTCGGCGCTCAGACCCTGCTGCCAGTCGGCGCTGGCCTGCAGCTTGAGGCGCTGCGTGTCACTGGCGTTGAGGTCCAGGGCATCGACTCGGGCGCCCTTGGCGTCCACCTTGCCGACCAGCACCAGGCCCACCGGCCCTTGCTCCGCGGGCAAGGTGGCCGAGCCTGAGAGCTGGTAGCCCTTGAGCAGGTCGCCCTGGGCATCGAGCTTGAGCTGGTTCAGTTGCAAGGTGTCGGGCAACTCGCCCGCCGGCTTGAAGGCCTCCGAGCGGATGCTCAGGCGGGCCGGCAGGTGTTCGGCCAGGGCCTGCAATTCGCCGTTCAGCCGGGCGTCCAGGTAACCGCTGCTGGTGGCCTCGATGGCGAGGGTCTTCTGCAGCTCGCCCTTGGCGTTCAAGGCCAGCTGCCAAGGCTTGCCATCCACCGTCGGCAGTTGCAGCGTGCCCTGCAGTTGCAGCGGCCAGTCACCCTGGGGCGTCAGGTCGCCTTGGATATCCAGGCGCAGATCGTCGCGGCGCAGTTGCAGGCTGTCCACCCGCAGCCCGCTGGCGGTCCAGTGTGCGGCCAGGCTCAGGTCGCCCAGCAGGTCGCTGCCATCCAGGCGCAACTGGCCCACCTTGACCTCGCCCAGTTCGATGGCCAGCGGCAGGTTCAGCGCCGGCAATTGCAGCGGACCGCTGTCGGGCTGGTCTGCACCCGGCGCAAAGGCCATGTCGATGCGTTCGGCCTGCAGGCGCTCGATGCACAATGTGGCACGCAGCAGGCAGGCCGGCGACCAGGCCAATTGTGGCGCCAGCAGCTCGACCCGATCATCGCCGGCGGACCAGCGCAGCAGGCTGGCCTGCCAGCTGCCGCCAAGGCGCCCGGTAAAATCGCTGACCTCGAGCCCCGGCACCCGCGCCAGCGCCCAGCGGCTGCCCGCCTGAGTGCCGAGCACCAGCCCCAGCGCCAGGACGATCAGCAAAAGCAAGCCCGCCAGCACCAGCAGGATCGGTTTGAACACACGCATCACAGCTCGGGCCCCATGGAGAAGTGCAAGCGAAAACCACCGTCATCGTCCAGCGCGCGGGCCAGGTCCAGGCGCAGCGGCCCGACCGGCGACACCCAGCGCACGCCGATGCCGACACCGGTCTTGAGGCTGGGGAACTCCAGCGAGTTGAACGAGTTGCCCTGGTCGACGAAGGTCGCCAGGCGCCATTTTTCCGCGATCGAGTACTGGTACTCGGCGCTGCCGGCCACCAGGTAGCGGCCGCCGATGCGGTCGCCCTGGTTGTTCTTTGGCGACAGCGACTGGTAGTCGTAGCCGCGCACACTCTGGTCGCCACCGGCGAAGAAGCGCAGCGACGGCGGGATGTTCTGCTGGTAGCCGTTGGTGGCGCTGCCGCCGAACTGCACGCGACCCAGTAAGCGATGATTCTGGCCCAGGGTGGTCAGGCCCTTGAGCAACACGTTGCCGTGGATCAGGTTGGTGTCCGAGCCCAAGCCTTCCTTGGCCGCCTGCAGGTCGAACTGCAGGCGGTAGCCATTATGCGGGTCGATGCGGTTGTCGCTGCGCAGGTACGAGAAGCTGACACCCGGCATCAGCAGGTTGCTCAAGCCCGAATCGTCGCCCAGGCGATATTCCTCGCGCTGGTACTTGAGCGAGATCACCCTTTGCCAGCCGCTGGGCAGCTTGCTGTGCCACTCCGGGCCGACGGTGAGCAGCTTGCTCAGGGTGTCGGTGCCGGAAATCTCCTCGTTCTGGTAGCCGCCGGCGAAGCGCAGCTTGTCGGTGAGCGGCGGGTCGAGCGGGATGTCGTACCACAGCCCGACGTTCTGCCGGGGCGCCGAGAGCTCTGTTTCCCAACCATAGCTGTGCCCCTGCGGGTTGACCCAGTGGCGCGTCCAGTTGGCCTTGCCGCGCGGCCCGACGTCGGTGGAAAAGCCCAGGCCCAGGCCCAGGGTACGCGGCTTGCGGGTATCGAGGCGCACGTCCACCGGGATGTCCTCGCCCACCGCGGCGGTGGGTGCGGCATCCACCCGCACGCTGTCGAAGTAGCCGCTCGATTGCAGGTCGTTGTTGAGTTCGGCGATCAGTTCCGAGTCGTAGGGGGTGCCGGGCTTGAACGACACCATGCGCTGCAGCAGGTCGTTGTCCAGCGGCGCGTCGCCGCCGAAGGTCACCGCGCCCAGGCGGTAGCGCGGGCCACTCTGGTAGACCAGCTCGATGTCTGCCACGCCGGCCTGCGGGTCTACCGCCAAGCGCTGGCGCTCAAAGCGTCCGGCGAAAAAGCCGTAGCGCGATGCCTGGTTCTGGATCAGGCGCTTGGCATCCTCGTAGGTGCCGTGGTTGAGTTGCTCGCCCGGGCGCAGCGCCTTGCTGTCGGGGATGCGAAAGGCCTTGAGCTCGCTGGCCGGCCCGTCGACGCGCACGGTCACGTTGCGCAGGCGCACCGGCTCGCCGGGCTCTACCCGGATGATCAGTTGCGCGGGTTTGTCCTTGTCACCTGCGGGCTTGACCTCGGTCTCGACCCGCGCCTGGTAGTAGCCCAGGGCCTGGGCCGCCTTGCGCGTCTGCTCCTCGGCGCCCCGGCTGAAGCGCAGCAGGGCTTCTTCGTCGCGCTCGCCCAGGCTGCCGATATACCCTTCGATATTGGACTTGAGCGCCTTGTTGGCGGGTTTGACCCGCACCAGCAATTCGCTCTGCGCCCATGCCATGGAGCTGGCGGCCAGCAACAGCAGGCCCCAGCCAAGTCTTCCTGAATACGTCATGCGCGGCATGCTACCAGAGCGCAACGGCCAAGGGGCTTTCAGAAAACGCCTGTCACAGGTTCGCTACCCTCGACGAGCGCGGGTTGGGGTGGAAGAACACCCGTTCGCGGATCGGCCCCACCGCGATCTCGCCGATCTCCTCATAGCCCTGGCGCTGGTAGAACGCCAGGTAGTGCGCATTGCCGGTGTCGAGCACCACGCCCTCGGTGCTGGCGTCCTCCGCGCACCAGTCGTGCACGGCCTGCAGCAGTTGCTCGCCGTAGTGCTGGCCCTGGAACTGCGGGTGCACGCCCAGCAGCGGCAGGACATGGACATTGTCGCCCGGCAGGCAGCCGGCCAGCGCGGCCTGGTAGTCCAGGTAGCGCCGGGTGCAGCGCAGGCCGGTGCCGAGGATCATGCGCAGGCGCCAGGCCCAGCTGTCGGCCACGCCCAGGCGCCGCTGCGGCGGCACGATCAGCGCCAGGCCGATCAGGCGATCCTCCAGCAGCAGGCCGATCGCCGGCAGCTGCAGATAGAAGTGCTGGCGCACCCACTCGCGCACCATCACCCGCAGGCGACGCTCGTAGCCGGGGCGCTGGCCCTCGAACAGCCAGGCGAAGGTCGGCTCGTGGCGATAGGCATGGTAGAGCAGCGAGCGCGCCTCACGGGCGTAGCCGGCGTCGAGCAGGCAGGTCCGAGCCGGGGCGGCGATGACGTCGGGCATTGCGGGCAGTCCTCCTGGAATGGGCGTACAGTGCCTTGGAGCCAGATTCCGGCGCTGGGTTCACCTCCTCCAGCACGTTAGCAGTGCCCGCCGCGCGGCGCCATGCTGGCCGTGGCCGGCGATGTCGGCTAGCATCCGTGACTTTTACCAGGATCGTCTTTCCATGAAGATCGTCTCGTTCAACATCAATGGCCTGCGCGCCCGTCCGCACCAGCTGGCGGCGCTGATCGACAAACACCAGCCGGACGTGATCGGCCTGCAGGAAACCAAGGTCAGCGACGATCAGTTCCCGTTGGCCGACGTCGAGGCGCTCGGCTACCACGTGCACTACCACGGCCAGAAGGGCCACTACGGCGTCGCCCTGCTCTCGCGCCAGGCGCCGCTGTCGTTGTCCAAAGGCTTTGCCAGCGATGAAGAGGACGCCCAGCGCCGTTTCATCTGGGGCACCTTCGCCGATGCCGACGGCACGCCGATCACCGTGATGAACGGTTACTTCCCCCAGGGCGAGAGCCGCGACCACCCCACCAAGTTCCCGGCCAAGCAGCGCTTCTACAGCGACCTGCAGGCACTGCTGGAAAGCCAGTTCCAGAACAGCCAGCCGCTGGTGGTGATGGGCGACCTGAACATCTCGCCCCAGGACTGCGACATCGGCATCGGCGCGGACAACGCCAAGCGCTGGCTGAAGACCGGCAAGTGCAGCTTCCTGCCCGAGGAGCGCGAATGGATGGAGCGGCTCAAGGGCTGGGGCCTGGTCGACAGCTTCCGTCACCTGCACCCGGAGGTGGCCGACCGCTTCAGCTGGTTCGACTACCGCAGCCGCGGCTTCGAGGACGAACCCAAGCGCGGCCTGCGCATCGACCTGATCATGGCCTCCCAGGGCTTGCTGCCGCGGGTCAAGGCCGCCGGGGTCGACTATGAGCTGCGCGGGATGGAAAAGCCTTCGGACCATGCGCCGATCTGGCTTGAGTTGGGTTGAGCCGCCAACAGGCGCTGGACGATAGCCTTGCAGCGCCTATCAGATCGAGCGCCGCCCGCGCGGCGCTCGATCTGATAGGCGCCACACCTCTCCCGCCAAACCTTTGTTACAACCCACCCTTAAACATCGCCTCGTTCATTTCGTCCATCAGCACGAACTCCCGCTGTCTGCCCAGCAACCCTGAACAAGGCTTCCCCATGACCGCACCCCTGAACCGCCTCACCCTGGCCGCCCTGCTGGTCGCCTGCAGCCTGCCGGCGCTGGCCGCGACGCCCGCGCACAAACCCGGCACGGTGTTCCGCGACTGCGCCAAGACCTGCCCGGAAATGGTGGTGCTGCCCGCCGGCAGCTTCATGATGGGTACCCCGGATGACGAAAAAGGCCGCCAGGACGACGAGGGCCCGCTGCACGAAGTGACGTTCAAGAAAGCCTTTGCCGTCAGCCAGTACCAGATCACCAACGGGGAATGGAAAGCCTACCTCAAGGCCAGTGGCTATAAGGTCCCCAACGGCGACACCCGACCGGGCCGCGAATGCATCGCGGGTGTGCCGCGCTACCAGCAGGGTGACCGCCAACCCGCCGTGTGCCTGAACTTCCACGAGGCCGAGGCCTACGCCTCGTGGCTGTCGAAGAAGACCGGCAAGGTCTACAAGGTGCTCAGCGAGTCCCAGCGCGAATACGCCGTGCGCGGCGGCAGCACCGGGCCGTTCCCGTTCCCGCTCGATGACAACGACGAGCAGAAGTACCAGATCTCCAAGCACGCCAACACCTACGGCCCCACGGACGGGTTCTCCTTCACCTCGCCCGTCGGCAGCTTCCCGCCCAACGCCTTCGGCGTCTACGACGGCCACGGCAACGTCTACGAGTGGACCCGCGACTGCTACGTCGACAGCTACGCAACCGCCCCCACCGATGGCAGCCCGCAGACCAACAGCAGCGAATGCGAGGATCGCCGGGTGATCCGCGGCAACGACTACACCGAGGCGCCGATCTTCTCCCGTTCGGGCAACCGCAACGAACGCAGCTCCACCCTGCGCGGCGACTGGATCGGCTTCCGCGTCGCCCGCGAACTCTAAGACCTCCCCACTTCCGGCGCCCCTGGCGCCGGATCCGCCTCGCCACTAAATCCGCGCAAAACCCTCTCGTCTACCAAGATCAGGGCCTGGTCCGCCGCCCTGCGCCAACGAATACTCACGAGATGACTCCATGACGTCCAAGACCCCCAGCCTCGCCCAGGAAACCCTGCGGATACTCAAGCCGTTCTGGATGCTGGTCGCGCTTTCGGCGGCCCTCGGCGTGGTCAGCGGCCTGAGCGTCACCGCCCTGCTGGCCACCATCAACAGCGCGATGAACGCCGTGGGCGGGCCGGACACCCGCACCGCCCTGCTGTTCGGCGGCCTGTGCCTGCTGACCCTGGCCTGCTCCACCGGCTCGAACCTGCTGACCAACTACGTCGGGCAGAAGGTGGTGGCGCGGCTGCGCCGCGAGCTGGCCGCCAAGGTGCTGGTGGCGCCGATCGCGCAACTGGAGCGCTACCGCGCCCACCGCCTGATCCCGGTGTTGCTCAACGACGTCAGCACCATCAGCGCCTTCGCCCTGTCGGTGGCGCCGATGGTCATCGCCTTCACCGTCACCCTCGGCTGCCTGTCCTACCTGGCGCTGCTGTCCTGGCAGATCCTGCTGGTCACCGTGCTGACCGTGGTGATCGGCACCGGCGCGCAGTTCCTCGCCCACCGCCACGGCATGAAGAACATCCTCACCGCGCGTAACAACGAGGACGAGCTGCAGAAGCACTACCAGGCCCTTTCCGGTGGTGCCAAGGAGCTGCGCATCCAGCGCCAGCGCCGCCAGCACATGCACGACCAGCTGATCCACGGCGCCACCGAACGCATCTGCAAGGCCAACATCCGCGCCGCGAACATCTTCGTCAGCGCCGAGACCTTCGGCTCGATGCTGTTCTTCGCGGTGATCGGCATCGCCATCGCCTTCCAGGCCCTGTGGCCGAGCACCGACAAGACCGTGCTGGGTGGTTTCGTGCTGGTGATGCTGTACATGAAGGGGCCGTTGGAGCAGCTGATCACCAACCTGCCGAGCATCAGCCGGGCACAGATCGCCCTGCGCCGTATCGCCGAGCTGTCCCAGCGTTTCTCATCGCCCGAGCCACACCTGCTGGTCAGCGACCGCGCACCACAGGTGACCGAGGTCAGCTCCATCGAACTGCGCCAGCTGCGCTATGACTATCCCCAGGTCGAAGGCAGCCAGCCGTTCCACCTGGGCCCGGTGGACCTGACCATCCGCCAGGGCGATATCGTCTTCATCGTCGGCGAGAACGGCTGCGGCAAGACCACCCTGATCAAGCTGCTGCTGGGCCTGTACACCCCGCAACAGGGCGAGGTGCGCCTCAACGGCGAGGCCGTTACCCCGCAGCGCCTGGACGACTACCGCCAGCTGTTCACCACCATCTTCGCCGACTACTACCTGTTCGACGAACCGCTGCCGGGCCTCGCCGAGCTGCCGCCTGAGGCCGCCAAGTACCTCGAACGCCTGGACATCGCCCACAAGGTCGGGATCCGCGACGGCAGCTTCACCACCACCGACCTGTCCACCGGCCAGCGCAAGCGCCTGGCGCTGATCAACGCCTGGCTCGACCAGCGTCCGGTGCTGGTGTTCGACGAGTGGGCCGCCGACCAGGACCCGGCCTTCCGCCGGGTGTTCTACACCGAACTGCTGCCGGAGCTGAAGCAGCAGGGCAAGACCATCATCGTCATCTCCCACGACGACCGCTACTTCCCGGTGGCCGACCAGCTGGTGCGCATGCACAGCGGCAAGATCCTGGTCGAACGCAACCAGGAACCGGCCCTGCCCGCCTGACCTCTCCTCCACGGGCGGTGGCCCTGTCACCGCCCTCGCCGCTTAAATTCCCCGCCGCACCGCTCGTCCCCCTATTGCCGCACGCTGAATCAACCCTGCCTACAGGGAAGTCGCAGGTCACGCCTCTACCAACCGCAATAATTATTTTTCCGGTTTTGGCATTCGCATGCGTCCTACTCGCAACGGAATAATTTTCATTTACTTTGCGTACCTTGAGCCAGAGCATAAAAATGCCAATACCAGCCAACACCCTGACCCCCTTGAGCAAAGCGCTGATGCTGCGCCGGATGCTGCGCTCCTCGCCGGCCATGGCCACCCTCGGCCTCGCCCTGTCCCTGCCGCTGGCCGCCCAGGTGCAGGCCCAGGAGCAGGACTTCGACATCCCGGCCCAGTCGCTGGCCAGCGCCCTGCAAGAGCTGGGTCGCCAGGGCAACCTGCAGGTGCTGTTCAGTCCGGAAACCGTCCAGGGCCTGCGCAGCAGCCCGGTCAAGGGCCGCTTCTCGCCAACCCAGGCAGCTGGGGAGCTGCTCAGGAACAGCGGGATTCGCTACAGCGTGCAGGACAACACCCTGATCATCAGCGGCGCGGCGGAGTCCGGCTCGGCCATGACCCTGGACGCCACCACCATCAACGGCCAGGTGCTCGGCGCCACCACCGAGGGCAGCAACTCCTACACCACCGGTGCGGTGACCATCGGCAAGACCGCGCAATCGCTGCGTGAAACCCCGCAGTCGGTGACCGTGGTCACCCGCAAGCTGATGGATGACAAGAACCTGGTCTCGCTGGACCAGGTGATGGCCCAGACCACCGGTATCACCCGCGCCAACCGCGGCTACGGCAACCACCACTTCAGCTCCCGCGGCTTCGACCTCACCGACGAAAGCTACATGGTCGACGGCGTGCCCGGGCAGGCCTACGCCTACACCGGCTGGATGACCCCGGACATGGCAATCTTCGACCGCGTCGAAGTGCTGCGTGGTGCTTCCGGCCTGCTGGTCGGCGCCGGCAACCCGGGCGGTGCGGTGAACCTGGTGCGCAAGCGCCCGACCGCCGACCCGCGCTTCACCGTGATCACCCGCGCCGGCTCCTGGGACAACTACCGCCTGGACCTGGATGCCAGTGGCCGCCTCAACCCCCAGGGCACCCTGCGCGGGCGCATGGTCGCCTCCTATGAGGACCGTGGCTACTTCACCGACGTCACCAAGTCCAAGCGGCCACTGCTGTACGGGATCGTCGAAGCCGACCTGAACGATGCCACCACCGTCGCCCTGGGCCTGCGCCGCCAGACCTCGCGCATCGACGGCTACAGCGTGCTGGGCATCCCCAACAACCCCGATGGCAGCAACCCGCACCTGAAGCGTTCGACCTACCTGGGTCAGGACTGGACCAAGCTGCAGACCGACATGGACGAGGTGTTTGCCGACCTCACCCACCGTTTCAACGACAACTGGACCGGCAAACTGGCGCTGTCCCATTCCGAGGGTGGCTACAACCGTAGCGCCATCGAGTGGGGCGCGCGGGAAACGCTGGAGTACAACGCTACCGGCGGTCCGACGGTCAACACCGTCAGCTATCACAAGTTCGATGTGACCTCCAATGCCGTCGACGGCCACCTGGACGGCACCTTCGAGGCCTTCGGCCTGACCCACCAGTTGACCCTCGGCGCCAACTGGTCCAAGCGCAAGATGAACGACAAGGACAACACCATCGCGCTACCCAGCCCTATCCCGCTCAATGTGTTTGATCCCAATCACAGCAATATCCCTGAGCTGCAGCGTAACGGCTGGAAGTCCATGGACGACACCATCGACACCCGCTACGGCACCTACCTGAGCGCTCGCCTGCACGCGACCGAAGACCTGAGCTTTGTCCTCGGCGGTCGTCTGAGCTGGTACAAGAACGAAGCCTGGAACGGCCCGAAGGTGACCACCAGCCGTCAGGATGAGGAATTCACACCCTTTGTTGGTGCGATCTACGACCTGAACGACCAGTGGTCGTGGTACGCCAGCTACGCCGATATCTTCCTGCCGCAGTCCAACTACCGCACCGTCAGTGGCAGCGTGCTGGATCCATCCATCGGCTCGAACTACGAAACCGGTATCAAAGGTGAGTTGTTCGACAAGCGCCTTAACGTGTCTTTCGCGGTCTTCTACATCGAGCAGGAGGATGTGGCCAAGGAGGACACTGCCAACCGTGGCAAGTGCCCAACCGATTCGGCTCTGCGCTGCTGGACCAACGGCGACGGCATCAACCGCAGCAAAGGCTTCGAAGCCGAGGCCACCGGCGAACTGCTGCCGGGCCTGCAGGTGGCGGCCGGCTACACCTACAACACCACCAGCTCGTCCGAGGGCGGCCCGATCTCGGCCCAGACCCCGAAACACATGGTCCGCCTGAACACCAACTACACCTTCCCGGGCGAGTGGAACCGCCTGAGCGTCGGTGGTGGCGTCTCGGCGCAGAACTCCTACGTCGATGCCTACAACGAGGCGTACAACAGCGGCCGTGCAATCTTCGACGCCCGCGCCGCCTACAAGCTCGACGAGCACTGGACCGTGGGCGTTGACGTCGAGAACCTGTTCGACCGCAAGTACTTCGACTCCATGGGCTACTGGACCCGCGGCACCACCTACGGTACCCCGCGTAGCTACATGTTCACCCTGCGCGGCGACTTCTAAGCCCCGCGTTGCATGACCGGCGCCCCCTCTCGAGGGGGCGCCGTGCTTTCAGCGCCAGCGAGCGCCCCTGTTGTCTTTCCCCGCGTCCCGCCGCACACTCGTGCGCGCCAGCCAGGAAGCGGAGTCCGCAGTGCCCACGCCACGCCAATTCAGCAAGAAGACCAGCACCAGCAACATGCTGCGGCTCAAGTCCGGCGATACCGGCAACCAACGCCCCTACCGCGTCGACTTCGTCCTGCTCGAGCATTTCTCCATGGCCAGCTTCACCGTGGCGATGGACGTGCTGGTCACCGCCAACCTGCTGCGCACCGACAGCTTCACCTCCACCCCGCTGTCCCTGGCGGGCGACCGCGTGCTCAGCGACCTGGGCCTGGAACTGGTGGCCAGCCCGTTGGCACCGCGCAGCCTGCAGGACCTCGACCTGCTGGTGATCTGCGGCGGCCTGCGCACGCCGTTGAAATACCCCGACCTCGACCGCCTGCTGGGCGATTGCGCAAGCCATGGCATGACCCTCGGCGGGCTGTGGAACGGCGCCTGGTTCCTCGGTCGCGCCGGGGTGCTCGACGATTATGGTTGCAGCGTGCACCCCGAGCAGCGCGCCAGCCTGGCCGAGATCAGCCCGCAGACACGCATCACCCCGGCCAGCTTCACCCTCGACCGCGACCGCCTGAGCGCCGCCAGCCCCAACGGCGCCATGGAGCTGATGCTCGGGCTGGTGCGGCGGCTATACGGCGATGCTTTGGCCGAAGGCGTCGAGGAGATCCTGTCATTCTCCGGGGCGCGCTATCGCCAGGTCGGGCCGGGGGCGAAGAAGTCCATGAGCCTGCACCTGCGCACCATCGTCGAGCTGATGGAGAACAACCTCGAGGAGACCCTGAGCCTCGACCAACTGGCCACCTACTCCGGGCGTTCGCGGCGGCAGATCGACCGCCTGTTCCAGGCCCAGTTGGGCACCTCGCCCCGGCGTTACTACATGGAGCTGCGCATCACCAAGAGCCGGCGCCTGCTGCAGTATTCGGACCTGTCGGTGATGGAGGTGGCGGTGGCCTGCGGGTTCGTCTCGGTCTCGCACTTCAGCAAGTGCTATGCGGCGTACTTCGGCTATCCGCCGTCGCGGGAGCAGCGGCTCGGGGAATGATGTTGCCTGGGCCGGCCCTATCGCCGATGCGACTTGCCCCGCGATAGGGCCGAAACGGACAACGGATCAACCCGGCTCATTCAACAACGCCTGAATCACCCGCTCCTGCCCCGCATAATCCCCCTCGCCAAAATGCACATGGCGTACCTGCCCCTTGCGATCGACAAAGTAATGCGCCGGCCAGAACTGGTTGCCCCAGGCGTTCCAGATCCGGTAGCCATTGTCCACCGCCACCGGGTAGGCGATGCCCAGTTGCTGCACCTGGGCCCGGACATTGCCCAGGTCGTGCTCGTAGTCGTACTCCGGCGTATGCACCCCGACCACCACCAGTCCCTGCTCGGCGTAGCGCCGCGCCCAGTCGTTGACATGGGGCAGGCTGCGCCGGCAGTTGATGCAGTCGTAGGTCCAGAAGTCCACCAGCACCACCTTGCCCTTGAGCGCGGTGCCATCCAGCGGCGGTGAGTTGAGCCACTGCTCGGCCCCCGCCAGCGACGGCATGGGGCCGTAGCTGTCGCGGGCCAGCAGGTGGCCGGCCAGGCCCAGCCCGAGCAGGGCCAGGGCCACGCCGCCGGCCTTGAGCAGGCGGCGCTTGCCGCGCGCCTCAGTTGTCATGGCAGCCACTGGTGGCGTAGGAGCGGTACTCGACACTCTGCGGCTTGCCCTGGGAGTCGAGGTAGTCCATGCGGGTCTTCACCGGCCCGCAGGTGGTGCCTGGCGCATCCTTGACCGACAGCACTTTCTTCACATCCAGCCGGTCGCCGTAGCGGTATTGCATCACGCTCGCGTCGTTCAGCGAGCTGCTGCTGGCCTGGGCCGTCAGGGCGCCGAGGCCGAGGACGGCAAACAGGGCGGCGCTGGCAAGGGTCTTGAGGTTCATGGCGTGTCTCCTTGTGCAGGTTCTGGTTTGGGAAGGCTTCGCTCCCCGGTCGAGAGCCATTTCACCCCTGCCAGGTATCGCGCATGTGTCCGGCCAGGGGCCGCCGTGCTTCTTGCTGTATCTGTGTCGCCAGCAGATACACTGCAATACAAACCCGGGCAGGCAAGCCCGGATCCACTCGGTACACTGCGCCCATTCCCCACGTACAAGGACACCCCGATGGAACACGCCGATCACATCCTGATCGTCGACGACGACCGCGAGATCCGCGAACTGGTCGGCAATTACCTTAAGAAGAACGGCCTGCGCACCAGCATCGTCGCCGATGGCCGGCAGATGCGCGCCTTCCTGGAAAACAACGCCGTCGACCTGATCGTCCTCGACATCATGATGCCCGGCGACGACGGCCTGCTGCTGTGCCGCGAACTGCGCGCCGGCAAGCACCGCAACACGCCGGTGCTGATGCTCACCGCGCGCAACGATGAGACCGACCGCATCATCGGCCTGGAGATGGGCGCCGACGACTACCTGACCAAGCCGTTCTCCGCCCGCGAGCTGCTGGCGCGGATCAACGCCGTGCTGCGCCGCACGCGCATGCTGCCACCGAACCTGACCATCAGCGAGAGCAGCCGGCTGATCGCCTTCGGCCCATGGCGGCTGGACACCACCGCCCGCCACCTGCTCGACAACGAAGGCACCCTGGTGGCGCTGTCGGGGGCCGAGTACCGCCTGCTGCGGGTGTTCCTCGACCATCCGCAGCGGGTGCTCAGCCGCGAGCAACTGCTCAACCTCACCCAGGGCCGCGAGGCGGACATCTTCGACCGCTCCATCGACCTGCTGGTCAGCCGCCTGCGCCAGCGCCTGGGCGACGACGCCCGCGAGCCGACCTGCATCAAGACCGTGCGCAGCGAAGGCTACGTGTTCTCGCTACCGGTGCAATTGCTGGAGTCGCCGGCATGAAATGGCCGCGCACCCTGGCTTCGCGCCTGGCCCTGATCTTCTTCACCGGGCTGGTGCTGGCCTATGGCCTGTCGTTCAGCCTGCAGGCCTACGAGCGCTACGTCAGCAGCCGCTCGATGATGCTCAGCAACCTGGAGCTGGATGTCTCGACCTCGGTGGCCATCCTCGACCGCCTGCCCGCCGCCGAGCGCCCGGCCTGGCTGTCACGCCTGGAGCGGCGCACCTACCGCTACCGGCTGGACGGCGGCCTGCCCGGCGAAGCCATGCCCAGCGCCGACCCGCCGATGGCCGCCGAGTCCATCGTCAAGGCCATCGGTGAGCGCTACGCCCTGACCTTCCAGGAAATCCCCGGCCCCAACGCGCACTTCCAGGCGCACCTGCGCCTGGCCGACGGCGCGCCGCTGACCATCGACGTCACCCCTGCCCCGGTGCCGGTGGCCACCTGGCTGCCGGTGGTGCTGCTGATCCAGCTGGCGGTGCTGCTGGCCTGCACCTGGCTGGCCGTGCGCCTGGCCATCGGCCCGCTGACCCGTCTGGTCCAGGCGGTGGACAACCTCGACCCGAACAGCCCCGGCCCGCAGCTCGACGAGAGCGGCCCACGCGAGGTGCGCTACGCCGCCGTGGCCTTCAATGCGCTGCAGGCGCGCATCGGCGCCTACCTCAAGGAGCGCATGCAGCTGCTCGCCGCCATCTCCCACGACCTGCAGACGCCGATCACGCGCATGAAACTGCGGGTCGAGCAGATGGACGATGGCCAGGAGAAGGACAAGCTGGCGCACGACCTGGACGCCATGGAGCACCTGGTGCGCGAAGGCGTGGCCTATGCCCGCAGCATGGACAGCGGCACCGAAGCGCCGTGCCGGATCAACCTCGACGCCTTCCTCGACTCCCTGGTATTCGACTACCAGGACAGCGGCGCCCGGGTGGACCGCCGCGGCAGCGCCCAGGCGACCCTGCAAACCCGTCCCCATGCCTTGCGCCGGGTGCTGGTGAACCTGGTGGACAATGCCCTCAAGTTCTCCGGCGCCGCGCAGCTGGAGGTGGGCTGCGAGAACGGCGTGACGCTGATCCGTGTGCTCGACGATGGCCCGGGCATCCCCGAGGCGGAACTCGACGACGTGCTCAAGCCGTTCTACCGGGTCGAGGGTTCGCGCAACCGCAGCACCGGCGGTACCGGACTGGGGCTGGCGATCGCCCAGCAACTGACCCAGGCCATGGGCGGCAGCCTGACCCTGCGCAACCGTGCCGAAGGGGGACTGTGCGCGCAAGTCGAACTGCGCTGAGGTCCTTGCATTGCCTGTTAGTGAAAATCACGACTGCGTACATCCAGCCCCTGCAACAAGGGGCTGATGTCCTCCAATCGTCGGGCGATCAGGTGCCGAACCCCGCTCTCCTGCTCCAGGCGCCCGCTCACCTTGAGCAATTTCGAGCCCACCAGTGCCCGCCGCTGGCGCTCAGCCAGGTCGCGCCAGACCACCACGTTGACCATCCCGTGCTCATCCTCGAGGGTGACGAAGGTCACGCCGCTGGCGGTCTGCGGGCGCTGCCGACCGACCACGATGCCGGCCACGGCGATCGTGTCGCCATGCTCGACCCCCGCCAGTTCCGTCGAGCTGCGACAACCCAGTGCCCGCAGGCGAGAACGCAGCAGGGTCAAGGGATGCGGCCCGAGGGTGGTGCCCAGGGTGTCGTAGTCGGCGGCCAGGTCCTCGGCGACACTCGGCAGCGGCAACATCACCGCCTGCTCGGGCACGGAGTCGACCTCGGCAAACAGCGGCAACTGCGCCTGCACCGCCGCCACCTGCCAGCGCGCCTGGTGGCGGTCACCGGCCAGCCCGCGCAAGGCGCCGGCATCCGCCAGGCGCGCACGGGCCCGGGCATCGAGCCCGGCACGCAGGCACAGGTCCTCGACATCGCGCCACGGGCGCTGTGCCCGTGCCTGTGCCAGGCGGCGAGCATCGTCTTCAGCGAAGCCACGAATCTGGCGCAGCCCCAGGCGGATGGCCAGCGAGCCTTCGCCCACGGCTTCCAGGGTGCAATCCCAGTCGCTATGGAACACATCCACCGGGCGCACTTCAATCCCTTGGCGGCGGGCCTCCTGCAGTAGCTGGTCGGGGCTGTAGAAGCCCATCGGCCAACTGTTGACCAGCGCGCAGGTGAAGATCGCCGGCTCATGGCACTTGAGCCAGCTGCTGGCGTAGCACAGCAGGGCGAAACTGGCGGCGTGGGACTCGGGAAAACCGTAGCTGCCGAAGCCCTTGATCTGCTCGAAGATGCGCTCGGCGAAGGCCAGGTCGTAGCCATTGCGCAGCATGCCCGCGACCAGCCGCTCGCGGTGCGGCTCCAGGCCGCCATGGCGCTTCCAGGCGGCCATGCTGCGGCGCAGCTGGTCGGCCTCGCCCGGGCTGTAGTCGGCGGCGACCATGGCCAGCTCCATCACCTGCTCCTGGAACAGCGGCACGCCCAGGGTGCGTTCGAAGACCGCCTTGAGCTTTTCCGAAGGATAGGTGACCGGCTCCTGCTCAAGCCGGCGGCGCAGGTACGGGTGGACCATGTCGCCCTGGATCGGCCCGGGACGGACGATGGCCACCTCGATCACCAGGTCGTAGAACTTCACCGGCTTGAGCCGGGGCAGCATGGCCATCTGCGCCCGCGATTCGATCTGGAACACGCCCATGGTCTCGGCACGGCCGATCATGGCGTAGGTGGCCGGATCCTCCTTGGGCAGGGTCGCCAGCGTGTACTCGCGCCCCCGGTGCCGGGCGATCAGGTCGAAGCAGCGGCGCAGGGCGCTGAGCATGCCCAGCGCCAACACATCGACCTTGAGCAGGCCGACCATGTCCAGGTCGTCCTTGTCCCACTGGATCACCGTGCGCTCGGCCATCGCCGCGTTCTCCACCGGCACCAGCCGGTCAAGCGGCTGTTCGCAGATGACGAAACCGCCGGGATGCTGCGACAGGTGCCGGGGAAAGCCGATCAGTTCCCCCGCCAGCACCAGGATGCGCCGCAGCGAGGGGCTGTGCGCATCAAAGCCGGCCTCGGCCAGGCGCCCGGCATCGGGGATGCGATCGCTCCAGCGCCCGCAGCACTTGGCCAGGGCGTCCACCTGGTCGGTCGGCAGGCCGAGCACCCGGGCCACGTCGCGCACCGCGCCGGCGGCGTGGTAGCTGCTGACCACGGCGGTGAGTGCCGCGCGGTGCCGGCCATAGCGGCGGAACACGTACTGGATCACTTCTTCGCGGCGGTCATGCTCGAAGTCCACGTCGATGTCCGGCGGCTCGTTGCGCTCGCGGGAGAGGAAGCGTTCGAACAGCAGGCGATGCTCCATGGGGTCGAGCTCGGTGATGCCGAGGACGAAACACACCACCGAGTTGGCCGCCGAACCGCGCCCCTGGCAGAGGATGCGCTGGCGGCGGGCGAAGGCGACGATGTCGTGGACGGTCAGGAAGTAACTCTCGTAGCCCAGTTCCTCGATCAGTGCCAGCTCCCGCTCCAGCACCGTGCGCACCTTGTCGCTCGGCCCCTGGGGCCAGCGCTCGGGCAGGCCGCGCCGGCACAGTTCGCGCAACCAGCTGGCCGGGGTATGCCCCTCGGGCACCAGCTCCCGCGGGTACTGGTACTTCAGCTGCGACAGGTCGAAGGTGCAGCGCCCGGCAACCTGGGTGGTCTGCGCGAGCAGATCGTCGGGGTACAGCTCGCGCAGTTGGTCAAGCGAGCGCAGGTGGCGCTCACCATTGGCGAACAGGAAGCGCCCCGCCTCGGCGACCGCGCAATGTTCGCGGATGGCCGTCATGCAGTCCTGCAGCGCCCGCCGCCCGCGCACATGCATGTGCACATCGCCGCAGGCCACCAGCGGGATCTCCAGTCGTGCCCCAAGGGCGCGCAGCTGCGCCAGGCGCTGGCCGTCATCGGCCCCGCGGTGCAGGTGCACCGCCAACCACAGGCGCTCGCCGAACAGCGGCCGCAACCACGCCGCGTCGCCGTCGTCGGGCTCGGCCACCCACAGCGCCAGCAGGCCCTGGTGATGGGCCTCGAGGTCCTCGGCGAGCAACTGGTAGCTGCCCTTCTCCGAACGCCGCCGGGCGCGGGTGATCAGCGCGCAGAGGTTCTGGTAGCCGACAAGGTCCTCCACCAGCAGGACCAGCTTCGGCCCCTGGTGCACCCGCACCTCGCTGCCGACGATCAGCTTCAGCTGATGCTGCTTCGCTGCCTGCCAGGCCCGGACAATCCCCGCCAGCGTGCATTCGTCGGTGATCGCCAGGGCCTGGTAGCCCTGCTCGCGGGCGCGGCGGAACAGTTCGTCGGCACTGGAGGCGCCGCGCTGGAAACTGAAGTTCGACAGGCAGTGCAGCTCTGCATAATCCGGGCTGTTCATGCGAACCAGCCCTGCAACCACAGCGGCCCGGGGCTCGCCAGGTCACGGAAGGCCCAACCGCGCAGGCCGTCGCGGGTCTCGATGCGGTAGTAGTCACGGCGCACGTCGCCACCGTCCCACCAGCCGGACTCGATGCGCTCGGCCGGCCCCAGCAGTTGCAGGCCGGTCTCGCTCAAGAGCTGGGGGGTGGGCAGCAGCCAACCGGGACGACGACCAGGGGCCATCACCCGTTGGCCCAGGGCGCCCTGCTCCACGCCTTGCCAGGCGCACTCGGGGCGATGGTCGGCTTCGGCGCGCAGGCCCTTGACCGACTCGTCGCCAAGCCGCGCACGCAGGCGCTCGCGCAGCTGCTCCCAGGGCTGGGCCTGCTGAGCCCGCGGGTCGAACAGCGCCTGGCGTTGCGGCACGAATGGCGGCAGGTCGGCGGCCAGCAGGCGCAGGTTGCGTACCGGCGCCGGAATACGCAGCGGCTCCAGGCGACCACGGGCCAGCTCGAACAGCAGCGAGGCATCACGCTCGGCGGCCAGCAGGCCGACCTTGAGCACGGTGTCCGCGCCTTCGGCGTGCTCCAGGTACAGCTCGAAACGCTGCACGCCGCAGTCGCGCCCGGCGAGGAAGGCCGCCAGGTCGCTGATGAGGCGACGCAAGGGGAACAGCAGCGCCTGATGCGACTCGACATCGAAATTCAGCTCCAGCCGCGCCTCGAAACAGTCGGGCGGCTGGTAGAAGTCCAGCCCGAGGTTGCGCAGGCCGAGCAGCTGGTCCAGGTGCAACTGCACCTGAGCACTGAAACGCCTGGCCAAGGCATCGCGCGGCAATGCCAGCACCTGCCCGAGCCGGTGCAGGCCCATGCGGGCGAAGGCCTCGGCCGCCTCGGCGGGCAGGCCGACACGCTCGACAGGCATCTCGAGCAAGGCGGCGCGGGTGGCTTGCGGGCAGGTCAGCGCCAAGCCGTCATGGCCATTGGCGAGCATCCTCGCCGCCACCGGGTTGCTGGCCACGACAATGCGCTGGCGTAGCCCCAATGCCGCCAGTTCCTCGCGCAGGCGGGCCTCGAACAATGGCCAGGGGCCGAACAATTGCAGGCTCGAGCCCACCTCCAACAGCAACGCACGGGGATAGTGCAGGCTGACCTGGGCGCTGAAGCGGTAGGCCCAGGCTGCCAGCAACTGCTGCAACTGCTCGATGCGCGCCGGCTCGACCTCGACGCAGGTGAAACCGTCGGCCAGGGCGCGGGCGGCGGTCAGCGTCTGCCCGGCGCGCAGGCCCAGCTCACTGGCCGCCGGGTTGACCGCCCGCAGCACCCGGCGCTGGAGCGGCCCGCCCAGCAGCACCAGCGGTGCCTCTGGGTCGTCGCGTTCGCGCAGGACGGTGTCCAGCGCCAGCTGTGGCAACAAGATGCAGGCCCAGAGCATGGCGCATCACTCCCGCCCCGGGCAGGCGATGGGCGTGGCCGGCGCCAGGCCGCCCCGGCACTTGAGCACGCGCCACTGCGCCGGACGCAGGTCGAGGGCGATGCGCAGGGCGGCGGGTGATGGGTTCAGCGCGGCCTGGTGCGGACGACAGGCAAACGCCAGCGCGTCGCCGGTCTCCGCGGCCACCTGCAGGCGCCGCAGGGCACGATCGTCGGCTCGCCCTGGCCAGCACAGCACGGCGGCGCAACTGCCCGAACGCAGGCACTGCTCGGCCGCCCACAAGGCATCGGCCGCCTCGGCATCGACCTGTACCAGCCAGCGCAGGTCCACCCCGGCGGCCTGCCAGGCCGGCGCGTAGGGAATGAACGGTGGCGCCACCAGCACCACCCGCTGCCCCTCCCCGGTCAACCGGGCGAGTGTCGGCCAGAGCAGTTGCAGCTCACCGCAGCCAGGGCTGGCCAGCAGCAGCTCGCTCAGTGCCGCCGCCGGCCAGCCGCCTTCCGGCAGACGATGATCGAGGCTGGCATGCCCGGTGGGTTGCAGGCCCTGCGGACGCGCCTGGGCCTGCCGCCCACGCCATACCTGGCGCTGATCGAGCAGCCGGTCGAGTTCGACCACGGCGCCCATCAATCACGCCTCAGCAGGCCGCAGAACACGCCTTCGATGAAGAACTCGTGCCCGGGGGTCACGTCGATGGGGGCATAGGCCGGGTTGCGCGGCAGCAGGCGATAGCCGTCGCGGGTGCGCTGCAGGCGCTTGATGGTCACCTCGCCGTCGAGCCGGGCGACCACGATCTGCCCGTCACGGGCCTCGCCCTGCTGGCGGATGCCGACCAGGTCGCCGTCGAAGATGCCGTCGTCGATCATCGAATCGCCGCGCACCTTGAGCAGGTAGTCGGGGGTGCGCCGGAACAGGCTGGGGTCGAGCAGCAACTGCTCGTGGATATCGAGGTCGGGGCCGATCGGCGCACCGGCGGCGACCTGGCCAAGCACCGGCACCTCGAGGATCTCGGGCCGGCGCAGGGGCTCGGCGAGGCGGATGCCACGCGCCTGGTTGGGCGTGACGTCGATGAACCCGGCCTGGCTCAGGGCGGTGATGTGCTTGCGCGCCACGCTGCGCGAGGCGAAACCGAAGCGCTCGGCGATGTCGGCCAGCGACGGTGGCTGGCCTTGATCGGTGATGCGCTCGCGGATGAACCCAAGGATGGCGCGGCGTTTGGGGGATAAAGTGTCCATGGAGTACATTTGTACTCTTTTTTCAAAACACTGAACAGTCCCCTTCGTCGCCGGCCCTCCCTGCCCTGTCTCAGTAGCGAATGGACAAGGCGATCGCCTCGTTTGGCGTCTGGTGTTTGTCCAGCAGGCCCAGCACCTCTTTCTTCAACTGCTCCTGCCGGTCGATCAGCGCCAGGTCACGGAACTTGTAGTCCAGGTCGGCATAGCTTTCCGAAACGCCGGCATTGAGGTGGTTCTTGCCGAAGGTGTGCACGATGTGCTTGGACTTCCAGATGTCGTACTGGCTGAACACCTGGTCCTGCGGCAGGTGCCTGGCGACCGAGAACGGCACCCGGGTCAGCAGGCAGTAGTTCATCTTGTACTTGTGGAACTGGTAGTGCTCCAGGGAGTGGACGAACGACACGTACCAGATATAGGTGGCGATCACCTCGATGTTGAAGGCCTTGTCGCCGGGCTGGCACGGCAGGTTGACGTAGCGGCACAGCTCGGCGACCCAGTTGTTGATGTAGGGCTCGGAGCCGTCGCGCAGCAGGTCGTCGTAGCTGGCCGAGACGAACTTCAGCACCGCCGCGTAGTAGTCGCGGTACTGGGCGTTGAGCGCGTGCTGGCCATTGAGGTACTGGTCGAACGGGATGGCGAACCTGATCTCGAATTTCTGGGTCAGCGCCTGGTCCGCGGTCTCGCGCTTGTTGTACATGTTCAGGGCATTTTCATAGCCGACCTTGTAGAAGGTTTGCGCCGAGTAGTAGCCGATGCAGCTGTAGAGGAACTTGTCGGCGATGCCGGTGGTTTCGCGCAGCGACAGCGGCGATTCCTTGAACTGGTGGTTGAGCATCAGGATGTAGGCGGTGTGCGGGTCCATCAGCTTGTGGAAGTTCGACTCCCTGGGCACCAGGTTGAACAGGAAGGCCGCGCCCATTTCGGCGAAGAACAGGTGGTGGTGCAGGTGCGCGCCGAGGATGAAGAACACCATGGTGTTGGACATGAAGTACACCTTGGCCAGGTCCCAGTGCGGCTCGCCCGGGCCGACGCTGAAGCCGTCGCGCAGGGTGATGCGCATGCTGTCGGCGGCAAAGTCCTCGGCGATGGCGATGCTGGCCACGTCGAACACCGAGCTGGACAGGCGGATCTCGCGGGTGAAGTCACGCATGTCGAAGGTCGACACGCCATCGACCGTCTGCAGGTAATGGGTGATCTGCGACGACATCAGGAACACCCGCAGGTCCTCGTCCGAGATGGCCGTCGGCTGCGGGAACTGGCCCAGTGGCACCTTGTAGTAGTCGCGGTTGGCCTTGATGATCGACTGGATGTAGTTGTGGTAGACCTTGTCCTTTCTCCAGCGGTAGACCAGCTCGGCGGGGAGCTTTTTCGGGATATAGCCCATGTGGTAGTCGGTGCCCGGGATCGGCGTGCTTTCCATCGAGATGGAATCGCGGTTGTAGTGGCGGTAGCCGAAGTAGCGAGGCAGCAGCCACTTCAACTGGACCCACTTCCAGGCCAGGAAACTGGTGCCGAGATTGACCGCGTACAGCGCCAGCAGCAGCGGCACGAACTTCACGTAGTAAAGGCCCACGTACACATGCTTCAACGGCTCGGCGCGGGTCTTGCTCATCAGGATGATCACGGGGCTGACGGTGATGAAAAACGCCAGCAGGATGACTTCCAGCATGCTTCAAACTCCTTGTTCGATCGCTTTGTTCTTGTTGCGGCTTGCGCCGTAGCTGTACAGGCAGGCGCCTGTGAAAATCACGTTGGCCACGCTCCAGGCGAG
>Ga0268257_1000800_pt1 | contig 31927 bp, 29 predicted proteins | sample AgamicAtPrz_FD_200249 | JGI IMG/M metagenome (GOLD analysis project Ga0268257, IMG submission 200249) | Agave microbial communities from Guanajuato, Mexico - At.P.rz (v2) (version 3) | ecosystem: Host-associated > Plants > Phyllosphere > Phylloplane/Leaf | place: Guanajuato, Mexico | collected... | reverse complement strand
CCGAAGACCTCAAGGCACTGATCGCCTACCTGCGTGAGTCGCACAACGTCACCGTGCTGCTGATCGAGCACGACATGAAGCTGGTGATGAGCATTTCCGACCATATCGTGGTGATCAACCAGGGCACCCCCCTGGCCCACGGCACGCCGGAAGAGATCCGCGACAACCCTGACGTGATCAAAGCCTACCTGGGGGAAGCGTAAATGCTGAAGTTCGAAAACGTTTCCACCTTCTACGGCAAGATCCAGGCGCTGCACAGCGTCAACGTGGAGATCAACCAGGGCGAGATCGTTACCCTGATCGGCGCCAACGGTGCCGGCAAGTCGACCTTGCTGATGACCCTGTGCGGCTCGCCGCAGGCGCACAGCGGCAGCATCAAGTACCTGGGTGAAGAGCTGGTCGGCCAGCCGTCCTCGCACATCATGCGCAAGAGCATCGCGGTGGTGCCGGAAGGCCGCCGTGTGTTCTCCCGCCTGACCGTCGAGGAAAACCTGGCGATGGGTGGTTTCTTCACCGACAAGGGCGATTACCAGGAGCAGCTGGACAAGGTGCTGCAGCTGTTCCCGCGCCTGAAGGAGCGTTATATCCAGCGTGGCGGCACCATGTCCGGTGGCGAGCAGCAGATGCTCGCCATTGGCCGGGCGCTGATGAGCAAGCCCAAGCTGCTGCTGCTCGACGAGCCGTCGCTGGGCCTGGCGCCGATCATCATCCAGCAGATCTTCGACATCATCGAACAACTGCGCCGTGATGGCGTGACGGTGTTCCTGGTGGAGCAGAACGCCAACCAGGCGCTGAAGATTGCTGATCGGGCGTACGTGCTGGAGAACGGCCGGGTGGTGATGCAGGGGACAGGTGAAGCGCTGTTGACCGACCCGAAAGTGCGCGACGCGTACCTGGGGGGGTGATCGGAAAAAGGGCCTTCGGGCCCTTTTTTCTGCCTGCCGGTTTTGTGTCGCCTGTGCAGCCCTCTTCGCGGGTAAACCCGCTCCCACAGGTACGGCGCCACACTCAAGCCTTGCGCTACCCCTGTGGGAGCGGGTTTACCCGCGAAGAAGCCAGCACAGTTGACCGAAAACTTGTGATCCCGGCAAAGCCTGAGTAACGTGGCCAGCTCCTTGGCAAAAGATTCCCCCGGAGCCCGCCCCATGCGCCTCACCCCCACCCTGCTGCTCACCGCCCTGCTGCCCCTGTTCGCCGGTTGCCAGCTGATGGTTGACGCCCCCAGCGACCCGAACATCGGCACCACGCGCATGCAGGGCGAGCTGCGTGCCGCCGGTGGCCAGCTGCTGTTCAAGCCGTGCAGCGAAAACCGTACCTTCGTGATCAACGACGTCGCCGCCACCGGCATCCTGCAGGAAGCCGCCAACCTCGCCAAGGATGCCAACGACAAGCTGTTCGCCGACGTCCGTGGCCGCCTCACCGGCAGCAGGCAGGCCAACAACGACGGCCAGCTGGAAGTACGCCGCCTTTACCGCCTGGAACCTTCCACCCGCGCCTGTGAAGACCCCAACTTCAAGCAGCTGACCCTGCGCGCCAACGGCCACGAGCCGGAATGGGACATCAAGGCCAGCGGCAAAGGCATGGTGCTCAACCGCGTCGGCCAGGAACCCCTGCCCCTGCCCTTCCTGGAAGAAGAAGTGCCCGGCGGCGGCCTGACCCTGACCAGCGAAGCCAACGGCCAGCACGTGGAGCTGTGGGTCGCGCCACAACGCTGCGTGGATACCGCCACCGGTGCCATCCACCACCTGCGCGCCGAACTGCGCATCGACGGCAAGACCCTGCAGGGCTGCGGCTACTACGGCGGCGCACGCGACAACTGATCGCCGGGCGCTTTTATCCTGCCAGTCCGGGCGGCGAACAGCTTATACTTGGCGGTTTGTGTAAAGCCGCCGGCCGCCCATGGCCGGGATACTGGACCCTGCCATGCTACGAATCACCGAACTGAAGCTGCCCCTGGACCATCCCGACGAAGCCCTGCGTGAAGCCATCGTCCAGCGCCTGGGCATTCGCGACGAGCAACTGCTCAGCTTCAACCTGTTCAAGCGCAGCTACGATGCGCGCAAGAAGAACAGCGAGCTGCTGTTCATCTACACCATCGACCTGGAAGCCAGCAACGAAGCCGAGCTGCTTCGCAAGTTCGCCGACGATCGCAACATTGGCCCGGCGCCCGACGTAACCTACAAGTTCGTCGGCCAGGCCCCGGCCAACCTGCAGGAACGCCCGATCGTGGTCGGTTTCGGCCCGTGCGGCATCTTCGCCGGCCTGCTGCTGGCGCAGATGGGCTTCAGGCCGATCATCCTCGAACGTGGCAAGGAGGTGCGCCAGCGCACCAAGGACACCTGGGGCCTGTGGCGCAAGAGCGTGCTCAACCCCGAGTCCAACGTGCAGTTCGGCGAAGGCGGCGCCGGCACCTTCTCCGATGGCAAGCTGTACAGCCAGATCAAGGACCCGCAACACCACGGCCGCAAAGTGCTGGAAGAATTCGTCAAGGCCGGTGCGCCGGACGAAATCCTGTACATCAACAAGCCGCACATCGGCACCTTCCGCCTGACCGGCATGGTCGAGCAGATGCGCCAGGACATGATCGCCCTGGGCGCTGAGGTACGCTTCCAGCAGAAGGTCACCGACCTGCTGATCGACGACGGCCAACTGACCGGCGTGGTGCTGGAGAGCGGTGAGCAACTGCACTCGCGCCATGTGGTACTGGCCCTGGGCCACAGTGCCCGCGATACCTTCCGCATGCTGCACGCCAAGGGCGTGTACATGGAAGCCAAGCCGTTCTCGGTGGGTTTCCGTATCGAGCACCCCCAAACCCTGATCGACAAGGCGCGCCTGGGCAAATACGCCGGTCACCCGAAACTCGGGGCCGCCGATTACAAGCTGGTGTACCACGCCAGCAATGGCCGTTCGGTATACAGCTTCTGCATGTGCCCAGGCGGCACCGTGGTCGCCGCCACCAGCGAGCCAGGCCGGGTGGTTACCAATGGCATGAGCCAGTACTCGCGCAACGAGCGCAATGCCAACTCCGGGATCGTAGTGGGTATCGACCCCGAACGCGACTACCCCGGCGGCCCGCTGGCCGGCATCGAGCTGCAGGAGCGCCTGGAGGCACATGCCTATGTGATGGGCGGCAGCAACTACCAGGCCCCGGCGCAGCTGGTTGGCGACTTCGTCGCCGGCCGGCCCTCAACTGCGCTGGGCAGTGTCGAGCCGTCCTACAAGCCGGGGGTGACCCTGGGCGACCTGGCGCCAAGCCTGCCAGACTTCGCCATCGAGGCGATCCGCGAGGCGTTGCCGGCATTCGACCGGCAGATCAAGGGCTACAACCTGCACGATGCAGTGTTGACCGGGATCGAGACGCGTACCTCGTCGCCATTGCGCATCACCCGCGGTGACGACTTCCAGAGCCTGAATCTCAAGGGACTGTTCCCGGCGGGTGAAGGCGCAGGGTATGCGGGCGGGATTCTGTCGGCAGGTGTCGACGGCATTCGCATTGCCGAGGCGGTGGCGCGGGATATGCTCGGCCTCTGACTGTTCATGGCCTGTGAGGGCCCGTTCGTGGGCCAACCCGCGAACGGGTCCTCACCGGCGCAAGAAAAATCCGAGAAAACATCAGATTTTCCCTACCCCACCTTTCCCATTCTGCATCTAGGCTTCCTCCAGCCCAGGCCAGCCCAGCAACAACATATAACAAAAAAGAATATAGTTTTTGTTTTAAAGCATAACTTCACAGGCTAGGGTGTACGCCCGTTCCATCCGTAAACTGCCCATGGAGAGCCTATAGCCCGTGCGTAGCCTGTTAACCCGTTTCCTGCAGCTCGAAGCCGCCAGCGGCCTGCTGCTGATCGCTGCGGCCGTACTGGCCCTGATCATCAACAACTCGCCGCTGTCCTACCTGTACAGCGGCCTGCTCGACGTGCCCGTCGCCGTTCAGGTAGGCGCGTTGCAGATCGCCAAGCCGCTGTTGTTGTGGATCAACGACGGCCTGATGGCGCTGTTCTTCCTGCTGATCGGCCTGGAAGTGAAGCGCGAAGTGGTCGACGGCCACCTGTCCAGGCCGTCCCAGGTGATCCTGCCTGCTACCGCCGCCGTGGGCGGCATGGTGGTACCGGCACTGATCTACTGGTTCATCAACCGTGACAACCCGGCAGCGGTGGCCGGCTGGGCAATCCCCACCGCCACCGACATCGCCTTCGCCCTCGGTGTGCTGGCCCTGCTGGGCAAGCGCGTGCCGGTATCGCTGAAACTGTTCCTGATGACCTTGGCGATCATCGATGACCTGGGCGCGATCATCGTCATCGCGCTGTTCTACTCAGGCACCCTGTCCAGCGTGTCGCTGCTGCTGGCCGCAGCCTGCCTGGTGGTATTGGTGGCGATGAACCGGCTTGGCGTGATCAAGCTGGGGCCTTACATGATCGTGGGCCTGGTCCTGTGGGTCTGCGTGCTCAAGAGCGGCGTGCACGCCACGCTGGCTGGCGTTGCCCTGGCATTATGCATCCCGCTGCGCACTGGCCATGGCGAACGTTCGCCATCGCACGCCTTGGAACACGCCCTGCACCCGTGGGTCGCCTACGCCATCCTGCCGTTGTTCGCTTTCGCCAATGCTGGTGTATCGCTGGCAGGCATGACCTTGGACAGCTTCGTTCACCCAGTGCCACTGGGCATCGCCGTCGGGCTGCTGCTGGGCAAGACCGTGGGCGTCTTCGGCTTGACCTGGGTCGCCATCAAACTGCGCCTGGCCGCTCTGCCTGCTGGCGCCAGTTGGGGCCAGTTACTGGGCGTGGCGATCCTCTGTGGCATCGGCTTCACCATGAGCCTGTTCGTTGGCTCACTCGCCTTCGTGCCAGGCAGCAGCGAGTTCGCCGGCATGGACCGCATGGGTATTCTGACCGGCTCGTTCCTTGCTGCCGTGTTCGGCTACGCTGTAACCGCCATGGCCAGCCGCAAGCCCAGCGCTGGCTGACCTGGCCACAGCATGAAAAAACCCCGACTGGCGCGCAGCCATGTCGGGGTTTTTCTTGTTGCGTTACGGTCAGTGCGAGACGCGGCTGGTACCGTCGACGGTCATGATGCGCACGCGGTCGCCAACGCGGAAGATTTCGTTCTCCTGCACGGCCTGGACATAGGCACGCATGCTGCCGTCGTCCTCACGTACGGTGATTTCCACGCCCTGGGTGCGGGTCAGGCCTTCCTCAGCTGCGGAACCGGCCAGGCCACCGGCAACGGCACCGATCACGGCGGCGACGATGCTGCCACGGCCACCACCCACGGCGCTGCCGGCCACGCCACCCACGATGGCGCCAGCACCACCGCCGATCGGGGTCTTGGTACCCTCGATCTTGACCGGGCGCAGGGATTCGATGGTGCCCATACGCACGGTCTGCACGCGGCGGGCCTCATCACGGGAGTAGCTGTCACCGGTCAGGCTAGAGGCACAGCCACCCAGCAACAACGACATGGTGGTGAAGGTCGCCACCAGCAAAGCGGATTTACGCATGGGTAATGTCTCCATAAGTCAGATGCGTATTAGACGCTGCACATTGACGACTGTCACGGTACAAGCGCAATAAAATTGTTTTCATTCAGCCGAGGTACAGCCTGCGTGGCTGCGCCGATGCCTTTTCAAGTGAGACCAAGGATAGCCATGGATTACTTCATCGTCGTGGTCACCACCGTTGCGGGGCTGTACTTCCACGGCTGGCTGTATGTGCGCATGCCTCACTGGATAGACCGTGACCTGGCGTTGTCGCTGGCCGGTGCGGACCCTGGCAAGCGCGCGTACATGCTGCAAAAGCTGCAACAGGCACGGCTGGAGAAGGTGCAGCGCAAGCAGTTGGCGGGGTGGCTGGAGCGCGAGGCGGCGGGGTATCCGGGGTAGTCTGGGTGATTGTCGGGGCGGCTGCGCAGCCCATCGCGACACAAGGCCACTCTCCTACAGGGAACCGGGCTGCACCCCACATCGTGAAAGGGCCGCAAGACGGCCCCTGAATGTCAGGGCGCCAGGCGTTCCCGCTGCCATTGCCCATCGACCAGGCGGTAATTCAGCCGGTCATGCAACCGGCTGGCCCGGCCCTGCCAGAACTCGACCCGCTCAGGTAGCAAGCGGTACCCGCCCCAGTGTTCCGGGCAATGCGGCTGGGTGTCGGAGAAGCGTGCCTCGGTAGCCTTGACCAGGCTTTCCAGTTCCTCACGACCGGCAATCACCCGGCTCTGCGGCGATGCCCAGGCCCCCAGGCGGCTACCCAGAGGGCGTACCTGGTAGTAGGCGTCCGATTCCTCGGCCGTGACCTTTTCCACCTGCCCTTCGATGCGCACCTGGCGCTCCAGCGCCGGCCAGAAGAAGGTCATGGCGGCGTAGGGGTTGGCCAACAATTGCTGGCCCTTGGCGCTGTCGTAGTTGGTGAAGAAGGTGAAACCACGCTCATCGAGCCCCTTGAGCAGCAATACGCGGCAATGGGGGCGGCCGTCGGCATCGACGGTGGCCAGGGTCATGGCATTGGCTTCCACCGGGGCCTGCTCGGTTTTCACCGCATCGGCGAACCACTGGTGGAACAGGGCGAACGGCTCCCCCGGGGCCTGGGCTTCGGCCAGGCCATCACGGGTGTAGTCGCGGCGCATATCAGCCAGGGATTGAGTCATTGCTGCGTTCCTTGACGATCAGTTGGTCTTCGCAGGGCTGTTGACAGCTACTTTCTTCTCAGCGGTAGCTTTCTTGGCCGCAGGCTTGGCCGGCGCGGCTTTTTTCTTGGCGGTGGTCTTGGCTGGCGCCTTGGCCTTGGCTACAGGCTTCTTCGCCGCAGCCTTGGCCGCCGGCTTGCTGTCGGCAGCCTTGGCGGCTGGCGCCTTGCTATCCTGCACCGCCACCATCGAGGCTGGCGCCGGGGCCGGGGCCGCCTGCTGGTACTTGGCCAACAGGGCAACCATGGTGTTCTGCGGGGTCAGCAGCATTTCCACGCGGCGGTTCAAGGCGCGGCCCTCGGCACTGTCGTTGGCGGCGCGCGGCATGACCGAACCCATGCCTTTGAGGTTCAGACGGTCGCGCTGCAGGCCGCTGAGACGGAAGATGGCCGACACCGAAGCGGCGCGCTCCAGGCTGAGCTTCTGGTTGGCGGCAGCAACACCGCTGCTGTCGGCATGGCCGAGCACCAGCACGGCGGTCTTGGCGTCGCCTTCGACGGTCTTGGCCACGCGGGTAATCGGGCCCAGTGTCATCGGCAGCAGCATGTTCGGGCGGTCAGGGTTGTACGAGCCGTCCACCGGAATGGTCACGGCCAGCACGTTGTCACGACGCTCGAGCTCCAGCTTGCTGCCCTTGATCGCTTCACGCAGCTTGGGCTCGTACTCGTCCAGCCAGGCCTGGGTGGCCTTCTCGTCGATCTTCGGCACCACCGGCCCCTTGGCCTGCTTCTGTTCGGCACCGAATGGCCACCACCAACGGCTGGAACTTTCGGACTTGGCGTCGGCCTTGGCGACGTTTTCAGTCACGGCTTGCTTCACTTCCTGCTCGGCAACCTTGTCCGAACCGAAGGGCCACCAGCTCGAACCGCTGTCCTTCGAGGCGTCCTGGGAGTGACTGGCGCAGCCGGTGACAGCGGTCAGGCACAGGGCGAGTGCTAAGGTTTTATGTGAAGACATCAGCGATACACCATGAAATAGAAAGAAATTTTGCCTACACGCTTCAGGCATTGGCATTGAGGATAGTCAAAGGCATGCGGCAATACCCGCACTACCCGATCAAAGGCAACTTGCAAGTACGCGCACCAGATGCTGGGCTCGCGGATCCATCAGCACGTAAGGACCCAGGGTATTGACCACGAAGCCGAAGGCCACATCGTACTCCGGGTCGGCGAAACCGACCGAGCCGCCGGCGCCAGGGTGGCCGAAGGCGCGCGCGCCGAGGCCAAAGGTGGCATTGGCCACCTCGGGCTGGTCAAGCATGCAGCCCAGGCCGAAACGGGTCTGGGTAAGCAAGGTGCGGTCCTGGCCGAGGCTGTGCTCGCGGGTCAGTTCATCGAGCAGCTCGGATTCGAGCAGGCTGCCATCCAGCAGCCCGGCATAGAAGCCCGCCAGGCTGCGCGCGTTGCCATGGCCATTGGCCGCCGGCTGTTGCATGCGCCGCCACTCCGGCTTGTTGGTGCTGGTCAGGATCGCCGGCGGGTTGGTGAAGGCTCGTGTCGACAGCGCCTCGGGCTCACGCATGGTGACCTGCAGCAGGCGCTGCGCCGCTGCGTCCCCGGGGTTGCCCTTGCCACGGGCGATATGCGCCACGCGGTGGAACTCCTCGTCCGCCAGGCCGACATGGAAATCCAGCCCCAGTGGGCGCGCAGTCCGGGCCACGATCGAGTCACCAGGGCCACGGCCGTCGGCACGACGGATCAGCTCGCCGATCAGCCAGCCGTAGGTAATGGCGGCATAGCCGTGCTCGGTGCCAGGCGCCCACCAGGGCGTCTCGGCGGCCAGGGCATCAACCATGGTCTGCCAGTCGTACAAGGCTTCGGCCGGCAGCAACTCGCGGAGGGCCGGCAGGCCGGCGCGGTGGCTGAGCAGCTGGCGCAGGGTGATCGCCTGTTTGCCAGCCTGGGCGAACTCGGGCCAGTAGTTGGCCACCGGGGCATCCAGGGCCAGCTTGCCCTCGCCGACCAGTTGCAGGGCGGTTACCGCAGTGAAGGTCTTGGTGCAGGAGAACAGGTTGGCGATGGTGTCGCTGTGCCAGGCCTGCTGGCCATCCTTGTCGGCACTGCCGGCCCACAGGTCGACAACGGTTTCGCCACCGACCTGGATGCACAGCGCGGCGCCACGCTCCTGGGGATCATCGAACAGGGCAGCGAAGGCTTCGCGCACCGCTTCGAACTTCAGCTCATAGTGACCCTGGATCTGCACCCGCTGTTCTCCATACGACCATTTCCGAAAAATGGTGTGCATTGTTTCAGTAGTTTGGCGTTTTGCAAACTGGCTTGGGCTGGGTGGTCGCGACGAATGGTGCAACCAGACGCACCACGCTCTTGCGCAGGCCTGGCTGAGCTATGGGCCAGGCTTCTCCAGCTCGGCGCGCAGCTGGCCCAGGGCCTGCAGGTTGCTCTTGCGCACGGCCTCGACGAATCCCGGATATGGTATATCGGTGATTGCCACCAGCCCGAGGTGGCCGTTTTCACCATCGAGCAGCCGCCCGCTGGCCGGTTGATCGAGGTACTGGAACCAGTGCGCGCCGACAATCATCGGCTGTGCCAGAGCCGCCTTGAGGAAATTGCCGTAGGCCGGGCCACGGTCTTCTTCCCGCGCCAGCTCCAGCGGCCCCGGCCAGAACGGGCCGCGATCACGCGAGCCGAACTGGAATTCCGACACCAGCACCGGCTTGTCCAGCTCGGCCAGGCTGGCGAAGTCGTAGCCATCCTGCGGCTTGAGGGTATAGAAGTTGAAGCTGAGCACATCGCAGAATTCGGCACAGGCCTTGACCGCCTCGGGCGTGCTGACGGCATAACGGCCACCCAATAGCAGGTGATTCGGCGCATGCCACTTCAGCGAGTCGGCAATGGTCTTGAAGTAGGTATCGGCAAACACCTGCTGGAAATATTGGTAGTCGCGCTCGATCTCCGGGTGCTCGGGGTTCGGCAGCGGCGCTTCGAAGCCTGGATCCTCCATCAGTTCCCAGGCAGCCAGTTCGATACCCCAGGCCTTGGACAGCCCTTCCTGGTTGCGGTACTTGTCGCGCAGTTGTTTGAGGAAAGCGCGCTTGGCCGGCACATCGGTGGTCAGGCGCAACGTGCCGTAAGCCAGCCCGTAACGGGCCTTGGGGTCACCGCCAGGGGCGGCCCAGGCCAGTTCATTGTCGGCGAAATAGCCGATCAGCCAGGGGTCGTCACGGTGATCGCGGGCGGCGATGGCCACGGCACGCTCGGTGGCCATGGCAAAACGCGGGTCGAACGGATCGGGCATGCGCCCCCACCAGTCCATGCCAGTGCTGATGCTGGCGTAATCGCCCACGATCGACAGTGGCAAGGTGTAAGGCATGCGCCTGGCCTGGCCCAGGGCCGGCTCGCTCCAGTTGCCGAGCGTGTTGAAACCCCAGGCTTGCAGGCGGTCGAGGGCGTGCCCCTGCCAACGAGCGGCATCCAGCACCAGCGGTGGGCAACTGGCCGGTTGCCCGTCTGCTGCGGACGGGCAGGGTTTGCCATAGGTGCGTTGCAGGTTGGCGGCATAGAAGTCGAACCAGCGTCCCTGCTTGAAGTTGCGCCCTTGCGACGAGGCATTGCCGTCGTCGTTGTTGCCTTCGCCATAGAAGGCGGCCAGTGCATCACCTGTACCCGGCAACGCCTTGAACATGCCTTCACGCCCGCTGATGTAGGTGCGCCCGCCATCTGCGGCGACGGCATTCACCCCCAACGAGTAGAACGGGTGCCCGTCCGGTGTTACCAGGTACCAGCGGCCGTTGCGCTTTTCGGTGCGGAAGAAGCCTTTGGCCTCGAACGCCGGCCCGGCCAGCAAGCCACCGTAGGCATCCAGTTGCTGCTTGCCACGTTCTGCCAGCCAGCCCTTGAGCTGTTGCTGCTCGCGCGCATCAGCCGCCTTGAGCTGTTCGTCATTGACAACCTTTTCCGGCCAGTGGCCACGAGTGGACTGGCCATAGGCGTCGATCAGCTCATGGTAGGCCGCCTGGTAAGCCTGGTCGTCATCCTGGATGCCCACCCGCTCGATCAGCAAGCTCTGCGCCACCTTGGGGCTGGGGATGCTCAAGCTGACCGAGGCCACTTGCCTGAGGTCTAGCGCCCCGGCGCTGCTGGCCAGCAACAGGCGCTGGCCCTCATGGCTCCAGGGCATCGGGGGGCCGGCGCGCATGCCCTGGCTGAGCGGCGAGCTGGCCGTCAACGGTACCATCACGGTCTGGGCCGGGCCGGCCGGCAAGTCGATGCGGCTGGTCAAGGTGCGGCCATCACTGCCCTGCACCGTGACATCCACGGTCAGCGCCCAATCCATTGCGCTTTGCAGGCGCAAGGTCAGGAACTGGCCAGCGGACCAGTCCCACACCCCGCTTTGCGGGCTCAGGCGCAGCGTCGGCCGCTGGGCCGGGTTGAACACCACGCGCCGCAACACCTCGCCTTCAGCCGTCTGCTCCGCATTGTACTGAGGCAGGCCGGCATCCTCGGTCAGCACATTGACCACCGAGGCCGGGCGCACGAAGCTGAAGAGCGTCTGCTGCCCCGCCAGTAAGGGTGAGCTGAACAACAGGGCGAGAACGGCGGGCAGGGTGCGGCGGACCATAAGGCTTGGGCTCTCCTTCAGGGCCCTCATGGCCCACGACAGAGGAATGGACAACGCGCCGGAGCAACTGCTCCGGCAGTCAGGAAATCTCCCGCCGGAACGGCGGCAGCGCATTGAGAATAGCCTTGCCGTAGCGCTGGGTGACCAGACGCCGATCAAGCAAGGTGATAACGCCGCGATCCTGTTCGGTTCGCAGCAGGCGGCCACAGGCCTGGATCAGCCGCAGCGAGGCATCGGGCACGGCAATTTCCATGAACGGGTTGCCGCCGCGGGCCTCGATCCATTCCGCCAATGCGGCTTCGACCGGGTCGTCGGGCACGGCGAAGGGGATTTTGGCAATCACCACGTGTTCACAATAGGCCCCCGGCAGGTCGACCCCTTCGGCAAAGCTGGCGAGGCCGAACAGTACGCTGTGCTGGCCGTCGTCGACCCGCGCCTTGTGCTTGTTCAGTGTTTCCTGCTTGGACAGGTTGCCCTGGATCAGCACCAGTTTGCGCCAGTCACGGTCCAGCCCATCGAACACGTCCTGCATCTGCTTGCGTGAGGAGAACAGCACCAGCGCACCACGGGCATCCTCGACGATGTTGGGCAACTCGCGGATGATCGCTGCGGTGTGTGCCGCCGCGTCGCGCGGGTCGGCCTTGAGGTCGGGGACCCGCAGCAGGCCGGCATCACCATGCACGAACGGGCTGGGCACCACGCAGGTGACCGCATCGCGCGGCAAGCCCGAGCGCATGCGGAAGCGGTCGAACTTACCCAGCGCGGTCAGCGTCGCCGAGGTCACCAACGCGCCGTGAGCAACATTCCACAGGCTGCGACGAAGCATGTCAGCGGCCAGGATGGGGCTGGCGTTGACCTCGATATCAAACAGCGCCCCGCTCTCGGCCAGGGTCAGCCAGCGCGCCATGGGCGGGCTGTCTTCCGGGTCTTCGGCGGTGAAGGCTGTCCATAGTTCCCAGTTGCCCTGGGCGCGGGTGACCAGGCTGCCGAACAGCGGGTACCATTCCTCGGCCTGGTGGCTGGCGATACCGATGTTGACCTCGCCGTCCATGCCCTCCTTGAGCAGGTCGGCCAGCCGGGTGAACAGGTCATTGAGACGGGCAAAGCCCTTTTTCAGCTCGATGCCCACTTCGCGGATCTGCTCCGGCACCACGCCGCCTTCGAAACGGTAGCGCGGGCGCTCCCGGCCTTCGTTGTCCTCGCCGGGGCGGAAATCGGCAACCTGCTCGCACAGGGTGAACATGAATTGCTGCTGGGTACGCACTTCCCGCGCCAGCTCGGGTACCTGCTCGATGTACTTGCCCAGGTCACCGGGCAGCGGGTGCTGGGCCAGCAGCTTGGTCAGGTTCTTGGCGGTCTGCTCCAGCCAGTCGGCAGTGGAGCGCAGGCGTGAATAATGGGCGAAATGGCCGATGGCCTTGTCTGGCAGGTGGTGGCCTTCATCGAACACGTACAGGGTGTCGCGCGGGTCGGGGAGCACCGCACCGCCGCCCAGCGCCAGGTCGGCCAGGACCATGTCGTGGTTGGTGACGATCACGTCGACCTTGCCCATGCCTTCGCGCGCCTTGTAGAACACGCACTGCTGGAAATTCGGGCAATGGCGGCCGGTGCACTGGCTGTGGTCGGTAGTCAGGCGCGCCCAGTCCTGGTCCTCCAGGGCTTCAGGCCAACTATCGCGGTCGCCGTCCCAGCGGTTGCCGGCCAGCTTCTCGATCATGCTGTTGAACAGCTTCTGGCTGCGCTCGTCGACTTCGATGCGGAAGCCCTCTTCCTCGAACAGTTGGGCAGTGGCCGACTGGGCATGCCCCTCCTGCAACAGGATGTCGAGCTTGGACAGGCACAGGTAGCGGCCGCGGCCCTTGGCCAGGGCGAAGCTGAAGTTGAGCCCGCTGTTGCGCATCAGGTCGGGCAGGTCCTTGAACACGATCTGCTCCTGCAACGCCACGGTAGCCGTGGCGATCACCAGGCGCTTGCCGGCGGCCTTGGCGGCCGGAATGGCCGCCAGGCTGTAGGCCACGGTCTTGCCGGTACCAGTGCCCGCCTCCACCGCCACCACGGCGGGTTCGCCGGCACGACGGCCTTCGTCGTCGCAGGCGATGTCGCCAAGCACCTTGGCCACTTCGGCGATCATCAGGCGCTGGCCATAGCGCGGCTTGAGGCTCTTGGCTTCGAGAAAACGCGTGTAGGCGCCCTGGATGGTGGCTTTGAGTTCGTTGCTGATCATGGTCTGCAGGCGCCCGGCGGGCTGGATATATTTTCAGTGTTTCGCATGGGGCGGCTATCATACCCCGCTATTGCCCTTTATGCCGCATGGAGATCCGGATGCTTGCCTTTGCCCTGCCTTACACATTGCATGTATTGGCCGCCCTGGTGTGGGTCGGCGGCATGTTCTTCGCCTGGCTGGTTCTGCGCCCGGCCACGGTTGCAGCCCTGGAAGGGCCTGCGCGGCTGCGTTTGTGGGTGGAAGTTTTCCGACGTTTCTTCGGCTGGGTCTGGCTGGCCGTGGCGATTTTGGCGATCAGCGGTATCGGTATGTTGCACATGCGCTTCAGCGGCTTCGAGACCGCACCGAAGTATGTGCAGGTGATGATCGGTGGTGGTATCGCGATGTTTGCCCTGTTCATGCGCGTGCAGGCGTTGCTGCTACCCGAGCTGAAAGCGGCGGTACAGGCCGAGGACTGGCCGGCGGGTGCAGCGGTGCTCGGGCGGATCCGCAGAATGGTGGGGATCAACCTGCTGCTCGGCCTGGCGGTCGTCGCCGTGGCCAGCTCGCGCCTGGTGATCTGACAGGCTAAGCCCTGCAGGAGCAGCCCATCGCGACACAAGGCCGCTCCTGCAAGGGCATGCGGTAGGGCTTCTACAGGCGTTGCAGGATCAACTCACCCGTTGCCCCCGCCGCCCCTGGCTGCCCCGGTTGCCCCGGCCGGCCATTGGCGCCCGCCTCGGTGCTGTACACCAGGCAGCCCTTGCTGGCCCCGCCCTTACCTGCCTTGCCTGGCGCCCCGGCCTTGCCCGCTGCGCCGCCGTCCAGGCGCACCACGATGCGCTCCTGCGGGAAGCCCTGCGGCACGCTCAGGCGAATGCGCCCACCCGGTGCACCATCATGGCCGTTGCCACCGTCATCGCCGTTGGCGCCGCGGCTGGCCTGGCCCCAGGTGCAGCCACCGGCCTGGCCATTGGCGCCATCGAGCCCCACGTACCCGGGCGCACCAGCGCCACCGCGGGCATCGATCATCAGCCGCTCCGCGTCCACTTCCGTCAGCTTCAGCTCCAGGCTACGCCCCGAGCGGGCTGCCCGCTGGTACGTACCCGCCGCCCCCGGTGCACTGAATTCGCTGCCCTCGGCCAGACGCGCGCTACGCGCTTCGATCAGCAGCGGATTGTCGGAGGGCGCAATGGCGATACGCGCATCCCGCCCCAGCTCCAGCTGGTCGACCTTCAGTTCCGCCAAGGTGGCCGGCAGCAGCAGGGTGGCGGCGTCGGCGACACGCAACTGCGCAAGGTGCACACTGGCCGACTTGTCGGGCAGGCGCAGCATGGAATTGGCTGCGACCTCGAGACTCTCGGCCTGAGCCAGGGGAACGGCCAGCATGGCCAGCAACATCAGATTACGCATTTCGCGGCGCCTCCTGCGCACGGGGAATGGACATGACATGGAAGATGCCCGTCAGCAAGATCTGCAACCGATCGAACCAGCGGTGGCTGCGCCCGCGCAAGCTGCCATTGAAGAACAGCACTTCAAGCAGGTGCAGGCCCAGCAGGGCGATGCCAGCGGCATTGATCAGCAGATTGAAAGGCAAGGGTTGTGGCAGCAACAGGTTGAATAACACCACCCCCCAGAATGCGACTGTCAGGACCTTGCCCAGGCCCAGGATGAACTTCATACCCCGCCCCTGATGGATTGTTGTTATGTCGATACGCCCATTCGAGCGCGCCGTGCGAAGCACATTAACTGCAATGCCAAGGCAGGCGCCAGCACCGCTCAGTTGAGATGCAGCTCCACCCGTCGGTTGCGCGCGCGTCCCTCCTCGCTTTCATTGTCGGCGAGTGGTTCGCTTTCGCCACGCCCCTGGCTGGTGACCTTGCCCGGCGCCAGCCCCTGGCCGATCAGGTACTCGGCGACGCTGCCAGCGCGGCGTTCGGAAAGCACCTGGTTATAGCTGTCGGAGCCGACACTGTCGGTATGGCCGATCACCCGGACCTTGGCCACCGTCGGCGAAGCGAGTCTCGTCACCAGGCCTTGCAGGCGCTGCTGGGCCGCTGGCGTCAGCTCGGCGGAATCGAAGGCGAACATCACCGCGCCGTTGTCATCCAGGATGACCACCTCCGGCGAGGGCTCAGGCTCGCTGACCGGTGGCGTTGCGGGGTACTGCTTCAATGGGCAGCCCATGTGGTCGACGGGGACCCCGCCGGGCGTATCGGGGCAGTGATCGCGGCGGTCGAAAATACCGTCGTTATCCTCATCGCCATCCTGGGCGTAACAGACCAGGCCTCCGGTGACGGCGCCAAGGGCACCGCCGCCAGCCGCCCAGGCCGAACTTTCGATGGCGCCCAGGCCACCACCGGCCAGGCCGCCGAGCAGGCTGCAGAGTGGCCAGGTCCTCTGGTTCAGCGGCGCACTGCCATCGCTGTGGCTGGCGCAGCCCGCGAGCAGGCTGGCAGCCACCAACCACGGTAGCGCCGCCGTCGACGTCACATTCATGCTGAACGCTCCTGTGTCATTGGCCACGCGCTGCGCCTGGCCAGTGAGGACGCGCCCGTGCCACTGCTCAAGGCACGGGCGCGTGCCGCCCTACCGCTGGATCTTGATCTCGGTACGGCGGTTCATGGCGCGCCCGTCGGCCGTGGCGTTGTCCGCTACCGGCTGGGTTTCACCCGCCCCGACCACCGACACGAAGCTGCTGCGCGGCACGCCGCGCTCGACCAGGTAGTCGGTTACCGCGTGGGCCCGGCGTTCGGACAGTTTCTGGTTGTAGCTGTCGGAGCCGACGCTGTCGGTATGGCCGCTGACGCTCAGGCGGGCGGATGGTGCTTCCTGTTTCAGGCGGGTGGCAATGGTATTGAGGCGCTCCTTGTCACTGGCAGTCAGGCGCGCAGAATCGAATTCGAAGTGCACATCGCGGATGACGATGACTTCTTCCTTCTGCACCACCACTTCCTCGACCACTGGCGCCGGCTCAGGCGGGCAACCGTTGGCGTCCACCTGCACACCGCGCGGAGTGCCGGGGCACTTGTCGCGGCTGTCCGGCACGCCATCGCCATCCTCGTCACCATCGCCATGGGACCAGCAGTAGCCTGCCGCCAGGCCACCGCCCAGCAACGCGCCCCAGCCAGCCCAGCTGGAACTTTCGATAGCGCCCAGGGCGGCGCCGCCTACACCCCCGACGGCGGCACATTTCGGCCAGTCGGTCTTTTGCAAACCTGCACAACCAGTCAACACACTGGTGAGCAGGACCAGGGGTATCGCTGTGCGTACTATGCTCATTTCATTGCTTCTCCTAGGGGGAATCGGCATAAGGCCGATCTCTCGGAGTAAAGACCGCGCATTCGATCCCTGCCAGCAATAAGCCACGACGCGGTCACATGCCTCTTTGCCCACACGCTGTGGCCCGCTAGTCTTGGACGACTTGAAGAGGACTTGCAATGAACGACCGCTTTTCCCAGCGCACGCCGCAGCAGGCCCTGGCCGCCCTGCTCGAGCGCTTCACCCCGCAACGCCTGCTGCTGGTGGGCGCGCGCTTTCCCGCCCTGGACGCCTTCGCCCAGGCGCACCCGCAGGTGACCATCGCCAGCGCAGCCCCTGGCCCGCTGCCGGCCGAACTTGCGGCCCAGCGCTTTGACCTGGCACTGCTGGTGGACTGCCTGGAGCATCTGCCCAAGCGCACGGGCCTGGAACTGCTCGGCGGCGTGCGTAATCTCAATGCCAGCCGGGTTGCAGTGCTGGCCGACCTGGCCGCCTGTGGCTGGCAGGACACCGACTTTTTCGCCCTGGCCCTGTCGGCCAGCGAGAAATTCTGCCGTGGCGAGCAGGTCTTGAGCCTGTTCACCTATGATCTACATGACTACAAGCAGGTACCGGACTGGCTCAACGCCAAGTTCTGGGCCAACCCTGAAAACTTTGGCAAGTACTGGTGGTGAAGATGAGTGTCTCGGTCTGCCCTTGCGGCAGTGGCAACCTGCTCGACGCCTGCTGCGGGCACTACCATGCCGGTACCCCGGCGCCGGATGCCCAGGCGCTGATGCGCTCGCGCTACAGTGCCTATGTGCTGGGCCTGGTCGACTACCTGGTGGCCACCACCCTGCCGGCCCAGCAAGCCGGCCTGGACCGTGCCGCCATGGCCGCCTGGAGTGCCCAGAGCACCTGGCTTGGCCTGGAGGTCGAAGCGGCGGAGGTGTTGGGTGGCCAGCCTGAGCATGCCTTTGTGACCTTCACCGCACGCTGGCACGACCAGGAGGGCGATCACCAGCACCGCGAACGTTCGGCCTTCGTCCAGCATGCCGGGCGCTGGTACTTCATCGACCCGACGGTCGGGCTCAAGGCCGGGCGCAATGACCCCTGCCCCTGCGCCAGTGGTCAGAAGTTCAAGAAATGCTGCGCCAGCTACGTAGGTAGCTGAGCATGAACGCCCACGCCCGCCTGCTGCTCGGCCCGCTGCTCGCCTGCCTGGCATTGCTGGCGGGTTGCAGCAGCTGGGGCGGCGGCGACTGGCGCGAACCCGAGGTACGCCTGGTCGAAGTCGAGACGGTGAAGGCCCGGTTGCTGGAACAGGAGTTCGTGCTGCACCTGCAAGTCGACAACCCCAATGACAGCCGCCTGTTCATCCGCAACCTGTCGTACGCCATACGCCTCAACGAGCTGCTGCTGGTGCAGGATGAAACCAGCCTGTGGCGCAGTGTCGGCGGGCATGCCCGACGCACCTTCAAGATCACCGCGCGGACCAACCTGTGGCAGCACCTGAAACCTTTGGCCAAGCTGCTCAAGAGCGGCCAACCGCTGCATTACAGCCTGCAGGCTGAACTGGCGACCGGGTTGCTCCTGCATCGAGACCTGCACTTGTCGCGCAGTGGTGAGATAATCCCCGGCGATCATCACCCGGAGTAACCCCGCAATGTCCCAGCAACCCCACGTTCATGGCCCTGACTGCAACCACGATCATGATCACCACCACGATCATGGCCACGTCCACGGCCCGCACTGCAACCACGGCCACCAGGAGCCGGTACGCAACGCCCTGAAGGACGTCGGCCGTAACGACCCCTGCCCGTGCGGTAGCCAGAAAAAGTTCAAGAAGTGCCACGGCGCCTGACCTGAACCGCAGCTGCGCGCCCCGGCTCCGGGCCGCGCAGTACGTAGCCGGCGGCCAGGAGCAGCACCATGCACAGCGCCATGCAGATGGCATTGGTCGCGTCCCAGCCGAGCGTGCCCAGCAACAGCGACGGGCTGAAAGCGCCAACGGTCGCGAACAGGGCAATGGCCAGGTCGTTCTTCCCCTGCATCTGCATGGCTGACGGGCTGTTCTGCAGCGCTTGCGCCAGCAACGCCCCACCGCCCACGTAGGTCAGGTTCCAGCCCAGGCCAAGGGCGATCAGCGACAGGGTCATCATGGCGTAGCTGTGCGACCACAGGTTCATGGCTGCGCAGCCGATCAACAGCCCCAGGCCGGCGCAGATGGTCGCCCTGATCCCAATCTTGTGAAAGATCGCCCCCGTGAAGAACGAGGGTGCGAACATGGCGACCACATGCCACTGAATGGCCAGGCGCACGTCGGCGAAGTCCTCCCGCATGTGTTCCATGTGCAGGGACGCCTGGATCATCAGCAGATTCATGACCCCGTATCCCAGCGCAGCCACTGCCATGGCCACGGCCAGCACCGGGCCGAGCGGTGCGGCGGTTGCGCCGGCCGGTCTTTCCACCTGCACCAGGCTGGCCCGTGCGCCATCGCCGGGCAGGCAGACCGCGACCAGCAAGGACACTGCTGCCAGGCCGAGCAAGGCGGCGTAACACAGCGCGAACAGTGGATAGCCGTCAACGTCGCGGAGCCATTCGGTGAGTGCCGGCCCGACCACGGCGGCAATCACCCCACCCGCCACGACCAGGGAAAGCGCTTTGGGCTTGAGCTGTTGCGCCAGGTTGTCGGTAGCGGCGAAACGGTTGAAGTTGGCGAACGCAATGTAGATACCCAGCGCCGAATGGCTGATCACCAGCGTCGCGAAGTGCTGTTCCTGCACGGCCAGGTAACCGCTGATACCGGATACGGCCAGCGGTATCGAGCCCAGCATGAATGCGCGTTTGCGGCCGATTCGGCTCATCAGCCTGGAGACCGGGTAGGTGGCCATCATCATGCACAGGAACTGGAAACCGTAAGGCACCGTGGACCAGGTGCTGGCAGGTGCCAGCGCCGCCCCGACAGTGGCGGCCATGGTCACCGACATGACCGCAGTCGTCAGGTTGATCGATTGCGCCGTGAAATACAGGTAGGTGCGTCGCGGAAGTGTGCTCGACATGGCATGTGCTCAGGTGGCTGGACGGTCGGTATCCGGCACCCTGTTATGGCGCCGACGGGTGCATGGTGGCACCTGCCGCGCCCTGAAATACAAACAGTCGACGCACTTTCCGGTTAACTGTTAGGCTGTTTTTTCTAACAGTCGGCGGACCCGCCATGCGCCCGAACAGCCTGCATGACCAATTGAAACAGCGCCTCGAAGCCGGTGAGTGGCTGCCTGGCCAGCGCATGCCGTCCATCCGCAAGCTGACCGCGGCAGCCGACTGCAGTTACCACGATGTCGTCTCCAGCTATGCCCGGCTGGTCAGCGAAGGTGTGCTGACCGCCATCCCAGGCCGCGGCTATTTTGTCGCCTGCAGCAGCCGCCAGCCAGGTGCACCAGACAGCGGCTCTGCCGAGCCCCCGGCAAGCATGGCCGACGACCCATTGTTCACGCTGCTGCAAAGTGGCCGGCACTACACCAAGCTCGGCAGCGGCTGGCTGCCACCGGCCTGGCGGGACACCGAGCTGCTGGCCAAGGCGATACGCCGTACTGCGCGGCTGGAGCAGAGCTCGCTGGCGGAATATGGCGACATCCAGGGCTACCTGCCCATGCGCAGACAACTGTGCATGCACCTGCAGCGCCTGACCCGTATCGAGGCCCGGCCAAGCCAGTTGCTGACCACCCTGGGTGCCACGCAAGCGCTGGACCTGGTCGCGCGGTTGCTGATCAAGCCTGGCGACCACGTATTCGTCGACGAGCCCGGCAATGGCAACCTGATCAAGCTGATCCAGCTGGCCGGTGGCCATGTGCTCGGCGTGCGGCGTACCCAGGACGGGCCGGACGTGGCGGACATGAAAGCCCACCTGGGCAGGCACAAGGTCAAGGCATTCTTCTGCAACAGCAACTTCCATAACCCGACCGGCGGCAACGTCAGCCCGCACAGTGCCTTCAACATCCTGCGCCTGGCCACTGAGCACGATTTTCTGATCGTCGAGGATGACGTGTATGGCGACTTCAGTCCCGGCGTACGCCAGACCCTTGCCGAACTGGATAACCTCGAGCGGGTCATCTACATCGGCAGTTTCTCCAAGTGCCTGTCCGCGTCACTGCGCGTTGGTTACATCGCCTGTTCGGCTGCGCTGATCGAACCCCTGACGCGCCTGAAGCTGCTGACCTGCGTTGCCGTGCCAGCGTTTTGCGAACGTTTCGTCAACACCATCTTGTCCGATGGCACCTATGCCCGGCACATGAAAGACCTGCAGCAGCGCATGATCCGCCAGCAGGCGCAAACCCAGCAATTGTTGCGCGCGCGTGGCTGGCAGTTCGACGTAACGCCGCAAGGCGGCATGTTCCTGTGGGTCTATCACCCTGAGCTGGCCGACCTGCAGCCGTTCATGCAGCGCCTGGAGCAGCACAAGGTGCTCCTGATGCCGGGCTCGGCCTTCGCCGTGAGCCGGGACTATCAAGGCCATGCACGCATCAACTGCACGCATTTTTCCGATGCTTTGGCCATGCACTTCAAGGTTTGTACCGGCGCTGGCAAATAAAGCGCCCAGGGACCTTGCACGGCGCCTGCGCGCTTACTACCTTAGCGCCTTTCCAAACCCGCCACGCCTTGCAGGAGCCCTTGTCATGGCCGCCCCCGCCTTTCCTCCCTTCCGCCCGCGGTTCACAACCGCTGCCACGCTGCTCGGCATGCTCGGGCTGGCCGGCTGCCAGACGGGCGGCTATCAGGACAGCGTGCCACCGGCCAGCGGTGTACAGCCGCTCAAGGGCCTGGCACAGAACGTCTCGGTACGGCGCAACGCCATGGGTGCGCCGCTGATCGAAAGCAGCAGCTTCCATGACGCCCTGTTCAGCCTGGGCTACGTGCACGCCGGTGATCGCATCGAACAGATGGTCGCCATGCGCCTGCTCGCCCAAGGCCGCCTGGCCGAGCTGGCCGGCAGCGACGCGCTGGACATCGACCGGCTGATGCGCGCTGCCAACCTCAAGCAGAGCGCCGCCCAGCAGTACGCCGAAGCATCGCCACGGCTCAAGCGCTTTTTCGAGGTGTATGCACGTGGGGTCAACGCTTACCTGTTCCGTTACCGCGACCGGCTGCCCGCCAGCCTGGCCAGCAGTGGTTATCGCCCGGAATACTGGAAGCCCGAGGATTCGGCGCTGATCTTCAGCCTGTACGCCTTCAGCCAGTCGGTGAACCTGCAGGAAGAACTGAGCGCCCTGGTCCTGGCGCAGAAAGCCGGCAGCGACAAGCTGGCCTGGCTGTTGCCCGGTGCCCCGGACGAGCCGTTGGCCGAAGCCGAGGTGGACAAGCTCAAGGGCCTGAACCTGGCCAGCCAGTTGCCTGGCCTGCCAGCCCTGGCCGCCGCCAGCCAGAAGCTGGCCGACCTCGACCTGCTGGGCAGCCCCGGTTCGGCCAACCTGGCACTGGCGCCACAACGCAGCCGCAGTGGCAAGAGCCTGCTGGCCAGCGACAGCCGCGCCGCCTGGGCCCTGAGCCCGGTGCAGATCCATACCGGCAAGTATCAGGTCGCCGGGCTGTCGTTGCCCGGCCTGCCCATCGTGCTGGCCGGATACAACGGCAAGCTGGCCTGGAGCAGCAGCGCAGTCATGGCCGACAACCAGGACCTGTATCTGGAGCAACTGCGCCACCAGGGCGGCCAGGTGAGCTACCTGGCCGACGGCAAATGGCTGCCGGCCCGCGCCCGTAGCGAAACCTTCTTCGTCCGCGGCCAGCGCCCGCTGCGCGAAGTGATGTACGACACGCGCCACGGCACCCTGCTGGCGCAACCGGGCAATGCCAGCCTGGGCCTGGCGCTGAACCTGCCGCAGTTCAAGGAAGATCGCAGCCTCGACGCGCTGTTCGACCTGACCCGCGCCCAGAGCGTGGAGCGTGCCTTCGACAGCACCCGTGAAGTGACTGCCGCCGCCCTCAACTTCGTCTTCGCCGAGCCCGAGCACATCGGCTGGCAAGTCAGCGGCCGCTACCCCAACCGCCGCGAAGGCCAGGGCCTGCTGCCATCGCCGGGCTGGGACGGGCGCTACGACTGGGACGGCTTTGCCGACCCGATGCTGCACCCTTACGACCAGGACCCGCCAGCCGGCTGGATCGGCCACGCCAACCAGCGCAGCCTGCCGCGTGGCTATGGCATGCAGCTGTCAAGCACCTGGTACTACCCCGAGCGGGCCGAACGCCTGGCGCAGCTGGCCGGCAATGGCCGCCACGACAGCCGCAGCCTGATGGCCCTGCAGAACGACCAGGTCACCCTGCTGGCCGACAAGCTCAAGCAGGTGTTCGATGCCCCGGGCATGGCCCAGCCGCTGCAGCAGGCGATCCATGCCCTGCCCGCCGCACAGCGTGACAAGGCCCGCGACGCACTGGCCCGGCTCAAGGCCTTCGATGGCCGCCTGAGCCCGGTGTCGGCCGATGCCGCCCTGTACCAACTGTTCCTCCAGGAAGTGGCGCGACAGACCTTCCTCGACGACCTCGGCCCGGAATCCGGCCCGGCCTGGCAGGCCTTCGTCAGCAATGCGCGGTTGTCGTTCTCGGCGCAGGCTGACCACCTGCTGGGGCGCGACGACAGCCCGTTCTGGGATGACCGTAACACCCCGCAGAAGGAAGACAAGCCGGCCATCCTGGCGCGCAGCCTGGCTGGCGCCATCGATGCCGGCACCGCGCAGCTAGGGGCCGACCGCCGCGCCTGGCAGTGGGGCAAGCTGCACCAGTACCGCTGGCCGGCACCGGCCTACCACGGCCTGGGCGATGCCATCAATCGCTCGCCACAGCCTGCCGGTGGTGATTTCACCACCCTGGCCCTGACGCCCTACGCCTGGGGCAGCGACTTCGATACCCGCCTGCCGGCCTCGGCACGGATGATCGTCGACTTCGGCCAGGCCGAGCCGTTGCAGGTGCTGACCAGCAGCGGACAGTCCGGCAACCCGGCCAGCGCCCATTACAGTGACGGGCTGGATGCCTGGTTCAAGGGGCGCTTCATGAGCCTGCCGCTGCAGCAGCAGAACTTCGGGCGGGCGTATGGCAACCAGCGCCTGACACTGGTGCCAGGCAAGTAACCCTGCGATTGTAGGAGCGGCCCATGGCGATACAAGGCCGCTCCCGGCAAAGCTGCATGGCGGCCACCAATCATGTCCGGTCGAACTTACTGCCCTGCCATGGCTCCTAACTGGTAACTCCAGACCCGCACCCATGCCATGGACCTCGTCATCGCCCGCCCCGAAGGCCTGTACTGCCCGCCCGGTGATTTCTATATCGACCCGTGGCGGCCCGTGGACCGAGCCGTGATCACCCATGGCCACGGCGACCACGCCCGCATCGGCAATGGCCATTACCTGGCCGCCAGCCCCGGCGCCGGCATCCTGCGCAGCCGCCTGGGCCAGGACATCAACTTGCAGACCCTGCCTTACGGCGAGCGCCTGCTGCACCATGGCGTGACCTTGAGCCTGCACCCGGCCGGGCATGTGCTGGGCTCGGCGCAAGTGCGCCTGGAATACCAGGGCGAGGTCTGGGTTGCCTCGGGTGACTACAAGGTTGAACCCGATGCCACCTGCGCACCGTTCGAACCGGTGCCCTGCCACACTTTTATCACCGAATCGACCTTCGGCCTGCCCATCTACCGCTGGCCCAGCCAAAGCGAGATCTTCGCCGCCATCAACGCCTGGTGGCGGGCCAACTGCGCACAGGGCAAAGCCAGCGTGCTGTTCTGCTACGCCTTCGGCAAGGCGCAAAGGATCCTCCACGGGCTGGACGCCAGCATTGGTCCGATCCTCGTACATGGCGCCGTAGAGCCGCTGAACCGGGTTTACCGGGAAGCTGGCGTGTACTTGCCAGAGACCCGCTACGCCGGTGATATCCCGCGCAACGACCCGCTGCTGCGCCAGGCGTTGGTCCTGGCCCCACCATCGGCCGGTGGCAGCAGCTGGATGCGCCGTTTCGGCGACTACAGCGATGCCTTCGCCAGTGGCTGGATGCTGTTGCGCGGCACCCGCCGACGGCGCGGAGTGGACCGTGGCTTCGTGCTCTCGGACCATGCCGATTGGCCGGGGTTGCTCTGGGCCATCGGCCAGACCGGCGCGGAACGGGTAATGGTCACCCACGGGTCAGTCAATGTGCTGGTGCGCTACCTGAACGAACAAGGCCTCGACGCCCGCGCCTTCGCGACCGAATACGGCGAGGAAGACGACGCTGTCGCCGTGGAGCCAGACGCATGAAAGCGTTCGCCGACCTGTACCTGAGGCTGGATGCGACCACCTCCAGCGCCGCCAAGCTGCAAGCCTTGCGTGACTACTTCAGCACCGCCCCGGCTGCAGATGCCGCCTGGGCGGTATACTTCCTGGCCGGTGGGCGCCCGCGCCAGCTGGTGCCTACCCGCGTGTTGCGCGAGCTGGCCTGTACGTTGGCGGGGCTGCCGGACTGGCTGTTCGAGGAAAGCTACCAGGCCGTTGGCGACCTGGCCGAAACCATTTCCCTGCTAGTGCCGGAAAGCCATCAGGTGGGCGACGATGGCCTGGCCCATTGGGTCGAACAGCACTTGCTGCCATTGCGCGGCCTGCCCGTCGAACAGCTCCAGCAACGCCTGCCGCCGCTGTGGGCACAGCTGGACCGCCCCAGCCTGATGCTGTGCCTGAAGCTCATCACGGGGAGCTTTCGCGTTGGCGTCTCGAAGCTGCTGGTCACACGCGCCCTGGCGCAACTGGCCGGGCTGGATGCCAAACGCGTGGCGCAGCGTCTGGTCGGCTACACCGACATCAGTCACCGCCCCACTGCCGCCCGCTACCAACAATTGGTCGCCCCGGCATCAGACGATGAACATGACCAGCGTGGTGGCCAGCCCTACCCGTTCTTTCTGGCCCACCCGCTGCAAGTGCCGAGCGAACAGTTCGATGCGCTGCTCGGCCCACCGAGCGAATGGCAGATCGAATGGAAGTGGGACGGCATTCGCGCCCAGGTGGTCAAGCGCGAAGGCCAGCTGTGGGTCTGGTCGCGTGGCGAGGAACTGGTCACCGAGCGCTTCCCCGAGCTGCACAGCCTGACGCAGACATTACCCGACGGGGTCGTGCTGGATGGCGAGATCCTGGTGTGGAAACCGGGCAGTTCGGCGGATGAACTGGCGGTACAGCCGTTTGCCCTGTTGCAGCAGCGCCTGGGCCGCAAGACCCTGGGCAAGAAACTGCTGAGCGATGCGCCGGTAGTACTACAGGCCTACGACCTGCTGGAATGGCAAGGCGAAGACTGGCGCAGCCGGCCGCAGCACGCGCGCCGCCGCCAGTTGGAGCAGGTGCTTGAGGAGCACCCACTGGCACCCGTGGTACTCTCGCCCCTGCTCGAGGGCACGGACTGGGCCGACCTTGCCCGCCAGCGCGAACAGTCACGCAGCCTGGGGGTGGAAGGCTTGATGCTGAAGCAGCGCGAGGCCTTGTATGGCGTAGGGCGGACCAAGGACATGGGCACCTGGTGGAAGTGGAAGATCGACCCGTTCAGCGTCGATGCCGTGCTGATCTACGCCCAGCGCGGCCATGGCCGGCGGGCCAGCCTGTACAGCGACTACACCTTCGCCGTATGGGACGCGCCGGCCGGCACCCCGGGGCGGGCGCTGGTACCTTTTGCCAAGGCCTACTCAGGGCTCAGTGACGACGAGATGCGCAAGGTCGATGCCATCATCCGCAAGACCACGGTCGAAACCTTCGGCCCGGTGCGCAGCGTGACGCCGACGCTGGTGTTCGAGCTGGGCTTCGAGGGCATCGCCCTGTCCCGGCGGCACAAGAGTGGCATCGCCGTGCGCTTTCCGCGGATGCTGCGCTGGCGGCTGGACAAGCCGGTTGAAGAGGCGGATGACCTGGCGACCCTGCAGGCACTGCTGGCTTGAGACGATTCGGACCGCGAAGAAGCCCACGCGCTCGTCCAACAGGTAGCGGATGAGGCGCAGTCACGGAATCTATGCTTCTATCTGTGTGCCGACCCGTGTCGCAGACCGTTTTCGCCACGCAATCAGGACGACCATGCACCATTCAACCCACGACCTGCTCTCCCCCGTTCCGGGTATCACCCGCCAGTTGCACAGCTTCCACTACGGCCCCCGCGGTGGCGGCAAGGTGTATATCCAGGCCTCGCTGCATGCCGACGAACTGCCCGGCATGCTGGTGGCCTGGCACCTCAAGCGCCGCCTGGCCGAACTGGAACAGCAAGGCCGCCTGCAACAGGAGGTCATCCTGGTACCGGTGGCCAACCCGGTCGGCCTGGAACAGGTCCTGCTGGATGCACCGCTGGGGCGTTTCGAACTGCAAAGCGGCGAGAACTTCAACCGCAACTTCGTCGACCTGTCGGATAGCATCGGCGACCAGATCGAGGAACACCTGACTCAAGACCCGGACCATAACCTCGCCCTGATCCGCGAGTACCTGCGCCGCGGGCTGGACGCGTACCCGGCGCGCACGCCGCTGCAGGCCCAGCGCCTGATCCTGCAACGCCTGGCCTGCGATGCCGACATGGTGCTGGACCTGCACTGCGACTTCGAAGCCGTGGAGCACCTGTACACCACGCCAGACGCCTGGCCGCAGATCGAACCGCTGGCGCGCTACCTGGGCGCGCAGGCCAGCCTGCTGGCCACCGACTCGGGCGGGCAGTCGTTCGATGAATGCTTCAGCCTGGTCTGGTGGCAGTTGCAACAGCGCTTCGGCAAGCGCTTCCCGATCCCGCTGGGCTGCTGCTCGGTGACGGTCGAGTTGCGTGGCCAGGCCGATGTCAGCCATGAGCTGGCGAGCAAGGATTGCCAGGCGCTTCTCGACTTCCTGACCCACACGGGGGTCATCGAAGGTGCCGCCACTGCCCTGCCCGCATTGCGCAACGCGGCTACACCCCTGGCTGCGGTCGAACCCGTGGTGGCGCCATTGGGTGGGCTGCTGGTGTACCACGCAAAGCCTGGGCAAACCCTCGAGGCTGGCCAACTGATAGCCGAAGTCATCGACCCGCTCAGCGACCGGGTGACCGCCGTGCGCAACCAGCAGCCGGGCCTGCTGTATGCGCGCAGCGTGCGGCGCATGGCTACCGCCGGCATGGTCATCGCCCACGTGGCCGGCGAGCAGGTGTGCCGCAGCGGCTACCTGCTGGCTAACTGACCAGGTAAAACCATTGCAGCTGACGGGTTGTCTGTAGAGACACAGCCCGCCAAGGACCCATGCCCCATGCCCGCCGCCACCGACCTCGCCACTGCCTGGTTCGCCCAGCGTGGCTGGAAGCCGTTCGCTTTCCAGCGCCGTGTCTGGGCTGCCGTGGCACGCGGCGAATCCGGCCTGCTGCATGCCAGTACCGGTGCCGGCAAGACCTACGCGGTATGGCTCGCCGCGCTGCGCGCCTTCAAGGCCGAAGCCCAGGGGCGACAGGCCGCGCCGTTGCAGGTGCTGTGGGTCACGCCGATGCGCGCCTTGGCCGCCGACACCGCCCGCGCCCTGCAGGCACCGCTGGACGAGCTCGGCTTGCCGTGGAGCGTGGGCGTGCGCAGCGGCGATACCGGCAGTGCCGAACGTACCCGCCAGGCGCGGCGCCTGCCCAGCGTGCTGGTCACGACCCCCGAAAGCCTGACCCTGCTGCTGACCCGCGCACAGGCCCGCGACGACTTCGCCACACTGCGCCTGGTAGTGGTGGACGAATGGCACGAACTGCTGGGCAACAAGCGCGGGGTACAACTGCAACTGGCCCTGGCCCGCCTGCGCCGCTGGCGCCCGGGCCTGCCCACCTGGGGCCTGTCCGCCACCCTCGGCAACCTGCAGCATGCGCTGGAGGTATTGCTGCCTCAGGGTGGTTTGCTGGTACAAGGCCGGCAAGACAAACCGCTGCAGGTCGATACCCTGCTACCTACGGCCATCGAGCGCTTTCCGTGGGCCGGGCACATGGGCTTGAAAATGCTCGACCAGGTCAGCCGGGAGATCGATGCCAGCAGCAGTTGCCTGGTGTTCACCAACACCCGGGCCCAGGCCGAACTCTGGTACCAGGCCCTGCTCGAAGCGCGCCCCGACTGGGCCGGGCTGATCGCCTTGCACCATGCCTCACTGGCCCGTGAGACACGTGACTGGGTCGAGCGCAGCCTCAAGCAGGGCAGCCTGAAAGCGGTAGTCTGCACCTCCAGCCTGGACCTGGGCGTGGACTTTCTGCCAGTCGAGCGCGTGCTGCAGATCGGTTCGGCCAAGGGCATTGCCCGCCTGATGCAGCGGGCCGGACGCTCCGGCCATGCACCGGGGCGGCGCTCGCGGGTTACCCTGGTGCCCACCCACAGCCTGGAACTGGTGGAGGCAGCCGCCGCCAGGCAGGCCCTGGCCGCCGGGCACATCGAGGCCCGTCATTCGCCACGCCTGTGCATGGACGTGCTGGTGCAGCACCTGGTCAGCATGGCCCTGGGCAGTGGCTTTCACGCCGAACTGTTGCTCGAAGAGGTACGCAGCACCTGGGCATTTCGGGCGTTGCACGACAGCCAGTGGCAATGGGCGCTGGACTTCGTCTGCCATGGTGGCAACTCGCTCAGCGCCTACCCCGATTACCAGCGCGTCGAGCGCCAGGCCGACGGCGTTTACCGGGTTGCCAGCGAACGCCTGGCACGCCGTCACCGCATGGGCATCGGTACCATCGTCAGCGACGCCAGCCTGCAGCTCAAGTATTGGAGCAAGGGCGGCGGGGGCAAAGCGCTGGGCAGCGTCGAAGAGGCGTTCATCGCCCGTTTGCGGCCTGGCGATACCTTGGTGTTCGCCGGGCGTGTGCTGGAACTGGTGCGTGTAGAGAACATGACTGCCTACGTACGCCGCAGCAGCGCACGCAAGGCCGCGGTTGCCCGCTGGAATGGCGGCCGCATGCCGCTTTCCAGCGAACTGGCCGACGCCCTGGTCGAGCAGCTCGATGCAGCAGCGCACGGCCGTTTCGAGGGCCCGGAAATGCGTGCGGCACGCCCGCTGCTGGCCTTGCAGGCACAATGGTCGGCGCTGCCTGCCATCGACACGCTGCTGGCCGAAACCTTCAGATCCCGCCAGGGCTGGCATCTGTTCCTGTATCCGTTTGCCGGGCGCATGGCCAACCTTGGCCTGGCCAACCTGATTGCCTGGCGGGTGAGCCGCGTACAGCCGTTGTCGGTTTCGATCGCCGTCAACGACTATGGGTTCGAGCTGCTCAGCCCCGGCCAGGTGGATTGGGCGACCCATCTGCCGCAGGCCCTGGCTACCGAGCATCTGCTGGACGATGTGCTGGCCAGCCTCAATGCGGGAGAAATGGCATTGCGGCGTTTTCGCGAGATCGCCCAGATTGCCGGGCTGGTGTTTGGCGGCTACCCGGCGGCGCAGAAAAGCCTGCGGCAGATCCAGGCCTCCAGTGGCCTGTTTTACGAGGTCTTCCGCAAGCATGACGCTGGCAACTTGCTGCTGGGCCAGGCGCGGGACGAAGTGTTGAACGAAGAGCTGGAGATCGAGCGCCTGCATCGGCAACTGCTGAAAATGGGGCGGTTGCGGCTCGACCTGCAGCTGCTGAAGCGGCCGGGGCCATTGGCGTTTGCCTTGCTGGTGGAGGGCATGCGCGAGACCCTGAGCACGGAGAAACTGGCGGACCGGATTGCACGGATGGTCGCCGAGCTGGAACGTGCAGCGGGTGCTGGTGAATGACCGGCCTGCTGTCCATCGAGCACTGTGGCCAGCAGCTCTGGCTGCTTCCCGACAAGGCCATCTACTGGCCGGCACGCCGCGCCCTGCTGGTGGCGGACGTGCACATCGGCAAGGCGGCGAGCTATCGTGCCCTGCACCAACCGGTACCGCGTGGCACCACCGCAGCGACGCTTGCCCGCCTGGATGCGTTGCTGGCCGCGCAGGCATGCGAGCAACTGATCATCCTGGGCGACTTCCTGCATGCGCGCGCAGCGCGAGCGCCAGCGACGCTGGCCAGGCTGCAGGCGTGGCGCGAACAACACAGGACGCTGAAGATCGTGCTGATACGCGGCAACCATGACCACAACGCCGGCGATCCACCCGCTTCGCTTGGTATCGAAGTGATGGACGAACCCTGGCTGCTGGAACCCTTCGCGCTACAGCACGAACCGCGACCTCACCCGACCCACCCGGTACTGGCAGGCCATGTCCACCCGGTATTCGTCCTGCGCGGCAAGGCGCGGCAGCGCCTGCGCCTGCCGTGCTTCCTGATTGATAGCCAGGTGAGCCTGCTGCCGGCGTTCGGTGAATTCACCGGGGGTTGGGAAATCGCCCCCACCGCCACCAGCCGCGTGTACCTGGCCGGCGCAGGGCGGGTATGGGCAATTTAGCGACGTTCAGGCGACAGGCCCCGGAGGCGGTTCGTCGGGCAGGGTCGGCTCGCCCGGCTCCATGGGCGGGGTTTCGCCCGGCTCCGGCGGCTGTGGTGTATCGGGGTCAGGCTGGTGGGGCACGCCCCCCGCCTGCATCGGCAGCGGGTGCGCCAGCAGTGACCAGGACAACAACCCCACATGGTTGGGCTGCAGGACTGCCAGCTTGGCACTGATTGCGGGATGGAGTTTCATTGGCTGCTCCTGACAAGGCCGCTGCGCATCGTGCGCACCGGCATTACCCTGTTGGAGTGCCAAAGGCGCGGGTAATTCCCCGCGCCTGTCGGCTCAGGTACGCGGCAGGGTGACGCCCCGCTGGCCCTGGTACTTGCCGCCGCGGTCCTTGTACGACACTTCACATTCTTCGTCGGATTGCAGGAACAGCATCTGCGCCACGCCTTCATTGGCGTAGATCTTCGCCGGCAGCGTGGTGGTGTTGGAGAACTCCAGGGTCACGTGGCCTTCCCACTCGGGCTCCAGCGGGGTGACGTTGACGATGATGCCGCACCGGGCGTAGGTGCTTTTGCCCAGGCAGATGGTCAGCACGTCACGCGGGATGCGGAAGTACTCGACGGTGCGCGCCAGGGCGAACGAGTTCGGCGGGATGATGCAGACGTCGCTCTTGATGTCGACGAAGCTACCGGCATCGAAGTTCTTCGGGTCGACGGTGGCCGAATTGATGTTGGTGAACACCTTGAATTCGTCGGCGCAGCGTACGTCGTAGCCGTAGCTGGAGACGCCGAAGGAAATCACCCGGTTGTCCTGCTCGCCGCGCACCTGGCGCTCGACGAACGGTTCGATCATGCCGTGTTCCTGCGCCATGCGGCGAATCCACTTGTCCG
>Ga0268257_1000795_pt1 | contig 32051 bp, 21 predicted proteins | sample AgamicAtPrz_FD_200249 | JGI IMG/M metagenome (GOLD analysis project Ga0268257, IMG submission 200249) | Agave microbial communities from Guanajuato, Mexico - At.P.rz (v2) (version 3) | ecosystem: Host-associated > Plants > Phyllosphere > Phylloplane/Leaf | place: Guanajuato, Mexico | collected... | reverse complement strand
GACGAGCGGGCGGCCCCGTCAGGAGAGACGACATGGGCGTGGGCATGCAGATCGCCTGCCTCGGATTCACCGGTTCGGCTGCGGTCGAGGCCGAAGCCGGCGCGCAACTGGTGCGACTCGAGCGGTTTCGCGCGTGGATCGAAGGCTGCCATCTCGCGATCGAATCGCGCACGGCGGCCGATGGCGCGCGCCGGTACGACGTGCGGCTGGAGCTGGTGATGCGCGACGCGACGCTCCGGTCGTTGCCGCCGTGCGTCGGGGCCGACGTGGACGACGCATTGCGTCTCGCGTTCGCGCAGGCCGAACGGGCGCTGCTCGCGTGGCAGGCAGGCGCCGCAACGGTTGCGCTGCGCGACGCGGCGACCGGCGACGCGATGCGGTGACGCCGCGCCTGTCAGCGCGGCGCCGCGTGTCAGACTCGCGCGAGCGCTTGCGGGTCGATGATGCGCACGCGCTTGCCGCGCGTTTCGACGAGCGCGTCGCGATGGAACCGCGAGAACATCCGGCTGACCGTTTCGAGCTTCATCCCGAGATAGCAGCCGATTTCCTCGCGCGTCATCCGCAGGTTGAATTCGGTCGCCGAATAGCCGCGCGCCTCGAACCGCGACGACAGGTTCAGCAGGAAATGCGCGACGCGCTGCTCGGCCGACATCGTGCCGAGCAACAGCATCTGGCTCGATTCGCGGACGATCTCGCTGCTCAGCATCTGGTAGAGGAAGTGCTGCATCGGCTTCATCTCGCGGCATGCGGCTTCGAGCGCGCCGAACGGGATGATGCACACCACGCTGTCCTCCAGCGCGATCGCGTCGCAGCAGTGCTGGCCGGTGCCGATGCCGTCCATCCCGAGCGTTTCGCCGGCGATCTGAAAGCCCGTCACGTGCTCGCGGCCGTCGCGATGCATCATCACCGTCTTGAACGAACCCGCGCGCACCGCATAGATGCTCTGGAACGGATCGTCGGCGCGGAACAGCGCGTCGCCCTGGCGGACCTGCCGCGTCGTGCAGATGATCGCGTCGAGGCGGCCGTATTCGGCGGCCGTCAGGTGCGGCGGCAGGCACATCGAGCGCATCGCGCAGGCCGAGCAGCGTGCGGCAGGATGCTTGGCGGCGTCGGCGCGCGCGGCCGGGCGCAGCGCAATCGCTGGCCGGGGTACGACGGACACGTCGGCGAAGGCGGTGGCGGTGGACATGAGGCGCTCCGGCTCGTCAGGGGCGGCGCACGCGAGCGTGCGCCAGGGATTCGATGACACGGCATGCGGCGTCGAATTCGACGGTCTTGTCGAAGAAGTAGTCGGCTCCCGCCGTCGCGCATGCCTCTCTGAATGCCGGCGCCGAGTGGTTCGTCAGCACGATCGTGACGATGCGCGGCGCGGCCTTCGACAGCATCCCGATCAGGTCGAGACCGCTGCCGTCCGCGAGCCGCACGTCGACGATCACCACGTCCGCACGGCTGCTGCGGATATGCGTCCACGCGTCCTGGCCGTCTTCCGCTTCGCCCACGACAGCAACGCCGCGGATCGCGCCGACGAGCAGCGCGATCCGCTGGCGGACGGCAACCGCGTGATCGACGAGAAACACCCTGAGCGCGGCGGGTGACAGGCTGGCATTCATGCCGGCAGTATCGTGTTGCGCCGCCGAAATTGAAATCGGCCGAATTGGAACTTCGTGTAGGCCGCTTCGACGCGGTGTAGGGCGTTTCCTACACCGCGTACGGGAAATCGCCGGTGTGAATCCGACGATGCGATGCCGCGCGAGCCGCGCGAACGATTGCGCGGCCGGGTCAGCCGGCGTGGCGCGCGGCCAGCGCGTCGCGCGCGGTGCGGCACGCGGCCAGGTCCCATGCGGCGCAGCCGACGCTCTTGAACAGCAGCGGGCCGCCGCGGGCGAAGGTGCCGTTCAGCACGTCGGCGAGCGACGCGACCTGCTGCCAGTCGACCTGCGCGACGATCAGGTCGCCGGCTTCGTGGCGTGCGCCGGCCGGATCGTCGACCACCAGCCGGCTGCCTCGCACCGTGTTCGCGTCGATCTCCGCGGCATCCGCGGTGAACGCGCCGACGCCGATCACGAGCCGGCCCTCGCGCGCGGCGTCGCGGTAGACGGGCGTGCGGCTCGTCGTCAGCGTGACGACCACATCGATCGCGTCGGGAATCGCGTCGCCGTCGAGCGGCGCGAGTCGCGGCGCATGCGCGCGGTGGGCGGCGCAGAAGGCGGTCGCGCTGTCCGCGCGCGTGCCGCGCACGTGAAGGCGCGCGTCCGGAAAGATCGCCGCGAGCGCTTCCGCATGATTGGCCGCCTGCTTGCCGGTGCCGATCAGCAGGATGTCGTGTGGCGCGGCGCCATGTAGCGCCTGGATGCCGAGCGCGGTAATCGCCGCCGTGCGGCGGCCGGTGACGGTCGGGCCATCGAGCGCGAAGCGCATTTCCCCGGTCGTCGCGTCGTACGCGGTGACCTGGCCGAGGATCGTCGGCAGCCCGCGTGCGCCGTTGCCGGGGCACACGTTCACGAGCTTGTGGCTCGCCAGGTCATGCGCGCTCGACGGCATCGACAGCATCACGCCGCCGCCTTGCAGCGGCACGACCAGGCGTTCGGGGCTGACGATGTCGCCTGCCGCATAGTCGACGACTGCTTGCCTGAGCGTGGCGAGCAGCGCCGGGTAGTCGAGCAGCGCGGCCGTGTCGGCCGCGTCGAAAACGGGAATCGGGGAAAAGGCGGTCATCGTGTACGTCGTGGGCGTCGGTGAGCGTGGACGGCGGACGCATGCCGCACCCGCCGCAAGTCTGCCGGGTACCGTGACACAGGGCAGTGTGGACCGAATCTATACCACTTGCTGGCGCGCCCGCAACCCAGAAAATAAAGCGCCACGCGGATTTTGGTTCTAATATCTGGCCAGAAGGCTCACCGCTGCCGCGCTGCCGGCGCCGCTCCGGTATAGTGCGAACCCATTCCAGATCCACGCCCGCGAACGGGCAGGAGCCATACGATGATGTCCGCGCGTCCCGACTCACTCGAAGGCGGTTTCAGGCCGCTGCAGATCTACGAGCAGGTAGCCGAGAAGATCCGCGACGAGATCCGCGCGGGGCGCTACGCGGCCGAGTCGCGGCTGCCGTCCGAGCGCGAGCTCGCGGCGCTGTTCCAGGTCGGCCGGCCGGCCGTGCGCGAAGCGCTCGGCGCGCTGCAGAACGAAGGGCTCGTGTTCACGAAGCGCAATTCGGGCACCTACGTCGTCGCGGCGCCGCTCGACGTGCTCGCGCGGCGCGGCGACGCGCACGCGGCGTCCGAGGCCGACTTCAGCCCGACGTCGACGCTCGACGTGCGGCTGATCCTGGAGCCCGCGATCGCGCGCCTCGCGGCCGCCCATGGCCGCGCCGACCCCGGCGCCGAGCGCTATCTCGCGCAGATGGAAACCATCACCGACGTCGACGATCCGCACCAGCGCGCGCTGTGGAACGAGAGCGACCGGCTGTTCCACCGGCAGCTCGCGCTGATGACCGGCGACGCGCTGATCGTGAAGATCGCGGACGAAGTCGCGAAGACGATGGACCAGCCGCTGTGGAAGCGGCTGAAGGACGACGGCATCTACGACGCCGGCCGGATCCGGCTGTACGTGTCCGAGCACCGGCTGATCTACGAGGCGATCGTGTCCGGGGACGCCGATGCGGCTGCGTTCTATGTCGAACAGCACATCCGCCGCGTGCGGCGCGACATTGCGCCGAAGTAACCGGAATGGTGTGGTCTTTAATACGACCAAAATTCCGATGATTATTTTGAAATCGCTTGCGGCGTGACCACGCGTGTCCTACATTGGTTTCACACAAAACCAATCAGGAGACATCATGCGACACTTCGTAACCGCGCTCTCGGTGGCCGTTGCCGCCGGCGCGCTGACTTCCGCTCATGCGCAGGAAGTCGTGATGATCGGCCATTCGGCGCCGCTCACAGGCCCGCAGGCCGCCAACGGCAAGGACAACGAAAACGGCGCGCGGCTGGCGGTCGACGAGCTCAACAAGGCTGGCGTGAAGGTCGGCGGAAAGACCGTGACCTTCAAACTGGTTTCCGAAGACGACCAGGCTGACCCGAAGGCCGGCGTGCAGGTCGCGCAGAACCTCGTCGACAAGGGCGTCGTCGCGGTGCTTGGGCCGTACAACTCTGGTGTCGCGATTCCTGCGTCGCGCGTGTATTCGACTGCCGGCGTGCCGATCCTGCCGGTCGCGTCGAACCCGGCGCTGACGAAGCAGGGCTTCAAGAACATCTTCCGGATCGGCGCGAGCGACGAGCAGCTCGGCGGCACGATGGCCACGTTCGCCGCGAAGACGCTGAACGCGAAAACCGCCGCCGTGATCGACGATCGCACCGCATACGGGCAGGGCGTCGCCGAGCAGTTCATGAACGTCGCGAAGGCGAACGGGATCAAGATCGTCGACCAGGAATACACGAATTCGTCGGCCACCGACTTCCTCGGCATTCTCACCAAGATCAAGGCCGCCAACCCCGACGTGATCTTCCTCGGCGGCTATGCGGCGCAGGGCGCGCCGATGGCCAAGCAGATGAAGCAGCGCGGCTTGCGGGCGAAGCTGCTCGGCGGCGACGGCATCTGTTCCGCCGACATGGGCAAGGTCGCGGGCGAGGCCGCGTCGATCGTCTACTGCGCGCAGGGCGGTGTCGCGCTCGAGAAGACGCCGGCCGGGCGCGAATTCCTGAAGAAATACCACGACGCCTATCACACCGATACGCAGGTCTACGGCGTCAATTACTACGACGGCGTGAAGCTGCTCGCCGACGCGATGGTCAAGGCCGGCACGACCACCGACAAGGCGAAGCTGAGCGCGCAGCTCGCGAAATCGAACTACGCGGGCGTCGCGGGCACCTATTCGTTCGACGCGAACGGCGACCTGAAAGGCGCGCCGACCACCGTCTACGTGATCCGCAACGGCCTGCCGGAGCCGTACGCGAAGTAATTGCCGCACCGCCCGTCACCGGACGGCGGCCCGGCCGCCGTCCTTCGTTTCAACGCATCCGATTCGCCATGAAAATTTCCCGATCCCTGTCCACCGTCGAAGTGCACACCGGCGGCGAGGCGTTCCGCATCGTCACGAGCGGGCTGCCGCGGCTGCCCGGCGCGACGATCGTCCAGCGCCGCGCGTGGCTCAAGGCGCACGCCGACGAGATCCGCCGTGCGCTGATGTTCGAACCGCGCGGCCACGCCGACATGTATGGCGGCTATCTGACCGAGCCCGTGTCGCCGAATGCCGATTTCGGCGTGATCTTCGTGCACAACGAAGGCTACAGCGACCATTGCGGACACGGCGTGATCGCGCTGTCGACGGCGGCCGTCGAGCTCGGCTGGGTGCAGCGCACGGTGCCCGAGACGCGGGTCGGCATCGACGCGCCGTGCGGCTTCATCGAGGCGTTCGTCCAGTGGGACGGCGAGCACGCGGGGCCCGTGCGCTTCGTCAACGTGCCGTCGTTCATCTGGCAGCGCGACGTGTCGGTCGAGACGCCGTCGTTCGGCACCGTGACCGGCGACATCGCGTATGGCGGCGCGTTCTATTTCTATGTCGACGGCGCGCCATTCGACCTGCCGGTGCGCGAATCGGCGGTCGAAAAACTGATCCGCTTCGGCGCGGAAGTGAAGGCGGCCGCGAACGCGGCGTATCCGGTCGTGCATCCGGAGATCCCGGAAATCAACCATATCTACGGCACGATCATCGCGAACGCGCCGCGCCACGCGGGGTCGACGCAGGCGAACTGCTGCGTGTTCGCGGATCGCGAGGTCGACCGCTCGCCAACCGGCTCCGGCACCGGCGGGCGCGTCGCGCAGCTCTACCAGCGCGGGCTGCTCGCGGCGGGCGATACGCTCGTCAACGAATCGATCGTCGGCACGGTCTTCAAGGGGCGCGTGCTGCGCGAAACGACGGTCGGCGGCCTCCCGGCCGTGATCCCGGAAGTGGAAGGCAGTGCGCATATCTGCGGGTTCGCGAACTGGATCGTCGACGAGCGCGATCCGCTCACGTACGGGTTTCTCGTGCGCTGAGCCGTAGCGTCGGTCGCGCCGCTGTCGCGCCCCCGTCGCGTGGGTTCAGGTTGTCGTACCCGGTTTGGCGCGTCGCTCCGGTTGCCGGGCACGCGCCTTTTTTGCGTGAGCGCCGTCACGAAACCGCACCGGCCGTGCCGGCCCATGGCCGCCGCGGGTCGGCCGGGCGCGCGAGTTTGGTACGATGCAGCCTTTTCAGCCGAGCTCCACCCGCGTGAATCGCCGAAACGTGTCGTCAGTGCGTGCCTTGTATGCCAGATGGGTCGCGCGCGCCCAACCCGTCGCGGCGGCCGCCGTCGCGCGGCTCAAGCCTCTCGCCGCCGCCGCCGTGCCGGGGCTGTTCGCGGTGTACGTGGTCGTGCTCATCCCGTTCACGCCGGGCATCGGCGACATCCGCAAGGCGCGCGTCGACCAGCCCGCGCAGGTGCTGTCCGCCGACGGCAAGCTGCTGGCCGAATTCAAGCCGTCGAACCGCGAATGGGTGGCGCTCAAGCAGATCTCGCCGCACATGGTCGACGCGCTGATCGCGACCGAGGATCACCGCTTCTACGAACACCACGGCCTCGACTGGAAGCGCACGGCGTCGGCCGCGCTCCATACGTTCTCGGGCAGCCGCCAGGGCGGCTCGACGATCACGCAGCAGCTCGCGCGCAACCTGTATCCGGACGAGATCGGCCGCGCGCCGACACTCACGCGCAAGGTCAAGGAGGCGATCACCGCGCTGAAGATCGAGGCCGTCTACAGCAAGGACCAGATCCTCGAGACCTACCTGAACACGGTGCCGTTCCTGTACAACGCGTACGGCGTCGAGATGGCCGCGCGCACCTATTTCGACAAGTCGGCCGACGAACTCGACGTGCTCGACAGCGCGACGCTCGTCGGGATGCTGAAGGGCAACAGCTACTACAACCCGGTGCTGAACCCCGAGCGCGCGCTGCAGCGGCGCAACACGGTGCTTGGCCAGATGGTGAAGTACGGCAAGCTGTCGCCGGCGCAGTTCGCGCAGTTGCAGCGCCGGCCGCTGCGCATCGACTTCGAGCGCCAGAAGGAGCCGCCCGGGCCAGCGCCGCATTTCGCGCAGCAGTTGCGCAAGTGGCTGATCGCGTGGGCCGACCGCAACGACTACAACATCTATTCGGACGGGCTGATCGTGCGCACGACGATCGACTCGCGGCTCCAGCAGATGGCGACGCAGGCGCTCGCGCTGCAGGGCAATCAGCTGCAGGGCATCGCGAACAACGCATGGAGCGGCCGCGACGGCTGCGGCACCGACAACGAGGTGTTCCGCACCTTCATGCGCGAATCGCCCGAGTACCAGGCCGCGCAGGACGCCGGCAAGGACGACGCGGCGGCGATGAAGATGCTCGCGGCCGACCGCGGCTTCCTGCACGCGCTGTGCAAGGCGAAGACCGACGTGCAGGCCGGCTTCCTCGCGATCGATCCGCGTGACGGGCAGATCCGCGCGTGGGTCGGCAGCCGCGACTTCACCCGCGAGCCGTTCGACCACGTCGCGCAGGCGCGGCGCCAGCCGGGCTCGACGTTCAAGCCGTTCGTCTATGGCGCCGCGTTCGCGAGCGGGATGAAGCCGGAGGATACGTTCATCGACCAGCCGGTCGAGATCCCGCTGAAGGGCGGCGAGATCTGGCGGCCCAACGACGACGCGCCGCCGACTGGCAAGCCGATGACGCTGCGCGACGCCGTCGCGCTGTCGCGCAACCGGATCACCGCGCAGGTGATGGAGAAGGTCGGGCCGGGCGCCGTCGCGCGGCTGGCGCGCGACATGGGCGTGCGCGAAAGCCCGCTCGAACGCGTGCCGTCGCTCGCGCTCGGCACGAGCCCGGTCACGTTGAAGGAAATGGTCGCGTCGTACGCGACGATCGCGAACGGCGGGCTGTACGTCGAGCCGCAGATGGTCACGCGCATCGAGAATCGCCAGGGCGAGGTGCTCGCCGAATACGCACCGGCGCCGCCCGAGCGCGCGCTCGACGCCGAAACCGACAAGACGCTGCTCGACGTGATGCGCGACGTCGTGACGCGCGGCACGGGCGGCAGCATCCGCACGCGCTTCGGCATCCGCGGCGACGTGGCCGGCAAGACCGGCACGACGCAGGACAACGCGGACGGCTGGTTCATCCTGATGCAGCCGGGCCTCGTCGCCGGCGCGTGGGTCGGGTTCGACGACGGCCGCGTGACGCTGCGCAGCGATTACTGGGGGCAGGGCGCGCACAGCGCGCTGCCGATCGTCGGCGATTTCTTCCAGCGCGCGCAACGCGCCCGGATCATCGATACGAAGGCGAAATTCGATACCGAGCCGTCGCCGGGCTGGTTCGGATCGCTGCGCGAGCGCGTGACCGACCTGTTCGATACGTGGTTCCCGTCCGAGCCGAAGAAGGCGCCCGCGCCGGTCAGGACGCAGCGTATCGAGCGCCCGGCCGAGGCCGACGACGGGGCGACGTCGGCGGCTTCCGCCGCATCGGCGCCGGATGCCGCATCCAGCGGCATCGTCGAGGAATGGGTGCCGGCGTCCGAAGTGGCCGCGTCGGCCGCGGCGCTGTCGGCGGGCGCATCGCAGCCGCAGCCTGCGCAGCCGCCGGCGGGCGCCAGTACGACGAGCGGAAGCAGCGCCGGTGTCGGCGCCGCTCCGTCGGCCGTGCCGGCTCCACCGCCGGTGCCGGTGCCGGCCGCGCCCGATGCAACGGGCGCTTCGCAGTAACGAAGCCGTTCAGATTCCGCGCGATGCTGCCGTAATCAAGTTGTCACGACAGCTCGCGCGGTCGCTCCGCGCTTCTCCGATGCGGCTTTCCACTGACTATGTCGCCCTCGCGCGCGACGACCTTTGCGCGGGCGTCCCGCTCGGCTTCGACCTCTACGACGCCGACGGCGCCGCGCTGCTGCCGGCCGGCACGACGCTGCGCGATGCCGCGCAGCACGCTTTCCTGTTCGACCATTTCCACCCCGTACGCCGCCGCGAGGGCGGCGACAACGCTCCGCGCGTGCCCGCGGCGGCGGGCGCGCCCGCCACGCGCATGGGCTTGTCGGCGGGTGCCGCGATCGGCATTCGCCGCCGGGTCGGCACGACGCGCGCGCTGCAGCGCTGCCGGCTGATCGGCGCCGGCGCGTCGGGGGCGCTGTTCGTCGAGCCGCAACCCGTCACCGTGCTCGAGTTCGCACGCGGCGACGACGTCGAAGCGGTGGCGATCGGCCGCGCCGCGGTGTTCCGTTTCGGCGCGACGGTCGAATCGGTGCAGGCGTCGGGCGCGGCGCCGTTCATGAGCCTGTCGCCGCCCGGCTTCGTCGACCGGCTGCGTGCGCGCGCGGAGCCGCGCGTGCCGGTGCGCATCGCGGCCTGCTGCAGCGGGGCTGGGCAGGGGGCGGAAGGCATCGGGATGGTGCACGACATCAGCCTGAGCGGATTGTCGATCGCCGTCGACCGGCCGATCGCGGCCACCGGCGAGCCGTTGCGGGTGCTGCTTCCCTACGAAACCGGCGGCCGCGTCGAGCAGCTGGCGCTCGACGGCACGGTGCGGGCCGTGCATGCCGACCCGGCGGCACCGGCGCTGACGCTGCATCATGCGGCGTTCGGCGACATCGATGCCGATGATCTCGTACGCCTGAAGGCGTTGCTGTTCGACAGGCAGATGGCGTCGGCGGAGACCGATCGCCTGCGCTGACGCGCTGCCGAGCGTGCCGGATGCCGAATCGCGGCATTCGGTGAGCGAGCGTCGATAATCGTCTGATGAATCGTGTTATTCCCGCGAGATTGTACGGTTTCGGTCAACAGTGAATTTGCGATTTAAGTATTTACCCTGATAGGCGCCCCTCCTAGACTTCTACTCATGCGCAACGACCCCGAGTCCGAAGCGCCTGACAAAACAATCCTGGAGGTAACGCATCATGAAATCGCTGATCAAGGCAGTTGCACTGGCCGCCCTGGTGGCCGCACCGGTCGTTTCGTTCGCCCAATCGAACCAGCAGCCGCTGACGCGCGCGCAAGTGCGCGCCGAGCTGGTCCAGCTCGAAAAGGCCGGCTACAACCCGAACGACTGGATCAACTATCCGGAAAATATCCAGGCCGCCCAGGCCAAGATCGCCGCCGCGCAGAACACCGGCGCGCAAGCCGACGCAACCGGCTACGGTTCGAACCCGGTCGCGACGTCGCAGTCGGGCCAGCGCGCGGTCGTGCCGGCCGCCAGCGACCGCTCGTCGGTGTACTTCGGCCACTAAGGCGGTCGTGGCGTCGCGGCTCATGGGGCCGCGGCTGACGCCGTATCGAGAAAGCCCGCACTCGTTGCAGTATCGAGTGCGGGCTTTTTCAATGATGCGCAACGACGGGAGGCTTTCGCCGTCAGGAAAATACGCCAACCGGCGAAATCGCGCGTCTCGGGCGGCGGCCGCCACCCGCTGACAATCCGCCGCGCGTGCGCTAGCATCGCGGTCGATGTCGCCGCGGTGGCGCGGCTAATGACACACGGGGCGCAGCAGGGCGCCGGGTTCCACACTTCAACGAACAACAAGGAGCATTCATGCGTGTCTTGACCGGTCTGCTGGGCTCGCTGGCGCTGGCGGCGAGCGTCGCCCATGCGCAGGCGAATTGTGCGGACGCGACGGATCAGGCGACGATGACGGCATGTGCCGATCGCGCGTACAAGAAATCCGACGGGGAACTGAACCGGACCTACCAGGCCGTTACCGCGCGCCTGCGCGACGCACGGCCGCTTGCCGACAAGCTCGTGGATGCGCAGCGCGCGTGGATCGCGTACCGCGACGCCGAATGCCATTTCTCGAGCGCGAATGCCGAGGGCGGCAGTGCGTACCCGATGGTCGTGTCGACCTGTCTCGACGACCTGACGAAAGCGCGCACCGAAACGCTGAAGGGCTATCTGTCCTGCGAGGAGGGCGACCTCGCGTGCCCGGTGCCCGCGAGGTAACCGCCATGCGCGGGCCCGTCGAGGCCCGCACCGCGCGGGCTACACGTCGTCTGTTACACGTCGTCCGTTACACGTCGTCCGTTTCGTCGAGCAGCTTGTGCCGCATCGCGTAACGTACGAGCGCCGCTTCGTGCGGCATCTGCATCTTTTCGAGGATCCGGGTCTTGTAGGTGCTGACCGTCTTCGCGCTCACGCACAGCGCATTCGCGATCTCGGTCAGCGTCTGGCCGGCGGCGATCCGCCGGAACACGTCGAACTCGCGGTCGGACAGCCGCTGGTGCGGCAGCGTTTCGGCCGGCTCGTTCAGGCTCTGCGCGAACTGCTCGGCCATCGCGAGGCTCACGTAGACGCCGCCCGACGCCACTTTCGTGACCGCGCCGACCAGCTCCGCGCTCGCGCTTTCCTTCGTCAGATAGCCGGACGCGCCCGCGCGGAACGCACGCACCGCGTATTGCTGCTCCGCGTGCATCGTCAGCACGAGCACGCGCAGCGCGGGCTTCTCGTCCTTGATCTGCTTGATCAGTTCGACGCCGTTGCGACCCGGCATCGACAGGTCGAGCACGAGTACCTGCGCGGGCGTCGCCCGTACCAGCGCGATCGTCGACGGGCCGTCGAAGGCTTCGCCGGCCACCTCGAATCCGGTGGCGTTCTGGAGGATGTGCCGCAGACCGTCGCGTACGAGCGTATGGTCGTCGGCGATGAGCACCTTGATCATGTGATGAGCGTGTCCTGTTGAACGGTGGCGAGCGGAAGCGTGACGGTGATCGAGAAACCGCGCGCGAGCGCGGTGTCGATCGTCACGGTGCCGCCCAGCATGTGTGCGCGTTCGCGAATGCCGATCAGGCCGAACGACTTGTCCTCGTGGGCCGGACCGCCGGGCGACGCGCCGCGGCCGTTGTCCGCGACGCGCAGCATGCAAAAGCCTTCCTCGATGTCGAGCCGCAACGCCACGCGGGTCGCATCCGCATGGCGCGCGACGTTCGTCAGCGCCTCCTGGACGATCCGGAACAGCGTGGTCGCGCCCGTGCTGGTGAACGTGAGGCCGCCCGTTTCGATGTGGCGCTCGACATCGATCCCGTAGCGGTTCGTGAAATCGTTCGCGAGCCATTCGATCGCCGGCACGAGGCCGAGATCGTCGAGCATCACCGGCCGCAGGTCGGCCGCGATGCGCCGCACCGATGCGACCGTCGCGTCGATCAGCCTCCGCATGCCTTGCAGATGCGTCTGCACGCCCTCGTCGGGCTGCGCGCGGCCGGGCATGCGCAGTTGCTGCTCGACGACCGACAGGTCCATCTTCAACGCGGTGAGCTGCTGCCCGAGGTCGTCGTGCAGCTCGCGCGCGATGCGGGTTTTTTCCTCTTCGCGCACGTTCTGCAGGTTCGCCGACAGTTCGCGCAATTCCTCGCGCGATTGCTTCAACGCGTTCTCGGCCCGCTGCCGCTCGGTGATGTCGCGCAGCATCACCGTATAAAGCTTGCCCGACGCATCGCGGATCTGCGAGATCGACGCTTCGATCGGGAATTCCTCGCCGTTGGCCCGCAGCCCGAACAGCACGCGCTGGCGGCCCATCTGCCGCTCGGACACGCCCGTCACGCCGAACTGGTCGACGTGCTTCGCATGTGCGGCGCGGAACCGCTCGGGAATGAAGCGCGACAGCGGCGCGCCGATCGCCTCCATCGCGGACACGCCGAACACCTGCTCGGCCATCGGATTGAAGATCACGACCGTCTGCTTCTCGTCGATCGTGATGATCGCTTCCATCGACGAGCGGATGATGCCCATCATCCGTGCCTCGTTGAGGATGCCGCGGCTGCTCGCGCCGGCATCGGCGCGGCCGCGCAGCAGCGCATGGACGAGCGCCGCGAACCCGAACGACGCGATCAGCCCGGCGGCGAGCACGATGCCGGCCGCACGCTGCGCACCGGTCGCGCTCGGCCGTCCGTCCGCGGAATAGGCGAGCGTCAGCGCGGTGCCGCCGAAATTCAGCACATCGGTGCGCCGCATCAGGTCGGGCGACGCCGACGCTTCGTCCGTCGTCGTCTCGACGCTGGCGATCGTGCGCGAATCGCCGCCGGCGGTCATCCACAGGTCGATCCCGCGTTCCGCGTCGAGCGCGCGCTCGACCAGGCGCCGCGGGCTCAGCGCCGCGAACAGCATCCCGTCGGCGCCGGCTTCGCGCGTGCCGGACGGCGTGGCGGCGGCCAGCCGCGAGGTCGTCACGGGCAGGAACAGCGTCAGGGTGCGGGCGTCGCGGGACGCGTCGTCGTCGGCAGGGTGGACGCCGAGCGCGATATCGCCGGTCTGCAGCGCGCGTGTGAGCGGCGCCGCGTCGGACGCGCCGAAGCGCACGACCGGCGAGCTCGAGACGGGCGCGCTGAGCGTGGCTGCCGCGAGCGGATCGGCCGGCAGCGGCTTCGCGCCGGCCAGCGCGCCGCGCGCCGCGGGCGTCAGCGGCGCATAGCCGATCTGTCGAACCGGCGAGCGGCCGCTGTCGAGATCGAGCGTCTCCGCATACCGGCGCCATTGGCCGGGCGTCATGTCGGGCACGAGACCGAACGCGCCGCGCGCGCCTTCGAGCACGGCGACACCGGCCTGCAACTCGTGGCGCAGCATCGCGGTCACGTGCGTCGTCCGGCGTTCGAAACGCGTATGAACGGCGGTTTGCCACTGCTCGCGCACGAGCAGCGCGACGCCGAGCGACAGCACGGCGCCCGCGCACAGCGCAACGACGCCGGCCGCGAACGGCTGGCGTAACATGATTTCGAGGCGCGTGGGCTCTCGGGCGTCCCGCGTCGGGGTTCCACTGGCGGTCATTCGATGGCCATTCTATTGTTCGGGCTGCCCGGGGCACTCGGCCAGCGCGGCAAAACCGGGGGGGAAACTCGCACCGGCTGCGTGCAACGACTATTTTGAGAATGAAATTGTGCGCGTTTTACACGTTTTTTGTAATGGGGTCGGTTGAAATCGCGGCAAACGGCGTGAAGCAACGGGCGCGCCGGCCGCGCTTGACGCGCGTCAACGCGCGCGTCGGCACGTGGGGCAGACTGTTCGGCAGGCAAGCCGGCACCGGGCCGGCTTGCGGTAACGGGCCGTCGTCGCGCAGTGCGCGACGCCCGCCCGGTCGGAGGGACGGACCATGTACAAGCGGATTTTCGTCGGGCTCGACGGTAGCCCGAGCGCACGTCTCGCGCTGAACGAGGCGATCCGGATCGCGACGGCGTCCGGCGGCGAAGTGACCTGTGCGTACGTCGTCGAACATCGGCCGCAGCTCGTCGACGTCGACGCCGGCTTCGCAGCCGAGCGCGACGGCGATGTCGCCGCGACCGATGCAGCGACGCCGGTGCTCGACGACGCGAAAGCGGCGCTCGCGCAGCAGCACGTGCGGGGCACGGTGCGCGCGCTCGAGCAGCAGCACGTGCGGGGCACGGTGCGCGCGCTCGACGCGTACGGCGAGGACATCGCGACGGTGCTGATGCGCACGGCGGCCGAAGCCGACGCCGACCTGATCGTGATGGGCACGAGCGGGCGGCACGGCCTGCGCAGGCTGTTGCTCGGCAGCGTGGCGGAATCGCTGCTGCGCGCGGCCGACCGGCCCGTGCTGCTGGTGCGGCACGACGAGGCGGGGACGTCGGCGGCCGCGTAAGCGACGCGGTACGGCGGCTGACGCTGCGCGCATCTGAGACGGAAGGGTGCCGCGCGTGTGCCCGGATGTCGGCGGGATCGGGCGTGTCGCGCGGCGTGCTGCTGCTGCGCTCGCCGGTGCGTGATTGCGCGTCGGCGGTTGCATCCCGGTACGCAGTTCTGGCAGCATCGGCCGGTGTCCGCTTGTTCGCCGCGCGCATGGCCGCGGCGATCGACGCAGGGACATCCGGCGGCACCCGATCGCACGAATGCGGATCGGGCAGCCCGTCGGATGCCGGTTTCCTACCTTACCGACGTCATCCGCCATGCCGATTTCCGCAATCGACCTGATTCGCCAGTTCGACCTGCAGCCGCATCCCGAAGGCGGCTATTTCCGTGAAACCTATCGCGCGGCCGATTCGGTCGTGCGTCCGGCCGACGGCGCGCCACGTGCCGCGTCGACCGCGATCTACTACCTGCTGTGCGACGGCGCGTATTCGTCGTGGCACCGCATCCGCTCCGACGAGGTCTGGCATTTCTACGCAGGCGATCCGATCGAAGTGTGGGTACTCGACGCGCGCGACGGCCTGACGATCCACCGGCTCGGCAACCCGCTCACGCATCCGGGCACCGTGTTCCAGGCGGTCGTGCCGGCCGGAAGCTGGTTCGGCGCGCGCTGCGCGTCGCCGGAGCACGTCGCGCTCGTCGGCTGCACGGTGGCGCCCGGGTTCGAGTTCGCGGAATTCGAGCTGGCGGACGCGGCCGCGCTGGCGGCCGAGTTTCCCGACTATGCGGAACATGTCGCGCAGCTTGCGCAGCGCTCGGACGTGTGACTGTCACGCTTGCGTCACGCCGCGCGCAAAGCCCGTACCGACGGCCGGTGTTCCGCGCGGTCGAGGCCAAACCCGTTTAGAATGCGCAGGATGCACCGGTTGGTCGCGGACATGCCGCGGCGGCCGTTGCGCCGCCGTATCGACGGCCCTGTCGCGCGGCCCGCATGTCTTCCAGGAGCGCCGCCGTGTGGCACTTTCCCATTGCTATTCCATCGTCGCTCGGCCCGTGGGCCGTGTTCGCGAGCGTGTTGATCACGCAGCTCGGCGTGCCGGTGCCGGCCGTGCCGATGCTGATTCTCGGCGGCACGATGGCGGCGATGGGGCAGGCGTCCTGGGTCAGCATGTTCGCGGCGGCGATCGGCGCGACGATGCTGGCCGATTCGCTGTGGTTCTTCATGGGCCGCACGCGCGGCCGGCGCCTGCTGAACGGCCTCGTGCGCTTCTCGCTGTCGCTCGACACGACGCTGCGCTTCGCGCGTAACGTATTCGAAAGGTACGGCGCGCCGCTGCTCGTGCTGTCGAAATTCCTGCCGGGCCTCGGCCTCGTGTCGGCGCCGCTGCTCGGCACGACCGCGATCGGCATCGGCGTCTTCCTGTTCTGGGATCTGGCCGGCGCTTCGCTGTGGGCGGCGTTCTGGCTGATCGGCGGCGCGGCCATTCACGACCAGATCGTCCAGTTCGTGCTGTGGGTGCGCGCGAGCGGCGGCACGATCCTCGACGCGTTCCTCGCGATCTTCATCACGTTCCTGTTGTACCGCTGGGTGCGCCGCGTGCAGTTCCGCCGCTATCTCGCGCAGGTGCGCATCTCGCCGCCGCAGCTCGTCGAGATGATGACGTCCGACGAACCGCCGCTGATCTTCGACGCGCGGCCGAAAGCGATTCGCGAACGCGAGCCGTACCGGATTGCCGGCGCGGTGCCGGTTGATCTCGATTCGCCGGACCTGCTCGATCCGGAAGTGCTGAAGCGGCCGATCGTCGTGTATTGCGTGTGCCCGAACGAGGCGACGGCGAAGCGCCTGATCGCGAAGATGCAGCGCAAGAAGATGATCCACAACATCCGGGCGCTGAAGGGCGGCCTCGATGCGTGGGAAAAGCACGGTTATCCGGTCGAGCCGCTGCCGGCCGATCTGGATTCGTCGCGGTACTTCGTGCGGCCCGATCACGGCGGGCTGGAAGGCGAATATACGGTGCGGGCGACGTTGTCGAAGTGATGCAGCCAGCGTTGCTGGTTGCAGCGATCGAGAGCGCATATTTTCCCCATCTTGATTTATATATTTTCGACAAGCGAATTCGCGGCGCTATCGCCGCTTATCTCGTAACGGATCGGCCCAAAATATCAAGGGCATCGGTCGAATGGCGCTGTGTCTAAAACTGCGCCGCACTTATCCCAATAAAGCCACATCCATCTCGTAATTAACACTCTGAAAACATTTTAGAAATATTAATTCTTGAGTGTTTTTGAAAATTTCGGGTGCTAGCGAAGGAAAAGTCGATGCTCCGCGCGTCGCATTAATCATTTCTGACAGTGTGCGGTGAACGCCTCTGCTACGATCGCGCCGTGGATGAGAGGAGACCAATTGCGAGCACTGTCTCGCAATCGCGACATGCATGAGAAATGTTGTCGCTCTGACTATCCGTTGCAAGCGCGTTCAAGACCCAACGGTGAACTATGTTCGGTCCTATTGGCGCTGAATTCAAATAAGACTGCAAGTAGGGGCGCAGTGCGCGTCAACGAAGAATGAACAAGAAATGCTATCGGGTTGTGTTCAATTGCGCGCGCGGCGCGATGATGGTCGTTCAGGAAAACGGTAGTTCACCGCGTGCGGTCGGGAATAAAGGCGTGAGCGCGCCATCGGGATTGCCGGGGTTGCGGATCGTTTGGCAACCGCTCGCGATGGCGGCTGCATTGCTGTTTGGCGTGCCGTTATTCAGCTTCGCGCAAATTGCGCCGACCCCAGGCACGAGCACTCATGTGATTCAGACGCAGAGCGGCATCCCACAGGTGAATATTGGCGCACCGTCTGGCGCTGGCGTATCGGTGAACACGTACAACCAGTTCGATGTACAAAAGCCGGGCGCGATCCTGAACAACTCGCCGACGATCGTGAACACGCAGCAGGCGGGGATGATCAACGGCAACCCGAATTTCGGTGCAGGCCAGTCCGCACGGATCATCGTCAATCAGGTCAACAGCAATGCGCCGTCACAACTGCGAGGTTACGTCGAGGTCGCTGGCAATCGCGCCGACGTGATCCTGTCGAACAGTGCCGGTATTCAGGTTGACGGCGGCGGGTTCATCAATACCTCGAGAGCCGTTCTCACGACCGGCACGCCGTATTACGGTGCCGACGGCTCGCTCGCTGGATTCAACGTATCGCGCGGCCTGATTTCCGTCAGCGGTGCTGGCCTGAATGCATCGAATGTCGATCAGGTCGACTTGATCTCGCGCGCGGTGCAGGCCAATGCAGCCATTTACGCAAAGAATCTGAACGTTGTCGCGGGTGCGAATCAAGTCAACCACGACACGCTGGCGGCGACACCGATTGCTGGTAACGGTGCAGCGCCCGCTATCGCGATCGACGTGAGCCAACTCGGTGGTATGTACGCGAACAGGGTCTTTCTCGTATCGAACGAATTCGGTGTTGGTGTCGCGAACGCCGGGACGATCGCGGCACAAGCAGGTGACCTGACGCTGCAATCGAACGGTCAGCTTGTACTGACTGGCAAGACGACCGCAAGCGGTAATCTCACGGCGGCCGCAAACAGCGTTCAAAACAGCGGCACGACGTATGCGCAACAGAGTGCAAACGTTTCAGCAGCCGGTACGTTGTCGAACAGCGGCACGATCGCCGCACGGCAAAATACGACGGTCAGCGCGGGCAGCATCAATTCGACCGGGACGCTCGGCGCGGGTGTCAATAACGATGGTTCCGTCGGTAAAAGCGGCGATCTGAATTTGTCGAGCACCGGCCAATTGACGACGAGCGGGCAGAACGTTGCGGGTGGGAGCGCGTCGATTTCAGGTGCTGCCGTGAGCCTCGCGAGTAGCCAGACGGCCGCGAACGGTAACGTGTCGCTGAACGCAAGCGCCGGGGACTTGACCCTCTCGAATGCGACAACGAGTGCGCAGGGCGCTCTCGATGTGAACGCAGCGGGTGCGTTGATCAACGATCACGGCACGCTGTCGAGCCAAGGCAATGCAACGTTGACCGCGGGCAGTATTTCGAACCAGGGTGGCAAGGTATCGGCGCAAGGTCCGCTGAATGTGCAGTCGAACGGCGCAATAGCGAATCACGGCGGCACGCTGGTTTCCGAAAATGCGATGCAGGTGCGTGGCGGTGCAATCGCGAACAACCAGGGCACGATTCAGAGCGCAGCCGGAATGAATATTTCGGGGAGCTCACTGGACAATAGTGCAGGTCGCGTTACGTCGCTGAATTCGGACGGCCTGTCCATTACGACGACGGGGCAACTGACGAATGCGGTCGGTACGACCGCACTCGGTGCACAAGGCGGTGTCATCGGTGGTAACGGCGGCGTGGAGATTCAATCGGGCAGCGTCGTGAACCACGGCACGGTCAGTGCACAAACGAATCTGAACGTCGGCACGCAATCGCTCGACAACGGCAGCGGCACGTTGTCGGCTGCACAAAACGCGGTGATCAATGCGGGTGCGCAGTTGACGAACGGCTCGGGCAGCATTACGGCCGGACAATCCGCGACCGTGAATGCCGCGACGCTGAGCAACGATGCGGGTTCGGTACAGGCAACGCAGTTATCGCTCGGGGCGACGAATCTGTCGAACCACGGCGGCGCCATTACACAAACCGGGACGGGCGCAATGAATGTCGCCGTCTCGAACACACTCGATAATTCCAGCAACGGCGTTGTTCAGACCAACAGCACCGACCTGAACCTGACGCCCGCAACGCTGATCAACGACCACGGGAAAATTACTCACGCCGGAACCGGTGCGCTGTCGATTTCGACTGGCGCCTTGTCGAACCAAGGTGGCGCGATCGCGACCAATGGCGCGTTGAGCCTGAAAGCGGCAGCCGTATCGAATAGCGCAGGTACGCTAGCCGCGCAGCGACAGGCGGCGCTCGATGTGCAGTCGCTCGATAACCATGCGGGCGGCTACGTCGGTGCGGACAGCATTACGTTGAAGGCTCAGGGCACTGTCGATAACCGTGCGGGCACGCTCGAAGCGAACAACGGTGTTTCACTGACAGCCGACAGTCTCGCGAACGACGGAGGCTCGCTTAAAAACGTGGGCACGAGCGCGTTGTCGGTCACGACGGCGAACGCGCTGACGAATGCGGCTGGCGGTACCATTGGCGGCAACGGGGACGTCTCGGTGTCGGCAGGCAGTGTCGATAATTCCGGCGGCTCACTGCTGGCAGGGCAAGCGCTTTCGGTGCAGTCGAACGGTACGATCGCGAATGCAGCCGGTCTTGTTCAGGCGAACGGGAATCTGTCGCTGCGAGCACAAGGCGCGATCAACAACACTGCAGGGCAAATCGAAGCGAACGGCACGAATTCGACGCTCGCGCTGTCGGGAAGCAACGTCGACAACAGCGACGGACGTATCGCGAATATCGGCAGCGGTGCAACGACGATCGACGGCGGCGCGTCGATCACGAACACGAACGCGTCCGGCAAAGCGGGAGCGGGTACGATCGGCGGAAACGGCGACGTTACGCTGACCACGCAAACGTTGACGAATGCTCAAGGCGGTCAGACGCTGGCAGGTCGCGATCTGACGCTGAACGTTGCAAGCAACGTAAATAATACGAGCGGTGTACTGTCGGCGGCGAACAACCTCAAGCTGAGCGCGGTAAATGCAGCGCTGTCGAATCGGGCCGGATCGATTCGTTCAAACGGCGCGCTATCGCTGAACACCGCATCGCTCGACAACACGTCCGGAAAAATCGGTAACGACGCAGGCAGCGGCGGCAGTATTTCAATCCAGACCGGCACGTTTGCCAACCAGAACGGCGTTATCGGCAGCGATCAGGACCTGACGTTGACCGCAAGCGCGTTGAGCGGCGACGGTTCGATCGTTGCCGGTCGCAACGGCTCGGTGACACTCGCGAGCGATTACACGCAGACCACGGCGAACAAGTTGCACGCAAACGGCGACCTCGCGTTTTCCACGTCGGGTAAGCTGACGAACCAAGGCGTGCTGGACGCCAACGGCGCGCTGACGGTGAATGCCGCGAACGTGGAGAACCAAGCAGGCGCTGATCTGAATTCCAGCACGACGACGGTCAACGCGAACGGCGGCACGATCGATAATGCAGGTCGCATTGAAGGCGATACGGTCGCGACCAATAGCGCGACGCTGAACAACACCGCGACGATCATCGGCCGCGAAGTCACCGCCAATGCGAGCACGATCAACAATACCGGTGCAGCGGCGGTGATCGCCGCGGCCGAACGGGTGAATTTGTACGCGTCCAACCAGTTGTCGAACACGGGCGGCGCGAATGTCTTCAGCGTCGGCGACATCAATATCGCCGCCAACGGTCAGCGTGACGCGAACGGGTTTCTCGCGAACCGTACGCAAAATGTCTCGAACGATCAGTCCACGATCGAAGCGCAAGGCAGTATCGAGCTCGCGGCTGGTACGTTCACGAACACGCGTCCGGCTCCGGTGGTGACCACCGAAACCACGAGCACGACGAGCAAGCACGAAACCAAGCGTCAGAAGTACATCGTGTGCGCGACGATGAATGCGGACCCGAACGGCGGGTGCTCGCAGGCAATGTGGGTCAACGGCTATAAGACGCCGCTCACGTCAACCTATAGCCCTTCGCAGGTTGTATCGGAAACGTCCGGACCGAGCGCGACTGACAAGGTGTTGGTCGTGAACGTGAACGGCAAGCAGCAGACGATTTACTACAACACGCTGACGACCAACGCGGATGGTACGGTTACGGTCAACTATTGGGATGCGTACGATCCGCACGTCAACTACGTTCCGGATACGGAATACACGACACGCAGCGACGGCCACAACGGCTATCAGCGTGTCGAAATCTGGCGCGACACGACGAGCACGGTTCAGCAGGACAAGGTAACGAGCCAGGCGAAGCAGGCGCAACTCGTGGCTGGCAACAACATCGTGATGAAGAACGTCGGCACGATCAACAACGAATACAGCGCGATCGCGGCGGGCGGGTCGATCAAGATCGGCGATTCGGATGTGTCCGGCAGTGCAGGCTCGGGCAGCTACGGTGGCACCGTCGTGAACAACGTCGGGCGGACGCTGTATCAGTATCAGACCGACAACATCGTTTCGATGTACGCGTGGAACGAGGATACGACGCAGGATCGCGGCACGATCGTTCAGCCTCCGAAGGTGTATACGCCGGTTGCCATCGGCGGCACGGGCGGCACGATCATCGCCAACCAGTCGGTAATCATCGACGCGAGGGATGTCAACAACCAGAACGTTGCTGCCCAGAATTCTGCGACTGGCGCAACTGGCGGTACGCTTGGAAATAATTCGGCCAATGAGGGCGTATCCGGTGGCAAGTTGACGCCGGTCGGTGCCGCAGGCGGGTCATCGACACCGGTTGGCGCACAGCAATCGGTCGCGAATGCGTCGGGCGCACTGCCGATCACGTTGCCGACGAGCGGTCTTTATTCGATTCACGACGCACCTGGCCAGCCGTACCTGATCGTGACCGATCCGCGCCTGACGAGCTATACGAACTTCATTTCGAGCGACTACATGCTCGGCCAGTTGAACCTGAACCCGGCGAGCATCGAAAAGCGTTTGGGTGACGGGATGTATGAGCAGCAGATGGTGCGCAATCAGATCACGCAACTGACGGGGCGCACTTTCTTGCCGGGCTACGCGAGTGCCGAGGATGAATATCGCGCGCTGATGACGAACGGGGCGAATTACGCGAAAGCGTTCGGCCTGGTGCCGGGGATGGCGCTGACGGCCGCGCAAATGGATGCGCTGACGAGCGATATCGTATGGCTGGTCGATCAGACGGTGACGTTGCCGAACGGCAGCACGACGCATGTGCTGGCTCCGGTCGTCTACATGGCGCAAACGCATGCGAACGATCTGCAGCCGACTGGCGCGCTGATCGCGGCGGACGACGTTGAAATTCATGCGACGGGTAGCGCGACGAATTCCGGCGTGATCAAGGGCAGCACGAAAACCGTGCTGACGGCGACGGACATTTTGAATCGTGGCGGTACGATTTCGAGCAGAGGCACGAACGGTACAACGGTCGTGTCGGCAAGCAATGATGTGGTGAATGCGTCGGGGATGATCACCGGCAATCGCGTGGCCGTGTTGGCCGGTCGCGATATCGTCAATACAACCCTCGTTGATGCCGCAGGCGTGAACGCTGCATCAGGCATTAGCAAGGTCAGCGAAACCCTTCTCGGCCAACAAGGCTTGATTGCGTCGACCGGCGCGCTCACCTTGGATGCCGGCCGCGATTTGATGATTCACGGCGCGAATGTGTCGGCCGGCACGGATGCGTTCGTAACGGTGGGACGCGATATCAATGTCGATACCGTTCGGTCGACCACGAACCAATCGATGCGCCTGAACGATCAGCGGCATTGGGAAGAATCCACAACGACGAACGTTGTGAGTGGTGTCCACGCCGGCAACAACCTGACGATGATCAGTGGCAACGATGCAACGTTCAAGGGCGCAACCGTATCGGCTGGCAACGATTTGCAGGTATCGGCTGGTGGAAACCTGACGGCGACGACGGTCACCGACGAACACCAACTGAATAACGTTGCTGTTGATGGTCGTGCACGTAAGGAGGTCGACCACACCTATGACCAGGCTGCGGTCGGTACAACGTTCTCGGCCGGGCACGATGCCGGGCTCGCGGCGATCAATGGCAACGATGCAACCAAGGGTAACGTCACGCTGACCGGTTCGACCGTCACGTCTGGAACCAATAGCTTGACACCCGGCGGCGTGACGGTCAACGCGATGGGCAATATCACGATGAATGAAGGTCGTGAGGAGCACGATAGTTTCCGCGACGTGCAGACGAAGCGTGGCAGTTTCGTGAGCGGTTCGACAACCCATGGAATGCAAAACACGCAAACCAATATCGGTGTCGGTAGTACCCTGTCCGGAGATACGGTCCAAGTGCATGCGGGTAAGGACCTGACCATTCAAGGCAGTAACGTCGTCGGCACGAATGATGTGAAGCTCGACGCGACGGGCAACGTGATCATCAAGACTTCGCAGGACACGCAGAACGCGCAGAGTTACTACGAGAAACGCGACTACGGTTTCCTCTCGGGCCTGAATCCGTTGAACCAGCTTGATGGTGGCTTGCAGGGTTATTCGATCGGCGTGCGCAAGATCACCGATGCGCAGCAAGCTACGAGCGTTACGAACGTCGGAAGCATGGTTGGTTCGTTGAACGGCAACCTTTCGATCACGTCCGGCAACGATTTGCACGTGACCGGCAGCACGTTGCATGCTGGAAACGACCTGACGCTTCGCGGTAAAACCGTCAAGATCGACGCGGCGCAGGACACTGGAACACAAAACGAACAGCAGTCATTTAGTCAAACAGGCATTACCGCCGGTCTGAGCGGCACGATTGTTACGGCTGTCCAAACGGGCATCCAGATGACGAAGGACGTGCAGCACACGAAGGGCGACGCACGTCTCGATGCGCTGGCGGCGGCGACTACTGGGTTAGCCGCGAGGAACGCCATCGACCAAATTGGACAAACCGGGAATGGTGTTGGAAATCTCGGGGTCAGCGTGTCGCTTGGTACAAGCCATAGCAATAGCAGTTCATCAGCGTCACAGAGTACCGCTGTCGGCAGTACCGTTGCAGCCGGTCATAACGTGTCCATCACGGCAACAGGCGCAAGTGCAAATAGCAATATCGACGTGATCGGCAGCACGATCAGTGCCGGAAATGACGCATTGCTGAAAGCAGACGGCAAGATTAACCTCCAGGCCGCGCAGAACACTGATAGTCAGAATAGTAAGAGCAGCGGATCGAGCGCAGGCATTGGCGTGACACTCGGTGTTGGCCAGCAAAACGGTTTGTCTTTCCAACTCGGCGTGTCGGGTAATAGAGGGAATGGCAACGGCAGCAATACGACGTATACGAATACGCACGTCACGGCTGGTAACGCGCTGACGATGGAATCCGGCGGCGATACGAATCTCATCGGCGCTGTTGCGTCCGGCAAGCAAGTCGTGGCCGACGTGGGCGGAAACCTGAACGTCCAAAGCCTGCAAGACCTGAGCAAATACGATTCGAAGCAACAAAGCGCAGGCGTATCGATAAGCGTATGCGTCCCCCCGTTCTGCTACGGCACTTCGAGCGGATCGGCCAATTTCAGTCAGCAGAAAATGCACAGCGACTACGCCGCTGTGTCCGAGCAATCGGGTATCAAGGCGGGTGACGGCGGCTATCAGGTCAATGTCAAGGGCAATACCGACCTCAAGGGCGGTGTGATTGCGAGCAGCGATAAGGCTGTACAAGACGGCGTGAACAGTCTGACAACGGCGACACTGACGGCGAGCGATATTGAGAACCATGCATCCTACGATGCGTCGCAGGTTGGTCTTTCTGCAGGCTATGGCACTGGAGGTTGGAGCGCACAGCCCCCTGTTGCCCTCGGTGCTTCGGGTGACGCGAGTTCCACGACACGTAGCGGCATTAGTGGCGGGTCGCTGACGGTCACTGACAGTGTCAGGCAACAGGAATTGACCGGCAAGACGGCTGACGAAACGGTCGCGACCATCAATCGCGATACGTCGAACACAGGCGGCGCGCTAGCTCCGATTTTCGAGAAGGACAAGATTCAAGCTGGCTTCGATATTACGAGCCACTTCATCAGTGAAGCCGGGACGTTTATCCAGAACCGTGCAATAGAAGCGGCGGCCGCCCAAAAAGCTTTGGATGCGGAAAAGGCCAAACCGGCAGATCAACAAGACGCTGTAAAAATCGCGCAGTTGACGCAGACCCTCCAGGATGATGCAACGTGGCTGGAAGGCGGAACTGGCCGTAGAGTGTTGACTGCGATCACCGCGGCGGCCGGCGGCAACGTTACCGGTTCGGCCGGCGCGATGGTGCAAAGCGCGGCGGCGTATTATTTCCAGAGCCTGGCCACCGAACAGGTTAAGGGAATTGCCGATGCGCTCGACAGCGAAACGGCTCGCACTGCGTTGCAGGGCCTTGTCGGATGTGCCGGTGCAGCCGGAGCGGGTAAAAGCTGTGGGGCTGGCGCGGCTGGCGCGGCCGCAAGCGTGGTTCTGAACAACCTGTTGGATAGCCTGAACGGCACTCAGGCGTCGACACTTACTAACGACGAAAAGCTACAGCGCGAGCGGCTCGTCGAGTCGATCGTGGCCGGTACGACCGCTGCGCTGGGTGGCGACGCGGCAGCGACTTCAGCCGCAGCTTTGATCGAATCTGAAAACAACGCGACGAATTTCGTGAAAGGCACGACGCCGCGAATACAGACTGCTGCGACAGGTGTAGCGAGCGCGCTGAAAAAGCCGAAGGGAGCGCTCACGCGCGCGGACATCGACGCACAGATTGCCGCGCTGAACGCACTGGAGGCGCAAGGGAATCTGTCGAATCAGGAGGCATTGAATCTTAGTTCGCTCTGGATGGCGGTTGTCGACCGTGCTGCAATCGAAAATCTGATGACACCCCAAGAGATCATCGGTAGCAAACAAGCAATGCAAGCGGCGATCGCGTCGATGATGTTTAGTGGAGGCGGTGCCTCCAACATAAAAGGCAATACAACGGCCGGGCCAGAGTTGCCCCGCACAACCGGAAATCGGGTTCCCACAAGTATAGCAACTGGCGGTACGGTGGAACTGTTTACGGATGCGTCGGGACCGAAAATCAAAGGCGCAGTTGGCGTGGGGCCGACTGACACGACGGCTGTTGCTGCGGACGCAAGAAGCATGCCGAATATTCCTAGCAACAGTCAGGCTACAGTGGTCGCGAATAATCCATTTATCCCAAAGACGGCAGGGGGAACCAATTCGATGATGGATTTTTTGCCGGAGGCGGCGCGCATTACGCAATCAGGTGGGGAGATCGTGATAAATGGAAATGGTGCAAATCCGTATTTTTACAAAGTTCCATCGCAAGATCAGTTGGATTCGTTGGGGTTGGCGATCAAGTATCAAGGCAATCTCCTTCCTGAATATAGTGGGTTGAATTTTTCGCGAACGGATGGCTCGGCCATTCCAAATGATACAATGCGGTCCATCGTTTTCGTTAAAAAGTAGGGGGGGTGTATGAAGATTTTCAAGGATTGTTGGGGGAATTTGGCGGCGTTTGATTGCCAATACGGTGCGCACATATTTGATGGAAAAGATGCATTTATATATGTAAACAATTGGCTCGGTGCATTTGGTGATGTTGAGCGCGAATTTCATCGAAGAAATGACGAGGGTTTTGTTGGTCATTGCATTTTGGTATTTAGATCTATTCGGAAATTTGATTTTTATGTGCAACCTTATGTAAAAATCGGTGATGCTGTATCTTGGGGGCGGAAAATTTCGTTCAATTACGTGGGCGATGAGCCGCATGTGAAAAAGTATGAATTGGCGGGGAGTCTGCACGGATTTTCATCATCGGTTAGCATCGCCGTAGAAGCGCGTGAATTTGAATTGCATATTCTGGAGCTGGATGAGCCCGCGCGTCAATCATAATCTTTATGGGCGTTGGTATGCTTGGCTGAATGATGAGGAAAATAAAAGATCTACGTGAATGGCGGCATGTTTTCCATTTACTTGATGGCGATTTGGGTATGGGTTGAGGTGGAGAAGAATATGGGTTTCACATCAACTCATTAAAATTGAATCACAAGAAATGCGAGAGACCAGAAAATTTCCACTCGTGGTTGATCTTGATGGCACGTTGACAACTTCGGATACCTTGATGGAATCCGTGATACGTGTCGTCAAGCGAGAGCCTGCAAACCTACTGCGCCTGCCTTTCTGGCTCGCGGGCGGTCGCGCCGCGTTTAAGGCCAAGGTCGCAGAGCATGCCGATTTTCGAGCGGAAACGCTTCCGTACCGCGAACCGCTTATCGACTACCTCACCAGTGAACGCGAGAGCGGTCGAAAAATCGTGCTCGCAACCGCAGCACATTGTTCGATCGCTGAGCGTGTAAGCACGCATCTCGGCCTGTTCGATCGCATCATCGCTACCAGTGGCGACACGAATCTCAAGGGGGAGGCGAAACTGGCCTGCATTCGCGAGCAGATCGGCGACGACTTCGTGTATGCGGGTGATAGCAAAGCTGACTTGCCGGTTTGGGCTGGTGCGAGAGGTGCCGTACTTGCTGGCGTTTCGTGTGATGTCGCCGCAGATGTTCGCAGCCACGTCCCCATCGAACACGAGTTCACGAATGTGCGTGCAACGTTCTTGACGTGGTGCAGGGCCCTGCGTGTCCACCAATGGCTAAAGAATCTGCTGCTGTTCGTCCCGCTACTGACAGCCTTTGCATTCCTTGACGTCGACAAAGTTGGCGTGCTCGCACTGGCGTTCTTGTCAATGTCGCTTGGCGCGTCGGCAACCTACATCGGCAAGGATCTTTGGGATCTGGACAGTGATCGCCGACATCCAAGAAAGCGCGATCGTCCCTTTGCGAGCGCGGTGTTGTCGATCAGTCAAGGCATCGCATGCGCAGCAGTAATGCTGACATTGGCGTTTGCATTGGCATTGGCGGTGTCAGCCGAATTTACCGGCATGTTCGCGCTCTATCTGTTCCTCACGACCGCGTACAGTTGGCGCTTGAAGTCAGTCGTGCTACTCGATGTGGTCGTTCCGTCATTGCTGTACACGTACCGAATCGTCGCAGGGGCAGTTGCAGCGAAAATCATGGTGAGTCGATGGCTCCTTGCGTTCTCCGTGTTTGCTTTTCTCAGCCTCGCGCTCGTTAAACGTTGCTCCGAGTTGGTGTTCTCGCGCCAGAGTGACAAAAGCACGACGGCCGGTCGGCATTATCGAGTGAGCGACCTCGAAGTCCTTTGGCCGTTTGGCATCGGTGCTTCCCTCGCTGCGGTGGTCCTGTTCGGTCTGTTCATCAACGCCCCGGAAACGGTAGATCGTTACACAATTCCGCATCTTCTCTGGTTCGTGCAGATCGGATTGATCTACCTGTTCGGTCGTCTATGGATCGCAACGGTGCGTGGCGTGATGCACGACGATCCAATAGTCCATATTCTGGAGAATCGCGGTAGCTTCAGCATGCTTTGTGTCATGGTGGCGATCGTGCTGGCCGCTCACTTCTTGCCAGCTCCGTGAGCGGCACAATTGAATGTGGCAGTAGTGACGGAGGCCGCGCGGTGAACTGGCTGATCGTCGTCGCAAGTGGCTTTTTCGGCGGTCTCGCGAGCATATTGCTCCGAGTTGCGGCTCTCAAGGGAATCGCACTTGGTGAGTCGAGCATGTTGCCATGGATAGCCCGCGGGGCAGCCATAGGTGCCTACGGTGTCGGGTTCCTCCTTTACGCAATCGCGCTGCGCAAAACAACGCTAGGCGTCGCGTATCCGGCGATGGTGGCGATTTCCATGCTCGTGGTGTTGTCGTTCACGGCGTTACACGAACACCTGTTGCGGCCGATGCAGGCCGTCGGCGCTGTAGTCATCCTGATTGGGGTCTGGATGGTCACGCGGTACGCGTAATCGAGAGAATCAAATACATGAAGAAGAAAATCCGAGGGGGTAGCCTTGTCGCGGGGTCGTTGCTTTTCGCATCGACCTGCGCGATGGCACAGTCGGTACAACCGCTTGGTAACGAACAACAGGCTCGTCAGCAGGAGGAAGCGCGCGAGCGTGAACGGATCGTTTCCGCGCCGGCAGTTCGTTCGAGTGTCGCAGCGAGTGCAGGCTATCCACAGCTTCCGACCGAAACACCGTGCTTCCGCATTGATCGTTTCACGGTCGACGTTCCCGATTCACTGCCGGACCGCGTGAGAGCGCAGGGCGCGTCCGTACTGCCCATGGACGGCTTCGCGTTCGCGCGTGAATGGCTTGAACACTACACGGGGCAATGCGTTGGCAAGCAAGGACTTGATGTACTCGTCAAATCGTTGTCACAGGACATTCTTTCGCGCGGATACATCACGACGCGCGTGTTGCTGCCCGAACAGGACTTGTCGACAGGCACATTGAAAGTCTCGCTGATTCCCGGCGTGATTCGACGCGTGCGTTTCGCTGATGAGAAATTGCGTGGCACGTGGAAAACCGCATTTCCAACAGGTGATGGTGAACTGTTGAACCTGCGCGACCTTGAACAAGGTCTGGAGCAGATGAAGCGCGTTACGAGTCAAGACGTGTCGATGCAGATCGTTCCGGCCGACGTGCCGGGCGAAAGCGATGTCGTGCTCGACGTGAAGCGCAGCAAACCGTGGACCGTCGTCGCATCGATCGACAATTCGGGTACACGCGCGACCGGCAAGCTGCAAGGCAATCTTTCGATGGGCATCGACAACCCGCTCGGGCTGAACGATATCTTCAACGTCGGCGTGAGCCAAGACCTTGAACTCGGCGACAAGCGCCTTGGTTCGCACGGCTGGAACGGTTTCTATTCGATCCCGTGGGGATATTGGACGGCGACCCTTTCTGCATACACGAACACGTACTACCAGCAGATTGCGGGGGTTAATCAGACGTTTGTGGCGAGTGGGAATTCCAAGACGATCGATTTCAAACTGGCACGCGTGCTTGCGCGCAGCCAGAACGACGTATTCGGCGGCTATGTCCGCTTGTCGCGCCGTTTCGGTCAGAGCTTCATCGAAGATACGGAAATCCCGCAGCAGCGGCGCAACAACACGATAATCGAACTGGGCCTGACCGATCGTCACTACTTCGGCGGCGCGCAGTTCGATGGATCACTTGCGTATCGTCAGGGCGTGGGCGGATTCGGCGCGCAGGACGATATGCTCGCTGTAGGCGGCGGCCCGACCTATCGCTTCAGGATGGCCGTATTCGACGCGAACCTGTCGGTGCCGTTCGCGATCGCACAGCAGCCGTTACGGTACGTCACGACGTTTCACGGCCAGTACACGGGTAACACGCTGTACTACATCGACGATCTGACAATCGGTAGCCGCTACACGGTGCGCGGCTTCGACGGCGAAACGATGCTCGCCGCGGCACGCGGGTTCTACTGGCGCAACGAACTGCAAATGCCCATCGGACAGACGGGGCAGGCGATTTATGCAGGACTCGATTACGGCCGCGTTTGGGGACCGCAGCCTGTCGCGCTGGTCGGTACGCAACTGGCCGGAGCAGTGATCGGCGTTAAAGGCAGCGTTGCAACGCGCTTCGGCGATTACGGCTACGACCTGTTCGCGGGTACGCCGGTCTACAAGCCGTCCGGATTCCCGACCGCACGCGTGACGGTTGGATTTCAGGTGATGGCGCAGTTCTGAAATTATCGAGGGTAGAATTCAGTGATGTTTAAAAATACGTTGACGGCCGTGGCACTCGGCACATTGTTGGCTGGCTGTGCGTCGCAGAACACGCACCGTGCCGCCTACGATCCTGCAACTGATGCGAGGATTCGCGTCTATTTTGGCGCATCCACGCACTTCTTCTTCAACACGACATGCGAACCGAAGAAAGGTGTACTCGGTTTCGGCGGCGCCGGAATGGCAGTGGCTAAACCACGCACGCTACATCTCGCCAACACGACGATCGGGATGCCCGTTCCAGAGGACGCGTATCGGTACTATGACGAGTATGTGATCAAAGCCAACGAGCCACTGACGATTTCGATCGAATACGGTGGTGACTCGTTGCCGGATTTTAACGGCTTCGTTTTTAGAAGTCCGTTTCAGCACATTGCGCGCACTTTTGTTCCTCTGGCTGGCAAAGATTACGAAGCGTTCGCAAGCAATGCATCGAATACTCTCCAACTCACCGTTCGGAGGCTATCTGTCGTAGGTGAGCACGTTCAAATGGAGCCGGTCAGCATCAAGGCCGCGCCAAAGTGCCAAGATGTCAGTCCCGCCCCGGCTGGGTAAGTTTCGCTTTCCTATGACGAGTTCACGACAGCAACCGAAACAGGAAGACAGGTTTTTTCCCCAAAATCGCCTGGCATGAAACCACCGATCCTCCCTATAATCCCGCCTGCATATTGCATGCGCGTGATTGCGCATATTCGACGCGCGTTCGTTCGCGCCGAAAGCGATTGATCCCGTTGCCGCTCGTCACGCGCACAGCCGCGTCGCGTAAGCCGCTCGGGCGTATTCCTTGAAGGCTCGATTCGTTTTTCCGGATTGCTCCGGAAAATTCGGATAATCCGCGGCAATTCCCACCGAATTGACGCGGTATCCGTGTCGTTTCTCATTCGGAAATCGACAACGGGGATTATTTCGTTTTCGGCTGCCGAAATCGGCATGAACGGTCGCGCATTGTCATCGACACAATGACGGCGGCCCGCTCGCGGCTGCCAGGAGACGAATTTGAAACAACCAGAAGACCAGCTGCACCGCGGGCTGGAAGAACGGCACATCAACCTGATGGCGCTCGGCGCGACGATCGGCGTCGGCCTGTTCCTCGGCTCGGCCACCGCGATCCGCACGGCCGGCCCGGCCATCCTGCTGACCTACCTGCTCGGCGGCCTCGCGATCTTCC
>Ga0268257_1000794_pt1 | contig 32077 bp, 18 predicted proteins | sample AgamicAtPrz_FD_200249 | JGI IMG/M metagenome (GOLD analysis project Ga0268257, IMG submission 200249) | Agave microbial communities from Guanajuato, Mexico - At.P.rz (v2) (version 3) | ecosystem: Host-associated > Plants > Phyllosphere > Phylloplane/Leaf | place: Guanajuato, Mexico | collected... | reverse complement strand
TACGCAGACCTGAAACACTAGCGAGGAACGGATTGTGGGTGGTCGACAGGGCTTCCCAAATCCACGTAGGACGTTTCTCTGATTTTCCTTTTCAGCGCTTATTGGCAGTAATCAGTTACATCTCACCGGCGAATCCGCGCGGGCAGGCGATCTGCCGCCGAGGCTCAGAGATCCAGCACCAGGCGCGCCGAGCGCGCCCGCGAGACGCACAGCATCAGGGTCTGTTGCGAGGCTTTCTCCTCGTCGCTCAGGTACTGGTCGAAATGCTCGGCCTCGCCTTCGAGGATCGCCGTCTCGCAGGTACCGCACACGCCTTCGCGGCACAGGCACTCGACCTTGGCGGCCTTGGATTTCTCGATGGCCTGGAGAATGGTCATGCCTTCCTCGACGGCCAGTTCGGTGCCGGAGCGCGCCAGTACCACGGTGAACGCCGAGCCTGCGGCCGGCGCGGCGGCGGCGAACTGTTCCCAATGCACGCGGGACTCGGCGATGCCGGCGGCGGCGGCGCTGGCGATCACCGCGTCGATCAGCGGCTTGGGCCCGCACACATAGAGATGGGCGTCATCGGTGAGCCCCGCGCAGAGCGCGGCGAGGTCGAGCTTGCGCTCCAGGCTGTCGATGTAGAAGCGGGTGTTGCCGGCATGCGGGCCTTGCGCCAGGTCGCCCTGGAAGGCGCCGTGCTCGGGGGCGCGGAAGGCGTAGTGCAGCTCGTAGGGGGTGCTGCCGCCTTCGAGCTCGTGCAGCTGCGCCAAGAACGGGGTGATGCCGATGCCGCCGGCGATCAGCACATGGCGCCCGGCGCTTGGATCGAGGGCGAACAGGTTGTTGGGGGTGGAAATGGTCAGCTCGCTGCCCACCTCGACCTGCTGGTGCATGAACGCCGAACCGCCCTTGGACTGCTCCTCCAGGCGCACGCCGATCTGGTAGCTGTGCAACTGGCGCGGGTCGCTCATCAGCGAGTAGGCATTGCTGAACTGGCTGCCGCAGGCCGACTGCATCTGCACGATAACGTGGCTGCCGCCGCTGAAGGCGGGCAGGGCGGCGCCGTCGGCGCGGGCCAGGGTGAAGCGCTTGATCTGCGGCGTGGCCTGTTCCACGTCGGTCACGCGCACCTTGAACATTTCGTATTGCTTGGCCATGGCGTACCTCGACAACGAAGCCCCGCGCCAGGCCCTGGCGCGGGGCGGGGAGCGTGTTCAGTCGTCCAGGTGGGCGACGGCGATCAGGTTGTGGAAGTGGGCGATGCCGTGCTCGCTCACGCCGCTGCGCTGCGAATCGACCATGATCCGGCCCTGGCCGCGGTAGCCGCGGGACTTCAGGCCCTTCTGCACGCTTTCGACCAGGCGCAGGTCTTCGGGGCGGAACACCTCGCGGTACCAGTCGATCAGCTTGTGCTGCTCCTCGCTGAGGTCCTTGTTGAGGAAGTAGATGTCGTAGTGCTGCAGGGTGGTTTCGGCATCGACCGGGAACTCGTAGATCACGGTCATGAAGTTGGCCCCTGGCGGTACGTTGAACATGGTGCACGGCCAAGCCCAGAAGCCGGCGAAGGACGGATCCTTGACTGTTTCGTCGAACTTGAACGACTGCTCCGACGGCTTGGCCAGGCCATACTGCAGGGTCCAGTTGCCGTGCAGGCTGTGGCTGTACTGGCCGACGTCCACCGAGTCGGAGAAGCCGGGGTGGGCCGGGGCGCAGTGGTAGCACTCGAGGTAGTTGTCGACGATCGACTTCCAGTTGGCCGGGGTGTCGCTGACGAAGCGCGCGGCCAGGTGCAGGTCGTCGATCACCGCGCAGGCCTCGCGCATGCGTTTTTGCATGCCGGGCAGCTGGTCTTCGACGGAACCGGCGTCGTTGTCCATGTTGATGAAGATGAAGCCGGCGTACTCTTCGACGCGCAGCTGCACCAGGGTGGAGTTGTCCTTGTCGAAGTTGGCGACGTTCTCGCAGTTGCGCGCGTGGGCCAGCTCGCCGTCGAGCTTGAAGGTCCAGGCGTGGTACGGGCAGGTGATGACGTTCTTGGCCTTGCCGCTGCCTTCGAGCAGTTGGTGGCCGCGGTGCGGGCAGACGTTGTAGAAGGCGCGCAGCACGTCGTCGCGGCCACGCACGACGATGATGCTCTCACCGATCACCTGGCGGGTGATGTAGGCGTTCTTCTCGGCGACTTCGCTGCGGTGGCCGACGCAGATCCAGCTGCGGGCGAAGATCGCTTCCTTCTCGTGCTCGAAGACGGCGGCCTGGGTGTAGAACGTGGCCGGAAGGGTGAAGGCCTCTTCGGGGTTGGCGCAGAAGTCGGCGGGCAGGCGTTTGAAATCGTTCATGGCTCTATCTCGGTTCTTATTGGTTAACGCGTATCTGATGGTTAACAAGCTGGGCAAAATTTTTTGTACTGCTGCGTGACGCTGATTCCTGTAGGAGCGGCCTTGTGCCGCGAAAGGGCTGCGCAGCAGCCCCTGCAATTTCGAGGTAGACCCCAGATCCTGGGGGGCGCTTCGCGCCCCTTTCGCGGCACAAGGCCGCTCCTACACGGTCAATGCACTGCCGCTGCGCTACGCGGCGCCTGCTGCTGCGGCTCCTCGCCGGCCAGGCGGGTGGCCTCTTCCTCGATGCGGTACGCCGGCACCTGGCCGTAGTCGGCCGCCAGCCACTTGAAGAAGCCGTAGATCTTCACCAGCAGGATCACCATGAACGGGATCGCGGTAAGCACCACGGCGGTCTTCATGGTCGACAGCGAGGCCTTGGCGAACAGCATGGCCAGCGGCACCAGGGTCAGCACCACGCACCAGAACAGGCGCAGGGTCGGGCTCGGATCCTCGCCCTCGCGCAGGTTGCGGGTGCTGGTGGCGGCCACGGCGTAGGCGGCGGCGTCCATGTGCGAGGCGCAGAACACCGCCATGATGAACAGGTACGCGGCGAGGAACAGCGTGCCCCACGGCAGGGCCAGCAAGAGGTCGGTCACCGCCGCTTCGCCACCGAGGGTGCCGAGCAGCTTGGGCACGTCGATCTGGCCGTTGATGAACTGGTGCATGCTGTAGCTTTCCAGCGCGCCGAAGAAGAACCAGCAACCGAAGCTGCCGCCCAGCAGCAGGGCGAACACCACTTCCTTGATCAGCCGGCCACGCGAGACGCGGGCGACGAACATGGCCACGCCCGGCGCGTAGGACACCCACCACAGCCAGTAGAACACCGTCCAGTTGCGGGTGAAGGCGCCATCGCCGGCGGGGTCGGTGAACAGGCTCATCTGCACGTAGTGCTGCAGCATCAGGCCGATGGAATTGGCGGTGTTGTTCAGGGTGAACTGGGTCGGGCCGACCAGCAGGACGATGGCGGCGAACACCAGGGCGCCGATGCAGACCATCTTCGACAGGCGCTGCAGGCCGCCGTCGATGCCGATGTACGAACTCAGCGAGAACAGCAGCGCCACCGCGCCGATCACCAGCAGTTGCACGGTGAAGGTGTTGGGGGTGCCGGCCAGGTCGGCAAGGCCACGGGTCAGGGTCGAGGCGGTGAGCGCCAGCGACACGGTCAGCGCGCCCATCATGGTCAGCAGGAAGATCAGGTCGACGGCGCGCCCGACGGGGCCGGTGGCCTTGAAGCCGGTGACCGCCTCGATGATCGAGGCCAGGTTCAGGCCGCTCTTCTTGCGCACATGGAAGTGGTAGGCCATGGCCAGCGAGGCCAGGGCGTAGATCGACCAGGCGCTGATGCCCCAGTGGAAGAACGAGTAGCTGACGCTGTACTCCAGGGCCTTGGCCGACATCGGCGCGATGTTCAGGCCGGGGGTCTGGTAGTAGTAGGCCCATTCCATCACGCCCCAGTACAGGGTCGAGGAACCCATGCCGGCGCAGATGAACATGAACACCCAGGTGGTGGTGGAATACTCCGGCTTGCCGGCGCCCAGGCGGATGTTGCCGTACTTGCTGAAGGCCAGGTACAGCACGGCCAGGGAGCTGCCGAACACCAGCACCTGGACGCTGGTGCCGAAGGTGCGGGTGGCCACCTCGAACAGCTGGTTGGCCAGGCTTTCGGCCTGGGCGGGGAAGGCAGCAAGGCCGATCACGGTGAGCAGCACGGCCAACAGGCTCACGGCGATCAGGAACACGTCGATCTTTTTGTTGTTGGGGGACATCAATTGTCTCCTGGAGCATTTTTTTTGTAGTAGGCGTCAGGCGTTGGGGAAGTCCGTATCGAGGCTGGGTTTTCCTTTCTGTTAACTATTAGGTAACAAGTATCTTTTGGTTTACAGATTCTGCATTGAATCGAAGTGGGTGGCAATAGGATCGTCGGACAATCCGGATGGTGGGTTTCACCCCTTTCGCGGGTAAACCCGCTCCCACAGGGTTCGCATCCATCCTGTGGGAGCGGGTTTACCCGCGAAGCAGGCGCCGCCGACTCAGGCCCCGAGCAGCTCGGCGATGGCCTTGCCCACTTCCTGGGTCGAGCGGCTGCCACCCATGTCGCGGGTGGTGTCGCCGTTGGCGATCACTGTCTCGATGGCCTTGAGGATGTCGTCATGGGCCGCCTGGTAGCGGGCGTCGTTGTCGGCCTGGCCGAGGAACTCGAGCATCAGCGCGCCGGACCAGATCATGGCGATCGGGTTGGCGATGTTCTTGCCGTAGATGTCCGGCGCCGAACCGTGCACCGGCTCGAACAGCGACGGGAACTTGCGCTCGGGGTTGAGGTTGGCCGACGGCGCGATGCCGATGGTACCGGCGCAGGCCGGGCCGAGGTCGGAGAGGATGTCGCCGAACAGGTTGGAGGCCACCACCACGTCGAAGCGTTCCGGCTGCAGCACGAAACGGGCGCAGAGGATGTCGATGTGCTGTTTGTCCCAGCTGATCTCCGGGTAGTGGGCGGCCATGGCGGCGGTGCGCTCGTCCCAGTAGGGCATGCTCACGGCCATGCCGTTGGACTTGGTTGCCGAGGTGACGTGCTTGCGTTCGCGGGTCTGGGCCACGTCGAAGGCGTACTTGAGGATGCGGTCCACGCCACGGCGGGTGAACACCGACTCCTGCAGCACGAACTCGTTTTCGGTGCCTTCGAACATGCGCCCGCCCAGGGACGAATATTCACCCTCGGTGTTCTCGCGGATCACCACGAAGTCGATGTCGCCGGGCTGCTTGTTCGCCAGCGGGCAGGGCACGCCGGGGAACAGGCGCACCGGGCGGATGTTCACGTACTGGTCGAAATCGCGGCGGAACTTGAGCAAGGATCCCCACAGCGAGATATGGTCCGGGACCTTGTCCGGCCAGCCGACGGCGCCGAAGTACAGGGCGTCGAAGCCCTTGAGCTGGTCGAACCAGTCGTCGGGCATCATCTTGCCGTGGGCCAGGTAGTAATCGCAGCTGGCCCATTCGAAGAACTCGAACTCAAGGTTCAGGCCGTGCTTGCGGGCGGCGGCCTCCACCACGCGCAGGCCTTCGGGGAGGACTTCGTTGCCGATGCCGTCACCGGGAATGGCGGCGATCTTGAAGGTCTTGGTCATGGTGCGGCTCTCGTGTTCAGGGAAGATGCGGCCATGCTATAAGGCTGTGCTTTGGAGATAATCAGGCAATCAATTAATTCTTGGTGCACGAATCGTGAATAATCTGCCGAACCTGGACGACCTCGATATCTTCCTGCAGGTGGCCCGCCGCGCCAGCTTCGCTGCGGTGGCCGACGAGCGCGGCATGTCGGCGGCGTTCGTCAGCAAGCGCATCCGCCTGCTGGAGGACAGCCTGGGCGTGCGCCTGCTGCACCGCACCACCCGGCGGGTGACGGTGAGCGAGGAGGGCGAGCGGGTGTACCAGTGGGCGCAGCAGATCTTCGAGACCCTGCAGCGCATGGACGACGATCTCAACGCCGGGCAGCGCGAGCCGGTCGGGCAGTTGCGCATCGCCAGCAGCCTGGGCCTGGGCCGGCGCTTCGTGGCGCCGGCGCTGTCGGAACTGGCGGCGCGCTACCCGCGCCTGGACATCCGCCTGGATGTGCACGATCGCCTGGTGGACCTGATCGCCGAAGGCGTCGACCTGGACATCCGCGTGGGCAACGTGATCGCCCCGCACCTGATCGCCAAGCCCCTGGCGCGCAACCGCCGGGTGTTGTGCGCGGCGCCTGCGTACCTGGCCGAGCATGGCACGCCGCGGGTGCTGGCGGACCTGGCCAGCCATGACTGCCTGGTGATCAAGGAGCGCGACCACCCGTTCGGGCTATGGCACCTGGAAGGGCCGCAGGGCGAGGAGAGCGTGCGGGTGACCGGCGGGCTGTCGAGCAACCATGGCGAGGTGGCGCACCAGTGGTGCCTGGACGGGCGCGGCATCCTGCTGCGCTCGTGGTGGGACGTGCACGACAGCATCGCCGAGGGGCGGCTGGTGCAGGTGCTGCCGGACTACCAGCAGGCGGCGGACATCTGGGCGGTGTACACCGCGCCCTTGGCCGGCTCGGCCAAGGTGCGGGTGGCGGTGGAGTTCTTCCGGCGGTACTTCGCCGAGCGCTATCGGTTGCCTGTCTGACTGAGCGAAGGGGCCGTTTCACGGCCCTTTCGCCGGCAAGCCGGCTCCCACGCCGACTGCGCCGCTCCCGAGGCTTGCGTTGTACCTGTGGGAGCTGGCTTGCCAGCGATGGGCCGCAAGGCGGCCCCGACGGTCTCAGTGGCCGAACGCTTTCAGGTTGCCCTTGCGACTGGCCTCATAGGCTTCACGCGCCATCGGCCGTGCCTGCGGGTTGCCCAGGTCTTCCATGGCCAGTCGATGGGTCTCCGGCGCCAGGTACGCGGCGAAGGCGCACAGGCAGGTGACCAGGAATGCCAGCCCGCCGACCACCAGCCAGATATGCTCCGAGCCCGGTGGCGCCACGGCGGCGAACAGCGCCGGCAGCATGGCGGTGATCATGGTGCCGATGTTCTGCGCGATGGCCATGGCCGAGACGCGGTAGCGGGTGTGGAACAGCTCGGGGTAGAAGCTTGGGAACACCGCGTTGTAGCCCTGGTAGACCATGCCCCACATGAGGATCGAGGCGGTGAAGGCCAGCGGCACGTTCTGGATGCTGATCGCGTACAGGTAGGCGAAGGCCAGCAGGCCCGAGCCCAGGCAGCCGGCGATCATGGTCGGACGGCGGCCGATGCGGTCGGACAGGTTGCCGACGAAGGGAATCACCAGCACCGCGACGATGTTGCCCACCACCGGGATCCACAGGTACACGCTCTTGTCGAAGCCGATGCCGTAGGCCGGCTGCACCGCGTAGGCCGCGCCGAAGATGGTGGCGACCACCGGGATCACGTTCATCAGCGCCATGAACATCACCAGCACCATGTGCTTCCAGCTGTGGCGGAAGGCTTCGCCGATCGGCGACTTGGCGACCTTGTCCTGTTTTTCCTCCTGGACGAAGGCCGGGGTCTCGTGCACCTCCTTGCGGATGATGAAGCCGGCGATCAGCACCACCGCGCTCATCAGGAACGGAATGCGCCAGCCCCACTCGTTGAAGGCCTCGCTGGGCATGAAGTAGGCCAGCGGCAGGAACACCGCCGCCGCCATCACCTGGCCGGCCTGCACGCCCTGCAGGGTGTAGCTGGCGTAGTAGCCGCGACGGCCGAACGGCGCGTGCTCCATGATCATCGAGCTGGCGCCGGAGATCTCGCCGGCCACGGCGAAGCCCTGAACCAGGCGCAGCACCACCAGCAGCGCCGGGGCCAGCAGGCCGATGTCGTGGTAGGTGGGCAGCAGGCCCACGGCCATGGTCGACAGGCCCATCAGGAACATGCACAGCAGCAGCACGTTCTTGCGTCCGCGGGTGTCACCCCAGTGGCCGAGCACGCAGGCGCCGATCGGGCGCGCCAGGTAGCCCACGCCGTAGGTGGCCAGCGAGGCGATGATGGCCATCTTCGGGTCGCTGGAGGGGAAGAAGATCTGCGGAAAGATCAGCGCCGCGGCCTGGGCGTAGATGAAGAAGTCGTAGTACTCGAGGGCAGAGCCGATCCATCCGCTGGCGGTGGCTTTCTTGGCTTGGGAGCTTGAGCGGGCCATGTTGTCTCCGTTGTTCTTGTCAGGGGCCGGATAGTCAGCGCGCGCAGGGCGCGGCAACGGGGCTGTAGGGAGAAGACGAACGCGGCGGTGCGGATCGCAGGGCGAGCAAGGTGTGCATAGGTCGGTACCCGTTTTCTTGAACTTATTATGTGGTGACGTTGGGCGTTGCAGCGCAGGGCCCGCCGAATGACCGGCGTGGCAGCGAGAAGGGCCGGCGGGGCCTGCGACTGGTGTTCATGGTTGTTCACGGGGGTGGGTGAATCAATTCGCCGGAACGGGTTTCGTTCGGTAATCGAACGAAAACTAACTGTTTCGTACAAAGTGCGTTGCCGGGGCGACTTTACCTGCGAATAATCGATCGTGCCAGGTGTTGTCCGTACCGGCCTCCCTCAATAACAAGGAACACCCGCCATGCACCGTTCGATCGCCACCGTTTCCTTGAGCGGCACCCTGCCGGAAAAACTCGAAGCCATCGCCGCCGCGGGCTTCGACGGCGTCGAGATCTTCGAGAACGACCTGCTGTACTACGCCGGCAGCCCTCGGGAGATCCGCCAGCTGTGCGCCGACCTGGGGTTGGCGATCACCCTGTTCCAGCCGTTTCGCGATTTCGAGGGCTGCCGCCGCGACCGCCTGCACAAGAACCTCGACCGCGCCGAACGCAAGTTCGACCTGATGCAGGAGCTGGGCACCGACCTGGTGCTGCTGTGCAGCAACGTCCAGTCCGATGCCCTGGGCGAGGAGCAACTGTTGGTGGACGACCTGCGCCTGCTTGCCGAACATGCCGGCGACCGAGGCCTGCGCATTGGCTACGAGGCGCTGGCCTGGGGCCGTCACGTCAATACCTGGCAGCAGGTGTGGAACTTGGTGCGCCAGGCCGATCATCCGGCGCTGGGGGTGATCCTCGACAGCTTCCACACCTTGTCTATCAAGGACGACCCCAGCGGTATCCGCGATATTCCCGGCGAGAAGATCTTCTTCGTGCAGATGGCCGACGCACCGATCCTGGCCATGGACGTGCTGGAGTGGAGCCGACATTTCCGCTGCTTCCCGGGGCAGGGCGAGATGGACCTGGCGGGTTTCCTCGCGCCGATCCTCGCCACCGGTTATCGCGGTCCGCTGTCGCTGGAGATCTTCAACGACGGTCTCCGTGCAGCGCCGCCCCGGCAAAACGCTGCCGACGGCTTGCGTTCACTGCTGTACCTGGAGGAGAAGACCCGCCTTCAGTTGGAGCGTGAGGCGCGGGCCGCCGAGCCTGGCGTGCTGTTCGCACCGCCTGCCGCAAGCGGCTACGACGGCGTGGAGTTCCTCGAGTTCGCCGTCGACGAGGCGGTCGGTGCGCGCCTGGGCGTATGGCTCAAGCGCCTGGGTTTCGCCGAGGCCGGCGAACACCGCAGCAAGGCGGTGCGCCTGCTGCGCCAGGGCGATATCAATATCGTGCTCAATGCCGAGCCTTACTCGTTCGCCCATAACTTCTTCGAGGCCCATGGCCCGTCGTTGTGCGCCACGGCGCTGCGGGTGAACGACGGCCAGGCCGCGCTGCGGCGCGCCACTGCCTACCGTGGCCAACCGTTCCGTGGCCTGGTCGGCCCCAACGAACGCGAGATCCCGGCGGTGCGTGCCCCCGACGGCAGCCTGCTGTACCTGGTGGAGCCGGACGCTGACGGCACGACGCTCTACGACACCGATTTCCACCTGGACCGGAACGCCCGGGCCTGCGGCGGGCTCAAGCGCATCGACCACATGGCCCTGGCGCTGCCGGCCGAGGCACTGGACAGCTGGGTGCTGTTCTACAAGAGCCTGTTCGATTTCACCGCCGACGACGAGGTGGTGCTGCCCGACCCCTATGGCCTGGTCAAGAGCCGTGCCCTGCGCAGCCTGTGCGGCAGCCTGCGCCTGCCGTTGAACATCTCGGAGAACCGCAACACCGCCATCGCCCATGCCCTGGACAGCTATCGCGGCTCGGGCGTGCACCATGTCGCCTTCGACTGCGACGACATCTTCCGCGAGGTGGCCCGGGCCAAGGAGGCGGGTGTACCGCTGCTGGAGATCCCGCTGAACTACTACGACGACCTGGCGGCGCGGTTCGAGTTCGATGACGAGTTCCTCAGCGAGCTGGCGTACTACAACGTGCTGTACGACCGCGATGCCCAGGGTGGTGAGCTGTTCCATGTGTACACCGAACCGTTCGAGGGGCGCTTCTTCTTCGAGATCCTGCAGCGCAAGGGCGGTTACGCCGGGTATGGCGCGGCCAACGTGGCGGTGCGCCTGGCGGCGATGGCCAAGGCGCGCAAGTCGGTGCTGTAGCTGTAGGAGCGGCCTTGTGCCGCGAATGGGCTGCGTAGCAGCCCCAGGATTTTAGTCTGGAGCACATATCGCCGGGGCCGCTTTGCGGCCCTTTCGCGGCACAAGGCCGCTCCTACAGGGACCGCGCAGTCTCGAGCAACACCACGCTTCCCTGCACCGCCCGGCTCACGGATAATCGCCCGGATTCCTATAACGAGCCTGTGAGTCGGTATGAGTGATTCGGTAGCCAAGCCTGAAGTCGAAGGGCTGCGCAGATCGCGCAAGAACAACCCGGAAAAGACCCGTGAGAACATTCTCCAGGCCGCCATCACCGAGTTTGTCCAGCAGGGCCTGGCCGGCGCCCGGGTCGACGCCATCGCCGAGCGCACCGCCACCTCCAAGCGCATGATCTACTACTACTTCGGCAGCAAGGAGCAGCTCTACGTCGAATGCCTGGTCAAGCTCTACGGCGACATCCGCAAGACCGAGCACAGCCTGGACCTCGACTCGCTGTCGCCCGAGCAGGCGATCCAGCGCCTGGTGGAGTTCACCTTCGACCACCACGCCGACAACGTCGACTTCGTGCGCATCGTCTGCACCGAGAACATCCACTACGGCGAATACGTCAAGCAGTCGCCGGTGATCCGCGAGATGAGCAGCATGGTGCTCGACGCGCTGGGCAAGATCCTCGCCCGTGGCGTGGAGCAGGGTGTGTTCCGCCCGGGGATCGAGGTGATCGACCTGCACATGCTGATGAGCTCGTTCTGCTTCTACCGGGTATCGAACCGCCACACCTTCGGCGACATCTTCCAGATCGACCTGGCTGACGAGCAGGTCAAGCAGCGGCAAAAGCAGGTGATCTGCGAGGCGGTGATGCGCTACATCAAGGCCTGACGGGCGATCGCGGGCAGATGGACATGCCCGCGATCGACCATACGGTTGTCAGAGACTGGCGAAGTGCGCCTGCATACGCTCGGCATCGGCCGGGCGCCCGCTGAACAGTTCGAACGCCTTGACCGCCTGGAACACCGCCATGGTGCCGCCATCCAGGGTGCGGCAACCCAGGGCCCGGGCATGGCGCAGCAGCTCGGTCTCCAGGGGGAAGTAGATGATCTCCGCCACCCACAGCCGTGGGTGCAGCAGCGCGGGCGGCAAGGGGGTGCCAGGCAGCTTGGCCATGCCCACGGGCGTGGTGTTGACCAGGCCATCGGCCTCGGCCACCGCGCCGGCCAGGTCCTCGCCAAGCACGGCGCGACCGGCGCCGAAACGCTGGGTGAGATTTTCTACCAGCGCCTGGGCACGGGCCTGGTCCACCTCGAACAGCTGCAAGCGCTCGACGCCTTCGGCCAGCAGCGCATGGGCCACTGCCGCGCCCGCGCCGCCTGCGCCCAGCTGCACCACCTGACGCCTGGCGACACCGGGCAGGCCGCGTCGCAAGCCTTCGGCAAAGCCCAGGCAGTCGGTGTTGTGGCCCACCCGTCGGCCCTCGCGCAGCACCACGGTGTTCACCGCGCCAATGCCGTGGGCTTCGTCCGACAGTTCGTCGAGCAGCGGCAGGATCGCCTGCTTGAACGGGAAGGTGATGTTGAGCCCGGTGAAACCGGTGCGTTCGGCGGCATCGAGCAGGGCGGGCAGGGCGCTGTCGTCCAGGCCCAGCTGGTCGGCGTCGATCAGCCGGTACAGGTAGCGCAGCGCCTGGGCGTCGCCTTCATGCTCGTGCAGCGCCGGGGTGCGCGAGGCCTGGATGCCACGGCCGATGAGGCCGGCGAGGATGCCCGGGCCGTTCATGCCGCGTGCTCGCGCAGGTGTTCGCTGAAGTAGCTCAGGGCCATGCGGTAGCCCTGGCTGCCGAGGCCGCAGATCACCCCCAAGGCGATGCTGGAGACGAACGACAGGTGGCGGAACGGCTCGCGCCTGTGCACGTTGGACAGGTGCACCTCGATCACCGGCAGCTCGCTGGCGACCAGGGCGTCGCGGATGGCCACCGAGGTGTGGGTCCAGGCGGCGGGGTTGATCAGGATGCCGTGGCAGCGGCCAGGGGCGGCATGGATCCAGTCGAGCAGCTCGCCTTCGTGGTTGGTCTGGCGGAACTCCAGTTCCAGGCCCAGCTCGGCGGCGCTGGCGGCGCACAGGCGGGCCAGGTCGGCGAGGGTTTCGTGGCCGTATTGGGCGGGTTCGCGGGTGCCCAGCAGGTTGAGGTTGGGGCCGTTGAGCACGAGGATTCGGGGTGTCATGACGGGGTATCGCTTTGTTGTTTTTGGATATCTCGATAATTGTACTATCCAGTTAGTTTGGTCAAATGGTGGACTGTATAAAGCGGGCGATTATCGGCTGCCTGTAACGGCCCTATCGCGGCACAAGGCCGCTCCTACAGGCGACCGCGCCCCCTTGTAGGAGCGGCCTTGTGCCGCGAAAGGGTCGCAAAGCGACCCCAGCAAGTCCAAGTCGGACACCAATTATAATCACCTTGAAAGTGTTGGGTTTAAAGGCGTTAACAAGCATCCCGACCATGCCCGAGCAAATCAGTCGGCTAAGCTTGATCCCGCAGGCGCACGCAATGACCAATACGGGAGAGCACATGAACATCAGCAAAACGCCCAGGTGGGCAGTCGCGGCACTGGTCCTGGCCCTGGGGCTTCACGCCCATGCCGCCGACAGCAAGCGGGTCGATGTGCTGCTGGTGGGCGGCGGCATCATGAGTTCCACGCTGGCGGTCTGGCTCAACGAACTGGAGCCGGGCTGGTCGATGGAGATGGTCGAGCGCCTGGACAAGGTCGCCGAGGAAAGCTCCAACGGCTGGAACAACGCCGGCACCGGCCACTCGGCGCTGGCCGAGCTCAACTACACCCCGGAGAAGGACGGCAAGATCGACATCAGCAAGGCGGTGGAGATCAACGAGTCGTTCCAGATCACCCGCCAGTTCCTCGCCTGGCAGGTCAAGCAGGGGGTGCTGAAGAACCCGCGCTCGTTCATCAACACCACGCCGCACATGAGCTTTGTCTGGGGCGACGACAACATCCGCTTCCTCAGGAAGCGCTACGAAGCGCTGCAGGCCAGCCCGCTGTTCAAACCCATGCAGTATTCCGAGGACCACGCGCAGATCGCCAAGTGGGTGCCGTTGATGATGGAAGGGCGCGACCCCAACCAGAAGCTCGCCGTCACCTGGACGCCCATCGGCACCGACGTCAACTTCGGCGAGATTACCCGCCAGTACGTGGGCTACCTGCAGACCCGGCCCAACTTCGACCTCAAGCTGTCCAGCGAGGTCGAGAACATCACCCGCAACGACGACGGCAGCTGGCACGTCGAGTACAAGAACCTCAAGGACGGCAGCACCTCGACCACCGACGCCAAGTTCCTGTTCATCGGCGCCGGTGGCGCGGCGCTGCCGTTGCTGCAGAAGTCCGGCATCGACGAGGCCAAGGACTATGCCGGTTTCCCGGTGGGTGGCTCGTTCCTGGTCACCGACAACCCGGCCATCGCCCAGCGCCACATGGCCAAGGCCTACGGTATCGCCGCCACCGGCGCACCGCCGATGTCGGTGCCGCACCTGGACACCCGGGTGCTCGACGGCAAGCGCATGATCCTGTTCGGGCCGTTCGCCACCTTCTCCACCAAGTTCCTCAAGGAAGGTTCGCTGCTCGACCTGTTCGCCAGCATGTCGCTGCACAACACCTGGCCGATGGTGCGGGTCGGGGTGCGCGAGTTCGACCTGGTGCAGTACCTGATCGGCCAGCTGATGCAGTCCGACGATGACCGCTTCGCCGCGCTGCAGACCTATTTCCCTGAAGCGAAGAAGGCAGACTGGCGCCTGTGGCAAGCCGGCCAGCGGGTGCAGATCATCAAGAAGGACGAAAACCAGGGCGGGGTGCTGAAGCTGGGCACCGAAGTGGTGACATCCAAGGATGGCAGCATCGCCGGACTGCTCGGCGCCTCGCCGGGCGCCTCGACCGCGCCGCCGATCATGCTCGACCTGCTGAACAAGGTGTTCAAGGACAAGGTGGCCACGCCCGAGTGGCAGGCGAAGATCAAGCAGATCATTCCGTCCTACGGCATCCGCCTGAACGAGCACCCGGACAAGGTCCAGCAAGAGTGGGCCTACACCAGCGAGGTCCTGCAACTGGCGACGCCCAGCGAGGTCGCCGCGCCCTGAAGTCCCGCCCATGACCAACCGGCCACTGTGAAGTGGCCGGCACTGGCGCAATGTTTTTTTCTCCCCAGGCCAAGCTCCCGAGTGCCTGATCCGCCATCCTCCGGATCGAACCCTCCCGTACTGCCTGCCCCGCCCCCCGGCCAGCCCGCCGCAAGCCCGCAAACTGCCCTCCGACACCCGAGCTTTTCCCCGCCGAACTCCCGATGTTTTTTCCTTTGCCTGTCACCACAAGCTGCGAATGTTGCCTCCGTGGACAGGCCGCCAGCCCCTCTGGATCAGGGTATGCGGCCTGTGCCCACAGCAATGCGCGACCCACTCAACGTATGAACACGACGATAGGAGATTGCTTCATGTTTAAGCGTACTGTGATCGCCGCCTCCCTGGTGGCTGCTACCCTGGCTTCGGCCCAATCCATGGCTGCTGTTGTCGGTGGCGGCGCCACCCTGCCGGAAAACCTCTACAACGGCACTTCGACCCTGCCACGCCTGCTGCCGGCCGATTTCAGCTACACCGGCGTGGGCAGCGGCGGTGGCAAGACGGCGTTCCTGACCAACGCACCGGCCTCGATCAACCAGCCGGCCGGCACCAACGTCGACTTCGCCGGCAGCGACTCTGTGCTGAGCGCTTCCGAGCTGTCGACCTACAACAGCAACAAGGCCGCCACCTGGGGCAAACTGGTACAGATCCCGTCCGTAGGCACTTCTGTCGCCATCCCCTACAAGAAGTCGGGCGTGACCAACCTGCAACTGACCGGCGCCCAGTTGTGCGCCGTGTTCTCCGGCACCACCACCACCTGGGGCCAGCTGCTGGGCAGCGCCGACACCACCCCGATCAAGGTGATCTACCGCTCTGGCAGCAGCGGCACCACCGAGTTGCTGTCGCGTTTCCTGGCTGACTCCTGCCCATCGTCCTTCGTGGTCAGCAGCACCTTCACCACCGCCAACGTCGGCAGCGAACCGGCCACCTGGCAAGCCGTTGCCGGCAGCGCCGATGTGGTCAACGCGGTCAACGCCACCGATGGCACCATCGGCTACGTCAGCCCTGACTATGTCGCCACCAACAACAACGCCGTGGTCGCCCGCGTCAGCAAGAACGCCATGGCCGCCGGCACCGCGCCGCTGCCGACCGCCGCCAACGCCCGTACCGCCCTGGGCACCGCCGTCGCCCCGAGCACCGCGGCCGATCGCGCCGACCCAAGCAAGTGGGTGCCGGTCTTCAACGCCGGTGGCATCGTTCCGACCTCGGGCTACCCGATCGTCGGCTACACCAACCTGCTGGTCGGCCAGTGCTACCAGACCGCGGCTGACGCCACTGCCGTGCGCAGCTTCCTGAACGACCTGTACTCCGGCACCAAGGCCGCCACCATCGCCCAGCACTCCTTCGTCAGCCTGCCGGCCGCCTACGCTGCCGAGATCAAGAAGGTGTTCCTGGACAACGGCTACAACGAAGGCACCGACATCGCCAACGCTTCGGTCTGCAACGGTATCGGCCGTCTGTAAGCGTCGCGCGAAGCCCAAGCCCGCAACGGGCGGACAACCGACGGTGGCCTGCACGGCACCGTCGGTTTTCGCGTGTGCGCGTAACCCAGGCAGATGAACTTTGCATGACAAAGCTTCGGTCCGGGTGCGGGCCGACTGCCTTATGGCAAAGCGGCATCACGGCCGCACCGACCTGCCTTCCATGACCCAGCACAAGGAACCCTGCGATGTCGCGCGGCCAGCACCAGCCAGACCTTCCAGCTACCGGCGTCCAGCGCCGCCGCCAGCCTGCGGGCCACGAGCCGATGCTGCTCAAGCCCCTGGCCCAGGCCATCGCATTGCTGATGCTGGCAGGCACCGCCCAGGCCGCGCAGCCGTTCAGCTCGGCCTGGTTTGCGGCCAAGGGCGCCGCGCCGGCGACGGGGGGCGGTGCGGGTGGCGGCAGCGTGCAACTGCCCGGTGCGCCACCGCCGCTGGCGCAGCAGCAGCGCCTGAACCAGCAGTTCCAGCGTTCGGTGGGCAACCTCAACAATACCGTGGCCGCCATTGCCGCGCAGCAGGCCGCCCAGGCCGCCGGGCGCACCCTGGCCCAGGTGCAGCCGCAGACAGTGCCCAACGGCCTGGGCGAGGGCGGCCTGAAGGTCGACGAGAACCCGCTGACCAAGGGTTGGCAGAACGCCAAGGCACCGCAGCAGAGCCAGATGGGCGGCAGGACGCAGGTGCTGATCGAGCAGACCGCCGACAAGGCGATCCTCAACTGGGAGACCTTCAACGTTGGCCGCGACACCACGGTCAAGTTCGACCAGCAGGCGCAGTGGGCGGTGCTCAACCGGGTCAACGATCCCAATGCCCGGCCGAGCCAGATCCAGGGCCAGATCGAGGCTCAGGGCACGGTGATGCTGGTCAACCGCAACGGTGTGGTATTCAACGGCAGCAGCCAGGTCAACGTGCGCAACCTGGTGGCGGCGGCGGCGCAGGTCAGCGACGAGCAGTTCCGCGAGCGTGGGCTCTATGTCGACAACAACGGTAGCCAGGCCACCTTCACCGAGGCCGCCGGCAAGCTCCAGGTCGAGCGCGGCGCGCAGTTGCAGACCCGCGCGCCGGCCACCTCTACCGAGGGGGGCGGCTACGTGCTGTTGCTGGGCAGCGAGGTGAGCAACGAAGGCCAGATCATCACGCCTCAGGGCCAGGCCACGCTTGCCGCCGGTGACGCCTTCTACATCCGTCGGGGCAAGGGCACCCAGGCCAACGCCTTCTCCACCACCCGCGGCAACGAGGTCGCCAGCAGCCTGAAGGCCGGCAGCAGCGCCGGCAGCGTGGTCAACGGCGGCTTGATCCAGGCGGCGGGCGGCGACATCACCCTGACCGGCCATGCCGTGCGCCAGGACGGCGTGGCCCTGGCCAGCACCGCGGTGGACCGGCGCGGCAGCATCCACCTGCTCAATTCGGCCAGTGACGCCAGCGGCACGGTCACTTTCGGCAAGGGCAGCGTCACCGCCGTGCTGCTCGATGACAGCCAGGCCCTCGACAGCCAGCGGGAGGCTTCGCGGCAGGCGATGGATGGCGCCAGCGGCAACAATGCCACGGGCCGCTTCGACAACCTGAGCAAGGTCATCGACCGCCCCGAACAGTCGCGGGTGGAGGTGGTCAGTGGCGGCACCGTGCACTTCCAGGAAGGCGCCCTGACCCTGGCCACCGGTGGCCAGGTGGCGGTCAGCGCAGGGCTGCGCAGCCTGGTGGACGATGGCGCGCGCATCGACGTGGCCGGGGCCCTCGGGGTCAAGGTGGCCATGGAAAGCAATGTGATCAAGATCAACGTGCAGGGCAACGAGCAGCGCGACGCTGCCGGTAACCGTGACAAGGGCGGTCTGATCAACAGCGATGTGTGGGTCGATGTGCGGGAGCTGGTGCATGTCGGGAAGGGCGTCAACGGCTACGCCAGTGATCGTTGGTACACCGCCGGTGGCCTGCTCGAGGTCGGCGGCTACCTCGGCACCCGCAACCACAGTGTCGGCGAGTGGATGGCCCAGGGCGGCACGGTGACCTTCACCGGACAGGACCTGGTGACCCGTGCCGGCGCCGAGATCAACCTGTCTGGTGGCACCCTGGCGGTGCAGGACGGCTACGTCCGACAGAGCTGGCTGCGCGGCGAGGACGGACGCCTGTACGAACTGTCGCGCGCCCCGGGCGACCTGCTCTACACCGGCCTGTACAAAGGCTACGAGGCGCACAGCGCGCGCTGGGACCAGACCCGCACCTTCTACAACCCGCTGATAGCCCCCGGCCAGCGCTTCGAGCAGGGCTACACCGTGGGGCGCGATGCCGGCAGCCTGGTGGTGGCGACCCACAGCGCGGTGCTCGATGGCCAGCTGATCGGCCAGACCTGGCAGGACGAGCGCCAGGTCCAGGCGCCGGTGCGCGGACGCGACGGCTACAGCCAGGCCCACAGTGCCCGAGCCCAGGGCGCGCAGCTGGTAATCGGCCAACAGGTGCCCGGCTATCTCACCGATGCCAAGGCGCTGGGCTTCAGCCTGACGCCGGTCATGCAGCAGGTGCTGGTGCGTCAAGGGGCAGGCGGGCAGAGCGCCGACGTCGGCCTGCAGGCGCCGCTCGACGACAAACGTCGCGGGCAACTGCTGCTCGACAGTGACTGGCTCAACGGCTTGGCCCTGGGCGGCCTGACGGTCGCCGCCCAGCAGCGTATCCAGGTCGATGATGCCCTGCGTCTGGCCGACGGTGGCAGCCTGACGCTTTATGCCCCGCAGGTGCAGGTCAATGCCGACCTGACCGCCAGGGGCGGGGAGATGGTTCTGGGTGATGTGCTCAGGCAGCGGGTCCTCGCCAGCCTGCAGGACCTGGCGCTTGTTACTCCGACAGGGATGCGCGCGCAGGTCGGCGTGGCCGCCGGCGTACGCCTGGATGTCAGCGGCTTGCGCAGCGAGGATGCGAATCCCGGTGACCGAGCCTGGCGCAACGGCGGCAGCCTGAGCCTGCGCAGCAGCGGCGATGTGCTGCTGGACAGCGGCAGCGTGCTGGACGTGTCCGGCGGTGTGGTGCGCCGCGAAGCCAGCCGCCTGCTCGGCGGCAGTGGCGGCAACCTGACCTTGCAGAGCAGCGCGCTGAACAGTACCGGGACCGGCCGGATGCGCCTCGACGGTGAGCTGCGCGGCTACGGCAGCAGCGCTGCGGGCACCCTGACCGTGGCCGCCGACCGGGTGAGCATTGGCGGCGCCGCGGATGGCAAGGCCAGCGTGCATCTGGCCGAGGACTTCTTCAGCCGCGGCTTCGCCCATTACGCCATCACCGGCAATCACAGTTTGAGCGTGGCCGCTGGCAGCCGAATCGACGTCACCCGCCCCGTGGAGCGGCTCGACGTCAGCCAGCCGGTCAGCGGCCAGGCACAGATCTGGCTGGCGCCGCCGCTCGTTCAGAACGCCGTGGCCGGCACCCTGGAACCGCGTGCTGGCGCCAGCCTGGCCCTGGCGGCGGGCGATACCCGTTTCACCCAGACCGTCCGCGAAGCAGCGTTGCTCGAGGTCGGACGCGGCGCGACGATCAGTGTCGACCCGCTGCAGTCCATCAGCCTGAGCAGCACCGCGCAACTGACCCTGGACGGCACCCTCAATGCCTGGGGCGGCAGCGTCAGCCTGCAACAGCAGTGGCTGCCGGTGATGGACTCCGGCGTTTCCGAAGGCGCGCACCAGCGTTCCATCCGCCTGGGCGACCAGGCCCTGATCGATGTGTCCGGTCGGGCGGTCACGGCCGTTGACCTGCAGGGGCGCCGCTATGGCCGGGTCGATGACGGCGGCAGCATCGTCATCGGCGGGCAGATCGATCACAACCTGGGCACCAGCAATGGCGCCTACCTGTTCCTGGACATGGCCGAGGGCGCCCGCCTGCGCGCCGATGGTGCTCAGGCCACGCTGGATATCCGTGGCCAGGGGCCGTTGGCCGTGGCCAGCAATGGCGGGCGCATCAGCCTGGCGTCGAGCCACGGGCTGCGCCTGAAGGGCAGCTTCAGCGCCGCTTCCGGTGGTCGTGGCGCTGCGGGTGGCAGCCTGGAGGTGGCGCTGGATACCGGTCTTTACGTCAACGGCAGTCTGGTCGACGGGGTCAAGGCCCCCCGTGAGCTGGTCCTTGCCCAGGGCGCGGCCGGTGTCGAGAGCGGTCCGCTGCGCTATGGCCAGGGGCGGCTCGACGTCGCCCGGATCGCCCAGGGGGGCTTCGACAGCCTGTCGCTGCTCAGCGACGGTGTGGTGGCGTTCGACGGCGACCTCGATCTGCGGATGGCCCGCAGCCTGCAGCTGTACACCGGCTCGCTGGTGCTGGCCCAGGGGAGCGCCGGCGACGCCCGTGTTCACCTGCAGGCGCCCTATGTACGCCTCGCGGGCAGCAACCACCGCAGTGGTGAGCAGGCGACCCGACCGACCCTCAAGGGCGGCCTGTCGACCCAGGACAGCGCGGCGCTGTTGCAGGTCGACGCGCAGCTGCTGGACCTGCGTGATGCGCTGACCCTGGGCGCCCATGGCAGCCTGGCCTTGGCTACGGGCGGCACGCTGGATTTCGATCGGCGTGGCTTTGCCCTGGGCAGCCTGCGCAGCCAGGGCGACCTGCGCGTTCTGGGCAAGGTCGGCGAGGGCACCGACCGCACCTTGCTGCGTGGCAATGCCGACCTGGAGCTGCTCGCTGCGCAGGTCTACCCGACCACCGGTGCCTTCGGCCAGATCGAGACGGGCGCCAACGCTACCCTGCGCATTGGCAGGACCGGCCAGGGCACGCCCGAGCAACCGTTCTCGGTATTCGGCCGACTGGCGCTGATCGCCGGCAAGGTGGAGCAGGGCGGCGTGCTGCGGGCGCCGCTGGGCGGGTTGTCGCTGGGGCAGGAAACGGGGGGCACCCAGTCCGTGACCCTGCTGCCGGGCAGCATCACCTCGGTCAGCGCGGCCGGGCTGGTCATGCCCTATGGCGCAACGGTGGACGGCTTGAGCTACCTGTTCGGTGGCGAGGCGGTGAAGCTGGTGGGGGCGGCAGGCGACAGCCTTTACGGGGTGTCGCTCAACGGCAAATCGATCGATGTCCGCCAGGACGCCTTGATCGACCTGTCCGGGGGCGGCACATTGACCGGGGCCGGATTCGTCTCTGGACGTGGCGGCTCCACCGATGCCCGCTACCACCCGCTGATGCAGCTCGATGGCGAGGGTCGTCTGGTCCTGCCCACGCTGGACAGCAACCCGGTCTATGCCATCGTGCCGAGCTTCACCGGCCCCTACGCACCGGTAACCGGTGAGGCCGGCGTGGCGGCGCCGGGGATCGGCCAGCAGATCACCCTGGATGGCAGCATCCCAGGCCTGGCGGCAGGCACCTACACCTTGCTGCCGGCCAGCTACGCCCTGCTGCCGGGCGCGTTCAGGGTCGAGCTCAATGGCCTGGCCATGGCCGGAGCAAGCACTGGCAGCCAGGCGATGCGCAACGGTTCCTGGACCACCATGGGCAGCCTGTCGGTGGCCAACACCGGTATCCGCCAGGCGCTGCCGAGCCAGGTGATCCTGACCTCGGCTGACGTGCTGCGGCGCTATTCGCAGTACAACGAAATGTCCTATGCCGACTTCGCCCGCGCCGATGCCGTGGCCAAGGGCGTGCCGCGCGCGGCGATCGAGGCCGATGGCAAGTGGCTGAACCTGCGGGTGAATACCAACAATGACGCCGCCAGTACCTTGCGTGTCGCAGGCCGGGTGAACTTCGCCGCCGCCCAGGGCGGTCATGCCGGCAGCGCGGCGGTGTTCGGCGCCCGGGGCCTGGAGATCGTCGCCGACGGCGGCAGCGGCCAGGCCAGCGGCGAAAACATCGCGGTGCTTTCGGCACGCGAGCTCAATGCCCTGCAGGCACCCCGGCTGACCCTGGGCGGGCGGGCCAATGTGCTCTACGGCCAGGGCGGCAACCAGATGACCTTCCTCGAAGGCACCAGCGATATCTGGGTGCGTTCGGGGGCCGAGCTGCGGGCCGGCGAGGTGTTCCTGACCAGCAACGATCCGCGCGGCGGCATCGTCGTCGAGCAGGGGGCCGGTATCGTCACCCTTGGCCGTGGCGCGGTGCCCTTCGGCGCCGATGACGGCTACTTCATCAACAGCAATGGCCGTGCCTTGCTGGCGGTGTCCAATGGCCGGCTGGAAGTGATGTCCTCGCCGCTCACCACCAGCGGGGCGCCGGGCTCCATTGTCATTGGCGGCTGCAGCGCCGGCGGTTGCCAGGGCAATACCCGGCTGTACTCGGAAGGCTCGTTGTTCGCCGCCACCGACAAGACCTTCAGTCTCGATGATGGCGTGGCCTTCGGCACCCGTCACCTGGGCCTGTCGGTCGGGCGGATCAACGTCGGCAGCGCCGAGGCGCTGGCCCAGGCCCAGGCCAATGGTGTCCTGGGTCAGGGCCTTACCCTTAACCAGCAGGTGCTCGACCGCCTGCTGCAGGGCAGCCCGGCCGATGGCGTGCCCGCGCTGGAGACCCTGACGCTGGCGGCGTCCGACTCACTGAACTTCTTTGGCACCACGGCGCTCGACACCTACGACCCGCTCACCGGCAAGAACCGTCTGCTGGCCCTGGTCCTCGGCGTGCCGGCCATCCATGGCAGTGGCCTGGCCGGCGACCAGGCGACCATTCGCACCGAGCGTCTGATCTGGAGTGGTGCCCGTAACGTCGCGGGCGCGCCGATCGCGGGTGGGGCCGGCAGTGGCGATGGCGTGCTGGCCATCCGCGTCAAGGACCTGGAATTCGGCTATGGCGCCAACAGCCAGCCCGACGGCAGTACCGAGATGGCGCGCCAGACCCTGGGCTTCAGCCGTGTGGAACTGCACGCCAGTCACCAGGTGACGGCCAACCACAAGGGCAGCCTGCTGGTTCATCACCGCCGTGGCGACTACCAGGCCGACGGCGGCTTTGCCTACAGCGGTGGCGACCTGCTGGTGGACACGCCGTTGTGGACGGGCACCGCCGGTTCGCTCAACCGCATCGAGGCCGGCGGCACCCTGCGTGTGCAGGGCGGTGCGGGCACGCTGGCCAGCGGCCGTGAGGCACTGGGCGCCGAGTTGAGTCTCAAGGCGCGGCAACTGCAGGTCGACGGCACCTTCAGCCTGCCCAGCGGCCGCCTGACCCTGCAGGCCGTGGACGACCTGCGCCTGGGCGACGCCGCGCGGGTGGACCTGGCCGGGCGCACCCTGACCTTCAATGATGTGACCCAGTACACCTGGGGTGGCGAGCTGGTGCTCGGCAGCCAGTTCGGCAACATTCACCAGGCCGCCGGCGCGCTGATCGACCTCAGTGCCCGCAACAACCGCGCCGGCCGCCTGAGCGCCATCGCCCTGGGCGAGCAGGGCGGGGGCATCGAGCTGCTCGGCCGGATTCTTGGTGCGGCCAGCGGCCAGTATGATGCCGCCGGTACTCTGGTTCCCTACGCGGGCGGGGCGGTCGATATCCGTGCCCGGCGCCTGGACGACTTCACCGGCCTGAACCAGCGCCTGAACCGTGACCAGGTGTTCGGCTCGCGCAGCTTCCAGATCAAGCAGGGCGACCTGGTGATCGGCGATGAGCTCAAGGCACGGCAGATCAACGTGTCGCTGGACAACGGCCAGCTCAGGGTCGATGGCCATGTCGATGCCAGCGGCGAACAGGTCGGCAGCATCCGCCTGGCCGCCGGACGTGGCCTTGCCCTCGGCGCCGGGGCGTTGCTCGATGCCCACGGCAGTGTGCTGCGGGTCGACAGCTACGGTGCGATCATCGACGCGCCGAATCGCGCAGTGGTCGAACTCAACAGTGGCCAGGGCCAGCTGACCCTGTCCAGCGGCGCGCGCATCGACCTGCGCCACGGCACCGCCTCCGGGCAGGGCGATGGTCGCCCACGGGGCACCCTGGAACTGATCGCCCCACGCCTGGGCAGCGATACCGCGGGCGATATCGCCATCGATGTGCGCGGCCCAGTGGACATCCTCGGCGCCCGCTCCATCGCGGTGGTCGGCAACCAGCGCTACACCGACGCGGCGCCAGGCGGCACCTCGGCCGGTGGCCGGCCGGTCCAGGTCATCGACCAGGACTACCTGAACCGCAAGCATGACCTGAGCGTGCAGTTCATCAACCACCTGCTGGGCAACCGCGACCTGCTCGATGTGCGCCTGGCCGGGCTCAACAACACCCGCTACGCCCAGGCCCTGCACCTGCGGCCGGGCGTGGAGATCGCCACGGTCGATGATCGTACCGACCTGGTGGTGCAGGGCGACCTGGACCTGTCCGGCCATCGCTACGCCAGCCTCAATCCGCTGACCCCGCAGACCTCGGTCTACGGTTCGGGCGAGGTGGGCAACCTGGTGCTGCGCGCCGGGGGCAATCTCGAGGTGTACGGCAGCATCAGCGACGGCTTCATGCCGGTGGACCTGGCCACCGACGACACACGCATGGACGGCAAGGGCTGGTTGCTGGTGCCCGGCAAGCAGCCCTTCGACAGCGACCTGGTGATCCCGCGCAGCGGTGTCGAGCTGGCCGAGGGCACGCTGTTCCCCGAAGGCAGCCTGCTCAACTTCGACCTGCCGTTCGCCGCCACCACCTTGCCGGCCAACCAGCGCCTGCCCAGTGCCATGAGCCTGTCGGCGCCCTTGACCCTGCCTGCGGGCACGGTGCTCGAGGCCGCGGTGCGCGATGCCGGCGGCAACCTGTTGTATGCCGCCGGCACGCTGCTGCGCGAACCGGTCACCCTGGCCTTTGGCACGCGCCTGGACGCCGGCAGCCGCCTGCCGGTCAGCGTGGCGGTGCAGGGCGGTACCTGGAGCAAGGGTGTTGCCCTGCCCAGCGGCGGTCTGAGCCAGCGCGGCGTGCTGAGCCTGGCGGTGGGTTCGCGGTTGCCGGCCGGCACCGACGTCAAGCTGGCCGAGGGCGTCGACCTGATCGAGCTGCGGCCCGCGGTCAATGGCCAACAGGGGCGCAACTGGGCGCTGGCGCAGATGCTGGCGCAAGGTTCGCAATCCTGGTCGATGCGCCTGGTGGCCGGCGCCGACCTGGACGCCGCCGACAGTCGCATCACGCGTCCCGACACCGATGCCGGCGTGTTGCGCCTGGCCGACCTGCACTACATGGCGCAGCAAAAACGCAGCGGCGGCGGGGATACCGGCACCGGCATGGTCTGGGGGCCGGACAACACCTACGGTATGGAGCCGGGTACTCCGGTGGCGCCCGAGGACCTGGCGCTGTGCGAGATCGCCGGCTGGTGCGAGCCGGCAGTGAAGACCATCAAGGTCTGGGGCCCCGACAACACCTACGGCATGGAGCCGGGTACCCCGGTGGCGCCCGAGGACTTGGTACTGTGCGACATCGCCGGCTGGTGCGTGGACCAGACAGTGGGCGGCAAGAAGATCTGGGTCTGGGGGCCGGACAACACCTACGGCATGGAGCCCGGCACCCCGGTGGCGGAAGCCGACATGGACCTGTGCTCGATCCCCGGCTGGTGCGTGGAGGTCGATGCGCCGAGCGAGCCCGAGCGTATCGAGGTCACGCCGCAGACCCTGATGTTCAGCGTGCTGCGTACCGGCACCGGCGATCTGGACCTGCTCAGCGCCGGCGACTGGCGCATGGACTCGCTGTTCGGCGTCTACACCGCTGGCACCCAGGCGCCGTCGTTGCTGCGTGACGGCAGCGATCCGCACCAGGCCGCCCGTGGCCGGCTGGCCGACGGCAGCCTGCTCGGCGGCGCCGGCACGGCCTATGAAGCGTTGACCAACAGCCTGTACCGCGCCTGGTATCCGGAGCAGGGTGGCAACTTGCGGATCGCCGCCGGCGGCGACCTGACGGGCAACCTGGTGGCGACCAGGACCGGCAGCGCCCTCGCCAGGCCGCAAGCGGCGTCGGCCGCGGTGGGCAACTGGTTGTGGCGCCAGGGGCAGCCCAGCGCCGATACCCCGGCGGCCTGGTGGGTCAACTTCGGCACCTTCGCCCAACAGCCCCAGGCCACGCTGGCCGAGCCCTGGCTGGTGGGCTTCACCGGGATCGGCACCCTGGGTGGCGGCAACCTGGATGTCGGCGTGGGCGGCTCGGCGGGCCTGTTGCAGTCAAGCAACACCGCCGGCGTCGAGGCCGAGCGCAGCCAGGGCTTGAACCTGGTGGTCGGCGGCAGTGGCCGGATGACCGAGGATGGCCGTCTGCTACAGACCGGTGGCGGCGACCTCGACCTGCACGTGGCCGGCGCCATCAACCCGGGCTCCAGTGCCCTGGATATGGCGCGCGTCACCCCCGACCTGGGCGGCACGCTGGTCAACCTGCGCGGCGCCCTGAATGTACAGGCGGGCAGCGTCGGCGTGGTCAGGCAGGTCTATGGCAGCAGTTTTGCCTTCAACGACAGCAGCGAGTCGCGTGCCTACGATCCCTTCACCTCGACCAAGGCGGCGGCGCTGGGTGGCCTGACGCTGATGCCGGGCGATGCCGCCGTGCGCCTGGACAGCCGCGGCGACCTGGTCGTGCAAGGTGTGGGCGACCCGGGCCGGGTACCGCAGTTCAACATGACCGGCTTCCTCGGCGACAACGGCGTGCGCTATGCCGGGCAGGGCAGCAGCTGGTTCTCGCTGTGGCGCGAGACCACCGCCGTGGACCTGCTGGCCCTGGGCGGCAATGTCACCCCGGTCAACATCGACGACGCCCGCCCCGGGCGCAACCTGCCGCTCTACGGTGGACGGCTGTTCTACCCGACGGCCCTGCGCGTGTCGGCGGCCAACGGCAGCCTGTACTACGGCAGTTCGGCCAGCGAGCGGGGCGTCGCGACGTCGGCGTACTCGCTGATGACCGCGCCGTCTGCGCGCAGCGCCCTGCAACTGATCGCGGGCGAGTCGATCTATGCCGGTGGCTATGTGATCAGCCAGGCTGGCACCGACACGTCAGCCATCGCCACACCGCAGCGACCCGCCATGCTGGGCCAGGACTTCTCGTTCGTATACCGGGCCGGCAACCTGAGCGGGGACGTTGCCGGTAGCCTGGATACGGCGCCGTTGTTCACCTATGGACTCAACACCTACAGGGCCGGGCAGCGGCCGCAGGCGCCTGCGCGCTTCTACGCCTTGACGGGTGACATCCTCGGCTTGAACACCGGCGAGATCATCGAATACCAGCAGACCGGGCTGAAACTGTACCAGGGCGCAGGGCCGGTGCGGGTGATGGCCGGGCGCGATATCGTCAATGCCGGCAAGGCGTTGGGGACCGAGCGCTTCGGGGCGACGGGCATGGTGGCGGGGGATCAGGGCAACATCCATTCCTCGGGCAACCTGATCATCCATGGTGACGCCCTGGATGTCTCGTTGATCAGTGCCGGCCGCGACATTCGCCTGAGCGCCTTCAATGTCGCCGGTCCCGGTCAACTGGAGGTGGTCGCCGGGGGCAACCTGTTCCAGTCCGGCCAGGGCGTGGGCTCGGCTTACCAGGAGGCGGCGATCAACAGCATTGGCCGGGTCGATGGTAGCGATGGCGGTAACGACGGCGCGGCTATCGCCCTCGTCGTCGGCGCCGGCAAAGCCGGTCCGGACTATACCCGCCTGCTCGAGCGTTACCTGGGCACGGAGCAGGGCCAGCCAGACCAGCCGTTCAAGGTCTACGACCAGGAGTTGCAGGCCTGGCTGCGCGAACGCTTCGGTTTTACTGGCGACAACGCCGCAAGCCGCGCCTATTTCACCGCCTTGCCTGCCGAGCAGCAGCGCATCTTCGCCCGACAGATCTACTTCAGCGAACTGCGCGAGGGTGGCCGCGAATACAACGACGCCAACGGCCCGCGCACCGGCAGCTACCTGCGCGGTCGCCAGGCGATCGCCGCGCTGTTCCCGGAGCGGGACGTGGCCGGCAACCCGATCAGCTATGGCGGTAGCGCCACCTTCTACGGCGGGGCGGGCATCCACACCGACTTCGGCGGCGATATTCAGGTACTGACGCCCGGTGGCCAGCAAGTGTTCGGCATCGAAGGCGAGGCCCCGCCGTCCACCGCCGGGGTGATCACCCAGGGCAGCGGCAACATCCAGCTGTATTCGCAAGGCAGCATCCTGCTCGGCCAGAGCCGGATCATGACCACCTTCGGCGGCTCGATCCTCGGCTGGTCGGCCCAGGGCGACATCAACGCCGGTCGCGGTTCGAAGACCACCGTGGTCTACACCCCACCCAAGCGCACCTACGACCGCTGGGGCAACGTCGGCCTGGCGCCGAGCGTGCCGAGCACCGGCGCCGGCATCGCCACGCTCAACCCGATCGCCGAGGTGCCGCCGGGGGATATCGACCTGATCGCGCCATTGGGCACCATCGATGCCGGCGAGGCCGGGATCCGCGTGTCCGGCAACGTCAACATCGCCGCGCTGCAGGTGGTCAACGCCGCCAACATCCAGGTCCAGGGCGATGCCAAGGGCATGCCGGTGGTGGCCTCGGTGAACACCGGCGCGATCGCCTCGGCCAGTGCCGCAGCATCGTCGGCCAGCCAGGCTGCCGAAGAGGCGGGCCGCCAGCAGCAGGCTGCGTCCAGGCAGCGCCAGCCTTCGGTGATCACCGTGCAGGTGCTGGGTTTCGGCGGCGAGCGGCTGGTGCCGGGCCAGGACGGGGCGAGCCTCAATCCCCAGTACAACCGCCAGAGCCCGGTGCAGGTGCTGGGCGCGGGGGCGCTGGACGAACGGGCGAAGGCGCAGTTGACCGAGGAGGAGCGGGGCAACCTGTTGCTATGAGTGCAAAACCGCCCAACGGCAGGCTTTTCCTGTGGTTTCTTGATCCCGCTCATGGTTTCGGCGAGTGGCCCTCGTCGCGGCTTCGTGGCTGTGCTTTTCTTGCGCGGCATTTCAGACACGGAGTATCGAGCGCAATGCGAATCAGGGAAGAGACCTACTGGCAGTGGGCCGATGCGCAGTTGCACAGTCGCTGCCATGACGAGGAACTGAGCGACGGCACCAGCATCGATGTGCAGGTGCGCCTGTCCAGGGTCGGTGCCACGCAGCTGTTTCTCGGGCTGTATGCCCGAGGTGGCAAGGCCCTGCTGGAGGAGTACTACCCCTCGCGGCCGGGCGAGACCATGACCCGGGCGCTGGTGTGGGGCGTGGACCGCGCTCGCGCCCTGGCCACCGGCGCCTTGCCGCTGCCGGAACAGGCGCCGCGCAGGCGCCAGGCCTGAGCGTGACGGGCGCGGCTGGGCGGGCCGCCGACGAGCAGGCGTCAGGCCGGGCTGTCGATACAGACGCGGTTGCGCCCCTTCTGCTTGGCCCGGTACAGCGTCCTGTCGGCGTTGGCCAGCGCGTCTGCGGGATCGCTGCCGTCCCCAGGCCGCCAGCTGGCCACGCCCAGTGACAGGGTGACGCCGCCAATCGGCGCGAAAGGGGCGTGCTCGACGGTCAGGCGCAGGTGACCGGCGATCGCGGTCGCCACCTCCAGGCTCGCTCCCGGCAGCAGTATCAGGAACTCTTCGCCGCCGGTGCGGCACAGCAGGTCGCCCTCGCGACAGCTTCCACGCATCAAGCCTGCCAGCTGCTGCAGGACCTGGTCGCCGATATCGTGGCCATGGCCGTCGTTGATCCGCTTGAAGTGATCGATGTCCAGCACCACCACGGCGAAGCCGCGCTTTTCAGCCTGTAACAGGCGCAGCGCCTGTTGCAGGCCACGACGATTGACCAGCCCGGTGAGCGGGTCGGTCTGGGCATCACGGTTGAGTCGGCCGATACGTTCCTGCAGCAGGTTGACGCCGAACAGCAGTGCGCGCTTGAGCTCGGCGGCCTCGGCATACCAGGCGCGGACCTGGTGGATGCGTTCGGTGGTCTGTTGCTGGCCCATGCCCCGGGCAACGTGGGTCAACTGTCGCAGCGGGTGGGCGATGACCTGTGTCAGCCAGTACAGCAGCAGGCAGCCGAGCAGGGCCAGCGGCGCGGAGATGGCCATCACATTGAGGACCAGTTGGCGCAACGGGGCTACGGTGTTGCGCAGTGGCTGCTGGGCGACGATGGTCCAGCCGGCGCTGGGCACCGTGGCGAAGCCGGCCAGCATCTCGATGCCCTGGCTGTTGACCAGGCGCCGGGTGCCATGGTCGAGGTTCGGCAGGTCGTCCAGCAGCGGGTTGTCGCCGACCAGGGTGCCGACCCGTTTGCTGTCAGGGTGAAACAGCAGCCGGCGGTTGCGATCGACGACATAGAGGTACGAGCCGTTCTGGTAGAAGTGCGTGCCCAGCAGGCTGTTGAGCAGGTTGCGCTCGCGCAGGTAGAGGCTGCCGCCGATGTAGCCATGGTAGTGGCCGCTGGCGTCGAAGATCGGTTGCGAGAGCACCACGAGCAGGTTGTCGGCCGCCGACAGGAAAGGCGTGGAGACCAGCGTGCGGTGTTCGCGCAGTGCCTGCCGGGCGCCGGGTGAAGTCGCCTGGCTGCCGGCCAGGTGCTGCAGCGGGGCGGGTGAGAGCGAGCGCACGGTCCCTTGGGCATCGACCCGCAAGGTGGAGTTGAACAGGTTGCTCTGCTGTTGCAGGCGGTCGATTTCAGCCTGTACCCGGCTGTCGTCGTTCGGGTGCAGGCCACTTTGCCGGGCGCTGTAGGCCAGTTGCTGCAAGGCACTGACCAAGGTGGTTTCGGTCACGGCCGCAAGCTTCGCGGCATACACCCGGTTGGCCTCCAGGGCGCTGTCGATCAGCAGTTGCCGCTGTACCCGGTAGCTGGCGAAGTAGCTGGCCAGCAGCATGACCAGGGCGGTGGTGGCGCAAAGGGCGAGTATGAGGGTGCGCAGGTCGGGGCGCGGTCCGTGCGGGATGAAATATCGCAATCCTTGGCCTCGTCGAATACAACGGAAAATGCACCTTACGCGCTTGGCGCAAGGTGGACCATGCTTGAGCGCAATTGCAGGGTTGGAGCACAAGGAGGGCTTCGTTTTCCCACGGAGCTCGCGGAATTTCCGTCCTTGTTATCCAGGCTCAGGGTGCAGTCTGCTCCAGCGCGCGCAGGTCATCCTCGATCTGTTGCATGCGCTCCTGCACCAGTGCCTGGACCTTGGCGTCGCTGGCGCTTTCACGCATCAGCGTGGTGAGTTTCTCGCTCAGGCGCTTGCCTTCCTCGCTCTGGGCCAGTTCCCTGGCCTTGGCCGGGTCGCGGGTGGCCTGAACGATGAGGTCGAACTCGGCGTCGCTGAAGTGCTCCTCGCTGTACAGCCTGAACAGGTCCTGGCGCTGGTCGTCGACGGTCAGGTGCTTGCGCAGCACGTCCTTGATCTTGTCCTCGGGCACCTGCGCATGGGTCATGGCCAACAGGCCTGCCATGCGCTCGATGTTGTGGTCGTAGGCTTCCTGCAGGGGCAGGTTGGCGAGGATCTTTTCCTCGCGGCTGGGTTTCTGGTCGCAGGCGGCGAGGGCGCCGAGCAGCAACACGGGGAGCAGTAGACGAGGCAGGCGGGGCATGGCGGGGCCTTGGGCACGGTAAGGCCTGGGAGTGTACTGCAAACCCGTGGCGGAGGAATCAGCGTTGCAGCGGATTGCGCAGGCGCACCCAGAGGATCGCCGGCAGGGCCATCAGCAGCCATTTCAGGTAGCGGTTCACTTCGTAGTGTTCGCAGGCGACGCCGATGAGGGTGCAGACCACCACCACGGCCACGAACTGGATCATTCTTTCCATCAGCAGGTTTCCATCATTGCAGGGGCCGGAAGGGCCGCGGGGCGCACTGTAGCAGGTGGCGCAGGCAGCGCAGGTCGGCATGCCACACGGCGTAACACTTTTGCGCCACCGTCGGGCGCCAGGTTGGCTATTGTGCGGCAATCCCGGCAGCCAAGGAAGGTAACCCCATGACCCTCTACAAAGGTGGCTGCCTGTGCGGCCGTATCCGTTTCGCCGCCAGCGGTGAGCCGCGTTTTCCGCATACCTGCTCGTGCGGGCAGTGCCAGCGTCACTCCGGCAGCCTGACCCTGTGCTGGGTGGAGTTCGACAAGGCGGCGGTCGCTTGGACCGGGGAGGGTGGCTTGCCGGCGCTGTATCGCTCGTCCGAGGGCTCCAGCCGTGCGTTCTGTGCCACCTGCGGCAGTTCCCTCGGGGCCATTGACGATGCGCCGACGGTGGCCTTGCTGCTGGGTTGCTTTGATGCCAAGGGTGACCAGGCCCTGCGGCCGAGCTCGCATTCGTTTCGGGCTTGTCGGCCGCGGTGGTGGAAGGTGGGGTGATGGT
>Ga0268257_1000793_pt1 | contig 32124 bp, 31 predicted proteins | sample AgamicAtPrz_FD_200249 | JGI IMG/M metagenome (GOLD analysis project Ga0268257, IMG submission 200249) | Agave microbial communities from Guanajuato, Mexico - At.P.rz (v2) (version 3) | ecosystem: Host-associated > Plants > Phyllosphere > Phylloplane/Leaf | place: Guanajuato, Mexico | collected... | reverse complement strand
TGCCTTCGTTGGGCTTGCCCAGATTTTCCTTGGAGTCATAACGACTGAGCTGGATATAGCTGGTGCGGCCCCAGGCGATATCGCCGCCTGTGCCCACCAGTGCCATGTCGCGCTCCACCTCTTCGGTGCTGGCGCGGCTGGGCATGAGGTTGTTCCAGAGCAGCTCCACGCCGCTCTTCGGAATGGGGAAGGGAAGGGCGCCCATGAAGCCCTTGACGCCGTTGCCGTCGTTGGTGATTTCGGCTTCCTGAGCGTTGCGCTTGGCGACGGCGCAGATGTCGTCGTCATAGCGGAAGTCGCGGTGGCCCGGATAGACGGGAATGCGCATCGTGGCTGGGAATTTGCCAAGTAGCGCCTTCTGGCCGTCACTGAGTTTGTCGCCGTACTGCGCCATATTGGCGGCCGTGATTTCGAACAGCGGCTTCTCGTGGGCATAGATATCGGGCTGGAACTGTCCCACGGACCTGGTGAACTTCACGCCGGGCGGCACGCCCAGGATCTTGCCAGTGAAGGGCGGAATGCTGCCGTCGGCATTGCCGGCCCTGATGGCGCCCGTGCAGGTCAGCTCCTTGCCCAGTTTGTCGGCCTCGGCGGCGGGAACCTTGGCACAGGCTGCACCTGCGCTCAGCAAACCCATGCACAGCAGCTGTGCCATATTCATCGTCTTGTTTTTCATTGCTCTCCTCCCTGGTGAAAACCATGCAGGCTCTTGCCTGCGAGCATCGATTCTTCAGATATTTGTCATGACATGAATCGTCTGTTGAGACTAATCGGCAGCGTCCGGGGCCGGCCCATGATGCAAAAAGGGCAGCGCCGTTGCCGGTGCTGCCCTTTGGAGGGATCAAAAATGACTAGGTATTAACGCGAGCCGTTCAGATCCATTTCCGAGTATTTGACGATGCGCGTGCCCTTGACCCATTTGTAGCCGAACCAGATGGCCAGGAAGAGAGGCAGGCCGATATAGGTGGCGATGGCACCGACCCAGTCGATCTGGTCCTTGATCAGGTTCTCGTAGTTCTGGCCCAGGGTGATGATCAGGCACAGCACAAAAGCGAAGATGGGGCCGAAGGGGAAGGCCGCTGCCTTGTAGGGCAGCTGGTTCATATCGTAGTTCTGCACCTCGCAGCCCTTGCGGAAACGATAGTGGCTGATGGCAATGCCCAGCCAGGCAACGAAGCCGCACATGCCGGACAGATTCAGCAGCCAGATGTAGACCACTTCGGGGCTGAAGATATTGGTCAGAAAGCACAGGGCGGCGATCACGGTGGTGGCGATCAAGGCCAGCACGGGCACGCCACGCGTGTTGACCTGGGCGAACACCTTGGGGGCCATGCCTTGCTTGGCCAGCGCATACAGCATGCGGGTGGAGGCATACATGCCGGAGTTGCCGGCCGACAGCACCGAGGTCAGCACCACGGCATTCATCACGGCGGCAGCGCCCAGCAGGCCGGCACGCTCGAACACCAGCGTGAAGGGGCTGACGGCGATATCGCCCAGATCGTTGCGCAGCAGCTTGGGATCGGTATAGGGAATCAGCAGACCGATGATGAGGATGGCGAAGACGTAGAACAGCAAAATGCGCCAGAACACCTTGCGCACGGCCTTGGGCACGTTCTTGGCGGGATCTTCGGACTCGCCGGCGGCGATACCGATCAGCTCCGTGCCCTGGAAGGAAAAGCCCACCACCATGGCCACGCCGATCAAGGCCGCAAAGCCGCCTGCAAACGGGGCGTCGCCCGTGCTCAGGTTGGCAATATTGCCCCAGATTCCGTCAGGTGCGCCGCCTTGCAGAATGCCGAAGATCATCAGCACGCCGATGCCAATGAATACCAGCACCGTGGTCACCTTGATGGCGGCGAACCAGAATTCGGATTCGCCAAAGCCCTTGGCCGACAGTGCGTTGAGGCCGAACATCAGGGCCAGAAACAGCGCACTCCAGAGCACTCCGTTGGTGCCCGGGAACCAGTAGGCCATCACCAGCTGTGCGGCCACCAGATCCACGGCAATGGTCACGGCCCAGTTGTACCAGTAGTTCCAGCCCAGCGCGAAGCCGAAACCTTCATCCACGTACTTGGCGCCATAGGTGGCAAAAGAGCCGGAGACGGGCATGTGCGCGGCCATCTCGCCCAGACTGGTCATCAGGAAATAGACCATCAGGCCCACGATCATGTAGGCCAGCAAGGCGCCGCCCGGGCCGGCCTGGGAGATGGTTGCGCCGGAGGCGACAAAAAGGCCGGTGCCGATGGAGCCGCCGATGGCGATCATCGACATATGACGGGCCTTGAGGGAACGGTGCAACTGGCCGGTTGCTGCAGTGGATTCGCTGTCGCTCATGAATACGAAATTTTCTGGCAGGACATGACAAGGGGAAACAGGCTGGCTAAGGCCGTTGTCATGGCTTGCATTATTGTGGTTCTGCACGGCCGGCCCTGGGATAGCAACGCGGCGTGCGCGATCGGCGATGACACTCATTGCCGTTCAGTGGGTGCAGATTGTGAGCGATTTATGGGCGGTGCGTGCGCTTCGGGTTGTCATGAAGTGCAGCGAATTGGCGAGTATTTTTTCCAAGTGTCTGTTTTTTATGGGTTTATGGGCTTGGGTCGGTGGCTGCCTCTTGTGGGTGGCATTGGCTCTGCATAGAGCGGTGGCGCACAAATGGTGGCATGGACGCAACGGATCGAGGCAAAGTACGGACCGACAGCGGTCTTTCGGCCGGCCGGTAGAAGCTGCAGCGAGCCTGGGGCGTCAGTGCTTATCCGCGGCCCGATGCGCCAGACCTCGGTTTTAACGGCGGCAGCAACACTAGCCTGCAACTCGTGCGGTGCCATGCCGCAGCGGCGCGGTCTGGTGCTGTTCTTCCTGCTGTGCCTGCATGCGGGCGATCGAGGAGATCGGCAATCCCCGGCAGGTGCAGGACGCCATGTGCGCATCCCGGCCAAAACAGGCTGCAGTGCGCCGGTGATGGTCTCGTGAGCATTTCTATTTTTGAATTCAATTCAAGAGAATTTATTGGATACAGGGCTTAATCGGCAAAGATGAAGCGGGCACACTGCGGGTCATGAAATCCTCTGCCGCTTTATTTGCCCTGGCCGTTGGCGCTTTTGCCATTGGCACGACCGAGTTCACTCCCATGGGATTGCTGCCCGTGATTGCCGATGGGGTGCAGGTCAGCATTCCCACGGCGGGCATGCTGGTCTCGGCCTATGCCGTGGGCGTCATGCTGGGGGCTCCGGTCATAACGCTGCTTTTCAGCCGTTTTGGCAAACGGGCTGCGCTGATGGGCCTGATGGTGCTGTTCACAGTGGGCAATCTGTTGTCGGCTTTTGCGCCGGGCTATACCACGCTGCTGCTGTCGCGTCTGGTCACCAGTCTCAACCACGGCGCTTTCTTCGGCATCGGTGCCGTGGTGGCCGCGAGCGTGGTGCCCAGGGACAAGCAGGCCAGCGCGATTGCGGCCATGTTCATGGGCCTGACGATTGCCAATATCGGTGGCGTGCCCGCTGCGACCTGGATCGGCCAGCAGGTGGGCTGGCGCCTGGCCTTTGGCGGCACGGCCGTGCTGGGCCTGGTCACCATTGCCGCGCTGTGGCTGGCGCTGCCCAAGGGCGAGCCGGGCACACGCCCCGACGTGCGCCGTGAACTGAAGGTGCTGGCGCGCCCCGAAGTGCTGCTGGCCATGGGCACCACGGTGCTGGGGGCCGGCGCCATGTTTGCGCTCTATACCTATGTGGCGCCGGTGCTGGCCGAGATCACGCACGCCAGCCCCGGCTTTGTGGCCTTTGCCCTGGTGCTGATCGGCGTCGGATTCACGCTGGGCAATACGCTGGGCGGCAAGCTGGCCGACTGGTCGCTGGACGGGGCGACGAAGATCATTCTGGCGCTGCTCGCCGTCATCATGGCTTTGCTGCCGCTGGTCATGACCACCCATCTGGGTGCGGCCATCGGTCTGGTGGTCTGGGGCGCTGCGGCCTTTGGCATCGTGCCGCCAGTGCAGATGCGGGTCATGCAGGCCGCGGCGCAGGCCCCAGGTCTGGCTTCATCGGTCAATGTGGGGGCATTCAATCTGGGCAATGCGGTGGGCGCTGCGCTGGGCGGCTTCGTCATCGGTCAGGGCCTGGGATATGCGGCCGTGCCGCTGGTGGGCGCTGCGCTGGCTGCTGGCGGTCTGGGTCTGGTCTGGCTGGGCAAGGCCGGCCGCAGTCCTGCGGCGCAAGGGGCTGGCGAGAGTGCCGTTCGCAAGGTTTGACGGCGCAGCCGTTTCGAGCGGCTCCGGCCTGTCGCTTACCAGCGCGCCTGCTCCAGCAGCATCTGGGTCAGCGCCTTGATCTTGGGTGAGGCATGGCGGGTGCGAGGGTAGACCAGAGACAGCTCGCGGCTGCGGCCTTCAAGCTGGGTCAGCACGGGTATGAGCTGTGCACTGGCAATGTGCTCGCGCACGGCAAACTCCATGACCTGGGCCACGCCCAGACCGGTCAGCGAGCCCTCGACCAAAGGGTCGCCGCTGTCGAAGCTGATGGACTGCGGCGGCATCCAGTCCAGCGGCTCTTCGCCTTCGGCCTTGAACTGCCAGGGCACCTGAAATCCCAGGTAGTGGTTGTAGACCGACAGGCAGCGGTGCCGGGCCAGCTCCTGCAGCGTGCGCGGTGCGCCATGGGCTTGCAGATAGCTGGGTGAGACCACGGTCACCCAGCGCAGTGGCGGCAGGCTGCGCGCAATCATGCGGCTGTCGGCCAGAGGGCCTATGCGCACGGCTGCGTCAAAACCTTCTTCCACCATGTCCACCACCCGGTCGGTAAAGCTGGCGTCGATCTGCAGACCCGGATAGCGATCCATCAGCGGCCCCAGCAACGGCGTGAGCACCACCCGTCCCAGCACCGAGGGCGCGGTCATGCGCAGCACGCCGCTGGGTTCGCAGCGCCGGTCCAGCATCAGCTGGCGCGCTTCATCGAGCCCGGCAATCAGCGCGGCGCTGCGGTCCACCAGGGTGCAGCCATCGGGCGTGAGCGAGACATTGCGCGTATTGCGATGCAGCAGCCGGGTGCCCAGATCGGCTTCCAGCTGGGCAATCGCCCGCGAGATGCGGGACTGCGTGGTTCCCAGGCTGTGCGCGGCCTGCGTGAAGCTTTTGCACTCGGCCACCTTGACCAGCATGTGTACGGCGTTCAGATCCATGGTGCTCAAGCTTGATTGATGCGTATACGCATAAGTTAAACATGATTTTCATGTTTATCTGCGTCCTTGAATTAAATACGATGCCTGCCTGACCGGTCATTCACGCTGTACCTGCAATGCAGCACGCTTTGGAGCACTCACGCCCGTCGCCGCGGCGAGGTGTGCAGCCGCTTCTTTTCGAGAATGAGGACCGATGTGATGGATCAAGAGAGAGACAAGTTGCCACCCCTGCCCAGCCTGCGCTATCCGCGTGCAGCGCTGGCCCTGTTGTCGCTGGCGCAGCTGATGATTGCGCTGGATGCGACGATCGTGTTTGTGGCGCTGGACGCCATGGGCATGCATCTGCAGCTGCCTGCGCACCATCTGCAATGGGTGATCAGCGGCTATAGCGTGGCTTTCGGCGGCTGTCTGCTGCTGGGCGGTCGCTGCGCCGATCTGCTGGGGCAGCGCCGCATGTACATAACAGCCATGGCCCTGTTCGGACTGGCGTCGCTGGCCGGAGGCTTTGCCACCGAAGCCTGGCTGTTGATCGCGGCGCGTGCGGCCCAGGGCGTGGGGGCGGCGCTGCTGTTCCCGGCCACGCTGGCCATGATCAACACCCTGTACCGCCCAGGTGCCGAGCGCAATCGGGCGCTGGCCGTGTGGAGCATGGCCAGTGCCGGAGGGCTGGCGGCAGGGGCCTTGCTGGGCGGCGTGCTGACTCAGTTGCTAGGCTGGAACTGGGTGCTGTGGGTGCTGGTGCCGATTGCCTGGCCTTGTGCGGTGGCGGCGCTGCGCTATCTGCCCGCCATGCCCAGCGTGCCGCGTCATCAGCGCCGCTTTGATGTGGCCGGGTGCATCAGCGTGACGCTGGGCAGTTGCCTGCTGGTCACGGCCCTGGTGCAAGGTCCGCAATGGGGCTGGCTGGACGGGTGCACCCTCGTTTTGGTGCTGGCCGCCGCGCTGGCGCTGGCGGCATTCCTTGCCATTGAAAAACAGGTGACCGCGCCGCTGATGCCGCTGGCCATGCTGAAAGTGCGCGGCCTGCAGCATGCCATGCTGCTGACGCTGCTGTTCATGAGCTGCTACGGCGTGCAGTACTACTTTCTGGGTCTGTACTTTCAGCAGGTGCTGGGCTGGAGTCCGCTGCAGGCCGGGCTGGCCTTTGTGCTGCCCACCATTGTCTGCACCGTCGGTATTCGCTGGGCCGAACGCGGATTGGCGCGCTACAGCGCCCGCATCGTGCTGATGGCAGGCTGGGCTGCAGGTCTGGCGGGCCTGGTCTGGACCGCCGCCGTGCTGCCACTGGCCGGCAATTACTGGTGGCTGGTGCCGGGCTTCATCGTGATGAGCATAGGCCAGGGTGCCAGCTGGACCGGTATGTGGGTCTTGGTGGGCGAAGGCATTGTGCCGCAGCAGCAGGGGGTGGCTTCCGGTGTGGCTGCCACGGCCCAGCAGGTGGGGGCGGCACTGGGGCTGGCCGTGCTGGTGATGGTCGCTGCCCTGCCGGTGGCGCAAGTGCAGGCCACGGGTTCGGTAAATGCCCAGGCACTGCAGCAGGCCAATGCCCTGGGTCTGCAGAATGCGGAATGGGGCACCGCGCTGATTGCCCTGGTGGCCTTGCTTGTCTGCGCGGTCATGGGGCACAGGCCGCTGGCTCAGGAGCTGAAGCCTCAGCTTGGATAAGCTGAATTGATATGAAAATAGCTGCTAACGCTTATGGATAAAGCGTTAGCAGCTATTGTTTTGATGGTTTCTGGCTCAGCTCAGCAGCAATGCATCGTCGGCCAGTTTTTCGCCACGCACTTTCTCGAACATGTGCAGCAGGTCGGGCACATCCATTCTGGAGCGCTCTTCGCCGCTGACGTCCAGCACCACATTGCCCTGGTGCAGCATGACGGTACGCGTGCCCACATCCAGCGCCTGACGCATGCTGTGCGTCACCATCATCGTGGTCAAATTGGCTTCCTGCACGATGCGCGCCGTCAGCTGCAGCACAAAGTCGGCGGTGCGTGGGTCCAGAGCGGCAGTGTGCTCGTCCAGCAGCAGAATGCGCGAAGGCTGCAACGCTGCCATCAGCAGGCTCACGGCCTGACGCTGTCCGCCCGAGAGCAGGCCGATGCGGTCGGTCAGGCGGTTTTCCAGGCCCAGGCCCAGTGTGGCCAGGCGCTCGCGATACAGATCGCGATTGCTGGCCTTCACGGCCTTGGACAAGCCGCGGAAGTTGCCGCGCTCGTGCGCCAGTGCCATGTTCTCTTCGATGGACAGGTCTTCACAGGTGCCGGCCATGGGGTCCTGAAACACCCGGGCCACCTGCTTGGAGCGGGACCATACCGGCATGCGCGTCATGTCGATACCGGCAATTTCGATCTTGCCCTTGTCCACGCTCTGGTCGCCCGAGACGCAGTTCAGAAACGTGGACTTGCCTGCGCCGTTGGAGCCGATGACAGTCACAAACTGACCGTCAGGAATCGACAGTGACAGGCCGCGTAGCGCGCGGGTTTCGATCGGCGTGCCAGGGTTGAAGGTGAGTTCGAGGTTTTGTGCGTTCAGCATGGTGTTCTCCGCCGTCCTTCTTCTTACTTGCGCTTGCTTAGCTTTTTCTTGATTTGCGGAATCACCAGTGCGATGGTCACCAGCACTGCCGTCACCAGGTTCAGATCCTGCGCCTTCAGGCCGATGGCATCGATATTGAGGGCTGCCGCGATGAAGAAGCGGTAGACCACGGCGCCAAGCACCACGGCCAGCGTGGCCCAGATGATCTTGCGCGAAGGCAGTATGGTCTCGCCCACGATCACGGCAGCCAGACCGATGACGATGGTGCCGATGCCCATGGAGATGTCGGAGCCGCCCTGGGTCTGCACGAACAGTGCGCCCGCCAGGCCGACCAGACCGTTGGAGATCGCCATGCCCAGCAAGATCATGGCGCCGGTGTTGACGCCTTGGGCGCGAGCCATGCGGGCGTTGGAGCCCGTGGAACGGATGGCCAGGCCGCGCTCGGTGGCAAAGAACCAGTCCAGAGCCAGCTTGGCCACGATGACGAAGCCGAGCATGATGAGCGGGCGCATCACATAGTCGTCAATGCCCGCCGGCTGCAGCATGGTGAACAGCGTGGGCTCGTTGATCAGCGGCACGTTGGGGCCGCCCATGATGCGCAGATTCACCGAGTACAGGCCGATCATCATCAGGATGGAGGCCAGCAGGTCCATGATCTTGAGCTTGACGTTGAGCCAGCCCGTGATGAAACCAGCCACGGCACCGGCAGCCGTGCCGGCCAGCGTGGCCAGCCAGGGGTTGGTGCCCGTGGAAATCAGAATGGCGCAGACTGCACCACCGAGGGGGAAGCTGCCGTCGACCGTCAGATCGGGAAAACGCAGCAAGCGAAAGGAGATGAAGACGCCCAGCGCCACCAGGCTGAAGATCAGGCCAATTTCAATGGCACCGAGGATGGAAAATAAAGACATAGAGAGAGCGACAGGCGCGGCAAACGTCTAAAAAAATCGGCAGGGCCATGTTGCCACGGCACCTGCCGCTGCGCTGGCACTGCCTGGTGGCAGTGCTGGCGACAGGGAGTGGATTACTTGACCACGGTCGCGGCGGACTTGATCAGCGCGTCGGACAGCTTCACGCCTTGCTTTTCGGCAGCGCCGGGATTCACGAACAGTTCCATCTTGGTGGAGACTTCGGGCTTGATGTCGCCGGGCTTCTCGCCCTTGAGGATGCGCACCACCATGCGGCCGGTCTGTTCACCCAGGTCACGGTAGTTGATGCCGTAGGCAGCCACGGCGCCGCGCTTGACGGAGTCGGTGTCAGAGGCCACCAGAGGAATCTTGGCGTCCTGACCCACCTTGACCAGCGATTCGTAGGCCGACACCACGTTGTTGTCGGTGTTGGTGTAGATCACGTCGACCTTGCCCACCAGCGAGCGTGCGGCGCTAGAAACGTCCACCGAGCGGGGAGCGGCAGCGGTCACCAGAGTCCAGCCCATCTTGGGCAGCAGGGCCTGCAGTTCCTTGACGACCACGGCGGAGTTGGCTTCACCGGGGTTGTAGACCATGCCGATTCGCTTGGCATTGGGTGCGACCTGCTTGACCAGGTCCATTTGCTTGTCGAGTGCCAGCAGGTCGGACACGCCAGTCACATTGTTCTTGGAGGGTTCCCAGCTGGGGACCAGCTTGGCGGCCACGGGGTCGGTCACGGCCGAGAACACCACGGGCACGGTCTTTGTCGATGCGATCACGGCCTGAGCGGAAGGCGTGGCGATGGCGACGATGGCATCGGGCTTGTCACCCACGAACTTGCGGGCGATCTGGGCTGCTGTACCGGTGTTGCCCTGTGCGCTCTGGTACTGCCACTTCAAGGCCTTGCCTTCTTCGTAGCCGGCAGCCTTCAGGGCGTCCTTGACGCCGTCGCGCACCGCATCCAGGGCGGGGTGTTCAACAATGGCGGTCACGGCCACGGACTTGGTGTCGGCGGCATAGGCACCCGACATGGCGGAAATTGCCAGGGCCAGTGCGCCCATGCGGGCCAAGGACAGCTGCTTCATGTGTATCTCCAGCGTTTGTTGTGTGTTCCAGGTGAATTAAGACGGCAGTGCTCGATGCGCGTCGCCTCGCGGCAAAGTCTACTGCACCGATCTGGCTGTCTTCGCAATTGAGATAACCTTGTTTATCCCTATACGATGATCGCGAAAAAATGGCATGAAAGCTGCGCAAAGCGCTAATTGACTGGTGTTTGTGTGTGTGGATGCTGTTCAATGGCGCGCAATATTGCGTTGAGTGGGGCAGGGTTTCTGCTTTTTGCTGCATTTTTCCTGCGTTTGATTTGCTCAGGTCAAGGATATTGAGGCGATTGCCTGTTTTTTGGTCGCAGCGCTTTCCCGGCCGCAAGCCTGCCTCCATTGGGAGATTCACGGCCCTAGCTCTGGCCCGAGAATTTTCAGGATGCTGCAAATTTGTGGGCATTTCACGGGCTGCGTTGCTAAAAACATTCAGCCCATGAAAAAAGCCTGCGCAGTCGGAACTGGCGCAGGCTTTCGGGGAGTGCATCCGGCAGCGGCTGCCGCCGCCGAATGCCGTCGCATGGCTTACATGCCGGAGTAGTTGGGGCCGCCTCCGCCTTCGGGCGTGACCCAGACGATGTTCTGCGTCGGATCCTTGATGTCGCAGGTCTTGCAATGCACGCAGTTCTGCGCATTGATCTGCAGACGCTGCTTGCCGGCATCGGCCTCGTCCTCCACGAACTCATACACGCCTGCGGGGCAGTAGCGCTGCTCGGGGCCGGCGAACTTGGTCAGGTTCACGGCAACGGGAACGCTGGCGTCCTTGAGCGTCAGGTGAGCCGGCTGGTTCTCTGCATGATTGGTGCTGCTGATGAACACGCTGGAGAGGCGGTCGAAGGTCAGCTTGCCGTCGGGCTTGGGGTACTCGATGGGGGCGCACTCGGAGGCGGGCTTGAGATAGGCGTGGTCGGGCTTGTTGCGATGCAGCGTCCAGGGGATGTTGCCGCGCAGCACGAACTGCTCCAGCCCGTTCATCACGGTGGCCGTGGTCAGGCCCTTCTTGAACCAGGCCTTGAAGTTGCGCGCTTTCCACAGCTCTTCATAGAGCCAGCTGTTCTCGAACGCATAGGTATAGGCCGTCAGCTCATCGCCCTGGCGACCGGCGACGATGGCGGCGTAGGCGGCTTCTGCGGCCAGCATGCCGGTCTTGATCGCGGCATGGCTGCCCTTGATGCGGCTGACATTGAGGAAGCCGGCTTCGCAGCCCACCAGTGCACCACCGGGGAAGACAAAGCGGGGCAGGCTGGAGATGCCGCCGGCCGTGATGGCGCGCGCACCGTAGCTGATGCGCTTGGCGGGCTTGATGCCCTTGGCTTCGTCGCCTTCCAGGTAGTAGCGGATATTGGGATGGGTCTTCCAGCGCTGCATCTCCTCGAACGGAGACAGGTAGGGGTTGGAGTAGTCCAAGCCGGTGATAAAGCCCAGCGTGACCAGATTGTCTTCCAGGTGGTAGAGGAAGGCGCCACCGTAGGTGTCGCTCTTCATGGGCCAGCCGGCAGTGTGCAGCACCATGCCGGGCTTGTGACGCTGGGGGTCGATCTCCCAGAGTTCCTTGATGCCCAGCCCGTAAGTCTGTGGGTCGCGGTTGGCGTCCAGCGAATACTTGGCGATGACCTGCTTGCCCAGATGGCCGCGCGCACCTTCGGCAAAGATGGTGTACTTGCCGTGCAGCTCCATGCCCAGCTGGAAGTCACCTGTGGGCTCGCCTTCCTTGCTGATGCCCATATTGCCGGTAGCCACGCCCTTGACGGAGCCGTCCTCGTTGTAGAGCACTTCGGCGGCCGTGAAGCCGGGGAAGATTTCCACGCCCAGGGCTTCGGCCTGTTCCGCCAGCCACTTGGTGACAAAGCCCAGGCGAACAATGTAGTTGCCTTCGTTGTGAAAGCACTTGGGCAGCAGCCAGTTGGGCGTGCGCAGAGAGCTCTTCTCGCCGAGGAAGACCATGGCGTCTTCGGTCACCGGCTGGTTCAGGGGGGCACCCTTTTCCTTCCAGTCGGGGATCAGTTCGGTCAGAGCGCGAGGATCCATGATGGCGCCCGAGAGGGTGTGAGCGCCGGGCTCCGAGCCTTTTTCCAGCACGACCACGGAGACATCCTGACCTTTTTCAGCCGCCAGCTGCTTGAGGCGAATGGCAGTGGCCAGGCCGCCGGGGCCACCACCGACCACCACCACGTCATATTCCATGGCCTCTCGCGGGCCGTACTGGGCCAGGATCTCTTCGTTTGTCATCGGGAAAGTCTCGCTTGATATTGGATTGGGAAAACTGGCGTGCGCGGCCCAGGCAGGTGCGTCTGCAAAAAACCACGATGCGGGCGATTCTATGCTGACAGTCCGGCACGACCGTGCAGATTTGGCGACAGCGCATCAATCGGTGTTGCGGCAAAGTCCATAGGCTAGTGCTCCCCCCGGGGCACGCCATCCCTCAAAGAAACTAGAACATGGGGATGATGAGGCAGTTGCAAACCCCGTTCAATCAGGAGACATAGCGGCATGAAAATCGAGTTGCCAGAGCAAAAAAAACAGGTCTATGAAACGCGCTTTCCCGTGCGCTGGGGTGATATGGACGCCATGGGCCATGTCAACAACGCCCAGTACTTCCGTTACCTGGAAACTGCCCGTATCGACTGGATGCGCGGTATGGGTCTGAATCCTGACCCCGCTGGGCAGGGGCCGGTCATCGTCAACGCCTTCTGCAATTTCTATCAGCAGCTGGCCTATCCCGACGAGGTGCTGCTCAAGATGTTTGTCAGCGATCCCGCACGCACCACCTTCGAGACCTGGGCCACGATGGAGCGTGTGGCACAGCCGGGAGTCATATGCGCCGCCGGTGGAGGCACGGTGATCTGGGTGGACTTTCCCCGGCAGAAAGCCGCTGTGCTGCCGGACTGGATACGTTCGGCAGTGACGGCCTGAGTCTTGTTCGGAATTCCGTACATCTCTCTGGATGCTGTCCGGAAATCCGATCGTTGTTATGCAAAAAAGTATTTTGAATATAAGCAAATCAAAGACTTGGCCGTGATTTATTGGCTGGCACGGTATGTGCTTAAAGGACGGCACGCCGCTTCGCTGCGGCTGACCAAGTGAGACTGGGGCTGGACCTGGCTGACGAAACCTCGGTTGCGTCGGCGGTCCGTCTCGGTTTGTTGTCGCTGCCTGAACCCGGTGCCTTCAAGGCCCGGACTCGGGCTGCGGCTCAAACAACGCATACCAAGATTCCAAGAAATGAAATCCAATCGCCTGACCATCATGGTTCTGCTGGCCATGGTTCTGGGTGTGGTCGTGGGCTATCTCGTCCACGCCAACGCCGCGACACCGGAGACTGCCAAAGACATTGCCGGCTATTTCGGCATCCTCACCGACGTATTCCTGCGCATGATCAAGATGATCATCGCGCCCCTGGTGTTTGCCACGCTGGTGGCGGGCCTGGCCAATATGGGCGATGCCGGTTCCGTGGGCCGCGTGGGTGGTCGTGCGCTGGGCTGGTTTATCGCGGCTTCGTTCTGCTCGCTGTTTCTGGGTCTGGTGTTTGCCAATGTGCTGCAACCCGGCCATGGCCTGACCGTGGAGCTTCCCACGAATGCCGAGAGCCTGGGTCTGAAGACCGGTGCGCTGAACTTCAAGGATTTCATCACCCATGTCTTCCCCAAGAACATCTTCGAGGCCATGGCCACCAATGAGGTGTTGCAGATCCTCGTGTTTGCTCTGTTCTTCGGTATTGCTCTGGGCTATCTGAACCACCAGAAAAAGCACATGCTGGTCGATCTGATGGAAGAGACCTCGCACGTCATGCTGCGTGTGACCGAGTACGTGATGCGCTTTGCGCCCGTGGGCGTGTTCGGCTCTGTCGCCGGCACCATTGCCACTCATGGACTGGGCATGCTGCTGGTGTTCGGCAAGTTCCTGCTGGGCTTCTATATTGCGCTGGCCGCGCTGTGGGTGCTGCTCATCGGTGCCGGCTACGTGGTGCTGGGCAAGGATGTCTTCCGTCTGCTGTCACTGATTCGCGGCCCGGTGCTGGTGGGCTTTTTCACGGCCAGCAGCGAATCCACGCTGCCCAAGCTCATGGAACAGCTGGAGAAATTCGGCATCAAGCCACGCATCACCGGTTTTGTGCTGCCCCTGGGTTACTCGTTCAACCTCGACGGCTCCATGATCTACACCACTTTCTTGGCCATCTTCATCTCTCAGGCCTATGGCATCGAGATGTCGCTGACCGCACAGCTGACCATGCTGATGGTGCTGATGATTTCCAGCAAGGGCATTGCCGGCGTGCCGCGCGCCTCGCTGGTGGTGGTGGCCGCCGTGCTGCCCATGTTCGGTTTGCCGGAAGCCGGCATCCTGCTGATTCTGGGCATCGATCACTTCCTGGACATGGGTCGTACGCTGACCAATGTGCTGGGCAACGCCATTGCCACGGCCGTGGTGGCCAAATGGGAAGGCGATGAAGCTCCTGAGTCTTCCACAGACTCGGCAGCCCAGCCCGTGATCATGGCCGAGGCCGTCCGCGCCTGAGCCTGATCCCTGCCTTGCCCGGCTTGCTGCCTGCTGCTGCGCGCGGCGCTGCTAACATGGCCCGCACCATGCTAGCTTTCCTGCCCCCGCACCTGCGCGCTGCTTTGCTGATCCTGCTCTGGCTGGCCGCAAGCAGCCTGGGCGGCTGGCTGGGCTATCAGGGCTTTGTCAAGATCGGTCTCGAGACGGTGGCGGCAGCCGGCAACAACCGCCTTGATCTCTATGCAGCCAGCCTTCGGCGCGAGATCGACAAATTTGCCTTTCTGCCCGATGTGGTGGCCCTGCAGCCCGAGATCCTGTCCCTGCTGAAATCGCCAGGCGACGAAACGCTGCAATCCCGTGCCAACCTCTATCTGGAAGAGCTGAGCCGCAGAGCGGGTACGCTCAGCGTCTACATGCTGGATCACCAGGGCCTTGTGCTGGCCGCCAGCAACTGGCGCCGCGCTGACAGCTTTGTGGGCGAGAACCTCGGCTTCAGGCCCTACGTCCAGCAGGCACTGCGGGAAGGGCGGGGGCGTTACTTCGGTGTCGGTACCACGCGAGGCGAGCCTGGCTATTACCTGACCACGACCCTGGGCCAGGGCGAGCTGCATGGTGTGGTGGTGGTCAAGGTCGGGCTGGCGCAGCTCGAGCAGTCCTGGGCCAGCGCAGAGTCGCCGGTAATGGTCAGCGATGAAAACACCGTGGTCATTCTCAGCAACATGCTTGCCTGGCGCTTTGCCACCTTGCAGCCGCTGAACTCAGCAAGACGCGCGGAGCTGGAAGCTTCGCAGAAATACAACCGTCTGAATCTGAGGTCGCTGAACTGGCGTGGCGTGAGCGGTGCCACGGGTACCAGGCAGGTCAGCATTCCCGATCTCAAGGACGCTGCGGCAGGGCCGGGTGCAGGCCGCTTTCTGGCGCAGTCCACGCCGCTGGCCGGCACGCCCTGGCAGATCACCGTGCTGTCTCCCCTGAGTGTTGCATTGCAGCTGGCGGCGAGCCGTGCATGGGTGACCGGGGTGTTGATTGCATTGATGCTGCTGCTGGGGGCTTTGCTCTATCAGCGGCGCAGGCATGTGCGCGAGCAACTGGCGGCCCAGCAGGCTCTGAAGCAGGCCAACGAGGTGCTGGAGCAGAAAGTGCAGCAGCGCACGGCCGATCTTCAGAACGCCAATCTGGCACTGCAGCAGGAGGTGGTGGAGCGCATGCATGCCGAGACCACACTGCGCGCTGCGCAGGATGAGCTGGTGCAGGCCGGCAAACTGGCCGTCATCGGTCAGCTCTCCACCGAAGTGGCCCATGAGCTGAATCAGCCCCTGGCGGCCTTGCGGGCGCTGGCCGGCAACAGCCAGCGTTTTCTGGAGCGCGGCCAGGGCGAGATGGTGCACAGCAATCTGCAGCGCATGGCCGAACTGACGGAACGCATGGGACGTATCACCGGACAGCTGCGCAACTTTGCGCGCAAGTCCGCGGGCCAGCCGGCACAGGTCGAACTGGCCAAGGTGGTCGATGGCGCTCTGACCCTGCTGGAGCCGCGCATCGCGCAAAGCGGCGTCATGATCGTGCGACAGCCTTCGGATCTCGCGCTGAGTGCCTGGTGCGATGCCAATCGTGTGCAGCAGGTGCTGATCAATCTGCTGAGCAACGCGCTGGACGCCGTGCAGGGCGGCAGCACGCAGTGCGTGGAAATCGCCTGCAACCGGTCCGGAGCCTGGGCGCAGATCACGGTACGCGATCATGGCCTCGGACTCAGCGAGCAGGTTCAGGCGCGGCTGTTCGAGCCCTTTTTCACCACCAAGCCCGAGGGTTTGGGACTGGGTCTGGGCCTGCCGCTGTCGGCAGAGATTGCCCATGCCGCAGGTGGCAGCCTGAGCGGCGGCAACCATCCGGAAGGCGGGGCCATCTTCACGCTGCGCCTGCCCTTGGTGGATACTCGGCCGCTGTCCTGATTGCCTGCTGCCCATGAACCCTTCCCTCCAAGTCCTGATCGTTGAAGACGATGCCGATGTCGCCATGGCCTGCGAGCAGACCATGCGCCTCGAAGGCCTGGACTGCGTCTGTGCGAGCAGTGCCGAGCAGGCGCTAAAGCGCCTGTCGCCGGATTTCGCCGGCGTGGTGGTCAGTGATATCCGTTTGCCCCAGATGAGCGGGTTGGGGCTGCTGGCCGCGATTCGCGCGCTGGACGCGGAGCTGCCCGTGATTCTCATCACCGGTCACGGCGATATCTCCATGGCCGTGCAGGCCATGAAGGATGGTGCTGCCGATTTTCTGGAAAAGCCGTTCGCGCCCGAACGCCTGGTGGAGGCCGTGCGCCGTGCGCTGGAGCGACGTCGTCTGGTGCTGGAGGTGCGCAGCCTGCGTCAGCAACTTCAGAGCCGGGATGTGTTGCAGCACCAGTTGCTGGGGCGGTCGCTGCCGATGCAGCAGCTGCGCAGCACCTTGCAGAGCCTTGCGGCCAGTGAGGCCGACGTGCTGATCTGGGGTGAAACCGGCACCGGCAAGGAAAGAGTCGCGCACAGCCTGCACGAGTCCAGCCGGCGCAAAGGCGGCAATTTCGTCGCCATCAACTGCGGCGGCCTGCCGGAAACCCTGTTCGACAGCGAAATGTTCGGCAGCGAGGCCGGGGCCTTTACCGGCGCAGGCAAAAAGCGCATCGGCAAGATCGAGCATGCCAGCGGCGGCACGCTGTTTCTCGACGAGATCGAGAGCATGCCTTTGGCCATGCAGGCCAAGCTGCTGCGCGTGCTGCAGGAAAGAGTGCTGGAGCGTCTTGGATCCAACACGCTCATTCCCGTGGATTGCCGCGTGATTGCGGCAACCAAGGTCGATCTGCTTGAGCTCAGCCGCCAGGGCCTGTTTCGTTCCGATCTCTACTATCGTCTCAATGTGGCGACCGTGAACCTGCCCCCGCTGCGCGAGCGACGTGAGGATGTTGCGCTGCTGTTCGAGCATTTCGCGCTGCAGGCGGCGGCCCGCCACCAGCGACCTGTGGCCGAGCTGACGCCGCAGCGTCTTCAGACCTTGCTGGCCCACGACTGGCCCGGCAATGTGCGCGAGCTGCGCAACGCTGCCGAGCGCATCACGCTGGGGCTGGATGCCGGCATATCCCCACCCGGCGCCGCGCCCGGGACTGCTGCTTCGCTGGCTTCGACCATGGAGTCCATAGAGCGCTCCCTGATTTCCGAAGCCCTGCGCAACAACGAAGGCAATCTGACGCGCACGGCGCAGGCGCTGCACACCCCCAAGACCACGCTGCACGACAAGATTCGCAAGCACGGGCTGTGAGCGGGCCATGAAAGCGGCTGCCGCGTTTGGGCTCCAGGGCGGAACTTGCGTCCCGCTACACTGGGGCATGCGTGAATTCAAGGTCATGGTCGTTGGTGCTTATGGCTTCTTCGGCAGTCGCCTGGTTGCCAGGCTGGCCAGGCAAAGTGGTCTGCACATCGTGGTGGCAGGGCGCTCGGCTTCTGCGGCGCATGCGCTGCTTGAAGGTCTGGCCCGGGATGCCCGCTCAAGCCTGAGCCATGCGGTGCTGGACGTGATGGCTGCGGGGCTGCAAGGGCGGCTCAAGGCCCTGGCGGTGGATGCGCTCATTCACACCTCGGGCCCGTTTCAGGGACAGGACTACCGCGTGGCCCTGGCCTGTGCCCAAGCCGGCGTGCACTATGTGGATCTGGCCGATGGGCGTGAGTTCGTCTGCGGCATAGACCAGCTCAAGTTGCAGGCCAAAGCCGCCGGCGTGTTGCTGCTCAGTGGTGCCAGCTCGGTGCCAGCGCTGTCCTCTGCGGTGGTGGATGCGCTGGCTCGGGGCATGGCTCGCGTCGACCATATCGACATCGGCATCAGCCCGGGCAATCGAACGGACAGAGGCCTGTCCACCGTCGCTGCCATCCTGAGCTATTGTGGCAAGCCACTGCCCGGTGCGGGCCAGCAGGCCGTGATCGGCTGGCTGCGCAGCTATGCACATGACTACCCGGCTCCCGTGGGGCGGCGGCTGCTGTCGGCCTGCGATGTGCCCGATCTTGCATTGCTGCCGCTTCGTTATCAAAACTGTTCTGTCAGATTTGGCGCAGGACTTGAGTTGCCGCTTCTGCACCGAGGCATGAACGCCATGGCCTGGCTGGCGCACAAAAGGCTGGTGCAGGATTGGTCCACCCATGCGCGCACGCTCAAGCGCATGGCGGATTGGTTCAAGAACCGTGGCAGCGATGTGGGCGCCATGCATGTCACCGTCAGAGGGCTGGATGCCCAGGGGCAAGCCAGCCAGCGCAGCTGGGTGCTGACGGCGGGCTCCGGCGACGGGCCTTATGTTCCCACGCTGGCCGCCAGTGCACTGGTGCGCAAGCTGGCAGCAGGTGTAGCGCTGGTGCCTGGTGCCCGGCCCTGCATGGGGCTGCTGACGCTGCAGGACTTCATGGCCGAGGCTCGGGGGCTGGACATCCGGATGCAGGAGCTGGCCCCATGACGCAGAGCGCTTCCTTGTTTCAGCAGGCCATGGGTGAAGAGTTCGGCAGGCTCGATGCCGCGCTACAGCGCTTTCACCGCCTGCAGGGCGAGCATGAGTTGGAGGGCTGGGTACAGACCGGCGCGCCCCGGACGCTGCTGGCCAGGTTGCTGGCCCTGGCCCTGGGTACGCCGCGCACGGCCGCTGAGGGGGAGATTCATTTCGAGCTGCAGGCCAGTCCCGAGGCCGAGACCTGGACTCGCATCTTCCCCGAGCAGGTCATGCGCTCCAGCATGCATTTGCACCAGGGCGGCTTGGTCGAACGTCTCGGGCCGGCGCGGCTGTGCTTTGCCCTGCAGGCGGTGGATGGTCGGCTGCACATGCGACTGCAGCGCCTGTATTTTCTGGGCATTCCTTGTCCGGGCTGGCTGGCGCCGCGCATCGTGGCCGAGGAAACAGGTGCCGGGCAGCGCTTGCAGTTTCATATCGAGGCGGCCGTGCCGCTGATTGGCGTGGTGGCCAGTTACCGAGGCCATCTGCTGGTGCCCGAGGAGAAAAAATGATTGTGGTCTTCGATGCGCAATGTCTGCTGTGCAACGGCTGGGTGCAGTTTCTGCTCAAGCACGACAAGCAGGGCATTTTTCAGTTCGCCGCCATCCAGGGAGTGGTAGGCGGCAAACTGCTGGCCGATGCGGGCCTGCGCCTGGAAGGTCTGCAAACCCTGCTGCTGGTGGACGGCAAGCGTTCCTGGCAGCACACCGATGCCATCCTGCGCGTGCTGCACGCGCTGGGCTGGCCCTGGCGCCTGACAGCGCTGTTTAGACTGGTACCCGCTGCATTGCGCGATGCGCTCTATCGCCTGATTGCCAGAAACCGCTACCGCTGGTTTGGCAAAAGCGAGCAATGCCTGATGCCGGACCCCGCCGTGGCAGCGCGCTTTCTTGATTGAGTCCTGATGAAATTGCCATGACCCATCAAGTGCACTGCAGCCTGTCGGCAACACCGATGCTTGGCGGCCGGGCTGCTAATCATTAGAATCTGCGGCTTACCCATCCTTCCTGATGCTGCTGCTCGAAGGTGCGTTGCATCTCCCAGATTCGGAGATGCGCTGTTGCGTACCTGTTTTTCTCAGCATCATGCCCCATCTTTCCGGGAAGCTTTCCCGACTGCAAAAAGCTCTGTCACGTCAGGGCATCCAGGTCTCATATCGGGACCATATCTATCAAATCCATAACGAACAGGCGGCCGCCACGGTTTTGCTGCCTGACAGTCTGCCGCTGGAGCACAAGGCCGTCAGCCAGCTGCTGGACTTTGCCTCGGTCGCCGACCCGCAAGGCCATGGCGCAGTCTGCAAAGCCTGTGCCACGCCGGACTTTCACCCCGGCAGCATTGCGCCAGTGGGGGCTGTGGTGGCGACATCGCCGGATTTCGTGATTCCTGCTGCCATCGGCACGGATATCAACTGCGGCATACGCCTACTGAGCACGGGCCTGACGCAGGCGCAGGCCGAGCTGCACAAAAGCACCATCGTGCAGCGGCTGACCCGCGTCATCTTGCAGAACGGGCGCGATGTACCCGTGCGCAGCGCAGGCTTCAAGGCGCTGTTTGATGAGGGTCCCCAGGCCTTTATTGAGCAGTTGCCTGACGTGGGTCTATGGCAAGGCGTGAACCGCGACCGCCTGCAGGCCGAGCTGGCCGGCTGCGTGGGCCTGCAAGGCTTTGCGGGCCGCAGTCGTTACGCGCCCGAAGCCCTGTTGCAGCCGCGTGAGTTGTTGCGCCCGCCGTCTGCCGCCGACCTGGGCAGCGGCAATCATTTTCTGGAGTTCTGCGTGGTCGACGAGATTTTCGATCGCCACGCCGCCTATGCGGCAGGGCTCAAAAAGGGGGATGTCACAGTGATGATCCATACCGGCTCGCGCGATGTCGGCTTTTATGTCGGCCGCCGCTGGATGGATCTGGCCAGGCAGCAATGGCCGCAGGGCATCAAACACCCTAGGCACGGCCTGTATGGTCTGAGCGGTGCGCTGGCCCAGGATTACCTGCAGGCCATGGGCGTGGCCGCGCGCTATGCATGGTTCAACCGCATGGCGCTGGCCGAGATGGTGCGCAAAGAACTGGAGGACATTGCCGCGCCCGATGCATCGCGCCTGATTGTGGATGTGCCGCATAACGTCGTGATGACCGAAGGCGAGTTCAATGTGCACCGCAAGGGCTCGACCCCGGCGCACGACGGCCAGTGGGCGCTGATTCCGGGCTCCATGGGCGACTACTCCTTCCTTGTCAAGGGCCTGGGCCATGAAGACTGGCTGCAATCGTGCAGCCACGGCGCAGGTCGGCAGGTGCGGAGACAGGACACACGCCGCATGAAACAGCCGCTGATCGAGTCCATGTGGCAGTGCATTACGCTGCGCGAGGAGCGCTTGATCGAGGAGGCCCCAGGCGCCTACAAACCCGTGGGACCGGTGCTGCAGGCGCAGGAGGAGGCGGGGCTGATCCGGGCGAGCCTGAGATTGAAGCCTTGGCTGACTTTCAAGGCCTGAAAACTCCATGGCTGTCGGCGCTTGATGAACGAATGCCGGCAGCCATGGCTTCCCGGCGGCCAGGCAAATCGCTCTGTGCAGGCTTGGATACGCCCTGGACTGCTTTGACGGATCGTCACGGAAAATCCGGTACTCCTCGCAATGAGTGGCTTTGCGCTAATTTCTTGATGGCGGGTTGCCGCTTCCGAGGTTCAATGCCTCGCGACGCAGGATTTCATCCACCAGCGCCTTGAACTGGCGCGTCAGCAGCTGGCGCACCACCGCTTTTCCAAGCAGCGGGGGTATGGTGAACGCGGGAACCAGGCGGCCGCTGTAGCTCAGGCGCACGCGGCCGTCCGCCAGGGTTTCGAGGGTATAGCTGCCGTCCATCTGCTTGAGATTGCCGCCAACCGCATGGGCGATGATGCGCTGAGGCGGCCATTCGTTCACGGCCAGCCTGATTTCGATGGCCTGGCGAAAGAACAGAAATCCCAGGCTGCCTTTCTGCTCCACCAGCACCTGGTTGCCCTTGCGTTGCAGCACGCGAGAGCTGTGCATTCCAGGCACAAATTCGGCCAGATGCTCGTAGTCGGAAATCACGCTCCAGGCAGTGGCTGGCCTGACCTGCATGATGGCCGAGGCGTTTACCAGCACGGCTTCATCCTGCTCGGCGGTCTCGATCTGCAGCTGCTGTGCCGACACCAGCGGGCCGCAGCAGATCAGCAGCAGCGCTGCGCTCGGGGCACGCCAGCTCCCTGGTCTCATGATCCGGATTCCCGCTTCATTGGGTCGGCGCGCACGTCGAAGTTCAGATCGAGCCGGTCCCGGACCTGGATGGCGCCGCCCAGGATGGAAAAAGGCGTGATGCCGAAGTCTGACTGATCGATGCTCAGCGCTCCGCTGATGCGGATAGCGCCTTGCTCCCTGCCGATCCGGGCCGGCACTCTCAGGCTGCGCGTGACGCCGTGGACTGTAAGAGCCACGGCCAGCATGACCTCGCCGTCCGCATCCGGGGCTGTGCGCACCTGGACGCGTGCAAACGGATGGAGCTGGGTCTGCAGCACCTTGCTCAGCATATTGGCGCGGGTCCCCTCGATATCGGCGGCGCTGGGCTGGGTGTCCAGGCCCGCACCGTCACGCAGAGCGGGTTCGTCGACCGAGAGACCGTCCAGCGCCACATACAGGTCAGCCCGGCCCAGCTGGGGCGCCACATAGCCTTGCAGCTGGCGGCTGGCAATCACATGATCGTGCCCCAGGCTGGCCAGGGCGCCAGCGCGACGCACGGTGATGGAGACCAGCGAACGTGAGGAGGTTACCTTCAGTACCTCCTGACCGCTGGCTGCGGGCTGTTCGTAGAAGGCTGCAGGAAAGTCCGCAGGCCTTGCCTGCGGGTTGGCAGGCTGCGCTTTTTCCAGCCCCGGTTGGGAACATCCCGCAACCAGGGTCATAAGGGTTATCAGTGCCGTCAGGACCGCAATCAGCGGTCTGAGGGCCTTCATGGCAGCTCGCGCAGCCGGGCGCGAAATTTCACTTTCACCTCGTCGCCCACGGCATCGCTGCTTTGCCACTGTCCCGTGCCTATGCCGAAGAGGGTGCGGCGGGTAAGGAATTCCCCTTCGAGCAGGCGCTCCTCGGGCTTCCAGCTGAAAGGCAGCGCAAGCGGCTGCCGAACACCTTTCAGAAGCAGCGTGCCGCGTGCCAGATGGCGGTCAGTGCCCGCCGTGCCGAGGATTTCGCGGGTATCAAAGACTGCTTCGGGGTAGCGGGCAAAGTCAAACCAGTCCTTGCCGGCAATGGCCTGGTTGATGTCCTTGCTGTTCATGTCGGCGCTGCGGACGCGAATGCGGACGTTCAGGTGACTGTCGGCAGCTTGCAGCGGGTCGAAATCAAAGCGAATGCTGAAGTCTTTGAATACCCCAGTCACCGGCGTTTTCTCGAAGGTGGCAGTGAACTCCAGCCGGTTGTCAGGCCCAGGCTCGAGTTGCCAAGTGGCTGCATGAGCCGCTGTGGCGCAGAACGCCGCGAGCACGGCGAGGCAGCAAACGGTTTTTCGCATCTCGATAGGCCTCCGGCAAGCAGCGCTTTGCCGGGTCGGCCGCTGCTCTGCAAGGGATGATGCGCCATTCCTGCGCCTGTTGCACCGGTTGCAGCCAACGAGTTACCGCCTGTTGCCGGTGGCTTCAGGCCTTTTTCTCGCGCGGCACGCGACCCATGAGGTAGAACTCGGGATTGGGCTGCATGCCCGCAAAACTGGCCATGCGGTTGGACAGGCCGAAGAAGGCGGTGATGGCCGCGATGTCCCAGATATCCTCGTCGTCAAAGCCGTGGGGATAGAGCGCTTCGTGGTCGGCATCGTCGATGTCCTGGCTGTGCAGGCAGACCTTCATGGCAAAGTCCAGCATCGCCCGTTCGCGCGGACTGATATCGGCCTTGCGGTAGTTGACGGCTATCTGATCGGCAATCAGCGGCTTTTTCTCGTGAATGCGCAAGATGGCGCCGTGTGCCACCACGCAGAACAGACACTGGTTGGCGGCACTGGTGGCCGTGACGATCATCTCGCGCTCGCCCTTGCTCAGGCTGCCTTCCTCCTTGAGCATCAATGCATCGTGGTAGGCAAAGAAGGCCCGCCACTCGGCCGGCCGGCGCGCAAAGGCCAGAAACACATTGGGGATGAAGCCGGTTTTTTCCTGTACTTCGGCAATGCGCTGCCTGATGTCTTGCGGCAGGGTGTTCAGATCGGGAAAGGGGTAGCGATTCTTCATGGTGCTGGTCTCCTCTGGCTTTTTCACTGATGCCGACCAAGCATGGCATGGGTGAGCGCTCCAAAGCTGTCGTTTACGTTGCAGATACTGCTATCGAACACCTTGTTGGTCTGAGACTCTTTCATATCAAGTGCAAGTAGCTATCAAAATTGAATTTGCCGAGTGGTGCTGGCACCGATCAGCAACCCACCCAGGCCCATGAGCACCATGCCCAGACTGCGGTCCACCCAGGGGCGCACAGCCTGCATCCTGAGCTGCAGCACCGGGGTCGAGAAGAAGCAGGCGACCAGCGCAAACCACAGCGCATGGGTCAGGGCGATGAGGAGTCCGTAGGCCAGCTGGCTGGTCATGGGCACGGCAGGGCCTGCGACCTGCATGAACAGACTGATGATGAAGAGCGCGGTCTTGGGATTGAGCACGTTGGTCAGAAAACCCAGGGCAAAAAGCGAGAGGCCGGCAGCATGCCCGGTTGCAGCGCCGCAGGCAGGCTTTGACGAACCTTCGCTGGCACGGCTGGCGCCGCGCCATAGAGAAATTCCCAGCCAGACCAGGTAGGCTGCACCCGCATATCTGAGCAGGTCGAACAGCCAGGGCAGGCGCTGCAGGACCAGGCCCAGACCCAGCAGGGTATAGGCGACATGAATCAGCACACCGCTGCCAATGCCCAGCGCTACCCACAGACCTGCACGGCGCGATTCCATCAGGCTGGTGCGGGTGACCAGGGCGAAGTCGGCGCCGGGGCTGACGACGGCAAGAGAGGTGACAAGAATCACGGTAGGCCAGGCGTTCATGTTATGCGTTTGGTTGAGTTTAAATTGCTGTTTGTTCGATGGCTTTGCTGCAGGAGAATGGCATGCAGCGCTTTATGGGCCTGAACTCTAGGGCGGTCATAGCTTTTTGAATAACGATGATTTCTCAAGAAAATAGTGAATCTAGATCACAGATGACCATGGTTAGTCCACAGCGCATGCCGTCGCTGGTGGCCTTGCGCTGCTTTGAAGCCGCAGCGCGGCTGGAGAGTTTCAGCCGCGCTGCCGATGAGCTGCATCTGACCCATGGCGCCATCAGCCGTGCGGTGCGCGCGGTGGAGCAGGAGCTGGGGGCGCCGCTGTTCGAGCGCCGCAATCGCCGCGTGTTTCTCAATGCCGCGGGCCGCTTGTTGTTCGATGGCGTGCATGCCGGGCTGGCGCAGATGGCACGCGCGGCAGAAGCGGTGCGCCGGCAGGTGGCCGACAGGCCTTTGCTGCTGTCCTGCGAGCCCACGCTGCTCATGCGCTGGCTGATTCCGCGCTGGGGCGACTTCCAGGCTCGCTACCCGCAGCACACCGTGCATCTGGTCGCAGGCGGCGGCACCGTCGAATGGGGGCGCGGCATCGATCTGGCCATACGCCGCAACGACTTCGACTGGGGGCGCAACGTCCATGTACAGCCCTTGTGCGCAGAGCGCATGGGGCCGGTCTGCCAGCCGGACCGGCTGGAGCAGTTCTTTGTCTCGAAGGCGGATGGCAGCCTGGAGCTGCGGGGTGGCGCGGCGCTGTTGCACAGCAGGACGCGCCCCAGGGCCTGGGCGGATTGGTGTCAATCTGTGTCTCTTCAGATCCCGATGCAGCTGGGGCAAGCACCAACAGACGGCGCTCTGGTGCTTGAGCATTTCTACTTGAGCCTGCAGGCCGCCGCAGCGGGTCTGGGCGTGGCCATGGGCCCGCAGTTGCTGGTGCAGGACGATATCGCAGCCGGGAGGCTGGTGGCGCCGCTGGGCTTTGTGCCGGACGGCTCGCAATACTGTCTGCTGGCCCCGCAAGTCTGGGGCGTCGGTTCGGTGCAGCAGCTTCTGGCCGACTGGATAGCGCAGCAGATGAAGAACTGAGCGCACGCCTGCGGGGGGCATAGGGTTCCAGGCCCTGGCATGCTCGCTTCTTGCCTGACAATGCGCTCTGTTGAAAAGCAATGGATACGCGATGAGCAACGACGCACAAACCGCCGACTGGGCCGCCTGGAGCCGTGAGGCCGTTGAAATGATGCAGGCCCGCAATGCCGAATGGCCCCGGCAGTTCGGCCTGGAGGGCAGCCCCAAGTACCGCTGGGATCTCGAACGTGCGCTGCTGGCACTGGAAGCTCCGCTGCACGAGGTGGTTGCCACGGTCTGCCTGGTGGGCACCAGCAGTGAGCAGGACGGCAGCTTTGTCTGGAGCTGGGCCAACGAAGCCATTCCCAGACAGCACGGCGAAGCGCTGGAGGTGGTGCATGAATTCGGTCGCCAGAACCAGCTGGCGCTGCTGACCACGGCCAGGATTCCCGGCGGCCGTCCCGAGGCCATGGAATGCCTGTGCATTGCCGCCCGCCTGCAGCGCGCCGTAGGCACCTTCATCGACCAGCAGGGCGATGTGACCCTGTATTTCACCTTGCTGCACCTGCAGGTGGCGGCCGAGCAGCAGCTTGCCAATTGAGAGCTGCAGAAAAGATTGTTGACAGAATTCTGGTGGGGTCGCCTATAGACTGGCACTCCGAAAAATCAGAAAAAGGTCCAACCCATGAAAACCATGTTTGCGCTGGCTGCGGCCCTGTGGGTGCTCAGCGGCTGCGCGGTCTATGACGGCCGCGGCGGGTATTACGACGATGGCTACAAAAAGCCCCATCCCCATGGCTGCCCTCCGGGTCAGGCCAAAAAAGGCAATTGCTGATAAGGCTGCTGAAGAAACCCGCCCAGGCGGGTTTTTTTGCGTCCTATAGCTCGTCGGGCTTGAGCCAGCCAATGCGGCCCTGGCCGCTTTCATTGAGGGTGCTGACAAACTGGGCAGCATCGGCCTCGGGCATCTGCAGCGTGAAGCGGACCAGAGAACCGTGATCGACCTCCAGCAACTTCGCGCCCGCTGTATCGGCCATGCGCCGCACCAGACCTTCCAGCGGATAGGGGGCCGTGCACTGCAAGGTCTGCATGCGTTGAATGGCGACTTTTTCGGCCTGCAGCAAGGCCTGCGCCACGGCATCGGTATAAGCGCGCACCAGTCCGCCGGCGCCGAGCTTGACGCCGCCAAAATAGCGCACCACGGTAGCCAGCACGCCTTCCAGGTCCTGATGGCGCAGCACATCCAGCATGGGGCGGCCTGCCGTGCCGCTGGGTTCGCCGTCATCCACGGCGGCCGATTGACCGCCCGCCAGCAGGGCCCAGCAGACATGGGCCGCGCCCGGATGCTCGCGCCAGAGTGCATCCACCACGGCCTGTGCGCTGGCCCGGTCCGTCATCGGCTGCACGCAGCCGATGAAGCGGCTTTTCTTGATGGTGAGTTCGCTGGAGACGGGAGCACGAAGGGTCTGAGGCATAGCGGCGGCAGCATAACCGCAAAGTCGAGGCCGAGCAGCGTGGCCCAATGATGGCAGTTGTGACATATCCATGACACGACGACGCGGCCTGTGGGGATTGCTCGACAGTGTCCTTAAGCCAATTCCTACAGGAGCGGCCCGCTTCGAGCCTTAAGCTTTGATCAAAGGAGGCCATCATGAACCATCCGCACCCAGAGTCACTGAGCGAACATACTTTTGGCCGCGAACACTTCACGCCGCCTCCGCTGGCTCAGGAGCTGGCAGAGCCTCAGGCCCTGCAGGCTGCGGCTCCCGAAGACGAGTGGGAGTTGCTGCAGCGCATACGCAATGTGGGCGAGTGGTAGGGCGCCAGAGCCAGACCGCGTTTTCTGCTTCAAGTCAGACCGGCCGCTCCTGAAAGGGACAGCCGGTTTTTCCTGACTGCAGCCGCGCTGCAGCGGCGAGAATCGCGGTCTATGACTGCCTGCTCCGCGCCGTTTCCCGATTCCTCGCACTGGATGCTGCTGCCGGCTGCCGCGCAGGCAGCGCAGCTGCCCGTGGCTCTGGCCGATGTGACGGCCATGATGGAAAGAGTGGGGCGCAGCAGCAGCGATGCCGTGGCCGAGCAGATCCTGCAGTTGCTGGGGCGCCATGTGCCGCTGGCGCAGTGCACGATCTTCTCCTTCCAGGGCATGGCCAGGCCACGCGTGGTGGGCATGGGCGACAGGGCGCGCACGGGGGCGCTGCCCATGATCTCCCAGGATTACAGCGAACGCTTCTATCCGCTCGACGGCTCGCAGCGCGTGATGCAGGCCGAGCTGGAACGCCTTGCCAGGGACCCGCATGCCAAGCCACGCGTCTGGCTGCATCGCCAGGGCCCGCGCGATGTGCAGCATCCCGAATACCGTCATGTCTGCTATGAGCTGCCGCGCATCGCCGAGCGGCTGTCGCTGCTGATGCTGCAGGAAAACGCGCGCTGGCTCTCCGTGAACCTGTACCGAGGCGAGGAGCACGGCAGCTTCGACGCCTCAGCCATTGCCCGGATCGAGGCTTTCGCGCCCCTGGTAATGCAGGCCATGCGCCTGCATTACGCGGGGCAGACGCTGCAGGACGACCTGGTCGGGCTGGTGCTGGCGCGGCTGGCAAGGCGCTTCGAGCAACTGACGCCGCGCGACCTCGATGTGGTGCGGGCGCTGGCCCAGGGCCTGGATGCCGATGCGCTGGCGCAGCGCCTGGGTATTACCGTCAGCAGTGCACGCACCTATGTCAAACGCGTCTGCGCCAAGCTGGGCGTGCAGGGGCAGCGCGAGCTGTTTGCGCTGCTGATGGAGCCCGCTGAAGCTGTCGATGGTCAACTTTGATAGCTCCCATCGATTGATGGGAAAGGGGTAGAGGCTGATTTCATTGAAATTTGACTTGGGATAGATGTTGTCTCCATCTGGTGACATTGGCGGCGGGTTGCTTTTCTACACTGCATTGCAAGCCAGACCGCAAAGGGGAAGAAAGCGCACCGGTTTGACCACGACAGCGCCCCCAGGAGACAAGAACATGCACCAGCCATTTGCCGAGCCACGCCGCTCCATCTACTACCAGTACCAGGTGCACCAGCCCTGGCTTGCCTCCCGGCATCCGGGCGAGCAAAACCACCCCATCGTCATCGTCGGCACTGGCCCCGTGGGCCTGACCACGGCGCTGGAGATTGCCCGCCACGGCCAGCGCTGCGTGGTGCTGGAGTCCGAGCTGCAGGTGTCCGAAGGCAGCCGTGCCATCGTGTTCACGCGCCGCTCCATGGAAATCCTGCAACAGGTGGGCGTGGCCCAGCGCGTGACGGAGACCGGACTGCCCTGGTGCTACGGCAACAGCATCTACCGCGGCCAGCGCGTGTTTCGCATGGAGAACGCGCGTGCCGACGACGACCGCTTCTTTCCCATGATCAATCTGCAGCAGCAGTACCTGGAGGAATACCTGGTCGATGCAGCGCAGGCCAACCCGCTGATCGAGCTGCGCTGGGGCAATCGCGTGAACAAGGTCGAGCAAAAGGGCGATCAGGCCTGGGTGGAGGTGGACACCCCAGAAGGCAGCTACGAGTTGCGGGCCGACTGGCTGGTGGCCTGCGACGGCGCGCGCTCCGGGATTCGCACGGCCATGAATCTGCTGATGGAAGGCGCCTCCTACGAGGGCCGCTTCGTGATCGCCGACATCCGCATCGACCTGCCCCTGCCCACCGAGCGCCTCGCATTCTTCGATCCCACATGGAACCCGGGCAACACCATCCTCATGCACCGCGAGCCGCATGGCATCTGGCGTGTGGACTACCAGTTGCCTGCCGGCGAAGATCCCGAGGATGCGCTCAGGCCCGAGTCGCTGAAAGCGCGCATCGATGCTCAGCTGGAGATGATCGGCTTTGGCGGCACGCCCTGGGAGATGGACTGGAGCTCCGTCTACTCGGCCCGCGCGCTGACCCTGCCCGACTATGCGCATGGCCGCGTGATCTTTGCGGGCGACGCCGCCCATATGCTGCCCATCTTCGGCGTGCGCGGCGCCAACACCGGTTTTCAGGATGCCCAGGGCCTGGGCTGGCGTCTGGCGCTCGTCGCCAAGGGCGCGGCCAGCGCCGCACTGCTGCAAAGCTATAGCAGCGAGCGCGTGGGTGCGGCCCGCGAGATTGTGGAGGAGGCCGGCAAGAGCACGCGTTTCATGGCCCCGCCGAGCCGAGGCTTCAGATTGCTGCGCGATGCCGTTCTGTCCCTGTCGCTGAGCCAGCCCTTTGTCGGCCCGCTCTATCACTGGCGAACTTCGCGCCCGCATGAGTACGGCAGCTCGCCGCTCAACAGCATGGGCGACGACAATCTGCTGTTCAAGGCTGGCCCCGCCCATGGCGCGCCGCCTCTGAACGTACGCTTTGCGCCGGACAGCTATCTGCTCGACCACCTGGGTGGCGGCTTCGATTTGCTGTATTTCACGAACGGCAAGGCGATACCCGCCGAGCTGCAAGCGGTCGCGGCCGGGATAAGGGCTCGCGGCATCGGCGTGCGCCTGATTGCCGTCAGAAGCCAGGCCGCCAGCGCGATACAGGGTGCCGATCTGGTGCTCGACGACAGCGAAGGCCGTTGCCGCGCCCGCTATGGCGTGATGGCCGATGGCGCTGCCTATCTGCTGCGTCCCGATCAACATGTCTGTGCGCGCTGGATGGCGCTGGACGCCAATCGCCTGCAAGCGGCATTCAAGGCGGCCCTGCCTGTCTGAGGAGAGATGCAAATGAACCCAACCACTCTTGATATCGCCGGTCTGGAGACCGTGTACGACCAACTGGCTGTCGCCATCGATGCCGTGGGCGCGGACAAGTCCGAGCTGCTGCTGGTCAAGCTGGCGCTGCTGGCCGCCAATCGGCTGGGTGACGCCGGCCAGTTCGGCGAGTTGATTGCCGCAGCCCAGCGAGATCTGTAAGCCAGCGGCCTGTTTCCGATCCGATTGCAGCCCGCCAAGGCCCGGCCCTGGCGGGCTGTTTGCATGGGACTCTTGAATTTCATAGCGAGAATGCTTTGTCTGGCAAAGGCTTTGCTTGGATTTTCTCAAAGTCGATACGGCTTGATTTCTGACAAGCCCGAGCCCCGGAATAGGGGCAGACTGCAAGGGTCGCCACTGTCGGAGGATGGGTTCATGAGATTGCGTTCCAGCACCTTGCTGCTAGCTGCCACCCTGAGTCTGTACGGATGGAGCGCAGCTCCGGCCCTGGCAAGGTCGGCCGCCGAATGGCAGGCCCTGACCGGCGCCGTGCAGATCGGCCTGACCCAGGCTGTCGAGAAAGCCCAGGCCGTCGTTTCCGGAAACGCGATAGACGCCGAGCTGGAAGAGGGCAAGAAAGGCGCCGCTCCTTATTACGCGGTCACCCTGGTGTCGCCCGCGAACGAGGAAATGTTTCCGGAAACGCGATAGACGCCGAGCTGGAAGAGGGCAAGAAAGGCGCCGCTCCTTATTACGCGGTCACCCTGGTGTCGCCCGCGAACGAGGAAATCAGGCTGCGTGTGAATGCCAGCACCGGCGATGCCGCCGTGGAGAAGAACAAGGGGCGGGCCGAGGCCAAGCATGTCAAGCGCCTGGCCGATACCCGGATCACGCTGGCGCAGGCGGTCGATGCCGCCGTTGCCTCCTTGCCGGGCAAGCCGCTGGAGGCCCAGCTGGATTCGGACTGGGGCAGGACCAGCTACAAGGTCAAGTTGCTGCGGGCCGACCAGACGGTCATGAAGCTCCGGCTGGACCCGGTCACAGGTGCCGTCACGGGCCAGGAAAAGGATTGAGGCAGCGTGGCGGCGGCCTTCTGTCGCTATGAATAAGTGAGTATCTGGCGCTTGTCATTCAAAGGTTTAAGGTACGTTAAGCATTGAATTTCAATGTTCGCAAGCGCTGGCTGCTATGAAGTTCAGAGTTTCAGCCCTGTTTCCGCAAGACCTTGCTCGTGCAAGGCCGAGGGCGGAAAAGTACACTGACGGGTTCTTTCTCCGCATAGGCCATGAGGCCATATAAAGCCCATCCACATGAACGCCCCGGTTGATGTTTCCTTTTTCCATCGCGATGCCAAGCCGCTGACCAGCTACAAGCCGTACTGGGCCAAGCGCTTTGGCCCGGCGCCGTTCCTGCCCATGAGTCGTGCGGAGATGGAGCAGCTCGGCTGGGACAGCTGCGACATCATTCTGGTTACGGGCGATGCCTATGTGGATCACCCGAGTTTCGGCATGGCAGTCATCGGCCGCGTGCTGGAGGCGCAGGGCTTTCGCGTGGGCATCATCGCCCAGCCCGACTGGACCAGCGCCGAGGCCTTCAAGGCCCTGGGCAAGCCCAATCTGTTCTGGGGCGTGACGGCCGGCAACATGGACTCGATGATCAACCGTTACA
>Ga0268257_1000776_pt1 | contig 32626 bp, 32 predicted proteins | sample AgamicAtPrz_FD_200249 | JGI IMG/M metagenome (GOLD analysis project Ga0268257, IMG submission 200249) | Agave microbial communities from Guanajuato, Mexico - At.P.rz (v2) (version 3) | ecosystem: Host-associated > Plants > Phyllosphere > Phylloplane/Leaf | place: Guanajuato, Mexico | collected... | reverse complement strand
GTAGAAGACAGGGATTGGTGCTTCGAACTATGCTTTTTCATGGTCTCGCCCTCGCTGCCGTTGGCTTCTTCGAACGCCACCGTGGCACTGTGATGCCTCGGCGGGGGCGAGTCCATCGATTACAGGCGACCGCGATCCCTTGTAGGAGCGGCCTTGTGCCGCGAAAGGGCTGCGCAGCAGCCCCAGCTACATTTGGGTAAACCGCCCCAACCGCTGCTTCAACATGCTGTTCTCGCTACGCAACTGCTGCACTTCCTCCAGCAACTCCAACGCCAGCGCCACCCCTTCCCACTCCAGCTCCAGCTCCTGATGCAGCTTCACCGCGCGTTTCAAGGTCACCGGCGCGCGGTCATCGAACACCCATTCTTCAGGCGTTCGCCCCGACGGTTCGACAATGCCGTGCTCGACGATCTCGATCACCCAGTCGGCCGACACATCGGCTTCCTGGCACAGGGTACGCATGTCCAGTTGAACGATCAGGGTGCTGCTCATGATCACTTACTCCATTGAGTCCTCGGGTTGAACGCGGCTTTCTCGGAGAGCTGGGTCCACAATTCGCGCGCGGCGGCATCGGACTGGGCGGGCATGACCACCTTGAGCTGGGCGTACAGGTCGCCGCGCTCGCCCTGCTTGTTCAAAAGGCCCATGCCCTTGACCCGCAGGCGCTGGCCGCTCTGGCTGTCGGGGCGGATGGTCAGGTTGATCTTGCCGGTCAGGGTCGGCACGGCCACCTTGGCGCCAAGCGCCGCTTCCCACGGTGCCAGGGGCACGGTGATGATCAGGTCATGGCCTTCGACATCGAACAGCGGGTGCGGTGCCATGCGGATGGTCAGGAACAGGTCGCCATTGGCGCCACCGCCCACGCCCGGCGCGCCCTGGCCCTTGAGGCGGATGCGCTCGCCGTCGGTCACCCCGGCGGGGATCTTCACGTTCAGCGTTTTCGTGGTGAACCCGGTACGCTGCCCGGCGCCGTTGGTCTGCGGCACCTGGAAGCTGATCTGCTTGGATTCCTTGTTCAAGGTCTCTTCGAGGAACACTGCAAGTTCAAGCTCCACGTCCTGCCCTCGCCTGCCGGCACTGCGTTGTTGCCGGCCACCGCCGCCACCGAAGGGGTTGCCGCCCCGGGCGCCGAAGATCGAGCTGAAGAAGTCAGAGAAATCACCACCTTCGAAGCCACCGCCGCCATTGCCGCCACGGGACTGCCAGCCAGGCGGCGCCTGGAACGGCCGACCGTGCTGGCCGCCGTACTTGCGAATTTCGTCGTACTCGGCGCGCTTGTCCTTGTCGCCAAGCACTTCGTAGGCCTCGTTGGCCTCCTTGAATTTGTCCTCGGCGTCACGCTCCTTGCTGACGTCGGGGTGATACTTGCGCGCGAGCTTGCGGTACGCGGCCTTGATCGCCTTCTCGTCCGCGCTCGCCTCGACGCCGAGTATCTTGTAATAGTCTTTGAAGTCCATCTATGGATCACCGATGTGAATGTACGTATTGCTACTGAAGATTGGGGTCAAGCATAGCCTTTCAAGGTTCATCCGGGGTTGCGCTATCGCAGACGACCGGTCTTGATTTAGCCGCAGACTGGCATAAACTGCGCGGCCGTTTTGCCTCCGGAAGCTCTCCCCCATGTCTGACGTATCCCCGGCCCGTGCCCTTGGCATCGACTTCGGCACCTCCAACTCCACGGTCGGCTGGCACCGTCCGGGTGTCGAATCGCTGATCGCCCTGGAAGACGGCAAGATCACCCTGCCGTCGGTGGTCTTCTTCAACATCGAGGAGCGTCGCCCGGTATACGGCCGCCTGGCCCTGCACGAGTACCTGGAAGGCTACGAAGGCCGCCTGATGCGCTCGCTCAAGAGCCTGCTGGGCTCCAAGCTGATCAAGCACGACACCAGCGTGCTGGGTAGCGCCCTGCCGTTCAAGGACCTGCTGGGCATGTACATCGGCGAGCTGAAAAAGCGCGCCGAAGCCGATGCCGGCCGCGAGTTCGACCAGGTGGTGCTGGGCCGCCCGGTGTTCTTCGTCGACGAAGACCCGGCCGCCGACCAGGAGGCCGAGGACACCCTGGCAGAGGTTGCGCGCAAGATCGGCTTCAAGGACGTGTCGTTCCAGTACGAACCGATCGCCGCAGCGTTCGACTACGAGTCGGGTATCAGCCGTGAAGAGCTGGTACTGATTGTCGATATCGGCGGTGGTACCTCGGACTTTACCCTGATCCGCCTGTCGCCCGAGCGCCACCTGGTGGCCGAGCGTCAGGACGACATCCTCGCCACCGGCGGCGTGCACATCGGCGGGACCGACTTCGACAAGCAACTGAGCCTGCAGGGCGTGATGCCGCTGTTCGGCTACGGCAGCCGGATGAAGAGCGGCGCGCTGATGCCCACCAGCTACCACCTCAACCTGGCCACCTGGCACACCATCAACGCCCTCTACTCGCAGAAGTCGCAGCTGGCCTTGGGCAGCATGCGCTACGACATCGAGGACACGCTGGGCATCGATCGCCTGTTCAACCTGATCGAACAGCGCGCCGGGCACTGGCTGGCGATGGAAGTGGAGGCCAGCAAGATCGAGTTGACCGAGCGCGACAGCCGGCACATCGACTTTGGCCGTATCGAGCCGGAGCTGTCGGCCGAGCTGACCCGGGCTCTGTTCGAAGACGCCATCGGCGGGTTGCTGGAGCGGGTGCGCGGCAGCGTGACCGAGTTGCTGGCCAAGGCGGGCGTCAGCGAAGGCCAGGTGGACACGGTGTTCTTCACCGGCGGTTCCAGCGGCATTCCGGCGCTGCGCAACAGCGTGGCGGCGATGCTGCCCAATGCGCGGCATGTGGAAGGCAATATCTTCGGCAGCATCGGTAGCGGGCTGGCGATCGAGGCGCGCAAGCGTTACGGCGCGGCCTGAGCCATCCCGGGGCCGCTCTGCGGCCCTTTCGCGGCACAAGGCCGCTCCTACAGGGGGACGCGCTCTTCTGTGGGAGCGGCCTTGTGCCGCGAAAGGGCTGCAACGCAGCCCCGACAATCTGTCAGACCAACTCCGCCCGCTTTAGCTCACTCTTCAGATAGGCGTAATAAATCGGTCCCGCCACCACCCCCGGCAGCCCGAACGCCGCCTCGAACACCAGCATCGCCAGCAACAGCTCCCAGGCCTTGGCACTGATCTGCCCGCCGACGATCCGCGCGTTGAGGAAGTACTCGACCTTGTGGATCACGATCAGGTACCCCAGCGCCGCCATCGCCACCCAGATCGACAGCGACAACCCGACGATGGTGATCAGGGTGTTGGACATCAGGTTGCCGATCACCGGCAGCAGCCCGAGCAGGAAGGTCAGCACGATCAGCGTCTTGGTCAACGGCAGGTGCACGCCGAACAGTGGCAGCACCACGGCCAGGAAGATGCCGGTGAACACGGTGTTGAGCAGCGAGATCTTGATCTGCGCGAAGACGATGTTGCGAAACGCCTGCACCAGCAGGCTCAGGCGTTCGAACAGCGCCGCCGCCAGGGGCTTGCGCCGGGAGATGTCGGGGATGCGCTGCAGGGCGACGATGGCGCCGAGGATCATGCCGATCAGCAGGGTCACGAACATGTGCGCCATGCCCTTGCCCACCAGTTGCAGGTCGCTCAGGTGGCTCTTGATCCAGTCGCCGATGGCCACCTTGAACTCGGCGGCGCTGGCCGGCAGGTAGGCTTCGATGAACGGCGGCAGCTGGCCTCGCGCGCGCTCGACCAGGCCCATGAACTTGTCCAGTGAGGCGCCGGGGTTCTCGGCCTCGTGCAGCAGGAAACTGAAGGCGCCGGCGATCAGCAACGTCAGCGTGCTCACCACCAGGGTGCCGAGCAGCGCCACCGCCAGCCAGCGTGCGCGTTGCCCGGCGATCAGCGGTTGCAGGCGCGGGGTGAGCATGTTGACCAGCTCGTAGACCAGCAGGCCGGCCAGCAGGCTCGGCAGCAGCTTCAGCGGCAGCGCCAGCAACAGGCCCGCCATGACGATGATCCAGCTGGCCAGGGTGACCTGGCGGGGAGTGAAAGTCATACAGCCTCAACGGCAGACAGCGGAAAGTCCCGCAGTCTGCCAGCCTTCACGGCAGAGGCATAGGCGCAGGTCATTTCTTCTTCAGGCAGTCGCTCATGAAGGTCTTGCGCTCATCGCCCTTGAGCGCCTTGGTGGTCGCGTCGGCGTTGCAGGTCTTCATCTTCTCCTGCTGGGTCTGCGGCACATCCTTTTTCAGGCAGGTGCTCATGAACGCCTTGCGCTCATCGCCCTTGAGCGCCTTGGTGGTGGCGTCGGCGTTGCAGGTCTTCATCTTTTCCTGTTGCGCGGTGACGGCGAACCCTTGGCCCGCGATCAACAGGCCCAACACCAGCAGGGGTACGTGCAGCAGCTTCATGGAGTGGTCTCCTTGCCTGCGCGCCGGATGCGCGCTCGTCGCAGCTGAGTGTAGACAAGAATTCTTACATCTCTGTCCGCGCCCGCCGCCGGTACTGCTCCGGGGTGCAATTGGCCTGGCGCTGGAACATGGCGATGAAGGCCGAAGCGCTGCTGTAGCCCAGATCGAAGGCGATGGCCTGGATCGGCATGCCGGCCTCGAGCGCGTCGATGGCCCGCAGAAAGCGCAGGCGCAAGCGCCATTCGCCGAAGCTCATCCCCAGCTCGCGCAGGAACTGCCGGGCCAGGGTGCGCTCGCTGACATGCACCTGCCCGGCCCAATGGCCGAGCGGACGGTTGTCGCCAGGATCCGCGTGCAACGCCTCGAGCACCTGGCGCAGGCTGTCGCTGCGGGCGAACGGCAGGTAGCAGGTCTGCGTCGGCGCCAGGTGCAACTGGTCGATCAGTACCTGGACCAGGCGCAGGTCGCGCTCGTCCTGGGCGATGTGCAGGTCGCGGCGGGCGAAGTCGCCGAGGATCGCCTTGAGGATGTCGCTGATCACCAGGCTGCAGGGCTGGTCCGGCAACTCGGCACACAGGCTGCGCTCCAGATAGACCGAGCGGTAGATGATGGCCTGGGGGTTGTAGCAGCCGTGCTCGGTGTCCGGCGGCACCCAGACGGCGTAGTGCGGGGGCGAGATGAAGCGCTGGCCCTCGACGTCCAGGTGCATCAGGCCATGGGAGGCGTAGTTGAGCTGGCCCCAGGGGTGGCGGTGCGGCGGGCTGTGGGTGTCGGCGCCGAATTCGTCGTAGCGGAAGTAGACCGGTGCGGGGAGCCGGTCGAACCGGGGGATGTCGAGGTACTTGCGGGTCATGCTGTCTGCTTCGCGGGGCGAGTTGTCTGGATGGAAGTATAGGCATTTGGACAGACAAGCGATAATGGCCGCCACGTGGGAGCGGGCTTGACCTGCTCCCACGGGTCAACCGCAACTCGAGAGTCATCATGAACTACCTCTTCCCCCTCATCGCCATCCTCATCTGGGCCGGCAACACCGTGGTCACCAAGATGTCCGCCGGTGCCATCTTCCCCGCCGAGATCGGCTTCTACCGCTGGCTGCTGGCCGGCCTGCTGTTCACCCCTTTCCTGCTGCCGCAGGTCTGGCGCAACCGCGCGGCCATCCGCCCGCACCTGGGCAAGATCTTCGTGCTGGGCGTGCTGGGCATGGCCATCTACCAGAGCCTGGCCTACTTCGCCGCGGCCATCACCAGCGCCACCAACATGGGCATCATCCTCTCGTTGATGCCGCTGATGTCGCTGGCGCTGTCCATTGCCTGGCTCGGCCAGCGCCTGACCTATGGCGCGCTGCTGGGCGCGCTGGTGTCGTTCTTCGGCGTGCTGGAGGTGGTCTCGGCCGGACAACCCGGCGTGCTGCTGCACCAGGGGCTGAACGCCGGCGACCTGATGATGCTGGTAGCCACCCTCGCCTATGCGCTGTACAGCTTCCTGCTGAAGAAATGGCAGCTACGCCTGCCGCCACTGCAGTTGCTGTACCTGCAGGTGCTGGTGGCGATCCTGGTGTTGCTGCCGCTGTTTCTGTTGTCGCCGAAGACTGGGCTGAACGGCCATAACCTTGGCCTGGTGCTGTATGCCGGCCTGCTGGCCTCGATGGTGGCGCCGCGGGTGTGGATGCAGGCGGTGCATCGCCTGGGGCCAAGCCGTACCACGCTGTTCTTCAACCTATTGCCGGTGGTCACGGCGGTGATCGCTGCGGTGGTGCTGGATGAGCAGTTGGCCAGTTATCACCTGGTTGGCGGTGTGCTGACACTGGTTGGCGTGCTGCTGGCTGAGCGTTGGACCACGCCTGTGCGACCTTGACAGATGGGAGCGCTTTGCGCTCCTTTCGCGGCACAAGGCCGCTCCTACAGGCGGACGCAATCCCCTGTAGGAGCGGCCTTGCGCCGCGAAAGGGCTGCAAAGCAGCCCCAGGTTCATCACACCCCTGCCGCCTTGAGCCGGGCAGCATGCTCGGTGAACAGCCTCACCGGCTCGGCGCCCTTGCCCACCGCGCCCAACGACTGGTTGACGATATCCAGATGATCGAGCGGATAGTCGTCACCGATCACCTGACCCAGGTGCGAGCTGAAGCGCCCGACCATGCCATCGCATTGCCCCTTCTCCCGCACGAAACTGCGGGCGAACAGCCGGCAAAATCGGTTGCTGCCGTCAAAACGGTTCAGGCCCTGGTCGGTACGCCCAGGCTGCAGGGTGCCGGACCAGGAGTAATAGCGCACCCCGTTCACTTCCGGCGCCCCCTCGCCACCCCAGACCTCAGGCAGCCCCTGTGGATAAGCCTGGTTGAACAGCGCCACCCCGGCACTGGTCAGCGACTGGTGCGAGGCGTGCACGTCGATCGGCAGCGGATCGCGGCGCCAGCCGGTCTCCAGCCAACCCAGCACCACAGCGACGCCATGCAGCACGGCCTTGAGGATGCGCCCCGGGACAGAGTCACCAGGTGCCGTGCGTTCGAGGTGGTCGGCCAGCTCCGAGCCATGGTTGGGGCCGGCCACCGACGTCACAGAAGCCACCCGATCAGGCCGCTTCGCCGCCGCATAGCGGGCACTGAGGGCGCCCTGGCTATGGCCGATCAGGTTGACCTTGTCGGCCCCTGTGCGCTGGCAGATGTCCTCGATGATGCCCAGCAACTGCTCGCCCCGCACTTCGCTGGAATGCAGCGGCGACACCTGCACCGGGAACACCCGCGCGCCGCCCCGGCGCAATGCCGGCACGATGCCGAACCAGTAGGGATAGACCAGCGCCCGCACGAAGCCGAGCATGCCCGGCACCAGCACCAGTGGATATCGCGTGGCCAGCTCCTGACTCATCACCCTTGCCCTCATCCGTGAACAGACCGGTCCACCCTACAGCGCCATCGGCGACAAGCGCAATCGAACTCCCGGCGCGCCGCGCGGTTCCAAGCAGAACAGACCCTGAGCAAGGAGCGGGACCATGTACAAGCGAACCCTGGCCATCCTTCTGGCAAGCGCCACCCTCGCCGCCTGCGGCAGCCGCCCGGAAAACCCGGTGGACTACGTCACCTACCGCGACGAGCCGCTGGTCAAGCAGGTCGAGCACGGCATGACCATGCAGAAGGTCATCGCCATCGGCGGCAGCCCGTCGAATGTCATCGACCTGCCTCACGGCGGCACCTGCAACGACTACATCCTCAACCGCGATGGCCACCAGCAGCCCTACTACGTGCGCTTCGACGCCACCGGCCATGTCGACGCCAAGGGCTTCAAGACCTGCAAGCAACGCCAACAAGACAGCGACGCCGCGCACGGCGCATGACACCCATGACCACCCTGATGCTTTCGGAGATGAACATGAGCGTTGAACTGACCGATGTGAAGACCCTGCGCGAACGTGCCCGCCAGCATGTCGAGCAAGGCGCGGTGACCGAGGGTTACCACGCCGATCGCGAGAAGATCCTGCGCCTGCTCAACGAGTCGCTGGCCACCGAGCTGGTCTGCGTCCTGCGCTACAAGCGTCACTACTTCATGGCCAGCGGCATCAAGGCCAGCGTCGCCGCGGCGGAGTTCCTCGAGCACGCCAACCAGGAAGCCGAGCACGCCGACAAGCTGGCCGAGCGCATCGTGCAACTGGGCGGCGAGCCGGACTTCAATCCGGACAACCTGACGAAGAATTCCCACGCCCAGTACGTGGCGGGCAGTTCGTTGAAGGAAATGGTGCTGGAGGACCTGGTGGCCGAGCGCATCGCCATCGACAGCTACCGCGAGATCATCCAGTACATCGGCGACAAGGATCCGACCACGCGGCGCATCTTCGAGGACATCCTGGCGCAGGAGGAAGAGCACGCCGACGATATGTCCGATCTGTTGAAAGGCCTCTGATCCCAAGGTTTACGTGAGAGCGGGCTTGCCCCGCGATGGCGTCGATGCCATCGCGGGGCAAGCCCGCTCCCACGAACCTCAATGACCTTTGCCGACCGCCGCTGGCGCCTTGCCGGCGCGCATCTGCTGCAACAGCGGCGTGCACTGGTTCGGCTCATCCCCGCTGCTTGGCGCGATCAGCGCCAGCAACCCCGCCGCCGGCCCGGCCACCACGCCCAACGCCACCATCCCCGCGCCACGCAGCGCCAGCGGCACCGCCTGCACGCCGGCACTCGGCTTGGCGAACGGTCCGCGCACATACAACGGTGAACGCAGCGAGAACAGGCGCAGGCCCTTGGACTCGGGGGTGATCTTCAGGTCCAGCTGTTCGCTGGCGAAGTTGGCCGTGCCGTTGATGTAGATGATCGCGTTCTCGGTGTCGAAGACGAACAACCGGGTGGTGGCCAGGCCATCCTTGATCCCGACGTCCGCCGCGGCGCAATTGATCTTCACATCTTCGTCGCCGAACAGCTTGCCGACCACGTAGTTGCCGACGTTGAGCCCGGCGATCTCCATCAGGCTGCGGCTGATCGCGCCATCGTTGATCAGCAGGCGCAGATCACCGTTGGAAGTGCCCAGCAGTGCCGCCACCGAGTTGCCCCGGCCACTGATGTCGGCATCGCCATTGAGTTCGCCAAAGCTGGTCTGCATCGGCGCGAAGCCAGGGAACAGCTGCTTGAGCTTGAAGCCACGCGCGGTCAGCCGGGCGCGGCCATGCAACGGCGCGCTGCGCCCGTCCAGGCGGATGTTGGAATCGAGGTTGCCGCCGGCCACGCCGAAGCGCAGCGGCTCCAGGCGCAGCAGGCCGTCCTCGAGGATCACATGGGCGGACAGGTCGTTGAACGGCAACTTCTCGCTGTGCACGATGCGCTTGCCGGCGAAGGTCACGTCGGCGTCCATGGCCCGCCAACGCTCGGTGCGAAACTCTTCGACCGGCAGCACCTTGCCGGCCGGCTGCTTGCTGGCGCCGCCGCGGGCCTTCTGCTCGCTGTTGGAATCGGCGCCGATCAGTGGCGCCAAGTCCTTGAACAGCAGCTGGTTGGATACCAGGTTGCCGGAGAGCTTCGGCCGGGGCTGGCTGGCGACGAAGGCCAGGTTGCCGTGAATGTCGCTGTCGCCGATCTTGCCGTTGAAGCCCTCGTAACGGAACTGCGCGCCGTCGGCGGCGTGCAGGTTGGCGGTCAGATGACCATCGGTGGCGTACGACGGCGTATCAGGCAAGGTCACGCCGGTCAGCGGGTAGAGGTTGCCCAGGCTGCTGCCGGACAGTTTCAGGCGCAGGTCGAGGGCGCCGAGGTTGCGTGGGTCGGTCAGGGTCCCGGCCAACGCGACCCGGGTGTCGCCGATACGCACGTCGGCCTGCAGCGGAAACGGCTGGCTGGCGTCCTGCAGCGCCAGCAGGCCGCCGATCTTGCCGGTGCCGGCCACCGCCAGGCCCTTGTAGCGGCCCTGGGCCTTGAGACCGAAGGCGTAGTCCTGGGCATTGCCGGCCTTCTCGGCGCGGGCCGTGCCGACGATGTCGCTGAACGGGATCGGCTTGCCCAACGGGTCGACCTGCACCTTCATGCTGGTCTTCAGCGTCTGGTCGTCGAAGCTGACGTTGCCCTGGTCGAAGCCGATGGCACCGATGTCCAGCACCCACTTCGACGGGGCCTCGTTCTCATCCTTGGGCCCGAAATCGATCACCCAGTTGGCCCGGCCATCGGCCAGCCGGGCAAGGCTGGCGCTGGGCTTGACCAGGTCGATGCGCGGGATGCTGATGCGCTGGACGATCAGCGGCAACGGCGCCAGGCGAAAGTCCACGCGCTCCAGTGTGACCATATGCGGCGCCTTGAGCCAGTCGGGGTTGCCCAGGGTGAGGTCCTCGGCGCTGAAATGCGGCCAGGGCACGAAAGCCCGCCAGCCGCCTTCCTCGGGCTCGGTGCGCCAGTGCACGGCAAGGTTGCCGTTGATCGCGAAGGGCCGGTGCAGGGCTTCGGAGACTTTCTCGTTGAGCAGCGGCTTGACGCGGTTCCAGTCGAAAGTGGCGATCACCACCACCAGGATCGCCGCCAGGGTGGCAAGGGTGGCGAAGGTCCAGATGAGGATTCTGGCAGGGCGCGTCATTGCATGGTTCTCCTGACTGCATGGCACTCATTATGTCGGACTGATGAAAAACCGCCGGGTTTAATCCGCGCGCCATGATAACCAGGATTTTCCTGACGCCCTTCTCAGCTTTTCGTCCACGGACAGTGGCAGTGTTACCGGGGCTCAAGCGTGCCTCAGTGCTTGAGGAACACCTGAAACCATTGATCCAGAGCCCTCCACGCACAGTATCAATCCCGTCGATTGTTACCATTATCCTGATGAACTTTTCTCTGGAGTTACCAGGCGTAGCATTGGCTTCGTACCCACTTTCCAGCCCCCCTGAGGAGCACCGAACCATGAAACGCCATCTGCTGCTGAGCCTGACCCTGTCCGTACTTGCCGCCAATGCCTTCGCCCTGCCAGCCGAAGACCAGCACCTGAGCGCCGAATCGCGCTCCAGCGCCGCCACCGTCAGCCAACCGCTGAACACCCTGGCAGAAGGCGGCGCCGAGCGCCTGCAGGAACGCGCAGGCCGCCTGGCCGAAGGTGGTTCCGAGCGTCTGCTCGAACGTAACAACCGCGTCGCCGAAGGTGGCTCGGATCGCCTGATCCAACGCAACGACCGCGTGGCCGAAGGTGGCTCGGATCGCCTGATCGAACGTAACGACCGCGTTGCCGAAGGTGGCTCCGATCGCCTGATCGAACGCAACGACCGTGTCGCCGAAGGTGGCGCCGATCGCCTCAACGAACGCAACAACCGTGTAGCCGAAGGCGGCTCGGATCGTCTGGTCGAACTCAGCCGTGTGAGCTGATCGCCATGGCCGAGAACAACAACCCGCCCCACTGCGCCTGCTACCCTCCCAGCCCGGTCCATTGACCGGGCTTTGTTTTTTTATCCAGAATGCCCAGTCGTTCAGTCATAGAATCCTGCCCCATGCTGCCGCGCGCCGAACAGAAGCTACAAACCCGCCAGGCCCTGCTGGATGCCGCCTGCCTGCTCATGGAGAGCGGCCGTGGCTTCGGCAGCATCAGCCTGCGCGAGGTGGCCAAGGCCGCGGGCATCGTGCCCACCGGCTTCTACCGCCACTTCCCCGACATGGATGCCCTGGGCCTGGCCCTGGTCGCCGAAGTGGACACCACCTTCCGCCAGACCATCCGCCTGGTGCGCCACAATGAATTCGAACTGGGCGGCATCACCGACGCCTCGGTGCGCATCTTCCTCGACGTGGTGATCGCCCACCGTGCGCAGTTCCTGTTCCTCGCCCGCGAGCAATACGGCGGCTCGCAGCCGGTGCGCCAGGCCATCGCCCGCCTGCGCCAGGACATCAGCAACGACCTGGCCACGGACCTGGCGCGCATGCCGCGCTGGCAGCACCTGGACGGCGCCGCCCTGGCGGTGATGGCCGACCTGGTGGTCAAGACCGTGTTCGCTACCCTGCCCGAGCTGATCGACAGCCCCGAGCCAGGTCATTCACAGGCACTGACGCCACAGGAAAAGATCACCCAGCAACTGCGCTTCATCTTCGTCGGCGCGCGGCACTGGCAAGGGCTGGGTAATCCAGGCTGACGCTTTCGCCCAGATCGGATCACGCTGCCCCTCCCACGCCGTCCGTGCACACGAAGCACTGGCCACATCTGCTACCATGGCGCCCTGCCCGACCGTCACGAGCGCGACCATGTCCGACCCCCGCCCCGCATTGACCCGTTTCCAACAGCACTTCGCCGAGCGCATCGTGCCGCTGTGGCAAGGCCCGGGCTGGAACGCCGACATGGCCCTGCCATACGAAGCCCTGGACAGCCAGCACCGCCCACTGCCGGTGCAACGCTACCGGGCCATGGCCTGCGCCCGTCAACTTTACCTGTTCAGCAGCCGCATCGAACAGCCGGGCGCCGCCGAACGCGCCGCCGCGCTGTTCCGTTCGCTGCAGAAGCACTTCCACGACGCCGAGCACGGCGGCTGGTTCTACAGCATCGACGCCCAGGGCAAGCCGCTGGACCGGCGCAAGGACCTCTACACCCACGCCTTCATCGTGTTCGCCTGCGCCCATTACTGGGGCAAGGTCGGCGAAAGCCTGGTGGAGGCCACGCTCAACGGTGCCCTCGAAGTCGTTGCCGAGCAGTTCGCCCGCGACGATGGCCTGTACGAGGCCAGCCTCGGTGAGGACTGGTCGGACCTGGGCAGCGGCCCGCTGCAGAACCCGCAGATGCACCTGGCCGAGGCCTTCCTCCAGGTGCTGGCCGTGCGCGAGGACGACGAGGTTCGCCAGTCGCTGCTGCAGCTGTGCGACGCGCTGCAGGCGCAGTTCATCGAGCCGAGCCACGGCCTGATGCTGGAAAAACCGCGTGGGGCTGTGGATAACTGGTTCGAGCCAGGTCACCAGTTCGAATGGTTCTACCTGCTGGATACCTCGCCGTTGCTGCGCGGCACAGCGCTGCACGCGTCCATCGAGCGAGTCTTCGACTTTGCCGAGCAGTACGGAGTCAAGGATACGGCGGTGCTGGCGATGCTGGACGCGGATGGCAAGGTACTCGATGCGACCCAGCGGATCTGGGCCCAGGCGGAGTACCTGCGGGCACTGGCGTTGCGGCCGGGAAGCGAGGCACGGTTGCTGGCACAACTTGCGGCGCTGGAGTCACGCTTCCTGCATGGAGGCGGCTGGCATGAGTGCCGCGATGGCGCGGGGGCGGTGAGCCGCCATGACATGCCTTCGACCACGCCCTACCACCTGGCGACTTGCCTGGAAGGCCTGCAGCGCCTGGCCTGAGTTTGTCGCGGGCGTGCCCGTGAGGGGCGCAAGGCGCCCCTGGGATTTCTCGGGCATGCCAAGCCCTCAGACGTAGTCGTCGTCCGAGAAGAAGCCGCCATCGTCATTGCTGTAACCGGCATCGGCATAACCGCCCTGGTCATTGCCCCAGCCACCGCTGTCCGCCACCTGGCGCTGGCTGTCCTGGTCATTCCAGCCACCTGCGTCGCTGGCCGGCGCCGGCGCTTCCTTGATCACCTCGACGATCTCCTCAGGCTGCGAATTGTGGTTGAACAGGCTGCTGATGCCTTGGGCCAGCAACACGCCACCGGCCACACCCGCGGCGGTCTGCATGGCGCCGCCGAGGAAGCTGCTGGCGCCACTGCGTGCCGGGGCGGACGCCACGCCGAAGCCCGGCTGCTGCGGTGGCGGGGCGTAGGCCTGGGGCGCCGGTTCACGCCAGCCACCCGAGGACGTCGGCGGTGGCGCGACCGGGCGCTGGGGCTCTGGATTGCGGGCTCCCGCGCCAAAGATGCTGGACAGAAAACCACCGCCACTGCTGGGGCGGCTTGCATCCAGTTGTGCGCGAGCCTGGCGCAGCTCGGCCTCGAGCTGCTTGTTCTGCTCGTCCAGGCGCTTGAGCGCCGCCTCCTGGACCAGGATCGCCTGGGCCATGTAGTAAGGCGCCGCCGGCTGCTGGCGCAGGTGCTCCTCGATGCGCGCCTGGGCCTGGGCATCGCGCGGCTGGGCCGGGTCCTCGGCTTGCTTGAGACGGCCGAACAGGCCATCGATCAGGGTTTGTTCTTCAGTGTTCATCGGGGCAACCTCGTGCGCTGAACAGGACATCGGACAGCGTCAAAGATGGAGGCCCGGGCGCAACGATTCAATTGTCCGGGCCATGAAACTTTTTTCAGCAAGCGGGCCGACTGGGCTAAAGTTACGCCCTGCTTTTTCTGCCATGCGATGTTGACCGATGAATCCGCTGAGCGTTCTGCGCGACTCCCTGTACTTCTTCCGCCGTCACCTGACGAGCATCCTCCAGCTATGCCTGCCCTTGGTGGTACTCGAGGCCCTCGGCACCCAGCTGCTCTACGGCCAGCTGGGCGAACAGGCCTCGCCGGCCTACGGCATGCTCGTCAGCCTGCTGTTCTACCCGCTGTACAGCGCCGCGCTGATCCTCTACCTCGACACCCGCAGCAACGGCCAGGACATCGCCAAACGCGCCCTGTTCGCCCGCGCCCTGCAGTTGTGGCCGATGCTGGCCCTGCTGATCGTGATCAGTTCGCTGCTGATCATGGCGGGCCTGGCGCTGCTCATCTTCCCCGGCGTGTGGATCATGGTGAACCTGGTGTTCGCCGAGTACCTGCTGGTGCTGCGCGGCCTGCCGGTGATCGAATCGATGCGCACCAGCGCGCGCATGACCACCGGGCACTTCCTGCGCATCATGGTCTGCATGCTGTCGGTGCTGGCGCCGCTGTGGCTGATCGACGGCCTGCTGCTGCAGCTGTTCCCCGAGCCGCAGCCTGGCGTGCAACTGGCCCTGGACAGTCTCAGCGGCTTCCTGCAGCTGTTCAGCACCGTGGTGCTGTACCGCCTGTTCATGCTGCTCGAGGGTGAAGCCGGCGCCTGAGGCCGGCATTCTCCCGAGCGAATGCACGGGTCAGGCTTTCCTGGGCTTGGCCCTGGCCGTGGCTTCCGCCACCAGCGGATCGTCCGGCCAGTAGTGCTTGGGATAGCGCCCTTTCAGGTCCTTCTTCACCTCGGCATAGGTGGTGCGCCAGAAGTTGGCCAGGTCCTGGGTCACCTGCACCGGCCGGCGCGCCGGAGACAGCAGGTGCAGCTTGACCTGCTGGCGGCCATTGGCGATGCGCGGGGTGTCGGCCAGGCCGAACAGCTCCTGCAGGCGCACGGCGAGGATCGGTGGCTGCTCGCTGTAGTCCAGGCGAATGCTGGAGCCCGAGGGCACGGCCAGGTGTGATGGCGCCAGCTCATCCAGACGCTGGGGCAGCGGCCAGGGCAGCAGGTTGCGCAGCATCGAGGGCAGGTCCAGGTTGGCGAAGTGGCTCAGCCGCGACACCTTGCCCAGATAAGGTTGCAACCAGTCTTCCAGGTTGGCGAGCAAGGCGTCGTCACCCAGGTCGGGCCACTCGCTGTGGCCGTCCTTTTCCAGGTCCAGCTGACGCAACAGCGCGACGCGGGCCTGCCACTGGCGCAGTTCCGGGGTCCAGGTCAGCAGGTTCAGGCCCTTGCGCCGCACCAGCCCCAGCAATGCCCTGGCCCGTGCGTCGTCATCCAGCCCCGGCAGCGGCTCGCGGCTAAGCACCAGTTCACCGACCTTGCGCTGACGCTCGGCGCGCAGCACCTGTTCACGTTCGTCCCAGTCGAGCAGGTCGAGCTGCTCTACCTGCTCGGCCAGCACACCGTCGAACAGCGCCGGATCGAACTCGGCGGCCAGGTAGATGCGCTCCTCGCGCTGCCCCTGGCGGCTGCCCAGGTCGGCGATCACCAGCCACGGGCTTTTCATCAGTGCATCAGCTTCGGCGAACAGCGCCGCACGGCCATTGGCCAGGCGGTACTCGGCGCCGCCTTCGCGACGCTGCTGCGCCACCCGGTCGGGGTAGGCCAGCGCCAGCACCGCGCCCAGCCAGCGGGGATGATCGGGGTCGGCGACCGGGCTGCGCGGTTTGCCACGCAACTGGCCGCGATACTGCCGGGCCAGTTGCCGGGCGCGCTGCACGCCGCCCTGCCCGCCACGGGAGGCACGGCTTTCACCGCTGAGCAGGGCCAACCGGCTATGCAGGTCGGCACCGCCGCCGCGCAGGATGTCGCGCTCGCCCAGCAACGCGGCGACATCGCAGGCCATGTCGGCCAATCCGAGGTCCTGCCCGCGCAGCAGCAGGTGGGCGATGCGCGGATGCGCAGGCAGCTCGGCCATGGCCTGGCCATGGGTGCTCAGGTTGTCGCGGCAACCGGGCTTGAAGGCACCGAGCCGGGCCAGCAGGTCCTGAGCCTGGCCGTAGGCAGCGGCCGGTGGCTGGTCGAGCCAGCTGAGCTGCTCCGGCGGCACGCCCCAGCGCGCCAGCTGCAGGGCCAGCCCGGCCAGGTCGGCCTGGAGGATCTCGGCGCTGCCATGGGCCGCCAACTGATCGTGTTGCGCCTCGGACCACAGTCGATAGCACACGCCGGGCTCGAGGCGCCCGGCCCGTCCGGCACGCTGGGTGGCGCTGGCGCGGGAAATACGCTGGGTGTCCAGGCGGGTCATGCCGCTGCCGGGATCGAAGCGTGGCACCCGCGCCAGACCTGCGTCGATCACCACGCGCACACCGTCGATGGTCAGGCTGGTTTCGGCGATATTGGTGGCCAACACCACCTTGCGCTGGCCCTTGGACGCCGGCTCGATGGCGGCGCGCTGTGCGCTCAGCTCAAGCTCGCCGTGCAGCGGACAGAGCAGGACGTCCGGACGCTCGCCCACGGCCTCCTGCAGCGCCTGGTGCACACGGCGGATCTCGGCCTGCCCGGGGAGGAACACCAGCAGGCTGCCGGACTCGTCGGCCAAGGCCTGGAGCACGCAGTCGACCACCCGCGGCTCGACGAACTCGCCAGGCTGCCAGGGCCGGCTCCAGCGGATATCCACCGGATGCATGCGCCCCTGGCTGCTGATGATCGGCGCGTCGTCGAGCAGGCGCGACAGCCGCTCGCCCTCCAGCGTCGCCGACATCAGCAGGATCTTCAGCGGCGGCTCGTCGCGCAACAGCGCCCGGCCGTTGAGGCTCAGGGCCAGGGCCAGGTCGGCATCCAGACTGCGTTCGTGGAACTCGTCGAAGATCAGCAGCCCCACGCCCTCCAGCGCAGGATCCGCCTGCAGGCGGCGGGTGAGGATGCCCTCGGTGACCACTTCGATACGCGTGTTCGGGCCGACCTTGCTGTCCAGGCGGATGCGGTAGCCCACGGTTTCGCCGACCTTCTCGCCCAGTTCGCTGGCCAGGCGTTCGGCGGCGGCGCGGGCGGCCAGGCGCCGGGGCTCGAGCATGAGGATGGTCTGTCCCTGCAGCCAGGGCTCAGCGAGCAGGGCCAGTGGCACGCGGGTGGTCTTGCCGGCGCCGGGCGGCGCCTCGAGCACCGCTTCGTCACGCTCGGCCAGGGCCTGGCGCAGGTCGGACAGTACGGCATCGATCGGTAATGAAATCATGGTGGTCCTCGAACAATCGACCGAGTATAACGGCGAACCGAGGCTGCCCTATCATGGTCTTAAGCTCAGGCGCAGGCGATTGCCGCGCCGTTGTTTGTCGTTATCTTCCGGAGATTCACATGCGCATTCCTTCCCGCGTCATCGGTGGCGCCCTCATCGCCACCCTGCTGACCCAGCTGACGGCCTGCGGCACCCTGTTCTACCCCGACCGTCGCGGCCAGATCGAAGGCAAGATCGATCCGGTGGTCGCGGCGCTGGATGCCATCGGTATCCTGTTCTATGTCATTCCCGGCCTGATCGCCTTCGGCATCGACTTCGCCACCGGCGCCATCTACTACCCCGGGGGCACCACGGCCCATGTCGACCCGGCCAAGCTCAAGCCGGCGATCAATGAAGATGGCCAGGTCGACCGGACCAAGCTGCAGGCTATCCTTGAAAGCGAACTGGGCCAGCGCCTGCCGCTGAACGACCCGCGGCTGATCCAGCACCGCGGCAGCGTCGAGCAACTGGCCAGCTACGGCCTGGTACCCGCAGCCTGACCTGATCCGGACGATCCCTGCGCATGACCGCCGCCGCCGAACACCAACGCCTGCTGCGCCTGGCCACCCGCGCCTCGCTGAGCGTCGCCTGCATCCTGGTGCTGAGCAAGGCCGTGGCCTGGTGGCTGAGCGGCTCGGTCAGCCTGCTGGCCGGGCTGACCGACTCGGCGCTGGATGCCGCCGCCTCCTTCCTCAACCTGCTGGCGGTGCACTACGCGCTGCGCCCGGCCGATGACGACCACCGCTTCGGCCACGGCAAGGCCGAAGCCCTGGCCGGCATGGCCCAGGCGCTGTTCATCGGGGTCAGCGCGGTGCTGATCGGGGTGCAGGCGGTGGAGCGGCTGAAGTCGCCGGAGCCCCTGGGCGACACCGCCGCCGGCATCGCGGTGATGCTGCTGTCGCTGGCGCTGACCGTGGCGCTGCTGGCGTTCCAGCGCAAGGTCATCCGCCTGACCGGCTCCACCGCCGTGCGCGCCGACTCGCTGCACTACCGCTCCGACCTGTTGCTCAACGCCAGCATCCTGCTGGCGCTGCTGCTGGCCCGTTTCGGCTGGCCGCAGCTCGACGCCCTGTTCGGCCTGGGGATCGCCCTGTACATCCTGTGGAGCGCGCTGCAGATCGCCCGCGAGAGCACGGCAATCCTGATGGACAAGGAACTGCCGGCCGATATCGGCGAGCGCATGCTTGAGGTAGTGCTGGCGATTCCCGGGGTGAAGGGTGTGCATGACCTGCGCACGCGGGTGTCCGGCAGCCAGTGGTTCGTGCAACTGCATCTGGAGCTGCCCGGCGACATGCCGCTGCATGCCGCCCATGAGCTGTGCGTGCAGGCCTCGCAGGTCATTCGCCAGCGCTACCCGCGGGCCGATGTGATGGTCCACGCCGACCCGGTGTAGCCCGTTATCGCGAATGCCCCGTCAATTGATGCTGTAGCCGCGCCCGCTCAGGCAAGCGCCCAACGCCCTTCGATAGTTGTCCGCCACATTGGCCGGCGGCGCATAGCTGGCGGTCGCCGGATCGAACCCCGACTGGCTCACCGCCCAGCGATGGCATTGATAGCGGTCCTGCTCCTGCTGCTCCGGCCCCTGGCCGTACATCGGATAGGCGATCACATCGTAACCGCCGCCCTGCTGCGGTAACGGCGCAGGCGCCACGGCGGGCGGGTTGACCACCACGTACTCGCGGCTGTCGGCCTGGTACTGGTAATACGTGTCGGCCACCAGGAAGAACAGCGCACCGCTCAACCACACCTCACGGGCATAGGACGGCAGGTAGTCGACCCGCACACCGTAGGGCGGCGTGACCACCACGTAGCCGCCGCCATGGGGCCGGTACCAGTAGCCACCAGAGTAGAAATAGTCCTGCCCGCGGTACGGCACTTTCCAGTAGCGATCCGGGAAGCGCTCGACGGTATGCCCGGGATGGTACTGCGGCCCTGGCCCCCAGCCATTGCCATGCCCGTCGGGCCGGCCTGACCAGTCACCACCGGGGCGCTGACCCGGACCGCCCGCTTCCCAGTATCGGTTGTCGCCGTAGCGACGGGGAATGTCCTGGTAGTAGCCCTGGCGTGGCGGTTGCGTCTGGCGTACTTCGTCACGTGAATTGAGCGGCGACCCACGCCGTTCGCCACCGCCTTGCTCCTGCTGGCCGCCATGACCGTCATGCCCTTCTCCAGGCCCTTCGGCCTGGGCACCCAGGCTGATGCCCAGGCCCAGCAAACCAACACCCGCCAACCGCCAGATGCGCGAACTCATGTTGTTCCTCTCGATTGAAACGCCCGCCATTATCGTCGGCAGTCTACTCCGCAGAACACGACCGGCAGATTAAATCAGCCGACAACCTGGTGCGCCAACTGCTCGAAGACTTGCATTGGCTGCTCGCTGGCCTGGCAAACGCAGCCTGCGGCGCAATAAAAAAGGGAGGCCTTGCGGCCTCCCTTCGGGAATTGTCGTCCGTGCTCGGCGCTTGTGGCACCGGCTCACCTCGCGCCGTCTTCTGGACAGTGCGTAGCCCGGGGGCCTGGCGGATCCTGTTGGATGGCTGGCCGCGACCGCCCGCCTAGGGCGCGTCGCCGTGGACTGATGTCCGGGCAGTGATTCTGGTGATAAAGATAGGCCAGACGCAGAGGCAGAGGATTGCGAAGATTGCTCTGATAAATAGCACTTGCGCAATTTTTCACCCAGGATCGATAATTCGCAGCAATCTGAACAGAAAAGGCCCTTTCCATGAGCAAGCTCGACCGCTACGACCTGAGCATCCTCGCCGAATTGCAGCGCGACGCGCGCATCTCCAACCAGGAACTGGCCGAACGCATCGGCCTGTCGCCTTCGCCATGCTCACGTCGGGTCAAGCAGCTCGAGGACGACGGCTACATCTCGCGCCAGGTGGCCCTGCTGGACCGCAAGAAGCTCGGCCTGAGCCTGACCGCCTACGTGCTGATCGGCATGGACCGGCACACGCCCGAGCGCTTCGAGACCTTCGAGGCGGCGATCCGCAGCCTGCCCCAGGTGCTCGAGTGCAGCCTGGTCACCGGGATGGACGCCGACTACCAGCTCAAGGTGGTGGTGCCGGACATGGACCACTACCAGAAGCTGCTGCTGGGCAGCCTGACCCGTATCGAAGGGGTGACCAGCGTGCGCTCGAGCTTCGTGCTCAACCAGGTGCTGGCCAGCACCGAGCTGCCATTGACCCACCTGCGTTGAATCCTCGCGCGTGCGGCGTATGATCGGGGGCTCAATCTGCCTGGAGTGAACCGATGGATCCCGCAGTATTCGAAGAATGGATGATGATTGTCCTGGTCACCGTGCTGATCGGTTTCATGGGCTTCATCGTCTGGGACCTGGCGAAAAAGTCCAAGGCCGGGCGCTTTGGCACGCTGATCCTGTTCTTTGTGCTGGGCCTTGGCGTGCTGGCGTTTATCATCAAGAGCGTGGTGGTGGGGTTTCTCGAAGGCGTCTGAGGCCTGATGCCCATTCGCGGGTAAACCCGCTCCCACAGGCATCACCGTCCCCTGTGGGAGCGGGTTTACCCGCGAAGAATTCCGCACACATCAGCCCGCTACAGCTTCGCCGGCACTTCGCGCCAGCAACCCTGGTCCAACCCTTCGAGCGTCCAGTCACCGATCCGCACCCGCACCAGGCGCAAGGTCGGCAAGCCCACCGCCGCCGTCATCCGCCGCACCTGGCGATTGCGCCCTTCACGAATGACCAACTCCAGCCAAGCCGTCGGCACGCTCTTGCGAAAACGCACCGGCGGATTGCGCGGCCACAGCGCGGGCTCCTCGAGCAGGCGCGCCTGGGCCGGCAACGTCGGCCCGTCGTTGAGCTCGACGCCATCACGCAGGCGCTTTAGCTGCTCTTCGCTCGGCTCACCCTCAACCTGCACCCAGTAGGTCTTGGCCAGCTTGTGCTTCGGGTCGGCGATGCGCGCCTGCAGGCGCCCGTCGTTGGTCAGCAACAGCAGGCCTTCGCTGTCGCGGTCCAGGCGCCCGGCCGGGTAGATGCCGGGGATGTCGATGAAGTCCTTGAGCGTGGCCCGCCCCTCGCCGTCGCTGAACTGGGTGAGCACATCGAACGGCTTGTTGAACAGGATCAGGCGCGGCTCGGCCGGCGCCGCCTTGGGCTGGCGACGTGGGCCGGTGGGCCGCGCCGCAGGGCGGCGCGGTGTGCTACGGGGTGGCAGGGGCATGGATCCTCAGCGGAACGGCGGCTCATCGAAGCTGCGCAGTTTACGCGAGTGCAGCGAGTTGAGCTCGGTGCGCAGCAGATCGAGGGCGGCGATGCCGATCTTCAGGTGCTGGCTGACCGCGCGGTTGTAGAAGGCGTTGGCCGAGCCGGGCAGCTTGATCTCGCTGTGCAGTGGCTTGTCGGAGACACACAGCAAGGTGCCGTACGGCACGCGCAGGCGGTAGCCCTGGGCCGCGATGGTGCCGCTCTCCATATCCACCGCCACGGCGCGGGACAGGTTGATCAACGGACGTTCCTGGGCCCAGCGCAGTTCCCAGTTGCGGTCGTCATAGGTGAGCACGGTGCCGGTGCGCAGGCGCTTCTTGAGCTGCTCGCCACGCTCGCCGGTGACCTGCGCGGCCGCCTCCTGCAGCGCCAGCTGCACCTCGGCCAGGGCCGGGATCGGGATGTTCGGCGGCACCACGCGGTCGAGGATGCCATCGCGACGCATGTAGGCATGGGCCAGCACGTAGTCGCCGATGGTCTGCGACTGGCGCAGGCCGCCGCAGTGGCCGATCATCAGCCAGCAGTGCGGACGCAGCACCGCCAGGTGGTCGGTGATGTTCTTGGCGTTGGACGGGCCAACACCGATGTTGACCAGGGTCACACCATCGCCGTCGGCGGCGATCAGGTGGTAGGCCGGCATCTGGTAGCGGTGCCAGACCACGCTGGCGACCAGGGCCTGGGCCTCGCCGTTGTCCATGCCCTTCTCGATGACCACGTTGCCCGGCAGGACCATGCGCACGAAGCGTGGGTCCTCCCGCAGCTGCTCAAGGCCATGGCCGATGAACTGGTCGACATAGCGGTGGTAGTTGGTGAGAAGGATCCACGGCTGCATGTGCCGCCAGTCGCTGCCGGTGTAGTGCACCAGGCGGCGCAGGGAGAAGTCCACACGGGCGGCGTCGAACAGTGCCAGCGGCAGGGTCTCGGCACTTTCCCAGTCGTAGAGGCCATCGGCGGTGTTATCAGTGGCCGCCGACAGGTCGGTGCTGGGAAACACCCGCGCCAGCTGCGCGGCGGTGATGCCGCTGCCGGCCAGCTCGTCGCCCTGGTCGACCACATAGGGGTACGGGATGTTCTGCTCGCTGACGCCAACTTCCACGGTCACGGTGTAGTCGTGCATCAACGGGCGCAGCTGTTCGAGCAGATAGCCACGGAACGCCGCGGGCTGGGTGACGGTGACGCTGTAGGTGCCGTCCACCTGGACCTTGGCGTAGGCACGGGTGGTGGCGGCGACTTCGCCTTGGCTGGAGTAGGTCAGGCGCAGGGCCGGGTAGCGGAACAACGCACGCTCCTCGTCACCCGGCTCGGTACGGTCCTTGAGGTAGCGCTTGAGGGCCTGGCTCAAGGCCCCGGTGGCCTGTTCGTGCAAGGCCGCCAGACGGTCGACGGCCTGTTCGGGGGTATCAACGACTACAAACGCTTGGCTCACGCTGGGCTTCCTGTCTTATGGAATGCATGACAACCATCTTGCCTGCGTTGCTGGGTAAAAACACCCCCGAGAATCGGCACTGAGCCTTTCGCGGGGCAAGCCCGCTCCCACGCAACATACGTGACGGGGCGTGGGAGCGGGCTTGCCCCGCGACGGCATTATCCGGCCCAGGCAGGCGTCGCCCTGGCCACCAGCGCCTCGACATCCACCCCGCGCGGCAATGCGCCATACACCCGCCCGCCGCCGCCCAGCCGGCTGCCGATAAACGCATCGCTCACCGTGGCGTTGCCCGCCTCAAGCAGCAGCTTGGCCTGCAGCGCCACGGCGATGTCCTCGGTCAGCTGCCGGGCGCGGTACTGGATATCGCCGGTATCGGCGAAGGCACCCTTGAGGTTGCCGAGGAACGCCGCCAGCCGCGGATCCCCATGGCCGTCTCCCAACTCACAGAACAGCGCCTCGAGCACGCCCGGCTCCTTCGACAACGCGCGCAGCACGTCCAGGCACTGCACGTTGCCCGAGCCCTCCCAAGTGGAGTTGACCGGCGCCTCGCGGTACAGCCGCGGCAGGATGCTGTCCTCGACATAACCGGCGCCGCCCAGGCACTCGGCGGCCTCGTTGATCATCCCGGGGGCACGCTTGCAGATCCAGTACTTGCCCACGGCCGTGACCAGCCGGGCAAAGTGCGCCTGCTGCGGGTCGTCGAGGCGGTCCAGGGCCTGGCCCATGCGCAGGCTCAAGGCCAGGGCGGCCTCGCTCTCCAGGGCCAGGTCGGCGAGCACGTTCTGCATCAAGGGCTGTTCGGCCAGCACGCGCCCACCGACCTTGCGGTGGGCACAGTGGTGCGCGGCCTGGGTCAGGGCCTGCCGCATCAGGGCGCTGGAGCCGACCATGCAGTCGAAGCGGGTCATGGCCACCATCTCGATGATGGTCGGCACGCCGCGCCCCTCCTCGCCGATCATCCAGGCCAGGGCACCGCGGAACTCTACCTCGCTGGAGGCGTTGGAACAGTTGCCCAGCTTGTTCTTCAGGCGCTGGATGTAGAACTGGTTGCGGTTGTCGTCGGGCCGGTGGCGCGGCAGCAGGAAGCAGCTCAGGCCCTTGTCGGTCTGGGCCAGGGTGAGGAAGGCGTCGCACATGGGCGCCGAACAGAACCACTTGTGCCCCACCAGCTCATAGGGCTGGCCCGGGCCGGGCGTGCCCACCGGGTAGGCGCGGGTGGTGTTGGCGCGCACGTCGGTGCCGCCCTGTTTCTCGGTCATGGCCATGCCGATGGTGACACCGGCCTTGTGCCGATCGCCGACGTTGCGCGGGTCGTACTCGCGGGCCAGGATCTTCGGCAGCCAGTAGCCGGCAAGCTCGGGCTGCAGGCGCAGGGCCGGCACGGCGGCGAAGGTCATGGTCAGCGGGCAGCCGGTACCGGCTTCGGCCTGGCTGTGCAGGTAGGTCATCGAGGCCCGTGCCACGTGGGCGCCGTCCCGTGGCTCGGCCCAGGGCAGCGAAGGCAGGCCGTGCTCGACGGCGGTGCGCATCAGCTGGTGATAGGCGGGATGGAACTCCACCAGGTCGATGCGGTGGCCATAGCGGTCATGGCTGCTGAATTCAGGTTTGTGGGCGTTGGCCAGGAAACCCGCTGCCATCAGCGGACCTCCGGCCAGGGCTCCGTAGGCGTCGATCCGCGACTCGGCCCAGCCGGCGCCGAACCGGCGCGACCACTCCTGCAGGGGCTGGTCGAGGCGATACAGGTTGGCGCCGTCCAGGGATGGCGGCTGGTTGGTGACTTCGTGGGTTTCAGCGAACTGGTGCAGGTTCATCGGCGGTCTCCTGGATCCGTTCATGCCTGGATAACCCAGTGAAGCACCGCAGGCCCTCGAGTCAAAGTGACAAAACGGACTACATGGGGGCGCTTCGCGCCCTGATCGCGGGGCAAGCCCGCTCCCACGGGTACCACGAAGGGTCCTTCAGAAGCGCTCCAGCCCCGAGGCTGCACGCGCCGGTGGTACCTGCACCTGCGCCACCGCGAGGGCCAGGGTCAGCTCGAAGCGGCTGCCCAGGCCCGGCGTCGACTCGTGGGACAGCTGCGCACCGATCAACTCGCCCAGCTGCCGGCAGATCGACAGGCCGATGCCCAGCCCGCCGTAGCGCCGGGTCATCGAGCCGTCCACCTGGAAGAAGCGCTGGCACAGCACCGCCTGGTCCAGGTCATCGAAGCCGATGCCGCTGTCACTGACCGTGAGGCTCAGGAGCAGGCTGTCCGGCCCGGTGCGCCGGCCACGGGCCTGCACGGTGACGCCCCCCTGGTGGGTGAACTTCAGCCCATTGTCCACCAGGCAGGCGAGGCAGCGGGCAAGCTTCTGCGCATCGCCGACCAGACTGTCGGGCAGGTCGGCGGGGATGTCCAGGCTCAGGTACAGGCCCTTGGCCAGCGCCTGGCTGGCATAGCCGGCACGCAGTTCCTGAAGCAGGCGTCGCAGGCTGAACGCCATGCCCTGGTTGCGCAGGCGCCCGGCCTGCAATTCGGTAAGGATGAGAATGTCGTCGACCATCGCCATCATGTCCTGGGCAGAGCCGGTGGCGGTGCGGTGGTACTGGGCCTGCTCGGCGCTCATGGGCAGGGTGTGCAGCAGCTCCAGCGAACCGATCACACCGTTCATCGGCGTGCGCAGTTCATGGGTCACGGTGGCCAGGAACTCGTCCTTGAGCCGGTTGCTGCGCGCCAGCTGCAGGTTCAGTTGCTCCAGGGTGCGTCCGGTCTCGCGCAGGGTCTGCGCCTGCTGCTCGCGCAGGCTGTTGATGCGGTCGGCCAGGGCCAGCGACAACAGCGCCACCTCCAGCGCCGAGCCAAGCTGGCTGGCGTACATGGTGATGAACACATTGGGCAGGTAGCCCAGCACCATCAGGGTGTTGACCAGCCCGCCAAGGAGGAAGGCGGTCCAGGCGATGATGAACCAGCGCGCCACGCGCAGCCCGCGCCACCAGGCATAGAGCCCGGCGCTGAAGATACTGACGGTGAACAGCAGCGCCAGCACCGTGGCCATGCGCAGCGCCACGCCGTAGCGCAGGGTCACCGCCAGCACCATGACCAGCACGCCACCGGCCATCAACCCTTTCAGCAGGCGGTCGAAGCCCCGGCTAAGACTGCCCAACTGCAGGAAGTGGCGGGCGAACTGGCAGCCGAACAATCCGGCGGCGCCGATGAACAACGGGGTGGCGGCGTTGGCCCACCACGGGCTGTCCGGCCAGAAATAGGCAATGCCGGCGCCGTTGACCGACACCTGGTAGAGACCGAACGAAGCGATATAAAGGATGTAGTACAGGTAACTGACATCACGCACGCTCAGGTAGATGAACAGGTTGTACGCCAGCATCACCAACAACACGCCGTAGATCATGCCCAGCACATAAAGCCGGGTGGGCTGGTCTTCCAGGTAGGCCTCGGCCGACCACAATGTCAGCGGCGCCTGGATCGAGCCCTGGCTGTGCAGGCGCAGGTAGGCGGTGGTCGCCTGGCCGGGCTGCAGCGGCAATTCGAACAGGTAGTTGTTCTGGCGGATCTCCCGACTGGCATAGGGCAGCGCGTCACCGGTGCGCCGGGCCAGGCGATAGGTGCCCTGCGCGTCCGGCAGGTAGAGTTCCAGGTGATCCAGCGGCGGGTAGGCGAGTTCCAGCAACCACTGGCGTGGCGCGGCCGAAGGGGCGGCGGCATAGCTGAGATCGACCCGCAGCCAGAACACCGAGTTGGAATAGCCCGCGTTGAGCACTTCGTCCTGATGCGCCTGGAAGCGCCCGGCGAACGCCGCGGAACTGACCTGGGCAATGCTGGCGCTGCCATCGTGGTCTTCATAGACCTGCATGTACCGGCCCAGCGGCAGGCGCCCGGTGGCGTCGTCGAATTCGACCGCTCCGGCCAGCATGGGCAAGCAGCCCAGAAGCACAATCAGCAAATAGCGCATACAGCCCCAGCATGGCCTGTGCGGTCGCGTCGCGGTTGCCTCCCATCCCTTTGAGACGACGTGATCCGGCAGAACCCATTTATCGAGTTATCCGAGCACTCTAGCATAGCCTCTAGCACTGGCCAGCAGCCACCTGGAATTTCCATGTAGAGGCTCTAGAATGCATGTTTCAGAATTTACAACCAGGCCAACCTGACCACTTGATCAGCAATTCTCTCGCCGCGAGCGAACCGCAGAAAAAGGTTTGGTGATAAGCTCGCCGACCATGAATACCTACAGCTCCCGCCCCGTTGTCCTCTGTCTCTCCGGCCACGACCCCAGTGGTGGCGCCGGGCTGCAGGCAGATATCGAAGCCCTGATCGCCCAGGGCTGTCACGCCGCGCCCGCCGTGACCGCCCTGACCGTGCAGGATACCGTCAACGTTTCCGACTTCCGCGTGCTCGACCGCGAGTGGGTCCTGGCCCAGGCCAACGCCGTGCTGGCCGACTCCACGGTGGCCGCGGTGAAGCTGGGCATGCTCGGCTCGATCGAGATGGTCGACACCGTCGCCGAACTGCTCGCCGCCCATCCGCACCTGCCACTGGTCTGCGACCCGGTGCTGCGCGCCGGCGGCGGTGGTCGCCTGGGCAAGGACGAGGTCGGCTACGCGCTGCGCGAGCGCCTGCTGCCGTTGGCCACCATCGCCACGCCGAACCTGCCGGAGGCGCGTATCCTGGCGGAACTGCCTGAAGGCACGGCGGACGAGTGCGCCGAGAAGCTGCTGCCGTTCTGTAGACACCTGCTGATCACCGGCGGTCACGGCGACGAAGTGGAAATCCACAACCGCCTGTACAGCCGCGACGGCCAGCAGCACACCTGGACCTGCCAGCGCCTGCCGGGCAGCTACCACGGCTCGGGCTGCACCCTGGCCAGCGCCCTGGCCGGCCGCCTGGCCCTGGGCGAAGATTTGACCAGCGCCGTGCGCAGCGCCCTGGACTACACCTGGCGGACCCTGCGCGACGCCGAGCAACTGGGCAAGGGCCAGTACGTGCCGCGCCGCCTGCCCCTGGATTTCTGTTCCTGACTCGAGGCCATCCGATGACGCTCCGCGGTCTGTATGCCATCACCGACAGCCAATTGCTCGCCGGCCGTTTCCTGAGCCACGTCGAGGCAGCACTCGAAGGCGGAGTCTGCCTGCTGCAGTACCGCGACAAGAGCGACGACGCCGGGCGACGCCTGCGCGAAGCTGAAGCGCTGACGAAGCTCTGCGAACGCTACGGCACCCAGCTGATCATCAACGACGACGCCGAACTCGCCGCGCGCCTGGGCGTCGGCGTGCACCTGGGCCAGACCGACGGCCCGCTCACTCCTGCCCGCGCCCTGCTCGGCCGCCAGGCGATCATCGGCTCGACCTGCCACGCCAGCCTCGACCTCGCGCAGCAGGCCGCCAGCGAAGGCGCCAGCTATGTCGCCTTCGGCCGCTTCTTCAATTCCGTCACCAAACCGGGCGCGCCCGCCGCCAGCGTCGAACTGCTGGAACAGGCCCGCGCCCAGGTCAAGCTGCCGATCGCCGTGATCGGCGGCATTACCCTCGACAACGCCGCCCCGCTGGTCGCCCATGGCGCCGACCTGCTGGCGGTGATCCACGGCCTGTTCGGTGCCGACAGCGCGCAGGAAGTCACCCGCCGCGCCCGCGCCTTCAACGCCCTGTTCGTTTCCTGATTTCGAGAGAAGACTCCATGTCCCGTTCTGAAGCCCTGTTCGCCCAAGCCCAGAAACACATCCCCGGCGGCGTCAACTCGCCGGTACGCGCTTTCAAGAGCGTCGGCGGCACCCCGCTGTTTTTCAAGCACGCCGAAGGCGCCTACGTCATCGACGAGGACGACAAGCGTTATGTCGACTATGTCGGTTCCTGGGGCCCGATGATTCTCGGCCACGGCCACCCCGATGTGCTGGACGCCGTGCGCCGGCAGCTCGAGCACGGCCTGTCCTACGGCGCGCCGACCGCCATGGAAACCGAGATGGCCGACCTGGTCTGCTCGATCGTACCGTCGATGGAAATGGTGCGCATGGTCAGCTCCGGCACCGAGGCGACCATGAGCGCCATCCGCCTGGCCCGTGGCTACACCGGCCGCGACGCCATCATCAAGTTCGAGGGCTGCTACCACGGTCACTCCGACAGCCTGCTGGTCAAGGCCGGCTCCGGCCTGCTGACCCAGGGCGTGCCGAGCTCGGCCGGGGTACCCGCGGACTTCGCCAAGCACACCCTGACCCTGCCGTTCAACGACATCGCCGCCGTCGAGAAGACCCTGGCCGACGTCGGCCAGACCGTCGCCTGCATCATCGTCGAGCCGGTGGCCGGCAACATGAACTGCGTACCGCCGGCGCCAGGCTTCCTTGAAGGCCTGCGCACCCTGTGCGACAAGCACGGCGTGGTGCTGATCTTCGATGAAGTAATGACCGGATTCCGCGTGTCGCTGGGCGGCGCCCAGGGCCACTACGGCATCACCCCGGACCTGTCGACCTTCGGCAAGATCGTCGGCGGCGGCATGCCGGTCGGCTGCTTCGGCGGCAAGCGCGAGATCATGGGTTGCATCGCCCCGCTGGGCCCGGTCTACCAGGCCGGTACCCTGTCGGGCAACCCGCTGGCGATGGCCGCGGGCCTGACCACCCTGAAGCTGATCAGCCGCCCGGGCTTCCATGACGAGCTGAGCGCCTTCACCAGCCGCATGCTCGACGGCCTGCAACAGCGCGCCGATGCTGCCGGCATCCCGTTCGTCACCACCCAGGCAGGCGCCATGTTCGGCCTGTATTTCAGCGGCGCCGACGACATCGTCACCTTTGACGACGTGATGGCCAGCGACGCCGAGCGCTTCAAGCGCTTCTTCCACCTGATGCTCGACGGCGGCGTGTACCTGGCGCCAAGTGCCTTCGAGGCGGGCTTCACCTCCATCGCCCATGGCGACAAGGAGCTGCAGATCACCCTGGATGCGGCCGAAAAGGCTTTCGCTGCCCTGAAGTAAGTCGCTGCACCGCGCCTTTGTGGGAGCGGCCTTGCCGAGGCGTCGGACCGGTCGGAAAGGGCCGCAGAGCGGCCCCAGGATTTCAGCAAAAATGCATGGATTGCTGGGGCTGCTGTGCAGCCCTTTCCGACCGGTCCGACGCCTCGGCAAGGCCGCTCCCACAGGGGCCAGTAAAGGCAATAAGTACCCATGCACAACCGGCTGACGTCCCCAGCCAAGTAGAAATCTGAGTAAAACTTTGTAAGGTAGGCGCTGCTTATCCCATAATGTGCCACCAGAGACATTGGCCGTAGCTTTGCAGAGGTAAGTCGATCCCCATGAACCGCACCGGCCGCGCCCTGACCCTGGGCTGCCTGTTGCTTCTTCAGCCCCTGCTGGCCCTGGCGGAGGGCGGTAACTCGTTGCTGATTCCAACGACGGGCCGCTGCACGCTCGATACCGCGCCCGAAGAGCTGCAGAACGCCCTGAAGGCCTGCGAGCAGACGGCGGAATCCGGGGATGCCGAAGCGCAGTACGAGCTGGGCGAGTTCTACTACAGCGGCACGCCGCGCCATCTCGACAAGGCGCTCAAGTGGTTCGAAAAGGCCTCGCTGCAAGGCCAGGGCCAGGCCCAGTACCGCCTGGGCTCGATGTTCTTCCATGGCGAAGGGGTCAAGGCCAACAACGTGCAGGCCTACATCCTGCTCAAGATCGCCGCGGTCAACGGCGCCGAAGACGCCCTGGACATGGCCGACGAAGTCACCGAGCAGATGCCCCGCGACGAGCTCGAGCACGCCACCCAGGTGCTCGGCCAGATCTTCCGCAAGTACCTGCTGGAACTGCAGAACGCCGAAGGCCGCACGCCCTTCTCGCCCCTGCCCTGAGCCGCCCCGGCCCCTGCGCGCTCCACCGGCATCATCGTTTCGTCAACTTGCCCTGCCATGATCGACACGCGGATCGGAAGCGTCGCACCGACCCTTGATCGTTTCAGTGCTTTCGCCACTGCCACTCAAGGGTTATTCTTGAGTTCACATTCATTGCCGTCGAGCGGCTAAAAACGACCTTGAACGCACCCATACAACCCCATCGCTTCATCCTCGAGCCCTTCGAGGCCCATCGTTTCGCCAACCTGTGCGGCCAGTTCGACGAGCACCTGCGCCTGATCGAACAACGCCTGGCCATCGAGATCCGCAACCGCGGCAACCAGTTCGAACTGATTGGCGAACCCAAGACCACCTCCGCCGCCGAACAGTTGCTGCGCCGCCTCTATCGCGAGGCCAAGGCCACCGACCTGTCGCCGGAAACGGTCCATCTCTATCTCCAGGAGTCGACGGTCGAGACCCTCGAGAACCCAGCGGTCAACGAAGTCAGCGTCTCGCTGCGCACGCGCAAGGGCAACATCCGCCCGCGCGGCGTCAACCAGCAGCGCTACGTCAAGGAGATCCTGGCCAACGACATCAACTTCGGCATCGGCCCGGCCGGTACCGGCAAGACCTACCTGGCCGTGGCCTGCGCGGTCGATGCGCTGGAGCGCGAACAGGTGCGCCGCATCCTGCTGGTGCGCCCGGCGGTCGAGGCCGGCGAAAAGCTCGGCTTCCTGCCCGGCGACCTGGCCCAGAAGATCGACCCGTACCTGCGCCCGCTCTACGACGCGCTCTACGAGATGCTCGGTTTCGAGCACGTGGCCAAGCTCATCGAGCGCCAGGTGATCGAGATCGCGCCATTGGCCTACATGCGCGGCCGCACCCTGAACAACAGCTTCATCATCCTCGACGAGAGCCAGAACACCACCCTCGAGCAGATGAAGATGTTCCTTACCCGCATCGGCTTCGGCTCGACCGCGGTGATCACCGGCGACATCACCCAGGTCGACCTGCCGCGTGGCACCAAGTCGGGGCTGGCCCATGTGATCGAGGTGCTCAGGGACGTCCCGGGTATCAGCTTCACCCATTTCCAGCCCAAGGATGTGGTGCGCCACCCGCTGGTGCAGCGCATCGTCGAAGCCTACGACCGCTTCGACGCCCGTCAGGCCAAGCCCGAGGCACCCGGCAAAGATGCTTGAACTCGACCTGCAACGGGCCACGGACGCCGCTGCCCCCGATGACGCCGCCTTCCGCCGCTGGTGCGAACTTGCCCTGCGCCAGCGCACTGCCGACTCGGAAATGACCATTCGCCTGGTCGACGAAGCCGAAGGCCGCGAACTGAACCACACCTACCGGCACAAGGACTACGCCACCAACGTGCTGTCCTTCCCCGCCGACGTGCCCGACGACCTGCTCGACATTCCACTGCTGGGCGACCTGGTGATCTGCGTGCCGGTGGTCGAGCGCGAGGCCGCCGAACAGGGCAAGGCCCTCGAGGCGCACTGGGCGCACCTGGTCATCCACGGCTGCCTGCACCTGCTCGGCTACGACCACATCGAGGACGATGAAGCCGAGGAGATGGAAGCGCTGGAACGAGAATTGCTGGCGGAACTGGGTCATCCGGACCCGTACGCCGACGACGAAACCGATTCAATCACACACTGACACTGCAAGGATCACGAGTAACCGCCATGAGCGAAGATCGATCGAGCAACGGGCAAAAGTCCTGGCTGGGTAAGCTGACCCAGGCTTTTGCCCATGAGCCGAAAAACCGCCAGGAGCTCCTCGAGCTGCTGCGCGAAGCCCATCAGAACAAGCTGCTCGACAGCGAAGC
>Ga0268257_1000775_pt1 | contig 32681 bp, 32 predicted proteins | sample AgamicAtPrz_FD_200249 | JGI IMG/M metagenome (GOLD analysis project Ga0268257, IMG submission 200249) | Agave microbial communities from Guanajuato, Mexico - At.P.rz (v2) (version 3) | ecosystem: Host-associated > Plants > Phyllosphere > Phylloplane/Leaf | place: Guanajuato, Mexico | collected... | reverse complement strand
CGTGGCTTGGGGAATGCTTTTATTTTCCATAATGCCCGGTTGTCATTAACAGATTAGAAAGCAAAAGGGCAGCGCCAACCGGCCCTGCCCTTTTCAGTTATCAGGCCTCGGGTTCCTGATCCGGTACGATCACGCCTTCGCGTGGCTCATCCGGGTTCGGCGCGGGTAGATTCATCAGCTTTGCCAGGACGCTTGCCAGTTTCAGGCGCATTTCCGGGCGGCGAACGATCATGTCGATAGCGCCTTTCTCGATGAGGAACTCACTGCGCTGGAAGCCCGGCGGCAGTTTTTCACGTACGGTTTGTTCGATAACGCGAGGACCGGCAAAGCCAATCAGCGCTTTTGGCTCAGCGATGTTCAGATCGCCCAGCATCGCGAAGCTTGCAGAAACGCCGCCCATGGTTGGGTCGGTCAGTACAGAAATGTACGGCAGACCGCGCTCCTGCATTTTCGCCAGCGCTGCAGAGGTTTTCGCCATCTGCATCAGAGACATCAGCGCTTCCTGCATACGTGCACCACCTGAAGCGGAGAAGCAGATCAGCGGGCAGTTGTCTTCCAGCGCCTGCTCAACGGCACGCACGAAGCGCGCACCGACCACAGAGCCCATTGAGCCGCCCATAAAGGCGAACTCAAATGCGGCGGCAACAACCGGCATCTCATGCAGGGTGCCCTTCATGACGATCAGCGCGTCTTTCTCGCCGGTCTCTTTCTGTGCAGAGGCCAGACGATCTTTATATTTTTTGGAATCGCGGAACTTCAGCACGTCTTTTGGCTCAAGTTCGCTGCCCAGTTCTACCAGAGAACCTTCGTCCAGAAGGCTATGCAGGCGGTTGCGCGCCGACATACGCATGTGGTGGTCACATTTCGGACACACTTCAAGATTGCGTTCCAGTTCTGCACGATACAGAACCTGGCCGCAGCTATCACACTTCGTCCATACCCCTTCAGGAATGCTCGCTTTACGCGTTGGGGTAATGTTGCTTTTAATTCGTTCAATCCAGCTCATTGATAACCTTTCTGCCTGAACCTGGTCGTATGCCAGTTTTGCTATAAGAGGCGAATAATGCCATTTTTGCCTCCAACAGACCATGAATGTTGCACATTAAAACATAACAGCCCGAAACTTTGGATAAAAAAGTGGTCGAACCGCCAGCGTGCATTTACTTCGCTTGTTTAGCTGCCGCCCGTTTGTGACGGATGATTTCGATAACGCCCGGCAGTACGGAAAGCACAATAATCGCTACAATCAGCAACTTAAGGTTTTCCTGAACCACTGGCAGATCGCCAAACAGGTAGCCTGCGTAAGTAAAGAGCAGTACCCACAGCAGCGCACCGACAACGTTATACATCGCAAAATGACGATAGGACATATGCCCCATTCCTGCCACAAACGGTGCAAAGGTACGAACGATGGGGACAAAACGGGCAAGAATAATGGTTTTGCCGCCGTGACGCTCGTAGAAGGCATGCGTTTTATCTAAATAGCTGCGGCGGAAAATTTTGGAATCCGGATTACTGAATAACCGTTCTCCAAACACGCGTCCGATGGTGTAATTGACCGCGTCTCCCACAATGGCGGCGATGATCATCAGCACAACCATTAGATGGACGTTCAGGTCATTGGTCGGCAGAGCGGACAACGCACCGGCCACAAACAGCAGCGAATCTCCGGGCAGGAACGGCGTCACCACCAGACCGGTTTCACAGAACAAGATCAAGAACAGAATGGCATATACCCAGACGCCATACTGCGCGACCAGTTCCGCCAGGTGAACATCAATATGCAGAATGAAATCAATCAGAAAACGTATTACGTCCATATTGTCTAAGCCTTAATTGCACCTTTGTTTAGTCCGCTAAAAACAGCGGGCCCATTGGCGGTTTTGGCAGGTCAAACCGATCCGGATAATCCACCGAGACCAGATACAGCCCTTCCGCTTTCGCCGTTGCTGCCGCAAGCGTTCTGTCCTTCGCTGCCAGCAGTTCTGCAATCCAGCTCTCCGGCTGGTGTCCGGCACCCACTTCCATCAGGCTGCCAACAATATTCCGCACCATATGATGTACAAAGGCATTGGCTTTGATATCGACCACCACATACGCGCCATAACGACTGACGTTAATGTGCATGACGTTACGCCACGGCGTACGGGACTGACACTGCACCGCACGAAACGACGTAAAGTCATTTTCTCCAATCAGACACTGCGCCGCACGCTGCATACGTTCTGCATCAAGCGGCTCATAAAAATGCGTCACGCCCTGGCTTAACACTGCCGGACGCAGACGCTGGTTGTAGATGACGTAGCGGTAACGGCGCGCAGTGGCGCTGAAACGCGCATGAAAATCATCCGGCACAGCTTTCACCCAACGCACGGCAATGTCACCAGGTAAATTCGCATTTACACCCAGCGTCCAGGCAGCATCCTTGCGCACGGCGGTGGTTTCAAAGTGCACTACCTGCCCTGTGCCGTGAACACCGGCGTCGGTTCGGCCTGCGCATAAGACGTTAATCGGCTCATTCGCTACCTGAGAAAGCGCTTTCTCCAGCTTTTCCTGAACGCTGCGCACTTCGTTCTGACGCTGCCAGCCATAATATTTACTGCCATCGTACTCAATGCCGAGAGCAATTCTATGGACCGGCTTTTGTTCCACTTCTGACATCAGTACAGGTACTCCTGCACCAGCTTCTCGGCGATTTTAACTGCCATCAGCGCGCCGCCAAAGCGTACGTTATCGGCAACGGACCAGAACTGAACCTGCTCCGGCATGCCGTAATCGTTGCGCACGCAGCCAACGGAAAGATGCGCGCTACCGGTGGCATCGCCCACCTGGGTCGGGAATTCACTCTCTTCAGAAAGCACGATATCTTCACCGCGGCTAAACGCATCGCGCGCTTCTTCTGCCGCCAGCGGGCGCAGGGCTTCAAAGCCAACCATCTGCGCGTGGCCGTAGAAGACAGGCGACTGCACAACGTTGGCGGAGATCATCAGCCCTTCATCCTGCAGCACTTTGCGTACTTCATCGACGATTCGACGCTCTTCGCGCACGGAACCTTCACGATCCGGCAGCAGTGGCAGCATGTTGAACGCCAGCTGGCGACCAAAGAAATCATCTTCATCAATCGGAATACCGTTCAGCAGCTTGGCGCTCTGTCCGGCCAGCGCATCGACCGCTTTTTTACCGTTAGCGGAGGCCGACAGCAGACTGGTCACATTAATACGAGACAGGCCGCCGTCGTCGATCAGCGGTTTCAGCGCAGTCAACAGCTGGCTGGTCAGGCTGTTCGGTACCGCGATGACGTTGCGGTTGCGGTAGTCAGCCAGCACGAACGGGTTCACGTCCGGCACCACCAGCGGCACATCCGGCTCCATTGAGAACAGGCCGCTCAGGTCGATCACCAGGCAGCCTGCGTTAGTCGCCTCTTCAACGTACGCAGCAGTCGCTTCAGCGCCCGCGGCGAAAAATGCCAGCTGCGCCTGCGTCCAGTCAAACGCTACCGCGTCCTGGACCATGACGGATTTACCGTTAAAACGCAGATGCTCACCTGCGCTGTCGGTACGCGCCAGCGCATAGATGTCGCCCACCGGGAACTGACGCTCAGCAAGGGTTTCGAGCAGGGCTTCGCCCACGGCACCCGTGGCACCTAAAATGGCAATGTTCCAGCCTTCAGACATGGTGGTTTACTCCAGAAATAAAAAAGCGTCCCTGTCGGAGTATCCGACAGGGAGCATTAAGAAGACATTAACGTGCCGGGTGATGTACGGCGTTAAACCCGAGTTTATGCAGCAGCGTCGCCGCCGACGCATCGTCGCACATCACATACAGGGAAGACCATTCACGGCGCTCAACATAGTTTTTGCGCAGCTTATCAAACTCACCCGGCAAACCCGCTGATTTACGCAGCAGCGCGTCATCGCGGCGCACATCATACACCAAATGCACCAGCCTTTTCAGTGTTGCCTGATCGAGCGGGCCGTGCAGAGTGATGCGACCAAATTCTGGCGCGGGGAGTAAGGTATCCAGCGCTACCTGCTGCGGATGACCGATAAAGGCGCTGTAGGCTTCAAACACCTGCGTCGTGCCGCGCGCTTTGCCTTCAAGCGTGTAGCCAGCGATATGCGCGGTGCCCACGTCCACCTTGTTGAGTAGCTCAACGTTGAGTTCCGGCTCGGGTTCCCAGACGTCCAGCACCACGCTGAGGTTTTGTCCTTCGTTCAGACATGTCAGCAGCGCGGCGTTGTCCACGACCGGGCCACGGCACGCATTTATCAGAATAGTGCCAGCCTTCAGACGGCGGATCAGCGTTTCATCGGCCATATGAAGGGACTTATACGGCCCCTCTTTAAACAGCGGCGTGTGGAAGGTGATCACATCACACTGTTCAACCAGCTCATCCAGCGAGCGGAAGTCGCCTTCATCGCCGTTATCTTTGCGCGGCGGGTCGCACAGCAGTGTGCGGATCCCTAATGCTTCAAAACGCTTTTGCAGGCGACTGCCCACGTTGCCCACGCCGACAATCCCCACGGTGCGGTCTTTCAGCGCAAAACCATCGCGCTCGGCCAGCATCAGCAGCGAGGAGAAAACGTATTCCACAACGGCAATGGCGTTACAGCCCGGCGCGGCGGAAAAACCGATCCCCGCCTGCTTAAGCCACTTGTCATCCACATGATCGGTCCCTGCCGTTGCAGTGCCGACAAATTTCACCGTTTTGCCGGAGAGCAACGTCTCATTTACTTTGGTCACCGAGCGCACCATCAGGGCATCGGCATCATCCAGTTCGTTCACCGGAATCGGGCGACCAGGGACAGCCTTAACATCGCCAAGGCGGCTAAACAGCTCGCGGGCGTAAGGCATATTTTCATCAACGAGGATTTTCACGTCTGAGTACCTGTTTGAGAGGAAGAAAACCTGCCAAGTGTGCCATAATCTCGCCGCCAGGCATATATGTCCGCCGGGTTAACGCTGAGTTTTGACTTTAAGGATTCCGACGATGCAGCCTATTTCAGGTACGCCGCCGCGCCCTCCGGGTGAAGGCCCCTTAACGCCGCCGAGTGTCGCAGGCGAACAGCCGCTCTCCACGCAACAGCGCACCGTGCTGGAGCGACTGATCACGCGCCTGATTGCGCTGACGTCGCAACAAAACGCGGAAGTCTGGGCCGGGGTGAAGCATGACCTGGGCGTGAAGAACGACGTACCGCTGCAGTCGCGCCACTTCCCTGCCGCCGAGCAGAACCTGAACCAGCGAATCAACGCTGCGCAACAAAATCATACCACTCGACAGATTGTGTCGCAGTTGACCGAGCTACTGGGCCAGGGGAACAATCGCCAGGCGGTCAGTGATTTTATTCGCCAACAGTATGGCCAGACTGCCCTGAGCCAGCTCACGCCCGATCAGCTCAAAACGGTGCTGACGCTGTTGCAAACCAATCAGCTGTCGATTCCACAGCCTCAGCAGCGCCCGGCGACCGAACGCCCGCTGCTGCCTGCTGAGCACAACACGCTTAATCAGATGGTGACCAAACTGGCCGCCGCCACCGGCGAGTCGACAAAGCTCATCTGGCAATCCATGCTGGAGCTGTCCGACGTGAAAAGCGGCGAGTTGATCCCGGCCAGACAGTTTACGCATCTGGTCACCTGGCTGCAGGCGCGCCAGACGCTCAGCGCGCAAACTGCTCCGACCCTGCACACGGTTCAGGCAGCACTTAAGCAGCCGCTCGAACCGCACGAGTTTGAGGCGGTGCGGGATTATGCCCAGCAGACCTGGCAGGCCACGCCGCAAACGGTGCTGACCACCGCGCAGGTGCAGGATATATTGAATCAGATCTTTGTTCGTCGCGCCGAGCGCGAAGGCGGCATTCCTGAAGCACGCAACATTCAGCCGATTTACAGCCCGCTGTTTGCGCCCGTCGTGGAAACTTTCAAAACGCTGTCCGCCCGTCCGGGGCTGATGTTCATTGCGCTGCTGCTTGCGCTGGCGATTTTCTGGCTGGTTGCTTAAAACTGCCGGGTGGCGGCTGCGCCTTACCCGGCCTACGGTTCGTACGGTTGTAGGCCCGGTAAGCGAAGCGCCATCGGGCACAAAACTACGATCTGCGAAACGCCACCAGCGTCACCACAATTCCCACCACCGCTGAAACGGCCCCGGCAAGAAATACGGACGGATAGCCAAAGGATGTCGCCAACAGCCCCGCCAGCGGCGCTGTAACCCCGTAGGAGATATCCTGAAACGCGGCATACCCACCGAGCGCCGTGCCGCGAACCTGCGGGGCCACGCGTTTCACCACCTCAACACCCAGCGCCGGGAAGATCAGCGAGCAACCGCAGCCGGTCAGCGCCGCCCCCAGCAGCGCAACGTAGGCATTGGGTGCCTGCCAGAGCAGCAGCAGACCAATGGTCTCAATAACCAGCGAGGCCACCGCCACCTTCACGCCGCCTAAGCGATCCGGCATCCAGCCAAAAAACACGCGCATCAGTACGAACGCGCCGCCAAACGCGGTGAGCGTAAAGCCCGCCATTGCCCAGCCACGGCTCATAAAGTACAGGGAGACGAAGGTACCAATCACCGCGAAGCCAACGCCCTGTAGCGCCAGGCCGAGACCCGGCTGCCAGATTTGACCGACGACACTCCACAGGGATGGGCGTTCGCCTTTATGGGCCGGGACTTTTCGCACCGAACCATTAAATGCCCACGCCAGCAGCGGCAGCACCATGGTGGTACCCGCCAGTGCCGCAAAACCAAACTGGCTGTGGATCAGCAGACCCAGCGGAGCACCTGCTGCCAGGGCCCCGTAGATGGCCATCCCGTTCCAGGACATGACCTTGCCCGAACGCGCAGGGCCAACCAGCCCCATCCCCCAGGTCAGGGTCCCGGTCAGCAGCTGACTTTCACCGAATCCAAGGATTAAACGCCCCACCACCAACAGCGCAAATTTATACACGGCGTCTACCGGCAGCAGCGCGGCCAGCAGCCATGCGCCGCCCGCCAGACCGCAGGCAAACATGCCCTGCAAAGCTGACCGTTTTGCACCGTGCTGATCCGCCAGGCGTCCGGCATAGCCACGCGTTAACACCGTCGCTAAAAACTGAATACCCACGGCGATGCCAACCAGGGTATTGCCATAGCCTAACTCCTGGTGAACAAACAGCGGGATCACCGGCAGCGGCAGGCCGACGGTCATGTAGGTAAGAAATACTGCAAAAGCGATGCGGAACAGCGAGGTGTTCCCGGACGTGGCGTTTATATCTGATGTAGCGGCCGTCATGCATAACTCCGAATTCAGGCATAAAAAAAGGGAGCCATCAGGCTCCCTTCTACTATACATTCAAACGCTTATGCTTTCAGCTTACGCATTACCAGCGTGGCGTTGGTGCCGCCGAAACCGAAGCTGTTAGACATAACGGTCGTCAGCGTCGCATCCATTGGTTTGGTTACGATGTTCAGACCAGCAGCCTGCTCATCCAGCTCTTCCACGTTGATGCTTGGCGCGATAAAGCCGTGTTCGAGCATCAGCAGAGAGTAGATCGCTTCCTGCACGCCAGCCGCACCCAGAGAGTGACCGGTCATGGCTTTGGTTGCAGAGATCGCCGGGCTCTTATCCGCGAAGACTTCGCGGATCGCACCCAGTTCTTTCACGTCGCCTACTGGAGTAGAGGTACCGTGGGAGTTCAGGTAGTCGATTGGGGTATCAACGCCGTGCATCGCCATCTTCATGCAGCGCACTGCGCCTTCGCCGGATGGAGCAACCATGTCAGCACCGTCGGACGTTGCGCCGTAACCCACGATCTCAGCGTAGATGTGAGCGCCGCGAGCCAGAGCGTGTTCCAGCTCTTCAACCACAACCATACCGCCGCCGCCCGCGATAACGAAACCGTCGCGGTGTGCGTCATAGGTACGGGACGCTTTATCTGGCGTCTCGTTGTATTTGGTGGACAGTGCGCCCATTGCGTCGAACTCACAGGCCATTTCCCAGCCCAGCTCTTCGCCGCCGCCAGCAAACACGATGTCCTGTTTACCCAGCTGGATTTGCTCAACCGCGTTACCGATACAGTGTGCGGAAGTCGCACAGGCGGAGCTGATGGAATAGTTCACACCGTGAATTTTGAACGGTGTCGCCAGGCACGCGGAAACCGCAGAGCCCATGGCTTTAGTGACCACGTACGGACCTACTGCTTTCAGGCCGCGTGGGCTGCGCATTGCGTCCGCACCGAATACCTGCGCTTTAGACGAACCACCGGAACCGGCAATCAGACCCACGCGCGGGTTATTCTGATAAACGTCTTCGCTCAGGCCAGCATCAGCAATCGCTTCCTGCATGGAAAGATAGGCGTAAATAGAGGCATCGTTCATGAAACGAACCACTTTACGGTCGATCAAACCGGTGGTGTCCAGTTTGACGTTACCCCATACGTGGCTACGCATTCCCGAATCTTTAAACTCTTCAGAGAAAGTGATCCCGGAGCGTCCTTCACGCAGAGATGCCAGGACTTCCTGCTGGTTATTACCGATGCTGGAAACGATGCCCAGGCCAGTAATCACTGCACGTTTCATTCAATACCTCTGTAAGTCGCACTATAGTAAGTTTCGAGTCGCACAATAGCGTACACTTGTACGCCGAACAAGTCCGATCAGACAATTTCTGAGGAAATTTGCACCGATGGGCTCACATCGTTAAGATCGTGCCACTGCCTGTCAGACGAGTAACTTACGTGAAACAAAACGCTATACAACCCGCCAACCTCGAATTCAACGCTGAGGGTACACCTGTTTCCCGAGATTTTGATGACGTCTATTTTTCTAATGATAACGGACTTGAAGAGACACGTTATGTTTTTCTCGACGGAAACCAGCTCGGCGCCCGATTCCCCGCGCATCCGCGCAGCCTGTTCGTGGTGGCGGAAAGCGGATTCGGCACCGGCCTCAATTTTCTGACCCTCTGGCAGGCGTTTGATCAGTTTCACGCTGCCTATCCCGAGGCTACGCTCCAAAGATTACATTTCGTCAGTTTTGAAAAATTCCCGCTCACTTTGCACGATTTACAGCTCGCACATCAGCACTGGCCGGAGCTGGCAACCTGGGCAGAGCAGCTTCAGGCGCAATGGCCACCGGCCGTGGGTGGGTGCCATCGTCTGATTCTGGACGGCGGACGCGTTACCCTGGATTTATGGCTGGGTGACATTAACGAACTTACCGATCAGCTCGACGATTCGATGAATCAGAAAGTGGATGCCTGGTTCCTGGACGGTTTTGCCCCTGCCAAAAACCCGGATATGTGGAGTCAGCATCTGTTTTGCGCAATGGCGCGTCTGGCCCGCCCGGGCGCAACGCTCGCCACCTTCACCTCTGCAGGTTTTGTCCGCCGCGGGCTGCAGGAAGCGGGTTTTACCATGCGTAAAACCAAGGGGTTTGGCCGCAAGCGCGACATGCTGGTCGGGACGATGGAACAGACGTTGAATGTCCCCGCTCAGGCACCGTGGTTTTCCCGTCGCGCCAGTGCAACACGCGAGGTAGCACTCATTGGCGGCGGCATTGCCAGCGCCCTGCTTTCGCTCGCGCTTCTCCACCGTGGCTGGCATGTCACGCTCTACTGCGCCGATGAGGCACCGGCGACGGGTGCCTCAGGCAACCGTCATGGCGCGCTTTATCCTCTGCTGAGCGCGCACGACCCGGCGCTGTTCCAGTTTTTCCCGGCGGCATTTACGTTTGCTCGTCGTCTGTACGATCTTCTGCCTGTTGATTTTGACCACGACTGGTGCGGCGTGACGCAGCTCGGCTGGGATGAGAAGAGCCAGCAAAAAATCGCGCAAATGCTGTCGCTGGGTCTGCCGGAGGCGATCGCCCGTGCGGTTACTGCGCAGCAAGTTGCTGAAACCACGGGCGTCGACACGAGCTGTGACGGTATACAGTATCCGCTCGGCGGCTGGCTGTGCCCGGCCGACCTGACGGCGGCGGTGATGACCCTGGCCCAGTCTCGCGGGCTGACGGTGCACTATGCCCACACCGTTGAATCGCTTAGCCGGACAGAACGCTGGAATCTGCGTTTTGCTGATGGCAAAGCGGCGCAGCACGCAAGTGTTGTGCTGGCAAACGGACATAACATCAGCCAGTTTATCCAGACAGAAACATTGCCGGTGTATCCGGTCGGCGGCCAGGTAAGCCATATCCCAACCGCGCCCAGACTGAGTAAATTGCGTCAGGTGCTGTGCTATGACGGCTATCTGACGCCGCAAAATCCGTCTAACGGCCATCACTGCATCGGGGCGAGCTATCATCGTGGCGAAACGGAAATGCACTACAGCGACGCGGACCAACAGCAGAACCGCCAGCGTCTGGTTGACTGTTTCCCGGATGCGGCGTGGGCGAAAGAGGTTGACGTCAGCGAGGGTGAAGCCCGCTGCGGCGTACGCTGCGCCACGCGTGACCATCTGCCGATGGCGGGGAGCGTGCCGGACTATGAGGCAACGCTTGCGGCCTATCAGGATCTGGCTGATAACCGGGACACGGCGGTAAGCGCACCGGTGTATCCGGAGCTGTTTATGCTCGGCGGGCTGGGCTCAAGGGGATTGTGCTCTGCGCCGCTGCTGGCAGAGGTGTTAGCCGCGCAGATGAGCGATGAGCCGATTCCGCTGGACAGAATTACGCTTGCGGGACTTAACCCAAATCGACTGTGGGTACGGAAACTGCTGAAGGGGAAGAAGGTTAAGTAGAGTGCGGTCTGGTGCCCTCACCCCGTCCCTCTCCCACAGGGAGAGGGTGGTGAAACACTTACTTCGCTTTCGCCTGCTGGAACAAATTGTCCCACATGCCCAGCACCAGAGACTGATCGCGCGGAGAGAGTTCTCCGGCCTGAATGGCTTTTTCCAGGCTGCGAGTCACTTCTTCGTGAACTGCGTCGGCAGAGTGATCGTCACCTGCCTCCAGCTCGGCTACGGCAAGCGTCAGGTGACCACGCAGATAACCGCTGGCGAACAGCTCATCATCACTGGCGTGTTCCACCATGTCATCAATTAACGCCAGAATGCGTGATTCAAATTCTGCGATCATCTTCTTTCCTCTGTTAAAGATCTTCCGGCCAAGGGAAGCATTCCGCCGTGATCTCCGGCGTGTGGTAATAATTCTGTAAAGCCTCGATCAGGCGCGCCGGACGTTCCGGGATGCCCTTCTCAAGATATTCCATCACCTGCTTATGAACGCGGCGCTGGAAGACGATACGATCCGGCTCGAAGTCGCCTTCCAGGTTGTCGCAGCTCACGTTGAACGGGAAGCCCGCCGCCACGCAGAACAGCCACTCCAGCGCCTGGGGTTTGACTTCAACATCTTCAAACTGGCCCTGAGTTGCGGCGTCACGCCCGTCCGGGCAATACCAGTAACCGAAGTCCACCAGCTCGCGACGTGCTTTCCCCGCGATGCACCAGTGCGAAATCTCGTGCAAACCGCTGGCGTAAAAGCCATGTGCGAAAACGATGCGGTTATACGGAACCTCTGCATCAGCAGGAAGATAGATCGGTTCGTCGTCGCCTTTAATCAGACGGGTATTAAAATCATCAGCAAAACAGCCGTCGAAAATCTCAATCAGCTGTTCGTAGTTATGCGTACTGTTCATTAGTGCATCCCCAACCAGGTGAGGATCTCCTGTCCATGGCTGTCATAAAGCAGTTTGGCGCTCATCACCGCCGAGACCACAACAATCATCGGGCGGATCAGCTTTTGCCCCTTGCTCAATACCAGACGCGAGCCCACGCGCGCGCCTAAAAATTGGCCCACCATCATTACAAAGCCGGTTGCCCAGATAACCTTGCCGCCAATGATAAACAGCAGCAGGCCGCCGACGTTTGAGGTCGCGTTGAGCACTTTGGCATGGGCGGTGGATTTGGCGAGGTTGAACCCGGCCAGCGTCACGAAGGCCAGCGCGTAAAATGAGCCTGCGCCCGGGCCGAAGAAACCGTCATAAAAACCCACACAGCCCCCGGCAACCAGCGCAAACGGCAGGCCGTGCAGGCGACGCTGGCGATCCTCTTCACCAAGCTTCGGCATCAGCAAAAAGTACAGTCCGATGCAAATAACCAGGATCGGCAGGATCTGACGCAAAATATCGGACTGCACGTGCTGAACCAGCAGCGCACCCGACGTCGAGCCAATAAAGGTCATCAGAATATTGAGCTTCTGATCGGCCAGGCTCACCACCTTTCGGCGGATAAAATAGAGCGACGCCGAGAGCGACCCACCGCAGGCCTGCAGCTTGTTAGTCGCCAGCGCCTGAGCCGGGCTCATGCCCGCCGCCAGCAGCGCCGGAACCGTCAGCAAACCGCCTCCACCCGCCAGCGCATCGATAAACCCGGCGAGCATCGCAACAAAAAAGAGCACCGCCAGCAGCAGCGGTGACACCATAAACAGATCGACGAAATTATCCATTAAAGTACATGCTCATCCAGTAGCGCCTGGCAGGAAGGCGGCAACGGAGGCGGTGTCTTCTTCTCAGGCTTAGAGGTTCCAGGCTTCGCCGGTTCAAACCAGCTTTGCAGTTCATAACCACAGCCATCGCCAGGCGGTGGAAGCGGCTGATCTTCACATTCCAGACTGTTCGCCGGGCAGCGCAGACGAACGTGCATATGTGCACGGTGCTGGAACCACGGACGCACTTTACGCAGCCAGTCGCGATCCGTTCCGGCATCCAGACAGAGCTGTTGCTTGATGGCCGGGTTAACGAAAATCCGCGTGACGTCGTTATCTTCTGCCGCCAGCTTGATCATGCTGGAGACATCCTGCGTCCACAGGGACGGCACTACGCGCTTACCGTCGCTCGCGACCAAATCCAGCGCCTGCGGTTTCAGCAACTGCGAAGACGTCCAGCGCGTTTTCGGTAGCTGTAAGAAGATATCGACATCCAGTCCGGTCTGGTGGCTGGCGTGACCGCCGTTGAAGCGGCCCCCGGCAGGCATCCCCATATCGCCGATCAGCATCGTGCCCAGCCCCAGGTTATGCACCTGATTACCAAGGCGCTGTATAAACAGCACCAGATCCGGATGGCCGAAATAGCGGCGCTGATCGGTACGCATCACCTGATAGGTGTCCGACTGCAGCGGAAGTTCCTGCGCGCCCACGATGCAGCCGTTAGAGAAGGCACCGATGGACTGCGCACTCCCCGCCACCGGATGGGTGATTTTTTGCCACGGCGTGGCGGCCAGAGAGGCTCCACTGGCGAGCAGCGCCAGCAGAGCAATTGCGGTTTTTTTCATGTTTACCAGCGTGGAATGGTGGTCGTCACATCCGCATTCTGCGCGCGCTGGCGCAGGAAGTGATCCATCAACACGATCGCCAGCATCGCTTCTGCGATCGGCACCGCGCGGATCCCCACGCACGGATCGTGACGTCCTTTGGTGATCATCTCAACTTCTTCACCAGAGCGGTTAATCGTGTGGCCCGGCACGGTAATGCTGGAAGTCGGCTTCAGTGCGATGTTGGCAACAATCTGCTGCCCGCTGCTGATACCGCCCAGAATGCCGCCCGCATGGTTGCTCTGGAAGCCCGCTTTCGTGATTTCGTCGCGGTTCTGGCTACCGCGAAGCTGAACCACGTCAAAACCGTCGCCAATCTCGACGCCCTTCACCGCGTTGATGCTCATCAGCGCGTGGGCGATGTCAGCGTCGAGACGGTCAAATACCGGCTCGCCCCAGCCAGCCGGAACGCCGTCAGCCACCACGGTAACTTTCGCACCGATGGAGTCGCCCTCTTTTTTGAGGCCGCGCATCAGTTCGTCGAGCGCCTCCAGCTTGTCGGCATCCGCGCAAAAGAACGGGTTTTGCTCGACCTGATCCCAGTCTTTGATCGCCAGTGGAATGTCGCCCATCTGGGTCAGACAGCCGCGGATAACGATGCCAAATTTCTGCTGCAGGTATTTCTTGGCAATGGCGCCAGCCGCCACGCGCATCGCGGTTTCACGCGCGGAAGAGCGTCCGCCACCGCGATAGTCACGGAAGCCGTACTTTTGTTCGTAGGTGTAGTCGGCGTGGCCCGGACGGAAAACGTCTTTGATGGCGCCGTAGTCCTGGGAGCGCTGATCGGTATTTTCGATCAGCAGACCAATGCTGGTCCCGGTGGTGCGCCCTTCAAAGACGCCGGAAAGAATTTTGACCTGGTCCGGCTCGCGACGCTGCGTGGTGTAGCGAGAGGTGCCCGGACGTCGACGGTCGAGGTCGTGCTGTAAATCTGCTTCGGTCAGTTCGATGCCTGGCGGTACGCCGTCGACGATGCAACCGAGAGCCAACCCGTGCGACTCCCCAAAGGTGGTCACGCGGAATACCTGTCCAATACTGTTTCCTGCCATCACGGCTCCGATGTTGTTGTTTGTGTTTGAGCGTTGTGAAACGGGCCGAAGCCCGCTGGATTAATCTTTATAGATGCTGAAGTGTTCGCGCGCGTCGAGCAGCTGCGCTTTGGTCAGCATAAAGACGCCGTCACCGCCGTTGTCGAACTCGAGCCAGGTGAACGGCACATCCGGGTACTGCTCTATCAGATGTACCATGCTGTTGCCCACTTCACAAATCAGAACGCCGTCGTCGGTCAGGTAATCCGGCGCGCAGGCCAGAATGCGGCGGGTCAGCTTCAGGCCGTCAGAGCCTGATGCCAGGCCCAACTCCGGCTCATGGCGATATTCGTTTGGTAGATCGGACATGTCTTCTGCATCGACGTATGGCGGATTGGTGACGATCAGATCGTACTGCAGCGTCGGCAGATCGCGGAACAGATCGGAGCGAATTGGCGTAACGTGATGGATCAGACCGTGCTCTTCAATGTTGTGCTCGGTTACGGCCAGCGCGTCGGTGGAAATATCGACCGCGTCCACTTCCGCTTCCGGGAAGGCATAGGCACAGGCAATCGCAATGCAGCCGCTGCCGGTACACATATCCAGAATGTGCTGCGGCTGATGGTTAATCAGTCCGTCAAAGTGGTTGTTGATCAACTCACCAATCGGCGAGCGCGGCACCAGCACGCGTTCATCAACATAGAACTCGTGGCCGCAGAACCAGGCTTTATTGGTCAGGTAGGCTACCGGGATACGCTCGTTCACGCGGCGGATCACGCGCTCAACGATGCGGTGCTTCTCGCTGGAGGTCAGGCGCGCGGTACGCATGTCTTCCGGAATATCCAGCGGCAGGTAGAGGGACGGCAGCACCAGCTGAACGGCCTCATCCCACGGGTTATCGGTACCGTGACCGTACCAGATGTTGGCGGCGCTGAAGCGGCTAACCGACCAGCGCAACATGTCCTGTATGGTATGCAGCTCGTTTACTGCTTCATCGACAAAAATTTTATCCACTCTTTCCTCCAGGGCATGCTCGCATAATTTTCGGCGGCTAGTTTGCCATGAAGACGGCGATAAATCAGCAATGACGCGTACCGCTTGAGGTTAAAAAATGCGTTTAGTCGGGTACACTATCGGAAATACGAGATGAGAATGCCAAATGAAAAAGAAAACATCGCTCAGCGAGGAGGATCAGACACTCTTCCGACAGCTGATGACCGGGACGCGTAAAATCACCCAGGACACCATCGTTCATCGTCCTCTGCGCAAAAAAATCAGCGAAGTGCCGGTCAAGCGACTGCTCCAGGAGCAGGCCGATAACAGTCACTATTTTTCAGATGAATTTCAGCCGCTGCTCAACACGCAGGGGGCTGTGAAGTACGTACGTGAAGACGTCAGCCATTTTGAGCTGAAAAAGCTACGACGTGGGGACTATTCACCGGAGCTGTTTCTCGATCTGCACGGGTTAACCCAGATGCAGGCGAAACAGGAGCTGGGAGCGTTGATTGCGGCATGTCGTCGCGAACACGTTTTTTGCGCCTGCGTGATGCACGGTCACGGCAAACATATTCTCAAGCAACAGACGCCGCTGTGGCTGGCTCAGCATCCACACGTGATGGCGTTTCATCAGGCACCCAAAGAGTACGGCGGAGATGCCGCATTGCTGGTGTTGATTGAAGTCGAGGAATGGCAGCCGCCAGAGTTGCCCTGACAGGATGGCGGGAAGCACATTGCGCCCCGCCATTTCGCACGTCACGTCAGATAGCTTTTGCCATCTTCAGGTTGCACGGACTCATTTGCCAGTTAAAGACACCTTTGCCGGTTTCGTCCAGGGTGACGTTGGCAATGGCGGAGGTCGTGAACATCGGCGGCGTTTCGCCAGGGCACAGCTCAGATACCAGATAGCCGACCAGCGGCAGGTGGGAAATGACCAGTGCGGAAGCGACACCTTCATTGCACAGCGCCTGAAGATAGGCACTCACAAGACCCACATCGCCACACGGCGTGAGTTCAGGGAGAACATCCACACTGGAAGGCAGGTTCATACACTCCCCTACCACATCCAGCGTCTGTTCTGCACGCAGGAACGGACTCACCAGAACGCGTTCAATGTCCACTTTTTGACCTTTAAGCCAGGTAGCCATTTGACGGGATTCGTCGCAGCCACAGACTGTCAAAGGACGTACTGAGTCACTGGCGGCATCGAGTGCCGCGTCGCCGTGACGCATGATAAAAACTTGCATATTGCACCGCTTTTGTTAACCAGAATCACCGGCGTTGACTACCCGCGATTAAAGCTGGGAGGTAGAAAACCCGATGGCCGGGCATTGTGCCTGATCCATTCGGTGAATGAAACGCTGTTTTTTACCTCAATGGCGTAAGTATAGTCAATCTCTGTTTACAAATTCGCCAAAACAGGTCTCTTCACCGAAGGATTTACCCTTCTTTGACCTCAGCTTACGAGGACAGTTTCCCTTGCAGGCCAAAATGTCTGGCCCCGTTCCGCCATCTGCAATAATTCGTCACAGGGTGTAAACCGTGGACCATATTGCGAAGCCAGACGTTGCAGAATTGCAACCACTTCACCCGCCCCGAGGGTGTCCATATACCGGAACGGGCCGCCAAGGAACGGCGGGAAACCAATACCAAATACGGCACCGATGTCACCATCGCGTGCGCTTCTGATCACCTGTTCGCCGAAACAGCGCGCCGCTTCGTTGAGCATCATCATCACACAACGCTCAGCACACTGCGCTGACGACAGTTTTCCCTGACCGGTAACAGAAATAAGCCCATAAACCGCAGGGTCGACCTGTTTCTTGCTTTTACGCCCTTTTGCCCCGTAAAGATAGAAACCGCGTTCATTTTTTCTGCCTTTGCGATCGTCCTTCAAAATTGCAGAAACAATGTTTGCAGGGGGGCTAAAACGGTCTCCGTAAGCAGCCTCCAGTACAGGTATAATTTTAGTGCCGGTATCTATTCCTACCTCATCCAAAAGTTGGATTGGGCCGACAGGGAAACCAAACTTCACCAGCGCCTCATCGACGTGCTCAATCTTCTCCCCTTCCGTCAGCAACCGCATTGCTTCATTAATGTAGGGAGCCAGAATACGATTGACGTAGAAGCCTGCTTTATCCGCCACGACAATCGGCGTTTTGCCCTGCTTTTTCGCGAGCTTGACCACCGTGGCAACGGTTTGCGGACTGGTGGTCGCGTGTGGAATAACCTCCACCAGCGGCATTTTTTCAACCGGGCTAAAGAAGTGCAGACCAATCACCTGCTCCGGTCGTGCGGCTTTCGCCGCGATGTCGCCAATCGGCAATGACGAGGTGTTTGAAGCAAAGATGGTATGCGGGGCGCAATGCTGTTCAACGTCTGCCACCATTTGCTGCTTGAGCGCCAGATCTTCGAACACGGCTTCTATCACCAGATCGCGATGTGCAAAACCGCGGTAGTCCGTAGTGCCAGTGATCATCGCGAGTGTTTTATCGCGCTCGCTTGCTTTGATATGGCGGCGTTTAACCTTCTGATCAAGGTTCTGCCAGCTGTACTGAAGCGCGTGGTTGATTCCCTTAGGATTAATGTCTTTGATACGCACCGGCAATTTGCCTTTACTGGCAGTGACAAACGCAATTCCACCGCCCATCAGCCCGCCCCCCAGCACGCCAACGGCGCGCAGCGGCGCAGGCTCAGCTTCGCTTCCCGGATCTTTTTTGACGTCAGTGCTGGCAAAGAAGATGCTGCGCAGCGCCTGAGACTGCGGCGTCATCGCCAGTTCACCAAAGGCTTTTGCCTCGGCGGCATAACCGCTGCTGCTACCCTGCGACAAGCCGGTTTCAATTACTTCAAGAATGCGCTTCGCCGCCGGGTAGTTGCCTTTGGTTTTTTGCTCGGTCTTTTTGCTTACCATGTTGAACAGGAGCGCGCGCCCCAGTGGCCCTGCCAGCACGCGCTCACGCACAGGAAGAGGACGTTTTGCCTGACGCCCTTTCAGGGCCAGCTCAACGGCGGCCTCCAGCAAAATCGAGTGGGGAACCACTTCATCGACCAGTCCCACTTTCAGCGCCTGACGGGCGCGCAGCTGCTTGCCGGTTAAGATCATCTCCAGCGCGGTACTCACCCCCACCAGACGCGGTAAACGCTGCGTTCCACCCGAGCCAGGTAACAGGCCTAACTGCACTTCCGGCAGGCCTAACACCGTTTTTGCATCATCGGTACAAATGCGGCTATGGCAGGCCAGCGCCAGCTCTAAACCGCCCCCCAGACAAGCGCCGTGAATGGCAGCAATCACCGGGAACGACAGGGCGTGGATCTCAGCCATCACCTGCTGCCCCTGACGCGCCAGCTCTTCGGCTTCCTGAGCGCTTTGCGCGCGGGCAATCATGTTGATATCTGCCCCGGCAATAAAGTTATCCGGCTTGGCCGAGATAAACACCAGACCGCGAATGGTTTTGTTTTCGCGGAGCTGCTTTAGCATCGCGCGCACCTGAACGCCAAATTCGGCCTTCAGGGTATTCATCTTTTCATCAGGCACATCAATAGTGATAACGGCCACGTTATCGAGGCGAACCGTCAGATTGAATGCAGATGGCATGTCCATTATTCAGCCTCCAGAACCATTGCTGCGCCAAGACCGCCTGCCGCGCAGGCGGTAACGAGACCAAACCCACCGCCGCGGCGACGAAGTTCATGTAACGTTTGGGTAATCATACGCGCGCCCGTTGCCGCAAACGGATGGCCATAGGCGATGGATCCGCCAAGCACGTTAAACTTACTCTGATCCACTTCGCCGGTCGCGTGGGCACGGCCCAGTACATCGCGCGCGAAGCGCTCGCTTGCCAGCAGCTGGATGTTTGCCAGAGTTTGCGCGGCAAAGGCTTCGTGCATATCGATCAGGGTTAAGTCAGCCAGCGTCAGCCCCGCACGCTCCAGCGCCAGCGGCGTGGACCAGGCTGGACCTAACAACATGTCCTGCCAGACATCAATCGCCGTAAACGCATAGCTTCGCAAATAACCCAGCGGGGTGATGCCAAGCTCCTTCGCACGGGATTCGGTCATCAGGATCACGGCCGCAGCACCGTCCGTCAGAGGTGTACTGTTGGCCGCCGTAACGGTGCCATGTTTACGGTCAAACGCCGGGCGCAGTTTTGCGTAATCCGCCAGCGTCGAAGTACCACGGATATTGTTATCTTCCACCAGAGGTTCGCGGAAAGGCGGGATGTAAGCCGTCATCACCTCGTCGACAAGTTTGCCTTCCGACCAGGCCTTCGCAGCGAGCTGGTGCGAACGATGCGCCAGGGCATCCTGCTGTTCGCGGGTGATGCCGTAGGTTTTCGCCATCTGCTCAGCGGTATCGCCCATGCGCAGGCCGGTTGAATATTCAGCCACCGCGGGCGGAACAGGCATCAGATCGCGCAGGCGTAAACGCGAGAAGAGTTTAAGTTTCTGGCCAGTAGTGCGGGCCTTGTTAGCATCCACGAGGATACGTGCCAGTTTTTTGCTGACCCCAATCGGCAGCACTGAAGAGGAGTCCGCCCCGCCCGCGATACCCGCGCGAATAGTCCCCGCCATCAGGCTTTCGGCCACGTTAGCCACCGCCTGAAAGCTGGTCGCGCAGGCGCGACTGACGCTGTAGGCATCGGTGTGCACATTCATTCCCGTGCCGAGAACAATTTCACGTGCAATGTTGGGGGCTTCAGGCATCTGCACGACCTGGCCGAAGACCAGCTGTTCGATGACCTCAGGCGGAATTTCGCTGCGAGCCAGCATCTCGCCTACGACCATTTTTCCCAGATCGACGGCCGGTATACCATGAAAGGCGGTTGCCTGACGCGCAAACGGCGTGCGCAACCCGCTAACAATGGCAATGCGATCACCTTGTCGGGTGATAAGCGGTAATGCCTGACTCATAACATTCCCCTGTAAAAAACTTTACACAAATATAAAGTGGTCTGACCTGATAACAGTCTTAACCATTTTTTTACATTCAGCCAATCGGGGAAGCATAAAAATGCGAGCTAAAACACAGAGAAGAAAAAGAAAATGCCCCGAGGTAAAAGCAAAACGGTAACCCTGAGGTTACCGTTTTTTATGTTTGCGCCCTCTCCCGTGGGAGAGGGTTGGGGTGAGGGCACCAGACCGCTGGAATTAACGCAGGCCCAGCTGGAAAATCAGCGTTTCAGCTTCACACGCAAAAACAAAATCGATGTCCAGCTTCACGCCACCTTCCACTTCGGTAAAGGTCGACTTGATTTCGCACGGATCGGATTCGACTTCACGCGCACGTTGACTCAGCGCGGCCAGGGTTTCTTCCGCTTCGGCACGGCTAGTGAATACACGGCTGTAAGACGCGGTGCAATCGGTGTTGTCCATGATGGTGCCAACATCCATACAGCAGCAAACCGGGGTTTCATCAGCACTGCATTTACTCATAGCTCAATTTCCTCTGTATTCGCGCAAAGCGCGAGATAAACACGATGCTGATATTTTACGCCCCGCCGCTGGCTCTCTCCAGCCGTTAATGACGCAAAATCGGATAAGTGAGCAATATCACACTAAAAAATGATCTAAAACAAAATTCACCCTTTCGGGTGAGTCTCGCTGGTCACAATTTTGCCAACCAGATCTCGTTTCAAGAAACATGTTTGAAAATATTAATAAACAAACTTGCAACATATTAGCTGGTCAGACCTATACTCACGCCACTGGTCTGATTTGTATGTCATACCTCAGACCCTACACTTCGCGCTCCTGTTACGGTATGTAACAATTATTGAATAAAAATAACTCAATGAGGTTATGGTCATGAGCCAGAAAACCCTGTTCAAAAAGACTGCGCTGGCAGTCGCAGTGGCAATCGTCTCAACGTCCGCCTGGTCAGCGGGCTTCCAGTTAAACGAATTTTCTTCCTCTGGCCTTGGCCGTGCATATTCCGGGGAAGGCGCTATTGCTGATGACGCAGGTAACGCAAGTCGTAACCCTGCGCTTATCATGATGTTCGATCGCCCGACCTTCTCTGCTGGTGCGGTTTACATCGATCCTGATGTCAATATTTCCGGCAAATCGCCTTTCACCGGCGCGAGTCTGAAAGCGGATAACATCGCGCCGACAGCGTGGGTACCTAACCTGCACTTCGTTGCGCCGATTAATGAACAATTTGGTTGGGGTGCGTCAGTCACCTCTAACTATGGTCTGGCAACCGAGTTCAATAACAATTACCCGGCAGGCGAATATGGGGGCAAAACCGATTTAACAACCCTCAACCTGAACCTGAGCGGCGCGTATCGTCTCAATGACAACTGGAGCTTCGGCCTGGGCTTTGATGCCGTCTACGCTGATGCCAAAATTGAGCGTTATACCGGTGAACAAACTGCCGCTCTGCCGAAAAACAGCAACAAGATCGCCAGCCTGAAGGGCGATGAGTGGGGCTACGGCTGGAACGCGGGTATTCTGTATGAGCTGGACAAAAATAACCGCTGGGGTCTGACCTATCGCTCAGAAGTGAAAATTGATTTCGATGGCGATTACAAAAGCGGCATCCTGAGCCCTGTAAACGGCATGGTTCCGGGTGCAGGCACCACCATCCCGTGGGGCACGTCAAACCAGACCGTACCAGGTTCACTGTCACTGCATCTGCCAGAAATGTGGGAAGTCTCCGGTTACAACCGCGTCGCACCACAATGGGCTATTCACTATAGCCTGGCATACACCAGCTGGAGTCAGTTCGAAGAGTTGAAAGCGACCGGCACCAATGGTCAGACGCTGTTCTATAAGGACGAAAGTTTCCACGACGCATACCGTATTGCGCTGGGTACAACCTACTATATGGACGACAACTGGACGTTCCGTACCGGTATCGCGTTTGATGATAGCCCGGTTCCGGCTGATAAGCGCTCCATCTCCATCCCGGATCAGGACCGCTTCTGGCTGAGTGCTGGTGCAACCTATGCATTCAACGAGAATGCGTCAGTCGACGCTGGCGTTTCTTATATGCACGGTCAGAAAGTGACGTTCCAGGAAGGCCCTTACGAGTTCACCTCTGAAGGTAAAGCCTGGCTGTTCGGTACCAACTTCAACTACGCGTTCTAATCGCGCAGGGATCAAAAAAGGTGAGCATCGCTCACCTTTTTTATTTATTCCGAATCGATATCTTTTAGTTCATTCTCGATGGCTTTCGCGTTCGGATTATCTTCCGGCTTAAGCTTGCCGCCATTGGCGATGAAGTCATGGTTCTGGAAGTACGCCTCACGCACCATGATATACGGATCGGAAGACTGGCGCAGCAGACCGTCAGAGTCCAGCAGTTGCGCACGCGTTTCGATCCCTTCCACCGTCCACTTACCAATCGACAGCGGCCAGGTCAGCCATGACAGCACAGGATACAGCGTATCCACCATATCGCCGCCATCATCACGCACGGTGAAACTGCCATAGAACGGCAGATGCACATACGGACCATAACCTACGCCGTAATGCCCCAGCGTGCTGCCGAAACGGTGCGGCTGTTCACGCTGCAGTTTTGTGTTTGCCATGCCAGCGACATCAATGAAGCCGCCCATACCCAGCAGGGAGTTCAGGAAGAAGCGCGTAAAGTGCACCATCCCCTGATACGGGTCACCTTGCAGGAAATAGTTCACCATCACCGCAGGCTCTTCCAGGTTACTGGTGAAATTGCTTAATCCATTACGCGCAGGTTGTGGAACATAATCGCGCCATGCCACCGCTACCGGGCGGACCACATACGGATCCAGCACGTTATAGTTGAAGCTGTACATCGAGCGGTTAAATCCTTCAAGAGGATCGGAGCGTCCCGTTTGCTCCCCGGAGCTGGCGCAGCCCACAAGCATCGTCGCGCCCAGCGCAAGCGCCGACAGCCGAAGTTTCATAATTATCTCCCTGTTCAGTATGGCTATCGTTGATTGCCATCCGTAACGGAGCATCTGTCGCTCCGTATGAAAACGTGCAAGTGATTGTAACAGCACGTTTCCCGATGTCTATGAGCACAATTACGGGCAGTAACCACCGTCACTCTGATCTCAGCATAGCCTGGCTTTAGGAATTCGTTTCGCTGGCAATTTTATAATGTCTTTGAAAGAGATGTATCACCTTTGTTGCCATTGCCACCAATTTAAGAGCATCCCCACAGGCATCACGATAAAAGCCGCTACGCTTTAAAGAAAGTTCATCCTCAAGGAGCGGTTATGAAAGACGTGGGCGAAGAAAAAATTGGTGAAAGCAATGAGGATCTTGAAATTGAGAGTGAGGAAAAAGAGCGTGGCCAGAAGATAGAGATTGATGAAGATCGCCTGCCCTCCCGTGCGATGGCGATCCACGAACACATACGCCAGGATGGCGAAAAGGAGATGGAACGCGATGCCATGGCCCTGTTCTGGTCAGCGATTGCTGCAGGTCTCTCGATGGGGGCGTCGCTACTGGCCAAAGGCATATTTCATGTCCAACTGGAGGGGGTGCCCGGTGGCTTTTTACTGGAGAATCTGGGCTACACCTTCGGCTTTATCATCGTCATCATGGCGCGCCAGCAGCTCTTTACTGAAAACACCGTCACTGCCGTGCTGCCCGTGATGCAAAACCCTACCCTGGGCAATTTCGGCTTGCTGATGCGGCTCTGGAGCGTGGTATTGCTTGGGAATATCATTGGTACAGGCATCGCAGCCTGGGCCTTTGAGTATATGCCGATATTTGATGAGCCCACCCGGGATGCGTTTGTAAAAATTGGCATGGATGTGATGAAAAACACGCCCTTAGAGATGTTCTCGAATGCGATTATCTCCGGCTGGATCATCGCCACCATGGTGTGGATGTTCCCCTCGGCAGGCAGCGCAAAAATTGTGGTGATCATCCTGATGACCTGGCTGATTGCGCTCGCCGATACCACGCACATCGTGGTAGGTACCGTTGAAATTCTCTATCTGGTCTTTAATGGCACGCTACACTGGAGCGATTTCTTCTGGCCGTTCGCACTGCCGACGCTGGCGGGCAATATTTGCGGCGGGACCTTTATCTTCGCGCTGTTGAGCCACGCGCAAATCCGCAATGATATGTCAAACAAGCGTAAGGCCGAGCTCAAGGCGCAGGAAGATAATGAAAAATCGGCAAAAAAATCGACCTGAATGGTGACTCTTTGAGCAGTCAGGCGGCAATGCGCTTAACGCAAAGTGTAAATAACGCTATACTCGTGCCGCCTCGTCCCCTTAGTTAAATGGATATAACGAGCCCCTCCTAAGGGCTAGTTGCAGGTTCGATTCCTGCAGGGGACACCATCCCGCCGTACACCAACGTCTACTACCGTCCACAAATCCACTACAACCATCTAAAAACAAAGATATTTTTCTCTCTTGACGTCTATTACCGTCTATTGAAATCAAGTAAGTCTATGGGGCATAATTTGGGGCATTGTTGGTTCGATTGTATATGTGCCCCCAATATGACCAGAAACACCCTCAACAGATTGACAGATCGTCAGTGCAAAACAGCCAAGCCACGAGACAAAGCTTATAAGCTGTCTGATGGCGGTGGTCTTTATCTTGAAGTATCCCAAATCGGTTCGAAGTATTGGCGTATGAAGTATCGCCGCCCATCAGACAAAAAAGAAGACAGACTTGCTTTTGGGGTATATCCAACCACCAGCTTACAAGACGCCAGAGAAAAAAGAGACGACGCCAGGAAGCTGCTATCCAGGGGAATAGATCCTAAAGCCGAGCAAAGAGCAGCAAAAGCGGAAGAAAAAGGCGCATTCACTTTTGAGACAATAGGACGTCAATGGGTTGAAAGCCACCAGATGTGGAACGAAGACCACCGAAAACGCGTACTTAGAAGCCTTGAAATGTATATTTTCCCTCACATTGGCACTTCGGATATTCGCAAACTGGAGGCGATGACAATTTTACCTTTGTTTAAGAGGGTAGATGACACCGGGAAACACGATACAGCCAACCGACTTAAACAACGAGTTAAGGACATCATACATAGCGCCCGTCTGAGCGGCATTAAGACAGAAATAATCACGAATGATCTCGATGTCCGGTTAATGCAATATGAAACTAAGCATCATGCCGCACTGCATCCCAGAGATTTACCAGACTTTTTCACTCGATTGGGCAGCTTTAAAGGTAATCCTCTTAGCCGAATCAGCGACTTTTTCATATCTACCTCGTAATACGTTGCTTGACTATGTGAGATAGTAAATCATTGTTTTTTTGAGTTTTCTGTGAATTTGGAGAAAAAGTTTTCGGGAAAGGAATTGTCCCAAATTGGGCGTTTGTTTTCGTCTCTCCAGCCAATTTGGGGACATCAATTATTTTACTTGGTTATCTTTCCCAAAAAATTGGGTGCGTGCCGCTGCAAAGTCTTTTTTAGAAGCGTTCTTAGATTATCCATGGTCATGCCAGCATCATTGTATTCTTCACTGTACTTTGCGATGTTATTTGCTGCTTTCTCGCACACCGCGGACTGGTTGAGCTTTCCATTCTTTCTAACGTCCTCGCTGGATTCATATAAAGCAATCGCCAGCCCAGCAATCATTTTCCAGGCGGTGTTTTTGCCGCGCCAGTCACTGGGGAGCGACCCACTTTCTGTTTCCTCTGCTATCGGTTCATCAATGTTGTCATCTTCCAGTTCTGGGAAGAAGCTCACAAGCTCGGAGCGCTTGAAATAAAACGAATCGTAGGACCCATACCAATCATCCTCATCATCGTGATATAAAAAGTCTTCTCCTTTCCTAACGTTGAAAGTCCCTTCTTCCCCCGGTATCGGGCTCTCCCTGTATTCATGCCCCATAGCCAGAAGACCTAAAAACTCCACACACTGCTTTTCAAAGTCTTCATTAGTCGTAAAACCAGATACCCAATCGAACTGATAAAAGCCCAGCCCCCCTAAAGTATCTGGTTTAGCCTTGCTCAATCTGTAGTTACTTAAGATTGCGGCAGCTATCATTCTTTCATTTTCATTGTTTAGTCTTGCCAGTTCGCTGATCAGATTACCAAACCAGATTTTATCTTCTGACTCGTTATAAAACGCATCTAGTCCTGTCATCTTAGTCACGACGTGTTCTCCTTCCGAACTCATAAGGGCTTATATGTTTTTCTCGATTGGCGTCCAGATAGTCAGCCCACCATTGAAGCATTAGTTTGCGCTCTTCTAAGTAATCAGCCTTGTGCTTGTAGGCTCTTTTAACGTCTTTATATTCTTTGTGGCTCATCTGGCGCTCTACTGCGTCCTCCTGCCACAAACCGGACTCCATCAGGGAACTACAGGCTGTGGCACGGAATCCATGTCCAGTTACGTCCTCTTGCGTGTTATAGCCCATTAAGCGTAATGCCTTGTTTACCGTGTTTTCACTCATCACGCCTTTGGTGTTTCTTTCATTCGGAAACACAACATCGTAGCTTCCGCTTAGTTCTCTCAACTGCTCGACAATAGAAACAGCCTGACGGCTAAGAAGCACGATATGTTCGTCTTTTCCCGTCTTTGTGCCACGGGTGGAAAACCTCACACCATCGATAGGCTCTCTTTTTTTAGGGATAATCCACTCAGCCCGATCAAGGTCAAACTCTTTCCAACGGGCAAAGCGGAGGTTATGACCATTACTACTAGTAGTGACAGATCGTGACAAGGCAGTGCAAAAAACGACCAATAATAAGAGAGATATGCCTGCCAAACCGCCAAAAGCGCGGAGCGCGGCAAACGCCGCGAGAGGCGCAAGAAGGCGAACCTATCCATTGAAACGGTCAGAAGAGCGCATCGCGCTCGACGACCGAAGTCCCCACTAACACCGTCAACGAAAGATCAAAGTCTTAGAAAAAAATGACGTTTCTTTGATGGGCTTCCATCCGTAAAAATCAAATTTTGAGAAAAAGTACTTATAGAAATTAATTACTCTATAAGGGTAAGTTGACGTTAGTAGTCATCGCTTAAAATAATCATTAATCTAATTAAAAACAATCACATAAAAAATAAAACAATCAGAGAAGTACAGGAACAGCCATCAACATAGCATCAACTTTATAAGTGGTTTTATCAGTGCTTTCTGGGTAGAACTTACGTATAAATCCCAGCCATAATTTTAAACCGTACAAGGATATTTTTAATATCTTTATCCGCATTTGCATCTAACTTAGTAGCCACTTTATATTTCACTTAACTATTTCACACATAAATACAATAGTTATCTTTGGTCAAAGAAGTTATAAAAAATGCAAATTTGACCGTCCGCTCAATGTCTGTAATTGACGGTCATAATATTCTACAAAAAATATTTCCTAGTTATATCATATATACCCCCCCCTGAATGCTCAGGGGGGAGGTAATCAATCCATTTCTTTAACATTATGAATATCTAAAGCACCATTTTCAATTGCATATTTCAATGCAGTAGAAGGACCACCTCTATCTGTATTAACAAATATATGAAGTGTGTTCTCTGCGCGACTTGCACCGACATATATATTCGAAATAAATTTTCTCATAGCACTTGAATGATAACTACCCTCAGGAACTTCATCCTTATTTACTTCAATCAAATAAACAGTATCAAATTGTGTTCCAGCAACGTATTCAGGCATACTTAGTATAAATTTCTTTTTATTTTTATTTATTGAACTTATTTGCTCGCGATCAGATATTAATGTAAAAAGATCTTGATACCTTACCGCTTCTGCGTATTTTAAGAACAAATCTTCGCTTGCGCATAATATTGCGACCTGATTAGCTTGAGAAAGTGTTTTTGCTTTTCTATCGGCAGAAGTAAAAACATAATCGAATATTTCCCTTGTATTATCACAAACTACAAGCTTAGGTTTATCACCATATTTATTCTCTGATTTTATAGTGATTTTATTCCAATCATCACCTAACTCATCTTCAATGCCTAATGCTGGAAACGCATTATCTATCCATTCGAGAACACTTGCTATTTCATGTGTATATCTAAACGATTTTTCCAATTTGAATTTTTTGGTCTGCCCTAACCCCAATGAATTCGCAATATTAGTATTTGGACTCAAGTCCACGCAAAATGTATCATATGTACTTTGCTTCGTGTCGTAAGCCATAATTATTTTAGGAATGCTATCACAATCCTTCATCAAATTATGAAATGTCATTCTCTCTTGACGGTTAAAGAGATGAAGCTCATCAACAAAAATAAGATCATACCCATGTTTAAAGCGAAGATTATCCCAAGCATTACTATCAAGATAGCCTAAGTAATCAGAAATCATTTGATCAGCGCTAATCACATTCATATCTCTTAGTTGATTCCTAAATTTATCATATAAATGTAATACTACTCTACGTTCACTTTCACTATTTAACTTCATCATCCATTGTTTTCTTGTCTCAGTTAAATACTTATTTTTCTTTTCAAGGCTACGCCTAACACCTTCAGCTTCTAAAACACAAGCGAATTCATTCATAAGAGCTACTGCAAAAGCACGAAACTCAGTAGAACGACTATCTGCATCTATATATCCTGCAAAGCTATCTGAACATTGGCTTTTAAAAATAACCCAATCAGAGTTTTTGAATTCTCTTACAATTGACTCAATGACCTCTACCTGAAGTAGCCGACTTTCGTAGCCATCCATTGATAAGGGTTGTAAATCATTAAGTGAATACTTAATCGCTTCATTAGCCAGCTCTTGCAATGTGCATATGGTTAATTTTGATTGAGGATTATTCTCTCTTAATAATTCATTATCCATTATGTCTAAGGATTGCGAAACATTTTCCACCGTTGATGAATTATGCGTTAAAAAAAGAAAATTAACTGCTTCATTTTGAACGCATCTTTTACTAAATTCATACAAACACTTAACTACTAATGACAATGTTTTACCAGTACCCGCGGCACCTACAAGTCTAATACTTTTATCAATTTCAGAATAAACAAAATCTCTTTGTTCAATTGTCAACTTAGCATCTAACCATTCCCTCAGGTTAAAACCTAAAGTTAATTTATCTTGAAGTGGGGGAAGTGTAATTTTCCCTGTTCCGAAACTTTCATTTTTAATTGTATCGTTTGTTAACAATGCAATGAGAGCATCTTCATATGCATTAATAGCTTTAAGAAATATTTCTCTGTTGTTATTAACTAATGTTATGTCTGTTTTTTTATTATCAAAAGAATAAACGTAGGTATGATCAGTTTCATTCGGATTTAGATCGAAGAAAATCCTTCCCTTATCATTGTTAAAACTATGGCTGGATTGTATAGATAATAATGAACCTGAATGATAAGGAGCCCATTTTGTAGGGACCATTATTTTCCCAGGGGACATTGATAAGTGCCCTACTCTTAATATCCTATAAAAAGCATCATTTTTTGTTTTTTTGTTAATCCTATCGAAAAGCCCGCTCGTACAGGTATCTATGATCAATAGTTTAGATTTCTCATGGGCTTGTTTGCTTAAAAGATATAGTACATTAGAATCATGTTCCTTGAACCAAAAGATGCTCTCGGGCAAATCATCTGGATTAAACTTATTCAACCAATTCATCGGTAGATCAAAATTAGCCAATAAAATATTAATCGCAAACTCATCAATTACTAATGCTGAAGCCATGTCATATCTCCCTTTTAATATTTTTCTAAAAATATTGCGAATGAATCTTTTACATCACGCTCGTAATATGTTGGAAAGCCAATGCGTGAGAAGAGAGTACCAAACTGCTGCGATAAAGCATGTTTGAATGTAGGTGTCAATCTTCCAATGCGTAAGTATGAATTTGGAGACTCTTTGGCTTTTGATGTTGATGAAAAACATTGTGAGGTAGGTACGAAAAATAAACTTCTCAACTTAACAACATACCCTATCTTTTGAAGGGTGGGAATTGAAGGGATGAAAAAAAGATCTTGTGGTGGTGTTTTACTTAACTCACCCATATATCTTTTTATTATTTTATTTACTTCTGTAGGTTCATTATTATTTACCCCATTAAGAATAGCAAGCAAATCAATATCTTTACTTAACCCACTATTTTTATGTGCTAAGTATTTTTTTATTATGTTATATAATGTTGTTATTTTTCCTCTAGTTTCTTTATTTTCTACTTTAAGATTGGAGAGAATAATTTCTAACTCAACCTCATTAATCCAATTTTTAATATTTTCATCATCAAGTTTCTTATGTTGTTCTGATAATGAAAGCCAATGGTTATTTATTTTTTCGACTATATCCATTAATTTTGATTCAATTAATTTCTGATGCTTTACCGCGCAGTGCTCGTTAAAAAAATAATCTTCAAGGCTTAATATACTTAGGCATGCTAACCCGCTTCGTCCAATTTTATTGTTCGCAATATCACAATCTGCGGATATTATTACAAACACCTCACCCTCACTATCTTGGTTTATTTGTTTTAAAATATCCCCTTGCAAAATTTCCGACCCATCATAAGAATCAACACAATAACTTAGCATTCCGCACTCCTTTATATTAACTATACAGGAAAATATTGTTCAGAATTGTAATATCTCTATTGCTAAGAGAATAGCTACTTTCTTTCCTTTTGTTCCTGTAATCTTCCCTACGATACGATAATTTTTCCCATTGTGCCTCTTCCCATCGCTAACATTGTAAATCTCAGCATCTATGATTGTAATTACAGTCTTTTTTCCATTTAAATCAAAAAAATGCCATTCGTGGTTATACATTGCTAATACCCCCTTTTTTATATATTACACAAGCTAGCTTACTAACGGCGACTCTGCATTTATTAGGGCTTGACAACCTTCATTTTCGGCTGCCAAGTCCCTTTTCTGTTCAAATATTCCCCTCTTCTGCATGTGTTGCTGGCGATGGTCAAGTAAAATGCGAATGGATAGTTAATAGATGCGAATACCCGTAACTTTTCTTATCCGACCATGTAAGAACACCGCAGAGGGGTGCATATTTATGATCTATGCTATTCAAGACCGCCAGTGTCGGTAACAATCTGAGACTTATCCATCTCTAGGCAATCTGGATGCAAACCCAGCATAGTCCCAGCATCAACTGCATCGCCGATGATCATGCAGTCATCATATCCCCAGCTTCCCAGATCGCAATTGATCTCAGGGTAATCGGGGGACAGTGACAACCAGTTCCGCAATTCTTTTAGTGTTTTTTCCATGATAGATAACCTCCTTGTTTTAGATTGGCTGACCACCAGCCACAGTCAATGATTATCCCATACGGGTAAAGCGATGTCGGGCTATTTCTTCCAACTATCTCTCAATGAGAATGTTTAGTAAGAACCAGCAAGGTAGCGGCAACTGGAAGTTGTAATCATCGATTTTTGAGGCATAACGCAAAATTGCGTTATGCCTGATTAACAGTAAACCGTAACTGCCAGCCATTATCATTGTCTCAATTGGGTATACCATAATGACAAGGTGACACAAAGTCTCAATAGGGTTTCCTAGGAACATTTTGACTACACAAAATGCCTTATGTATCATTTGCACTTAAATTCACAACCCTATTGAGACAATGCAATGAACGTTAGAATTTACTGCCGAGCATCAACTGAGGGGCAACACGCTGATCGAGCACTTACCAGCCTACGTGAATTTTCAAAATTAAAAGGCTGGCAGATTGCTGGAGAGTACATAGAAAATGCTAGCGGGGCGAAGCTTGAGCGCGTAGAGCTTATGCGGCTATTGTCTGAAGCCCAGCCCGGCGATCTGTTGCTAGTGGAAGCTATAGATCGTCTGAGTCGCCTAGAACATAGCGCATGGGTTGAACTGAAAGATACGCTCAACCGAAAAGGTTTAATCATCGTATCAACGGATTTGCCAACGAGCTGGCAGATGGTCGAGATGGCAGGCAATGACCTAACCAGCGGCATCCTGAGAGCTGTAAATGCCATGCTGATAGATATCCTTGCCACAATGGCGCGACAGGATTACGAAACACGCCGTAAACGCCAACAGCAAGGCATAGAGCGGGCTAAAAGCGAAGGCATATACATTGGCAGGGAGAAAAATCAGGAAGCCCGTGAGATCGTTCAAGAGATGTTGGAGCAAGGAGTAAAACCTGAACTCATCATGAAGGCAGCAGGAATCAGCCGAGCGACTTACTACCGTATAAAAAGTGAGCTGTCAGTCGTAAAATCAGAATAACCTTTGAAAGGTAGTCAGGCTTGTTTCATCAGCTAAAACCAGCTTTTCTGACCACAACGTCTGGGGGCACCCATTGGGGCGCCCACCAAAATCGAAAACAAAATTAATTAGAATTCAAATTGTTAATTGATTTTTCGATTCCTGCAGGGGACACTTTCGTTCTTCCTGACTTCATAAAATCACTGCATTTTCCACAACTCCACACAGTTCCGTCCGCGTCGTTTTGCACCATACAGCGCTTCATCCGCTGCCTGTATCAG
>Ga0268257_1000774_pt1 | contig 32684 bp, 32 predicted proteins | sample AgamicAtPrz_FD_200249 | JGI IMG/M metagenome (GOLD analysis project Ga0268257, IMG submission 200249) | Agave microbial communities from Guanajuato, Mexico - At.P.rz (v2) (version 3) | ecosystem: Host-associated > Plants > Phyllosphere > Phylloplane/Leaf | place: Guanajuato, Mexico | collected... | reverse complement strand
CTGTGGGAGCGGGTTCACCCGCGAAGAGGCCCGCCCAGGCAAACCCGCCGCTTAAACCCCATGCAACCGCAGCGCCCGCTGCGCACATTCCCGCCAGCTCAACTTTGGCTTCTCTACCGGCGGCAGCGGTTCCACCTCCCCAGCCAGCACCACCGGCATATCCCGCATCCTCACCCAAGGCTCACTCTGCCAATACAACAACGTCGCGCTCCGCCCCCCAGGCCAGCACATCTGCCCCAGTCGCGGGACTTCCTCCGCCCCGTCCTCCTGCCGATCACGCAGCACCGCCACCACCTCATGCGTCAACCACCAGCGCAAATGCCGGTTCTCCGGTACATGGTGATGCGCCAACAAGGTATAGGTCCCGGATTCGCTGACCATCGTGGTTTCCTGGTACTTGCCATAGCGCAGCAACTGCACCGTGCGGTACTGGTCCGGGTCGAGCTTACGCATGCAGTGCTCGTCGAAGAAGTGCCCGCTCAGCCGGCCGAGTTCGTGGGCGCAGAACCAGGCTTGGGATTCGAGCCAGAGGGTGTGAAGAGGACGGTTGTGGCGAAAGAAGAGGGTAGGTGTATTGAGACTGTCCATGTTTGGCCATCCTGATATTGGAGAGCCGTTGCTAACGGGAACGGGGTTCCGCTGCGTGAGCGTTCTTAAGCGCCATGAAACATTATCGCTATGCGTTCAAAGTGACAACGGTAAAAGTTGTAGGATGCTTCCTGTTCTGCCATTCCCCAGCCAATAAAAAAGGCTGCCAATCGGCAGCCTTCTCGATGCTCAGCCGCTTCATTTTTCACTGAGGTTCGAATCATAGACCGTGAATACTAAAAGTTTATTCAGCGATATATGAACAAAAAAATCAAAAAAACCGAACCGGAAGATAATTATTCACTGGCGATCGTATGGGTGAAAAATCGATGGCAGGAAATACGGCAGTCCCGAGGCCGACAACCAGTCAGCAGTAGGATGGGAAGCTATAAGTGAGGTATGCGTGGAAGATCTAAATAAGTAGTAAAAATTTAGATTGTGCTTCATTTGGTGTAATGGCTACTTAACACTCGATGAGCTTCATAATTAATGTTGTTTGCGTGTGTGAAGACGTCGCCTGGTCTATGTTGACCTGTCTATGGATGATGATTGAGGTTGCGCCGTGAATGATGAGGGGCAGTGTATTTTTTCAAGTGGCGAGAAACATCACTCCGTTTGAGGATAATCTTTCCTGCTAATTCAGGAGGAAGGTCGTTTGCAATGCGTATTTCACCTTTGGCTAATAATTCCTTAAAGTAAGACTTTAAACCGATGCGCGCATCTGCCATCGCAACAGTACAGTACTTTTTTAAAAATGTTCGCAATTTGCTGTAGTCCGCTGGGCTTATCCATTGTCTTCCTTGTACCTGGATGGAGGTTATGAATCCAGTTTTGATGAAGTTTTTGGCTAAAGCCATTGCTGATATCTGCAATTTATTACACGTGTCGCGAGTTGATATGAGGGTGCTCAAGTATGTTTTTTTTGAATTCGGCTTTGGTGAATTGATTCCAATGAGGGTCAAGTCACTAACCCTATAAATGGTTTCAATAGTTGCTCCGTATTTTTCATATATCGGAGCAACACTCATTCTCTCCAAGAAGCTCAATATCTTTGTGGGTGGTATGCCACACCATCTAGAAATGGTTGCGGCATTAACGTAAGTGTTTGAAAATTCTTGTGCTTTTGTTTTGCTGATGAAAAGGGAGCTTTGCCGTCCCTCGCAGCTGCAAGAGAGGTCGTGAGTTCTTAAAAGCGATATAATGGTCTTCGCTGGAAGGTTGAGATAACGGCTCGCTTCAAGGATTGTCATGCTTTCTTCAGAAGTGCTTGTATTGATAATTATCAAATTATTTATGTCCTCCCTTAAAAAAATAGGCGTGGCGCTGCAATCCAAAAGCGGCCCCGCGATGGGCTTGACACCTAAGCTCATTACCAGTTCGGTTGCGATTTTAGGGTTTGTGCCTATCAACTTAGAATACGCCCCTGGTTTCAAGAAGTTATGCTTGGCAAATATTACTTCTGACTTCAGTAAGTAAATCCCCATCTTGCCCCCATTTAGTCTACGGTGTGGAGTGAGCCAGCCATGCCTAATAAGGACCGCTATGGTCCCGTCGGCGAGTCCGGATAATTTGGACGCTTCATCGCAGATGCAGTAGTTGTCAACATTCTGGTCGTCCATGAGCTTTAGTTGATCTCTACATTGGACGGTGTGATTCTTATGGCTTTTTAATGTTTCTAAATGCTCAATGATACGTCTTGTGTCAGCGCGGTATAGTAGGGTCGGATAATGGAATGTTCTAGTGAAATAGGGTCGTATATTTAAAATTTGCATGGCTGCAAATATAGTTCTTTTGTGTTGATTTATTCTCGAAGCTAGGTGATCCAAGGTTTCATACGTGTCTGTGAAGTCACGGAGTTGAGCTTTTGCTATTGCAAGGCTCCGATGATCCGAGAGAGTGGTTGTTCCTAGTAATTTCTCCCTAATTAACCGCTTGACCGTGTTTAGTGGAAGCTCAAGCCGTTGTGCAGCTTGTATTATATTCATGGTTTTAAACTCGGCATCGGTAGTAGAAATCCGTCGCTTTAGTTCTTCAGATTTCTCGAGGAGCTGCAAAATAAGACTCTCAGGAAGTGGAAATCCACGGGCAATACTTTCCCATAGCGATTTTTGTTCTCTAACAAACAATGGCCATAGGGTCATTGGTAGGCCAGTGAGTTTTCTAACCTGCTTGCGTGACAATAAAAAAGGTTGTTTTCTAACTGGGGGGAGCGTTGGGGTTGGAGGGAGGGTCTGGTGTTGATCGTCGAATTGTAAAAACCTAAGCGCGGCGCTTCGCGATGCCTCCGTATTTATTAGGCTGAGCACTGCCGATATCATTCGTCGCTCCAAGTGCGGGTATTGACTGTGTAAAGTGCAAAGATATTCCTCCAGTACCTTAGTGTCGCCCGCAACTACACCTATTGCAGCGATCATTGTATCCCTGTTCTCATCACCGCCGAATACTGGAGGTTTGTAATTGAGCAAGCGAAGAGCGCGCTCGAAACAATCCATTTTTTCTTGTTTCGATTCTCGAAACCAACTCAGCAGAACCTGTTCTGGTTCCGCTTCTTTAGGACTGCACGAAGGAGAGATAATTTCGTTTTGACATGCTCCGCATCGAGGCGTTAACGTACTATGCCATCGTAGGCGTACGTTGCATGTTGGGCAGGTGAATAAGTAGGTTTTGTTATGTAATGGGCAGTGCATGCAGACCCTAAGATCTTTAATGAAGTGTTCTGTACCCTCTCTCCAACATTCTGAGCAAAAGGCAATGCCAGACCAGCGTATCATTCTGTTTTTGACGGTAACTCCTGTTATAATGTGTTGTTTTGAACCGTCTTTAGTTACTGGTGAGTAAAAGCCAGATAAGAAGCGATTTCCATAAGCGCCGGATATTTTAGCGATCCAAGCTGGTATATCTCCCGCACTACTAAGAGACCGGACGTCATAGAATGGAGCACCTAGGCTATGAAACTGTGCAGACGTAACGCACCCGTGCTTGATTGCGAATCGCTTAAGAAGACTGGTTGGGCTTTCCTCTGGCAAGGGAAATGGTACGAAGAAGAATTCGTTCATGGCGTTATCCGAAATTTCATGATTTTTGATTGAACATCTTTGCTATTCAAAAGATGAAGGTTACTCAGCGGTTCTGCTGAAAACGGATTGCCAGCAACTAGCTTCGTATCCAGGCTGAGTAGTTCACAAGCATATTGGAGATCGGCCAGTTTTAAGCCTCTTCCGTCATCACGTACGAGGCACCGCTTCAGTGCAACGAACAGTACCTTCCTGAGCCAACCCAGATTCCCAGCTGTTGCCAAGAAGAGGCTTAATGCAATCGTCGGGTCATGTAGATGTATGTCGCCCTTAAGACCTGTGATTGTGAACATGGCTTCGTCAAGTTTTCCAAGTGTGCGTATGTACTCTGAGTTAGGGTCTTCACTATAGGTGAAAAACTCTAGATTGACTTGATAGGGGAATCTTGTGGCAAAAGAGTCGAGATGCAAGCGTATATCAACACATTCTTCTGTGCCGCTTATTATCACGGGTTTGCCCAACGCATTAATGAAAGACGCTATCCAGCCAAGAGTTTGAGGCCGGATCTTCTTTGCGGCACCCACACACAGACGATTTATTTCGTCTAGAAACACGAGCTCAACACGTCTTTGTTTGAGTAAGTGAACCAGTTGCTGCGTCATTTCCTCCGTACTGCCCCTAGGGTTCTCGATACCTAGTGCAATCAGCATTTTTCGCGGCATTCCTTTGATAGTTACTTCGCTAGGCACTTCAAAGTAGATGACGGATGCGCATAGGTCGACACCGCCTTCGACTTCTGCCGAATATTTATCGTTAAATTGTCCCATTACCTGGAAGCAAAGTGTTGTTTTCCCTACTCCAGATTTGGCGCATAATATAGCGCCATAAGGTTCGCCAGACGTGTTGGTGTCCTCAATCGCATTGAGCAGTACAGAATGGGCAGCATTGAAGCGTGGGAAGTGGACAATGCAATTTCTAAATTTATTTAGCAGAGAGCTAATTTTTTCGGCTTTCAAATTAGTCGTCTCCAAGCGTCATAGTGAAATCTCCAGGAGTATTAGTGTTGTACTCATCGCTAGCCATCACACGAGATAGTGCAGGTGTTTGTGGCTCTAGGGACTCCGTCAGCTGCTGCAGATTTTGGTCTCCATTTTCCAAGGCTGTGAGAAGTGGTTGATAGCCTTTTTTGTTGGCTTTAGCGATCTTCCAAAGAAGTTGCGTTCGAGCTTCTTCAGCCCTGCAATAACAATGCGTTTGCCTAATGGCTTTTTGCTGTGCTCGAATCAGGTGATGGAAGTCTAATGTCAAGCCGTTTTGATATGCGGGGTGGAGGGGATTCAATGGCTGAATATCATCAGGGTAGCTAGGATGGCATATCCACGCTTTCCCTACATCACCGGCATCAAAGTAAAGAACCAGCTTCTTGGCCTTGGGCTGTTTTGTCTTGAAATAGCTTACGGCGGGACCCCACCAATGTAAGTTGTCGTGACGCACTCGTCCGCTTGCTGTGCCAGTGACTTCCGCGGATCGCCAAAAACAGCGCCGCAAATCATCTCCAGAGAACCTGTGGGGCTGAAATTGAGTACTTAAGGCAATTGACCAAGCTTCGTTAGGAGACATTTCTAGTGTGCTATGCTTGGCTGCATGATAGGTGTCGAGCCACGTGGCGAATATGCTTCTGGCTTGTTCGAGCGTATACATTGCCTGCTCTACCGAATTGTAGTCACCCCTTGCTTCAATACTTCCTTTGGTTGTGCCTCGCAGTTGATGTTCTATCTCGCAAGCCCATGTTTTGAAGAATCTCTCGACATGTGGCTTTTGATTCGGTTCCTCTGGCTCGCAAAAAGTAACTTCAGTCCCCATCAACCAGAGAACCTTTCTCAACGCCCTGGCAATAAATTCTGGGCCGTTGTCAAAAATGTACAGCTCAGCCAACCCGCCATGCGGGTTATCCGAGCTCAGTGAGTCTCGCAGGACGAGAATGGTAGTGTCCAAAGATGGCGGATTAAATGAAAGGTGCCACGCAATTATGAATCGCGTTTTAACTTCGATGAAGACGGTAAGCACCGGTTTTCCTAGTGGCTTTCCGTGCTTATCCACCAATATTAAGTCCAAAGGACGCGAGTCGCCTTCTACACGCTCGAACAGACGTTCAGGCTCAGGAATTGTTCCACCCCAGTAATGAGCCTTCTTCGCGGCCTTTCGGCCGCGTTGATGAAGGGTGGTTTCGTGAGCGTCGATCTCATTAATTATCCTGTAAAGTGTGGATTTTGATGGAACACGAAATTGCTCAGTGGTGCACCGCCGACTATTCAGCGCATCCAGCTTTAAGCTGATGCTGCTGATTAGTGCTGTCTTGGTAAAAGGTGTCGTTGTCCAAAGGAAGGTGGCGATGTCGGACTTTATTACGTTTTGGACTTCGGATGGTTGGTGTGAAATATGTTTGTTTATTGGTCTGAAGGTGTTGGGTATGAGGGAAGTAAAGTTTCTCCCTGCATCAAGGAATGTCCTTTTCCACTCCCATAAAGTGGTGAAGCTAGGCGCTTTATGTGGGCCTATTTTTTCAGTCATGATCTCAATGAACTCGGCATGAGTTCGTCTTGTGACCCAGGTGTACCCTTCCAATAATGCTCTGACGTAAGCGACCCGCGTTTCCAGAATGCGAGCTACCTTTTTGGGCAGGCGGGCAATGATTAAATTAGGGTCGGTCTGTATAGGGGCTTCTTGCAGCTTCAGCATTTTACCTTGGTCAACGGCTCGCCGAAGCACGGACAGGTACTGATATAAAACTTGAGGTGGCCCGTAGACCGAGCGTAATTGCACCCGCTCGCCGTCCGTTTCCATCACTTGGTAATCTCTACCGCAATAGTGATAGCGTTCTCCAGCTCGAAATTCAATCAACGCACGCATGTTAAGAGTTCCGCACGCGGGATTCGAGGTTAAATGGTTGGCTGAGATTGACAGAGGTCATCCTGTAAAAAATTGAATAGGCGATGTCTTCAGCTGGATGGCCGCTGCTGAGCAGATGCTGGACTGATAATTCATCAGAGCCGGAATTATTAATTGTAGCAACTACCCGGCGTGCGCCTTCTAATGTTCCATGCAGGGCGTGATGGTAAAGGAACCTAAGGTTATGGTTTTTTGGGGAGTGGCTAATGCTGGCGAGCATGATTATTTCCAGAGTTAGCCCTGCTTCGCTAAAGAGTGCGCGGAGCCCGCTCTGCCGATCTTTTTCTACTTGAAGAATGACAGTTGTAGGCTTCAACAGTTCGTAGAAGACCATATGGCCTTCGTCGAACAAGGCGCAGAAGTCAGGGCTGTAGCACTGATTACTGCTTTCGAAACGAATTTTTCCGGGTCGGCTGCAGTAGCCTGTGACCCTGGGTTCATATTCTAAATGAATACAGAAATCTGAATGCTGAAGCACCGTGCAGCCCACAGCGGACTTGTTTTTATTCGATGGGAAGTGGGTGATTCGCCTATGGTGTTGACCCGTCGTTAATTCAGCACGCGCAGTGATCGTAACCGTGCCTGGCAGATGGCGTTTCAGATCAAGTTCCATAAAGTCTCCGTATAGACGGGCTTTGGGCTTTCTAATCAAGACTGTGATCTTCCCCTGCCTCATGCACTGACTGTGGGCTTGACGCGGGTCAGCGGGGAGGGCATCCGCGTTGACTCCATTTTCACCCAGGTCGGCACCCCTTGACAGACCATGATAAAAATCAAATCTATCGTTCTGACGTAGTCAATTTTCCGAAAAATCAATGGGTTAACAAATGCGAAAACTTCTGCATTTGTGAATAGGGACGGCAATGACCGCTCCTTGTAGTGCCGCAAGTCCGTCATGTAGTGGTAAGGCTTGATGTGTAGTGCTGCTACATTTTTTGTTGCGACACTACATTCGGATGCAATCCGTTTCCTCCTTATGGATTAAGGCGACATTGCAAGGAGTAGTTGTTATGAGGGACAGCCGGTTGGATTTGCCCGAGCTCAGACGTGCTCGTGGGATCGCTTTTTCCGTTTCGGTGGCTGAATGCTACGGGTGTCAAGACAGTGCTGCAGCGGTAGCAGCCTGTGAAGCAGCCCACGACATAACCGTTCTCCCACGGACGGGAACACCGCCAGAACTGCTCAAGCTTTGGCGACGCCGATTCAATGGCGCCGTTGCTTCTGAGCCAGCTCGAGTGAGTTTGTATGAGCGCTTTCCCGACCTCCGTGGCGTTTTCGATTCCTCCTTGTGGAGCTTGCTTAAGCCAGATTTGTTGCCCACACGCGTTGAAGAATTAGCGCAATCGTTGCGTTTGAATGGCAAGCAGTTGGAGGGCTTCAACCCGAAGTCATTGGAAATACTTTCCGGCTGCCCGCATTGGCAGCGGCTAGCTCCGCTACTCGCGATCCTTCGTTCGAAATCGAGCGCGTTCCTCATGCAGCGCCACTGGTTGAGTAAGTCCTTTGCAGCTTTTTGCTGCTTGATGTGCGCGCGACCAGGTCATAGAAAACTGGCAGTACCGCTTTGGAAGGCAATTGATTCATTAAAGGCCCAGGACAAGCTGGGTGACATAGTGTTTTGGCCGGCGGAAGCGGGGTGGTTCGAGCGCCTCGTGATGAAGCAGATCACACTGGGCGACCGGCTGATTAATAACGGATGGGTCGATGGTTGGGATGATGAATGTCTGCTTTGGCTCTGGTCTTTGGCTGAACCGCAACACACTGGGTTGGTGGAAACGCTGCTATCCACAGAGGTCTTCCCGGCCGGCATGAAACCGCCCGCGGTAACCATTCAAGTACAACGCGCATCAGTCAAAAGGGCACGAGTTGTCGTCACGCTGTCGATGTGAAGAGGGATCAGATCCTACAGATCAGAATATGTCCTCCGAGCGATACGCTCGGATCGGTCAACGTTTGCTTGCTGTGGATAGCTGTCGAGCGGCAATACTTCGAGCCCTATCGATATTCACGCTCACTCCGACGTTAATCACATCCGCGAGTCAGTTTTCATCTGCCCAGACGAGAACGCTCAATGTCACCGGCTTGGAGTACATCTGTACTCTAGTCGGAATGTAAGGATGGTAGTCTCGTGCCGGCACACGCAGAGGATTTCTTGACTGGACGGTGTGCGAGGACCGCTTGTGGTACCTGTGAGGCATCGTTCGCCGGTAGCAAAATCCGGAGATGGCGCAGCTAGTCTGCACATTTTTCAGCATAAATTCCTGTGCACTCTGAATCAGATGACGCGGGGCTTTCCTCGCTTTCCCATCGGTTGAACATGGCTGTTTTCTACACATTTTTTTGCAGAAATTTTCGGACATATCTACGCGCATTATCGCGGCAGCCAACCCGGATCAACGGAGCGCCGACCTGTAGCGGCGGCGAGGCACCTAACCGCTCCCTCCCGACAGGTCAATGGCCGGCGCTCCCTAGCGATGGCGGGCTGGCCTTGGGCAGAGTTGGATCTTATCGCCCAGTGAAAGGTCGGTTGAGGGGCAACTTCACTGAGACCCGGATGCCACGGGGCTGGACGGATTTGCCCCAGCCTGGATACTTCCGTCACTTTCATCAATGCCGACATGCTTCGAGTCAATCGCTCACCCGTTTGTGTCTTCATTGCCGTAGCTGCTCAGCGATCTCATAGGAATTGCAAGATTAGCGATCAAATACCTTCTCAGAACTTCCCTGGCGCAAGGCTCGTCTTCCACTCTTGTTATGCAACGGTGCTCAGAGCAGCTGATGCTCGTTACGATGTTCGCGGCTACGTGTTGTCAGAGCTGGTCAGCCTGTGCTTAGGCAATCGCGCTACTGTACCGCTGGTATATCGCGCCCATTACGAACGCTACGTGCAAAAGGAGGCTATAGCGTTCGTGGAATCTTTCACCGCTCAGTTATTCTTTAGGGCGGGGCGATTCTCTCCTCACGAATATCGTTACAGACCGGAGGCTCCCGCAGCTCCTGTGGGCAATCACCAACCGGAGCCGCGCATGACTGCATTCAGAGTTCTCGCACTCAGCTCGCCTTTTCCTAACAGGTGTTGGAGTCTGAACCATCACTGCTTCATGAGACGACGCCATGAGATTTTGATGACCGGAGAGCAGGTGTTCGGAAATCGTGAGCTGGCTGAAGCATGGTTCACCAAGCCGGCGATCGGACTTGGCCGGCGTCTGCCGTGCATGCTTTTGAAATCCAACAACGGTTATACGGAGCTGGCAGAGTTCCTCGTCCGGCTCGATTACGGTGTTTATTGATCGTCACACGGCTTCTAAGTAGCACGCCTAGCGTGCTCCGGACTGATACTGTCGAGTATGATGCGAGGACGCGTCTTGTCATCGCCACCGCCCAGCAATCCTATCCACCCGAAGGTCACGACACACGAGGTGTCTATGAGGCAGATCAAGCCGGAACCCAAACCCCTGATGGCCGTCCGCTTTCAAGCAGAAGCACGCGAAGCGCTTGCCAAGCGCAGTAGCCACGGCCGCTTTATCGATATTGCCGCCGCCAAAGACCGGAGTTGGGAGCCACTAGGGCGCTTGGCTGGTTGAGTTTTCCGGCGAAAAAATGTTGCTTAGGGCTTCAGGGGCGGGTATGCCCACAGCCTTCGCGACGCTAACGCGAAATGTAGAGGCAATCTATCACCCATGCAGCGCTCCGTACGCCTCGCTTCGGGCTGCATCCAGTACCCGCGCGGGGTCGTCCGCCATTACATCCTTCGGCATCTGGCCTCCCAGGTAGCTATTGGATGAGCCGAACCAAAGCGCCATAGCCCAGTCAGGCTTGCTGGAGCCGAGCGTCGCGATGATGGCTGCCAATGACGAGAATGGGCGGAAGCCGGAAGCGGGGTCAAAGGCATAGAGGGGAATGTATTCCTTGTCCTCATGAGCCAGCGAGAAGATGTTGCCAGCGCGTTTCCACTCCTTGAATTCAGCTCTGCATTGCTCTGTACCCAGCTGAGAAAGCACGGCAAACGCTTCGACAGTCAAGAAGTCACCGCTTCTTAGGAGGCGTGCTTTGCCCTTCTCCAGCATCGCCGTTTCACGGGAAAGGGTAGGGCGCATACACATGGATATCCGTCTGGTGATCAGTGGCCGCCTACCACCCAAATTAACGATGTGGCCCGTATGCCCACAATCCGGCCTGCGCGGGCAGGGTCCAGCGTCGTGAGTAGGGACCCGCCAGGTCGCTGTGGCAGGCGAGCTTAGTGCTTGAGTGGTATGAGGCTATCCGGAAATTTTCTGTTCAAACAGGCTTGGTCGTCAGCTTTTTCTTAAGCAACCCATGAAAATCTTCAGTTTTGGAGTTTTTCTACATTTTTTCTTAACTTTCTTGCCCCGCATGCGCTGAGGCTCTCAGCGACGCTCGCGTGAGGTGGGAAGAATCCGCGCCAGGCTCGATCCGTCATGAAGGAATTGGACTGTCGGATGACCCCGGCTCGACCAAGCCTTGCAGGCGTGCCAGTTGTTGCGCCTGCGTACGCAGAAGGCGCTGGTCATGTCGGTGGGCGAGGAGGTAAGACCTGGACTTCTCGCGTAGCAAGGTGATTTCACTCGCCATTATTTCTTCCTGCTGTTGCGCTTGGTTCATGTGCAGCTTCTCGGCCGCCAATTGCTGCTGCGCGGCGTTCAACTCACGCTCAAGCTGACGGAGCTGTTGCTGCTGGTAGCCCTGCGTGCTGGTCGAACGTTCCAGGTCTCGGTAGAGCTGTGTCAGCTCTTCCTGGCGAACGGCCAGTTGTTCACGCAATCCCCGCACCTCAGCTTGCAACTGACTTAACTGCTGATCATGCCGTTGCAGTTCTTCCTGGCGTTGTAACTGATGCTGTTGGCGAAAGTGCTCCAGCGATTCACGCGCCTGTTGGTGTTTGGTCTCGAGCGATTGGATCGTCGCCGCACGCTCCTCGAGGAGCTGGAGCTGCTGTCGGCACGCCTCCTCAAGACGCCGTCGCTCACCTTCGGCCAGCTGCAGTTGGCCCGTCAGCTGCACTTCACGCAGACGCAACTGCCGATGGGCCTCCATCTCTGCGGTGTGTGCCACTTGCAACTGCTCGAACCGCGCGGCCTCCACCGCGCGCTGCTGCTGGTAGGCCGCTTGTTGCCGCTCCAGGCGGGCGCGGTCGACGGCGACCGTGGCCTGCGCTTCGTTAGCCAAACGCTCAGCTAGACTCTGCAGCAGCGCCTGCAATTCTTCCGACAGGTTCACTTGTGGCGGATGTGGCTCTGCTACGTCCAGTTCACGCAGGTAGCGAAGGATGGTGGTCTTCGAGCCCGTATGGCCGAGTTCTGCACGTACGGCCTCGATACTGGGTGACAGGCCACGGGCAAGAAGGGCATCCCGTGCTCGCTGCACGAGGGCTTTGTTGATTCCGGCGCGGGCCATGCTGCTGCTCCCACTTTTTCGTACTGTTCAAACAGTATGGAAGTACACGTGTACAGATGCCCGATTCGGTACCAATAATCGGACAGACTGACGTTTGAGAAGCCAAGTTTCTCGAACGTGATAGCCGTTTTGGCGGTTTTTTAGCCGCATAAGGGGTACAGCAGGAGGAGGGCGTGGACACTTCGCCCGAGCGCTACATCCGGGCCGCACGTCGAGCCAGTACCGAGCGGCGCTATGCCCAGGCTATAGAGCACTTCGAGGCGGAGTGGGGCGGGTTGCTGCCTGCTTCCAGCGAGAGTGTCGTGCGTTATCTCACGCACTATGGTGACCAGCTCACGACCAGGACGCTGCGTGTGCACCTGGCAGCCCTGGCACGCTGGCATCAGCAGTTAGGCTTTGCTGACCCCACCAAGGCGTCACGGGTCCGCGATGCGTTGAAGGGCATTAAGGCACTACATCCTCAGCCGATAAAACAGGCCGAAGCCTTGGCCATAAAAGAATTAGAAACCTGTATCACTCAACTCGGTGAAGAACTTACTGGGTCGGCTCCGGCAGTGAGACTGCGCGCAGCGCGTGACCAGGCGCTGCTTCTGCTCGGCTTCTGGCGGGCATTTCGCAGTGATGAGTTGAGTCGCTTGCGTATCGAACACATCCAGCTGCGTCAGACGCAGGGGTTGGAGCTGTTCTTGCCCAGTAGCAAAAGCGACCGTAGCAACCGTGGCCGAGTGGTGAAGGTCCCGGCACTCAAGCGTTTGTGTCCGGTCGCTGCTTATGGGGTTTGGTTGAATGAAAGTGGGCTCACCGAGGGCGCGCTGTTTCGCTCCATCGATCGCTGGGGGCATTTGGGTCAACACTCGCTCAACGCGAATAGTCTCTCGCGATTGTTGCGCCAGATTTTCCTTCGCAGCGGTATTGACCCGGACGGGTACTCGGCACACTCGCTACGCCGAGGCTTCGCTACATGGGCGAGTGAGAACCAATGGAGCACAAAAGCCCTGATGGACTATGTGGGGTGGCGTGATGTGCAGACGGCCGCACGCTATATTGAAGGCGACGCGCCTTTTGGTGAGTGGGCGCGCTAAACGTCGGCATGGTGTTTAGAGTGCTTGTCTTGGCTTACTAGGCAAAGAAGAACTTTGATGCCGATCGATAGAGACGGAGGCGTGTCTGCAATCGAGGTGGAAAGGTTACGCCTGATCGCTGAGTATCTATTCCAAGCTGCAACCGCCCGTCAAATGACGACCATTGGAAGGCTCGGGAACTACGCATTGATGGCGGGGGGACGTCCTACATGCCTGCTTGCTCGACATTTGCCTTGTATGATGACGGCCGAATCACGTAGTGTCTGTTTGATATCAATCGTTTTCCGTATGTACAGGGCTCGCGATGACACTGCCGCAACAAACTGAAAGTCAGCGACGCGGCATGCAAGCCGCCGATATCGTGGCGCTAACGCTCTCGAAGGTCGCTTTCGTCAACCGGGTGGCTACTGAAGTCGATATCGGAGTCGATTTCATGTGCGAATGGAGGAGCGACGATCAGCCTACGGGCCAGATGTTCAATGTGCAATGCAAAGTGCTTCCCCTAAAGGATAAAGACGATCCGATCAAGGCTACGATTTCTGTCAAAACTAGGACCGCCAGATATTGGCTACAACTGCCCAACCCCACATTGTTATTGGTGGCTGACCCAGAGACAGGCATGATTTATTGGGGAAAACCGATCGAACAGCTGATTCCGCGGCAGGACGCTTGGAGGCTACAGGAGACCGTCACGCTTGAGGTGTTGAAAAACACGGGTTTCAACTGTTTCTCCGTAATGCCATCAGCGCTTCGTGAGTACATGCAGCGTGGCGCAACACATATTGGCATCGCAATGCGCGAGCGCCTGTATGACGTTAAGGCCTGCATGCTCGAAGAGCAACCGTGTGGTCCCCGCCCCATCGACGTGGCGATTGCTAGTCAGTTGATGAATCCTTGCGGAGCGTTGCAGGATGCCTTTGGAATGAGTGTCGAGCTAAGCAATTTCCAAAGCGAAATCGCGGATCTTATTGCAGCGCGGACAAGGAAGTATGCAAATGACCTCTGGAGCCTGTCGCAGAAAATTTATGGCAGGCAGCTGAGAGTTGCAGGGCGAATCGGATCGGGCCTGGATCACGATTTCGGCGCGGGCGTGCCTCGAGAGCTGATCGATCGTGCTCATGCTACGTTGGACGCTTTGGAAAAGCCGCCTACTACGCACCAAATCATGGAGCTACTGTTGGCCCTGGACAAGCTTGAAACGCTCCAACGCAACATGTTCGATGATTACGAGGACCAGTTTGAGATGGAGTATTTGCGGGCCCAGTGGCATTCCTTAACGAACGGCGAGATAGAATAGCGAGCCGTTTCGATCATCACCTCAACGAATATTCCGCGTTGTTCTACGGTCGGTCGTTAGTATAAAAGTGAGGCGAAGGGCAAGCTGCGGGTTAGCGTTCCAGTTAAACTCAGTCGGCGCGTTGTTTCGCCACATCTTGGGCGGTTCCCTGCAACGCATCCTGAACTGGAAGTGAGCCTTAACCTTAGCGATGAAATGGTCGATCTTTTTAAGGATCGGGTCGATCTAACAGTTCGATTAGGATCAACGATCTCCAGCGAAGAGGTTGCCTGCACCACTGTTAGCCATTTCCAGTGCTGGTTAGTGGCAATCCCTGCCTACCTGGAACCGCATGGCGCTCCTAAGCCCCAAGTGAAAGGGTAATGCCGGGCTCGTATCGAGCAGGGTTCCTCTGAAGGTTGTAGACGGTCATGGGCAGGCTTCCTTTAACCTGGAGACGACCTAGAGCGATAGCGCATGACACCGGAAGCGTGCCGAAAACGTGCACGTGAGCGGTGTGACCATGTGCACGTTCCAAGTGGCTCAGCAGGTCTCTAAACGAGCGCATGAAGGCCTCAACGTCTGCCAGCGCTTGGATGATGTTGGGCGATACCGTGCTCGAATTCAGCATGTATAGCGGAGCATCTGGGAGGGCTGCGGTTACAAGTTCAGGATGGGTAGGGAAGGACATTTCGCAGAGCACAGCAACATCTCCACCGACCTGCTCCTGGGGGCCGGCCAAGTGACGATAGCCGAGCTGCGACCAGGGTTGGCTACGTTCCTTGGGCCAAGACCACGTAGCTGTGTCACGGTCATACTGACGGACCTCGATTTCGATCGTTTCGCGAAGGGCTTCTCTGCCAGGATTGATTTCCTCCCAGATGGGCTCAAAAACCATAGCTTTCCGCGTATCGGGAATGAGGCTTCCCAACAGTGCAAGCACAGGGATCGGCGCCATGCCGAAGAGACTGAAGTGCTCGACCTCACTCAATCGCTTGTGCGAGCTTTCGAGTACCTTGGCCTCAAGCTCTCGCCTTACCAGCTTGTTCGCTCTGATCCAAAACTCGGGATCGCTATCCAGCGTTTCGACCTCAAGGAGGCTCAGCAGGTTGATATGGATAGGGTGACTCAATGCCGGTACCAGCCCAGCGTTCACAATGGCCATGTTGATGTCATTGATTACGATTGGCTGCAGTCGCGTATCTCCAACAGCAGCACTGATGTACACCGCTACGCTTTGGGGCTTCTTGGCCAGATCCATCAGGCGTCGTACCAGAGCCTCTTGATCGAGTTTCAATTTCCTCAGAAGGTCAGTGGGGAACAGTTTCTCGCCCCTCTGCCTGTCATCAATGATTTTGTGGCAGTCTCGGCACAGCAGAAGGTGGTTTTCGATCTGATCCGCGAGGGCAGCAGATTCATTACCGGTGCCTCGGACACCGCCCTCTGAAGAGGCCACGATGTGGGCATTCTCGGCCAGGTTGTAGGCTCTCCAGGCCACGGGATCTCGACTCAGATCATCATTGCAGCGCTGGCATCTACCAGCAGCCCGTCCCCACAACAAGCGCTCGTCGCCTGTCTTAAGGTCGCCATTGCGCCCCTTGCTAGGGCTTTTCGTAACGTCTTCAGCTACGGCGTTGTCATCAGGTTCTGGGGCTTTGGGAGATGTGTCTTCCATGCGTAACACCTGGTTTTTTATACATGATGGCGCATGCTAGCATTCCAGGGCTGCCAACGCTAACCAGACGAAAACGGGTTGGCGATTCGCAGCGACGTCTCGAAGCCGGCGGCTGGTTTGCTGGACGTACTCATAGACCAGCACGAGCGAGGCCTTGACTCCGAGGAAGGGGGCTTCTACGGCGAGCGTGCATTCTGGCGCAGCGCCAATGAGGCCTGGGATCCTCACTCAGCGCACTTACAAGATTAGGGTGTTCGAGGATCCCAATTGAGGCGGAGGTAACGTTTTTAAATTAAATGGAAGTTTTAATGAATAGTTTGATCTCTACAGTTGAGTCGGTTTTTAATGTTGTCCTAAAGCTTGGTGGTAGTGCATTAAAGTGCAGCATTGCTATTGGCAGTGTCTGCGTGATTTTTTATGCGCTGCGGATTGGGCACTTTCCAAAAGGCTTAACGCTAGGTGATGGGCTGCTATTTTTGCTGACGGCTGGATGCTTTGGTATGGTCTATGCGATGTTCTCAGCGTCTTTAACATCTTTGGGTGTGGTCTTCTCGCTTCCGATAAAGCTGGCATGTAAGGCGTTTATCTGGGTTGCGTCGTTTTTCAATCCGGAGATGAAATCAACCAAGCTAAAATTGGCTGACTTTCATTTCATGTCGTTGTTTTTTGCTGTGCCTGCTGTTGCATTTATTTGGGTGTTCGGCGAAAAAGATCCGATGGCGTATCTCAGTTTGTCTTGCTTGTCAGTTTTGATGTACTTCCTTTATTCTGGGGTAAAAGCAATGGAGGCGGAGTACCGGAGCTTAGAGCGAGTGCTAAATAGTCCGATCGACACCCAGGAAAAAGAGGAGCTAGTACGACTGGGCAAGGTTGGTAGACTAAAAAAAATCTATATTGCTTTGGTCTGTGCCTTGATTTTCACCCCTCTGGTAACCGGTGGAGTAACCGGCCAGCTTGCTGATGGCGCGATGCGACTTGCGCAAGTCCGTGTGGAAAAGTCGCAAATTTACCTAAAGGCTCCCTACTCAGAATTGCTCCCTTCAAATTTGCTCGATGTGAATGCAAAAACAGTAGAAGGCTACAAAGCATTTTCCGGTGTTGTGGTGGAGTTCCAGGGTTTTGGAAGCAGCACTGTCATCACATTCAAAGATGGTGAGTCGAAGAGGCAAGTGGATGTGCCGAATGACCACTTGATCGTGGAAAAGGATCGGAAATGACTGCACGGGTTGGCTTGTGTAGCTGTCTCCTCAGTCGTTGCTGCATCCCCATTACTGTCATCAATTGCTCAAGCCCAGGGCAACGAAACGCGAGCAGTTGTGGCTCAAGGCTTCCTTGATGGAGAGCGGATGCCAAATGGAGTGCGCGTATGGAGGGGCGTTCCCTTCGCCCAGCCCCCTATTGGCACACTCCGATTCCGAGCGCCACAAGCGCCCCTGCCATGGTCGGGTATTCGCAATGCCCGATCTTTCGGACCTTGGGCGGTTCAGCAGCCGTATCCACCAATGCCGGATCAACCCCTCAAGGGGGCCGAGGACTGCTTGTATCTCAACGTGTGGGTATGCAGAACCTAACGATGCTCTTGGATACTTACACCAAGGCACTTAGCCGATTCCGTCGAAGCGATGGCTCGGACGGTAGTTCTACTCGGTAAGTGGTGTTGGCCTGAAAAAAATGGCACATTGCCATTGAATTCCTTCTTTTTACCCTCATCTGCAAGAAGCGCGATTTTAACTCGGTCACGGATTAGGGCGATTAAATGTCTTCTGGCTCATCAACCTCGTCACGCAGCAGCACGACTACTACCAATTTGAGCGATCAGGAATTGGCTGTCTGGCTGGATAGATGTCTGACACAAAAGCACCGGGTGGCATACGTCACTGCGGGCTACCTCTGTAAGCTGGTTGATCTCGATGAGGCGAGTCTCGTTTTACATCCCGCTGACCCGGGATCGAAAGCAAAATCGAGTCTGAAAAAGCTGGTCTCAAAAGGCTTGCTCTACGGTCTGGACATGGGGCTTGAGGCCTTGCTTTCCGCCCACACCGCAGATAGCACTTGGGCATATGTGCTCGTGCAGAGTAAGCCCCAAGTGGATGTTTTCATCGCAACCCGGGATGGGTTGCTCGGTAGGACCAGTGGTCGGGGACCAGAAATCTCGGAGAAAACGGCACAAAAGGTTTGGGCTGATGCGGGTGCAAGATGCATGTTTGAAGGCTGCGCGCATGATCTGTCAGAAATTGCCTTGTGGACCAAAGCTGCCCGAGTCGGATATTTGGCACACATCGTTGCATCGGACCCAGAGGGGCCGCGAGGAAGTCAGACTGATTCGCACCGTCTCGCCAATGTCCCCGATAACATCATGTTGATGTGTGATGAGCACCATCGCCTGATTGATTCGTTTGCACCTCAGTTTTACACCGCCGAAATCCTGAATGAAATGCGCCAGTCTCACCGGGATATCGTCCGGAATTATCTGAATTCACTGGCGTTTCCGCGCATTAAAGCTGTGACTTTGCATGCAAACCTGGCAAACGTGCCGACCTACTTTCACGACTCTGAGCTGATTGAGGCCATTGTGGCGACCAGACGAGCCATGGAGCCAGGTGTCGTCCATTACGTGCGCCGCAGATCACAGCGAGACGACCGTCATCTGCCAGAGTTTTGGTACCAATATTTGCGGGAGCATGAGCATCATATTCGAGAGCTCGTCACCGGGTTCAACTCCAGCAGCGGCTTGAGTACCGAAAATTTGGCCATCTTCCCTCTGCACCATATCCCTACCTTGGTTCTGGCCGGTCGAGTGATGGGTGAAGCGCAGGCCATTCAAGTCTTCCAGTACGACAAGGTTCGCAAGACCTGGGCGTGGGATCCAAAGGCCAATCCTCCTTCATCAGGTACATTCAACATCAGCCCTTTGCCAGCGGTTCGCGCAGACGAAGTTCTTATAACGCTCGAGCTGTCGGCCATTCTTGATGAGGATTCACTGTCCCCTGAATTCAGGAGCGCGGTCGATTCCGGTGAGATCCCCTGGATTCGCGTGACTACGTCAAAGACAGGAGCTGACTGTATCGGATGTCCGGAGGATCTTGAGCAGTTTTCGCAAGCTGCGCGAAAAGCAATTGTTCACGCTCAGGACGTGATGCGAGTTGCAAAGGTACACCTAATCGCGATCAGCCCTGCCAGCACGGTGTTCCGTTTCGGCCAGATGTTACAAGCAGGTCACCACCCCGAGTACGTGGTTTATGACCGCGCAGGTCGCGACTTCAAATTTGTTCCTGCCCTATCGATCACAGGTCATCACGTATCCGCCACTCACGGGCAGCAGTCCATCACTATTCCTCTTCGATAACGAGTCTAATGTCATGAGCCAAACCAAAAGTGCTGAGCTGGTGATCCACGCCGAACGGACCCGCCCTGTTCGATTGAAGAAATCCTTTGAGTCGTATGCGGGTCTACTCGATGGCCTGGCGTCCGACTCTCGAAGCATGCAGCTCGAATACTCGCATTGGGAAAAAGCGCTCAATGCAGTGAATGAGCACATCGCGGTGCGTGATGAGGAAATCGAGGCTGCCAAGGGGGCTTATCAGGAAGTGGCTGAGCTACTCGCTTCCAATCTTTCGTGGCCACCCGAAGCCATATCAATTCTTCCTCAGGGCTCGGTCAGTACTAAAACTTTAATACGGTCGCCTAACGGAAGAGAGAAATTCGACATCGACGCGGTATGCCAGGTGGATATCTCTCGTATCGAAGCCTCCGAGCCAATGGCATTTTTTGAATCCATTGGGAAGGCTTTGGTTGATCTGAACGCTGAAGCAAAAAGGCGTTGCTGGAATATCCCTTTCCCACAGCGGTCGTTCTACCTCGAGTTCACACCATCCGTACCATTGAATACTGTTCCTCGGAATACGTATGAGTCCATGGCTCCGCGCTATCGCGCGGTGCGATACGAGGGAACGGCATTGGCAGTGGTGGATACCCCTACTACAAGCTGGAAGACCTCCAATCCGGCGGGTATGAGCAAGTGGGTAGACGATACCGCCAAGCGTGCGCTGATTCTTGTTCCAGCGATGGAGGCATTGGCGAAGAACCGGGTACTGGATAGCATTGCACCAGTGCCAGATCAAACAGTGGAAATTACCGATACCCTCCGAGTAGCCATTCGCCTGTTCAAGCGTCATCGGGATATGTGCGTAAAGCGTGGCCTCATTGAACGGGGGACCAAGCCGATCTCGGTGATCATTGTTACCTTACTGACCACTTGCTATGAAGGCTTGGCGGATCTGGGACGTGTGTTCCAGCATCCGGTGGAGGTGCTGAATGAGCTCGCGCTCTACATGCCGCACCTGGTACTTAAGCTTGACGGCAAGTATCGAGTAGATAACCCCACCGTCGAGGGTGAGAATTTTGCCGAGAAGTGGAATGATGATGGGGAAGAGCGTTTCCGATCATTTATGACCTGGTGCGATGCGCTGTCAGCGGATCTTAAAACCATTCTGGCATTAACTGAACCACAAGCTATTTCCAAGCGTGTGCGGGAGGTGTTCGGTATTCCGGCGCCGGCTGGCGGGAGCGGCGTGTTACCTACAATAGAGACCCCAAAACCTAAAGCCACTCCGGTTACGACTGGACTCGCTTGAATAGTGGGGAGAATAAGTTGACTTTGAACTTGGCCCTCATACGCGAGCAATTTCCGGATTTGCTGCCTTCAGCCTTGAGCCGGGAAGGGGGCATCACTGCTTACCGGTTGCAGTTACCTACTTTCCAGGAGGGAAGGGGATTTAAGTGGGCCGAGTTACGTCTGCCTGCCGAATTCCCAGGGTGCGCCAAGGCATTCATTCAACTCTCCTCCGATGCGGTGCTGAGGCTTCCGCACGTTGACGACAACGGGGCTCTTTGCATGGACGGTGACCCCGGACCAGGCTCGGGTCACTCCGCGGAGGAGAGGGTTCTTTTCCTTCTGAATGCTTATTTGGAGCAGTTTCTTAAGCCTTGGTTGAATGGTAGCTTGGACGAAGCCTTTGAGACGGAAGCACTCAACTACTGGGCTATTGAGGTTGCTCGGGCCCGGTCGCAATACGACCCAGTGACCGCAGTCTGGACCGTAGATCCACCTCCCAAGAAGGCAATGATCAGGAGCGGAATGCTCCTGACGCCGAATAGGATCATCGTGGCCGCCGATGAAGCTCTACGCATCACCAATCGCGTAGTTCAGTCGTTGGGGGCTGAGCAACGTACTGCGGTGTTGATTGCTGACGTCCCGATTTCATATGTGCTTACGCCCAGCACCTGGCCTAAATCTATGGGCGATCTGGAGCGCATACTGAAAGGTCGTCTTCTTCCCGCAGACTATTCACAGTTCCAGGTACACCGTAGTCGCCGCGGCCGAGAGATACACCGTGTAGTCTTATTAAGGAATGCTGAAATTGCTTTCGCGTACCTGCTTCCAGGCGGTCCACCGACGGTTAGGGATATAGGGAAGGGTAAAGGTAAACGAAAAAAATCGTTTCCTTCTCCATCCAAAGTACTGCCACTTATTACGTCTCGCCTAGACCCAAACTGGACAGCCGGTCGAGATCAGCATCCAGAGGTTGACCGGCGCCAGGCAAAACATGTTCTGGTGTTAGGAGCGGGGGCTCTAGGGAGTCCGATAGTCGATCACCTCGCCAAGGCTGGAGTCGGCAGGATTTCTCTGGTTGATGCTGACACCATGTCTCCGGCGAATGTCGGGCGACATCTACTTGGCGCAGAGTCTATCGGTGAGAGCAAAGCACGTGCAGTGGCCAAGCGAGTTAATTTGGCCTTCCCTTCGACCGAGGTAGTTCCATACTTCAAGAATACGGCCGCATGGCTGAAAGAAAATTCGTTGGCTGATGTACACGCAGTGCTCGATCTCACCGGTGAGCCAGATGTGAGAGCGCAGATTGAGAACGCTCGACAAAAGCATCCATGCCCGCTGTTGGTTGGTTGGATGGAGCCATATGTGGCTGCTGCTCATGCTTGTTCTTTACCATCGGAGCAATCGTGGCTGCAAGGCTCAATAGATCCGTTGTATAGCTTGCAGGCGGTGGTGTGGCCCGATGAAGTTATCCAACAAGAGCCTGGGTGCAGCAGCCGGTTCCAGAGTTACACCGCGGCTGCAGCAGAGCACGCCGTCGCCTTGGTTGCTGAGTGTGCGTTGGAGATGATCGACGCCGAACCATTTCCCCCTCGAGTGCGGAGCTGGGTGCGCGGGCAGCTTTATTTGGATAAGCATTGGCCGGGATTGAAGCATAATGAGTGGGCGAATATTGCATCTGGATTCGAAGGCCTGAGCCTGATGAGGCCATTTCCATGAGCAGGGTCTTTTTCTATCCCGACAACAGTAAATATGTGCTGTTTACTGATCACGTCCTGGCACACATGTACAGCTATGCTCAGCGCCGGTTCTGGCAGAATGAAGCTGGAGGAGAGATTTTTAGCCCAGAGCCGGACTCTCACGGGCTGATCATCAGTAACGCCATAGGGCCAAATCCTGCTGACCAGCGACGCAGGCACGCTTGGAATCCAGATGTAAAAGCCTCTGATATGAACAGGCAAAGCGAATTCGAGCAATATAGGCATGCTGTAGGTTTGTGGCATACACATCCAGAGAGTACGCCATCACCATCTTGGCGTGACCAGAAAACTACCTGGGACTACCTTGACGCCTTCGAGGGAGATAGGAGTCGTTATTTCATGGTGATTATCGGCAACCGTGGCAGCATTCCAGCCATGACTGTCTGGGTAGCCAGCGGCGAATCATCCCGCGACTGGATACAGCTAAGTGAAGATAAAAGTCGAACTCAAGTGGATAATCCTAAGAAGGGTGATGGCAATGTGTTGCAGCCAAAGCAAGTAGCTTTGCGTGAGGTAACGCCAAGCGGAGGTATTGTTCAGCTGTGCTGAATGGATGCCTTATTACTGAGGTGGCCTTGAGCAAACTGACCCCTTTGGGTCGATTGCTGTCCTCCGTGAATGGCCGCAATGGGTCGATTGCGGTCACTCACGAGCGGCAGTTGTCGACCCATAGCTGCCGATCAGCACGGGCATAAATCGGCCAAAAGCTGATAGACGTCGATAGTTTCCCTGCACCCCCTAAAGCCAATTCTCATTTGGAAAGCTTCGCAACTCAGTCGGTTTCGGTCACGGTTTAGAATCAACGACAGAACTATGGCTTATAGAAACGGATTTGGCGTTGAAGCAGCCATATCATTGGTACGTAGACTTGAAAACCGAGTCCGGTGGAGACTGCTATTCTCTTCATTCGGATGTGATAACTGAGTGCGCCACCTTTGCAAGATGGCGAGATAAGGCACAAAGATTGCTAGGATAAAAATATGCGTAAGCCATCACTCTTATTTTTGCTCTTTTTATATCCGTCACTCCCATGGGCACAAGAAACATTCAAGGGTGACATACATGCAGTTATAGATTCTGACGGTAGCATTATTTATTACTTGAAGGTGGAGCCAGGAACATTAAGCAGTAGCGCCACCAAAGCGATAAGCAAACCAGCACTTAATCAGCTGGTAAGCAAAGGTACAGACTCGCCCAAGGTTTTTGAGATTTTCGGCACAAAGAATGAGCTGGCGGGATATTATGTATCACCAGCGTCATCCGATAAAATTGAACCAATTACTATGGCAATTAACAAAGGCTACACCGCTAAATTGGTGCCCTACGACTCCCTGCCAGATTCATTCAATCAAGTGTACAAGTTTACAGATCAAAAAGGCGAAATAGGAGGGGCTTGGTTACCTGCTAGTGAAAGTCGCGGGGTATCTGCGCTTGCATATATTATACCCACCGACTGGTCAACATCGAAAATTGGTGCCCCTTCAAAAGCAGTGCAGGCATCGGAAAATTACATCCCCATACCTAAAGAAGATCTAATTAAGTCCCTTGGAGAAACAATGTTTCAGCAAGCCATTTTGCTCGCTTGCAAATCAAAAGTAGCACCTAAGGAAATCGCAGTTACCGCGAGCCTCGCGGCATCAGTTGGTTTTATCGTAGGGGGAGAAGGCACTATATCCTTTCAAGCAACGTGGGAGACAGAAAAAATATGCAAGCCTTGAAGATCATTTTCATTCAGGGAGTAAATCGCCCCTAGCTCCATCGACACTCCTGTGCATCCGCTTCTGCCCGTTAGCTGCCCTTCCTGAAGGGCAGCAGTGGGTCGTTAGCGGCCGGTCGCGAGTGGCGGATACGCGTGGATCCGCATGCCAGCCGGGCAACAACCACTTCGGTCTCTCATCCGGGCAGTTTAAGAAAGCGGCGCTGCCACTTGTTTCGCCTCGTGTCGAAAAATTGAGGGCTCATCCTGCGCGTGAGAGGGAAGGGCAACCCCCCAGGGGAAGGCCGGACTGGATGACCGTTCGTATTGATAGACAATGGCCGAAGGTAGCAATCTTCGGTCATAGATACGCCCCAGATTGAATACCACGCTGTTTGGTGCGGCGATGATCAGGTGAATTGTCTTAACCCCTTTAGCTGACAGCCCCTTCAGGGCTTGCAGAAATTGTTCTGCCAACGCGCTTTGCTTTTCAATAGACCAGTGGGCGTTGGAGGAGAGATCGTCCATTTTCATGTGTAAAACGGGCAACTCTGGGAAGGTGGACGCGATGCCAGTCTCATCTACCGCATAAGAAATCGAGAGTGCTAGGACGACTTCTTCTGCTCTGCCGACGATGGCAGACGCAACCTGCATTCGCTGCATGTCGTCAATGCCGCTCTGGATCAGGCGCCACTGACCTACGCCCAGGCGGTCCCAATCAAAGACCTTTACTCCACCCCCCCTCATCATCGAGTAGGCATCCAGTCAAAAACGTGAATGGCACAGCCATAAGCCCGCCATAGACGATCTCGATATCGTTTTTGTTCTGGCCGTCGAGGCGGCGGACCAGGTCGCCTCTGCCGTCTACCACCTTTTTCAGTGCGACCTCCGGATTGGTGATACGACCCTCGGTAATGCCTTCACGTATGTCGACCAGGATGGTGTCGACGTTACCCCCGACGGTACTTTTTACCGCGGTGTCCAGAGGGCTATCAATTTCGAAGAGTCCTTTCTGCTCAAGAATCAGTACGCGCTGTCTGGCCAACTGTTTACGATCATGCAGATTGAGATAGATGCCAGCCAAGATCATCAGCACGCCGAGGCAAAAGGCAATGACGCTAATCCACGTGGCGGGACCTCCAGTGGTGTCGACGTTAGCTTGCAACTGGGTAGATTCGTTTTTAAACACAATCTGTCCAACGACCCCTCCAGCAAACGAGAGCCCAATCGCTACCGCTCCGTTGCGGATAAGCGTTAAGCCCAAATTTTTGGGGCGGACAATCCAGTCGACAAGCTTTCTTCCCCAATTCAGTAATTCTTCCTTAAGCATAAGCAAATCCTTACGTCTGAAATGGCTGCCGCAGGCTAGCGACTAGCCGAAAATGGTTAGTTGATGGTGGGTAGTTAGGGTAAAGCTCGCAAGCGTTCTCGCGCTGGGATCGCTATAAGCACCAGAAGGATGATATCAAAATGTTTTCGATTTTAGGGTTCTTGGTGGTCTTTGAATCAGGACGTTTATCAATATTTTTCAGACGGATTCGCGTTGGGTTGACATGCTAAGCAAGCTAATGATTGAATGTTTTCGACTACTCAGAAAAGGTGTGTGCCATGTCTAGACTCGCTGAATTCCGCGCTCTTGAGCAAAAGCTTGCAGCCCAATTGGCCGAGCTCGAGAGCTTGAAAAATGACAATGCGTTGAAGCAAGAGATTGAATTTGAAGGGAAGTTGCGGGATTTGCTGGCAAGCTACGGTTATAGCTTGCGCGATGTGATTTCTATCCTAGACCCGAATGTTCGGGTAGATGTTGCAACTCGCCCGTCAAAAAATGCTCGAAAACCACGTCAAATCAAGGTCTTCAAAAACCCGCACACTGGTGAAGTGGTTGAGACCAAAGGTGGTAATCACCGTACGCTGAAAGAATGGAAGGCTAAGTACGGTGCCGACACCGTAGACTCTTGGCTCGCCTGAGAGCGAATAAGTTGAGTTCGCTGACCTTTTACTGATCCTGCTTTGGTTCGAGACAGCAAGGCGGCAGCCTCTTTGCCCGGTAACACATGCAAATGAGTCGTGTGGTGCTGGCTTCAGGGGCGGGTGCTGCAGGCTACCTTGGGCTAAGTGGTGTTTGGAACGATGATGAGTGCACGCTACAAAGTAATAATTGAGGATTGGGACGGTGACGGAGCAGTCCGCATACCCGACGCGGCCTTACAAGAGCTAGGAGTTGATGTTGGTGATTCCCTGTATCTTATTGAGGAATTCGTTGGTAACTGCCGCTGCTTAGTCCTTTCTGAGGTGCCAAAAATTCCTGACCGAGTCGATGAACTTTTTAGCTCTTGATGCGTGTTATCGGCTATTGGCGCATTCAGATGCTAGACGCTTGGTCTTACGGGGCGGTTAGCTCGATCCTAGAATTCGGCTGTTCAATATTCAAGAGGAAAGGGAATGAGCAGTGAAGAGCTTTACATTTCTGTAGATATCGAGGCTTCCGGCCCCATCCCTGGAGAGTACAGCATGCTCTCCCTTGGGGCGTGCGTGGTAGGCCATCCAGAGCAGGCTATTTACCTAGAGCTAAAGCCGGATAGCCCCCAACATGATCCCGAAGCGGTGGGAGTGACGGGTTTCGATCTTCAGGAATTGGCTGTTACTGGGCTTGATCCACTGCAAGCGATGCAGAAAGTAGCGGAATGGTTGGCCGATATCAGTGCGCCCGGGGGGAAAGTGATATTCGTCGGCCTCAACGCTCCTTTCGATTGGTCGTTTGTAAATTACTACTTTCATAAGTATTTAGGGAGTAACCCCTTTGGATTTGCGGCGCTCGACCTAAAGGCCTATTACATGGGAGCTTTTAATCTCGAATGGAAGCAGACCAAGTCATCGCATATGAGTGCCAATTTGCATCCGCAGACAGCTCCAACACATAACGCTCTAGATGACGCACGCTACCAGGCAGAGCTTTTCCAGCTAATGCTGCTGCGGAGGGCAGGGGAGGTCTGATCAGTTTGCCAGCGCGGCCTCTACGCAATTTCCGTCACGGAACAGCCAGGCCTTGATGCCGCTGGGCTCTGGGGATAAACCTACTATCACTGCGATCGGGTGTGGTAGCTCTTGTGCGTAGCGCGCCGCGAACCTGGAAAAACTCGCTATATCCGTTGGCGAAATCACCGGTATGGTTTGTGGGTGGGTATGCCAATACCCCACAAGACGAAGTCCATTTGCGTTGGCCAATTCAATTTCCTGCCGGCAGCGCTCGGGATCGAGCTCCAGCCATGCCCATCCTGCTCGATCTCTTGCATGTGGCGGTGTGGCCAGGCTCATGATCAGGCCCTCTGGGTTGGTCAAATCTACAAATAATTGCCCCCCACGTTCAGTTCTCGATGTCCGTTGCCGATACTGATCGAGCACATCGGCAACAGTTTGCGATACGGACAAGTGAGCATCCATGCCAGGCCATCGCCAACTCCACGCTATGGCACTCACTACTTGCCACTCTTCACACTTGGCCACTCGCGTTCTAGCACGATGTGTTGGACACCCTGTGCTAAGACTGGGCCGCTATACGTACCACCATGGTTAGAGATATCTTCAGGTCGATAGATGCTAGTGGTCCACACAGGCTTATCTATCTGTCCAGTCAGCCCCCTGAGTGCTACTTGCGTAACCATGGACGCCACGTTGGCCATACCTGAGGCGCCGCCAGGGATGAAGGTTTGCCCGCAGGCTGGTAGTGGAACGACTCCACCACCCTTCGGCCACTCGGTGTATTTGCCATTGAAATTCCCGGTGTCGTCGAACAACGGGCGTGCATCATGGCTTCCTTTGGGGGCTAAAAGCGCATGCCCAACAAACGTGTGAGGCTCACTCCACGCTTGAAGAAGGTTCCAGCCTGTAGAGTTTGCTTTGCGGAGCCAAAGGGCTACTTCCGACGACCAGTCTGCGGTGGTGACGATCACCATATCTGCGTTATCGAAAATGCCCGGCATCCTGAGTAGCATAATCTCGGCGAAGTCGATGAGGGCTGTTACCTTTACGGTCGGTAAGTCGTGCGTAATTTTCTCTGCGAGAGCCGTCGCTTTCGGCTGGGCGAGGTCGTCGCTGCCAAGCACGTGACGCCCCAGATTTGCAGACTCTAGAATGTCAGGATCTATCAGTACGATTTCTCCTACACCGGAACGGGCGAGCTGTAATGCAACAGTGCTCCCCAGTGAGCCGACACCCACCATCACGACTTTCGTCTTCTCCAGGCTTTCCGCTGCACCGCTTAGATCGCGTGAGAGAATGTCGCTGCGATCTAATACGTTGAGGATTGCTCTCCTCACCAAAACTGGCGAGTGGGCTGGCTGGTTCGTGCCTGACCATCGACGGGCTGAACGAAAGCCATACCAACGTCCATGGTCTGGTTGTTTGCTGTAAGAGCGTACGTCTAGGCAATACAGTGGTGCACCGGTTGCGCCGGGCAGTTCGAGTACAAGCCATCGGTTTGCCAGTGAACCTTTGCCAGAGAACCAGGAAAGGAATTTCTTGCTGTCGTCTTGGCTTAGGTGCGGTGTTAGCCATTCGAGTAAACGATCAGCAGACGGGAACTGGATATCTGGATAGGTGAGCAATTTCAGGTAGATGCCCGCGACCACGGGCGCTTGGATCTTTGCGCTTAGCCCAAGCGTACGGTTGATATGCGTTCTAAGCAGTTCTACGTTTGGCGCAAGCCATGCGGTACGAGTGCGCCTGCCAGGGCGAGGGTCCCCAGTTGTAAATAGTTCTGAGGCAACCTTTGGTCGCTCCAGCAGCAAGACATCCTGTGGGCAGGTATCAAGCTGCATGTTCCAATACGAGGTAAATTCCTTCTGGAATTCTGCATCACGCACTGCGGGGTCCGAATCAACTCGGACGAATTCAAGGATAGCAGCTAGCCGCGAGAGGCAGTCCCGAACCACTGTTTCCGGCGCTCCGGTAATGGGTCTCTCTCGAAAGCCATGGAGGCAGAGTCCTGATTTCGTGGCATGCGGCCACGCAAGCCAAGGCGATGGTTCGACTTGGACTCTCAGCGAGGACAATGGGAATTTGCTTGGAAAGGCGATACGCAGCTGCCTTTCAACGCCAGTATAGTCGGGTGGGAGAGGTAGCAAAAAGCTGGCCTCTTCGCCCTGCCTTCTATCCGTGGACCTAAGGAGCGAAGCTGCAACTTCTTCACCAACAAATTCGCGAAGCGCGGCAATGCCACGCTCCACGTCAGGGGTCAAGTTAGGTTTAACCGAGGCGTTCAACTGGTTTCACATTCGCTTGTGGGGTGGCGTGGCTTGAACTTCCAAAGATTGCAGTCGCGGTCAGGGTGTTCCTGGTGGTGCCAGCTTTTCGGCCGGCCATCGTCCAGTTACCCGGAATCTCATTGTTGCTTTCATTGATCACGCTTTGGCCAATCCCAAAGCTCTGCTTCATGACTTGGGCGAAGGCATCAGCGCTGTTGTGAGGTTGCAGGCCAAGCATGAAGGCAACCATTGCACTCGCATGCCAATTGTCGAAAGCCTGGCGGTACTTGTGTCCTTCATCAGGTCTGTTCCACTTCTCTGCGAAGTTCTCACCAGTATCTCGAGGGTTTACCACGAAGTAATTATTGCCATAGACCCTGATTTCCTCAGGCATTTTTTCCACGATCTTGAGGATCGCATCGATGGGGGTCAGTGGCGTGTGGTGCGACTCTTTCGCAACCTTGAGATAGGCGTGAGTTGCCAGGGTAGTGATCACTGCAGAAATGGGGCGGTAATCTTCATTTCGCGTTTCAATTGCCCATTCATCGCGGTGTCGCTTAAGCAGTTTGATGGTTGCTCGCAAAGGATCGAGCTTGTCGTAATCCTGGTACGAGGGGAGGGGCTCTTGTGTGGCTGAGTCCATCGCCCGACTTTCATTAGCCACAAAGCTCTTCAAGATTTCCAGAGAAATTTTTTGCTCTGAAGCGCTATGTAGCCAGTCCGCATATGGGATTGGGCTACTGGCCTTCCAGCCAGTGTAGCGATCGGGCACCTCAAGCTTCCCTTGACCGTGACTCTCTTCATTGCCTCGCACCGCTCGCGCAGGTGTGACGTCAATGTGGAATCCAGGGTTTTCGTCTGCATACTCGATACGAATACCTCGGCGCAACTGGACGATCTCCGATTGCACTCGGGAGCCTTCACGGAAACGTTTTTCTATAGCTGCAAGAACCGTGTCTGCGTCCGCGCCGCCTGCATTGGGAAGCCATACGATTGCATCTGCATCGATGGTCCCCAGGTCTTTGGGCGCATCCTTGACCGGATTGATTGTGGTTCTTAGACGCATTGATCCCTGTGGGAAGATATGCGCGCCCTCCAGCAATGGGTCTGTAGCGGAGGAAAGGATGTTCTGTAGCTGTGAGTACCGCTCTTCAATCAACTTGTATTGGCTGGCAGTCAAAGAAATGCTGCTCGCAGCGCGCAGTAATAGGCGCTCCCAGCTGCGGCGCCTGGTCGATTCGTCTTGCGTAATCATGGTCGAGTCTCGTCAGAAGTGGGGCCCAAGGTCATAAACGCGTCGGGATGATTTGTATTGTTTCATCCGTTCGTTCGTATAACACATATGCTTCTTACTGCTCCGGCGCCGCCAGAAACCAATCTCGTTAGATGTGCCGCTAATGAGGCCGGCAATCATTACAGGTTTTGGCTTTACGGCTTAAGTGATCTTGTGCGAGCTGGGAGATAGAGCTCCTAAGAATGCTCACGAAGCTTGTGAGTTTCTGCTCATGCCAAATGGTTCAGAAAAAAAATCGCCGGTAACTGTAAATCTGACGACGATTTTTTGACTACGCTGCTTAAAGGGCTGACCTCCGTTTTTGCAGGAAAACGAGGGGGGTTGAATATTTTCTATACTCTCGATTTCATCACGGATTTATGTGAAAGTCAAAGTGAATAATCTTAGATGAATCGTTTCATCTTTATTATGTTTTGAATCGAAATTTGCTGTTTTCACAGTGTAAGCAATGGCTAAATTTATGGCGAATGAGTGCGACTTAATATGTCGCGCCCAGCTCGTTGAGGTTGATTTTTTAATGCTGGTGGGATCTGGCTTGCGTTACCAAAACAATGCTGGGCGGAGAGGCGGTGCGCTTCAGCGCCTGTGAATCAGAGCTCTGGAGCTGATTGAAACCTTGCGCGCTTGGATAATGCGCGAAGCAACAGTGTGGTAGCTCTGATCAACCATTAATGGCTGTTCGCTTTGCTCGGGATGGATGAGCGTTTTGCACGAGCTTTGTATAATGTTTTCAGAATTCGCTGGTCCTGCCCTTTTTGCTTTCCGTATACGCGATCCTCATAGTAGGTGTCATCAGCTGTATGGTATGTGATCGAGTTTGGCAGCTCATTCTCATCGAAGCTTACCTCAAGCTTAGTGAGTGCTTCGGTGCGCCAAAGCCTGGATCGGTTAGCGTGGGGAGGGGTTGATATAACAATTTGTTCAATTCGTATTTGCTCATCTCGCTGGCAGCATTCCAAAAAATCTAGAAGTGCTCGTGGTGTTGCGAGCAGTACTACGCCGAAGGTGCGCTTGGATTCCCCTCGCTGTTTAGCGTGAACGTGGAAGAATGTTTCGCTCGTATCAACTCTAGGCCAGCTTTTGTAGCTGGGGTCGACCTTGCCTATAAGAGTGATGACCTCTTCCTGGGGATCTGAAACAAACACAGCGTGAAACCTCGTTTAGAGCGGTGACTGAATGAGTAATGCTGATTACTTAAGGGGCGGCGAATTTTCTCATATATGCTGTATGCAGCATAGCGTTTGGGGCCGCATCAGGGCTTTATCGTTCCTTTTGTGGGTAAGCAGATGGAACGCAAGTTGGCTTTTGGCTCCGCGCTTAAGGAGGTGCGGGTCCGAAAGGAGATCGCACAAGAACAGCTGGGCGCGAGTCAGTCCTTCGTTTCCACAGTTGAGCGTGGCATTCGCAGCCCAACGATCGAAAAAATGGAAGAATTTGCTGAGCGACTAGGCGTGAATCCTGCGACTTTGATTGTCTTGATGCAGGTCGGCCTTGATGGGGATGAAGAGACGCTTCTCAAAGTAATTCGGGATGAAATCAAAGCGCTGAAGCGGGGCGAAGCCGCAGTCTAGGCGAAGGAAGGCGGGTAAAGATCTACCCGGAACTCAAGCTCTCATATGCAAAAAAGCCACCTTGCCCTTGCGGCTTAGGTGGCTTTTTTCATTTCATGCGCTTATTTGGTGCGAGAATTCGGAATATGTGAAATTCGTACGGTGCTCGCTGAAAAATAAGGAGCCGGACGATCAATCCCAGCTCAACGCCCCACCAGTCTGATACTCGATCACTCGCGTCTCAAAGAAGTTCTTCTCCTTCTTCAAGTCCATGATCTCGCTCATCCACGGGAACGGGTTGGTGGTCCCCGGGTACTCTTCCTTCAGGCCAATCTGGGTCAGGCGACGGTTGGCGATGAACTTGAGGTAATCCTCCATCATCGCCGCGTTCATGCCCAGTACCCCGCGTGGCATGGTGTCACGGGCGTATTCGATCTCCAGCTGGGTCCCTTGCAGGATCATCTGGGTCGCTTCTTCCTTCATCGCCGCGTCCCACAGGTGCGGGTTCTCGATCTTGATCTGGTTGATCA
>Ga0268257_1000770_pt1 | contig 32959 bp, 23 predicted proteins | sample AgamicAtPrz_FD_200249 | JGI IMG/M metagenome (GOLD analysis project Ga0268257, IMG submission 200249) | Agave microbial communities from Guanajuato, Mexico - At.P.rz (v2) (version 3) | ecosystem: Host-associated > Plants > Phyllosphere > Phylloplane/Leaf | place: Guanajuato, Mexico | collected... | reverse complement strand
TGGTCGAGGCATCTCAGAAGCTGGCGGCTGAACTTGGCTTCGAGCGCATGGAGTTTCTCAATATGTCGGTGGCCGAGTCCACGCGAGCAGACTTCATGCCTTCGCAGTTTGACGTGGTCACGGCCTTGCACGCCTGCGATACGGCGACCGATGATGCGATAGCCTTCGGGCTGGAAAAGCAGGCCAAGGCCATGGTGCTGGTGCCTTGCTGCCAGGCCGAGGTGGCTGCATGCCTGCGCCAGACCAAGGCCATGAGTCTGGCGCGCACTCCGCTGGCCGAGTTGTGGCGTCACCCGATCCACACTCGCGAGATGGGCAGTCAGATTACCAATGTGCTGCGCTGTCTGTATCTGGAGGCTTGCGGCTACCAGGTCACGGTCACCGAGCTGGTGGGCTGGGAGCACAGCATGAAAAACGAATTGATTGTGGCCCGTTATACGGGACAGAAAAAGCGCAGTGCGGCGCAACGCTTGCGTCAGCTGCTCGCCGAGTTTGGACTGGAAGGTCTGGCTGGCGTGCGCTATCCCCATTTGCAGCAAACCAGCGCGGTCTGAGCAGGCTTGAAGCATGAGCTCTGTCGGGCCCGCTGCTTGTGATGCTCAGTGACTTTCCATCAGGCGTTTCATCAGCTCCTGCGTCGACGCGTCCACTCCTTCCCAGTCATTGTGGTTCTGGCGGGCATGCAGCTGCTTTGCCAGCTTCTTGCCCAGTTCCACACCCCACTGGTCGAAGCTGTTGATGTCCCAGATGGCGCCAGAGACAAAAATGCGATGTTCATACAGCGCAATCAGGGCGCCCAGAGAGGCGGGGTCCAGGCTTTCAAGCATCAGGAAACTGCTGGGGCGATTGCCGGGGCAGTCTTTTTCCAGACCTTCGCCGCAGCGCCCTACCATCAGCGCCTGGGCCTGGGCAATCGCGTTGACTACCAGGCTTTGATGGTGCTCGCCCAGGTATTTGCCCCCGTCGCGCAGGGCAATGAATTCGACCGGTATGACATCCTGCCCCTGGTGCAGCATCTGGAAAAAAGCATGTTGCCCATTGGTGCCGGGCTCGCCCCAGATCACCGGTGCCGTGGGAGCTGTGAGCCGAACGCCATTCTTGTTGATGCTTTTGCCATTGCTCTCCATCTCCAGTTGCTGCAGATAGGCCGTCAGGCGGCGCAGTCCATGGCTGTAAGGCGCGATGCAGCGGCTGGAAAACTGGCAGAAATTGCGATACCAGATGTCCAGCAGTCCCAGGCGCACCGGGAGATTGCTCTCCAGAGGGGCTGTGAAAAAGTGGGCGTCCATCGCGTGCGCGCCGCCCAGTAGCGCCTTGAATTGCGCCGAGCCTATGGCGATGGCGATAGGCAAGCCGATGGCGGACCACAGCGAAAAGCGTCCGCCTACCCAGTCCCAGAAGCCCAGAGTGCGCTGTATGCCGAACTCTGCGGCCGCCTGTGTATTGGTGGTGAGGGCCACGAAGTGTCGGTCTATCGAGCATGGGGCCTGCGGATCTTCGCTGCCGCCATGATCGAGAAACCACTGCCTGGCCGAGCGAGCATTCAGCATGGTCTCGGCCGTGGTGAAGGATTTCGAGGCAATCAGAAACAGCGTGCTTTCCGGTTTGACCCGGCGCAGCACATGTCCCAGCTCGTGGCCGTCCACATTGGAGACAAAGTGAAAGTTCTTGTCCTGGTCTATCCAGTCCTCAAGGGCATTGACCACGACTTCCGGACCCAGGTGCGAGCCGCCGATGCCGATATTGACGATATCGGTGATCTGTTGGCTGCCCCTGATCTGATCGGCCAGGGCGAGCATTCGATCCTGCGTGTCGTGAACTTCACGCAGCGCCGAATGCATGTCCTGGGGCCAGGACCGAAGGACGGGGGACTGGGCGAGCTGCCCGCCGTTTGCAGGAGTGCGCAGCAGCCAGTGCATCGCGCTGCGCTGCTCGCTGGTATTGATGGCTGCGCCGGCCAGCATGGCGTCGCGCTTGCTCGAGAGCTGGCTCTCGACGGCAAGCTGCCTCAGCAAGGCCTCGGTCTCGCCAGTCCATAGGTTCTTCGACAGATCAGCGAAGACATGTGGCGCCTGCATGCTCAGGGCGTCAAGACGTTGCGGGTCTTGTGCAAAAGCCTGGCGCAAATCCAGATGCTGGATCTGCGCCCGGTAATGGGTTTGCAAAGCCTGCCAGGCAGGCAGCTCGTGACAAAGAGGCGTCAAAGGAAATTTCCGTCAATCTGCAGCCGCTTGCTGCATCAATGCTTCCAGCTTCAGGGTGTCTGCGGTAAAGGCGCGAATGCCTTCGGCCAGCTTTTCGGTGGCCATGGCATCTTCGTTCAGCGCAAAGCGAAACGAGGCCTGGTCATACAGAACGCGTTCCTGCGGCTGGGCTCTGGCCTTGTCCGGGTCCAGGGCGCGGGTCAAAGGCATGGCGTCGTCCTGCTGTGCGCGGAGCTGGGCCAGCAGCTCAGGTGCAATGGTAAGCAGATCGCAGCCCGCCAGAGCCAGAATCTGGCCGGTATTACGAAAGCTTGCACCCATAACCTCGGTGGAAACATCGAAGTGCTTGTAATAGTCGTAGATTTTTTGTACGGAGCGCACGCCCGGATCATTGGCGCCGGCCATGGCGGCCTCATCCCATTGCGCGCCGGCCTGCTTTTTGTACCAGTCGTAGATGCGGCCCACAAAGGGCGAGATCAGTTGGACCTTGGCCTGGCCGCAGGCAACGGCCTGGCAGAAGGAGAACAGCAGCGTCAGATTGGTGTGAATGCCGCGCTGCTCGAGAATGCGGGCCGCTTCAATCCCTTCCCAGGTGGCGGCGATCTTGATGAGCACGCGCTCGGTGTGGATGCCTGCGGCCTGATACAGCTCGATCAGTCGCTCGGCGCGCGTGACCGTGGCCACGGTGTCGAAAGACAGGCGGGCATCGACCTCGGTAGAGACACGACCGGGTATGGTGCTCAGAATCTCGCAGCCGAAGCGCACCAGCGTCCGGTCCATGATTTCATCCAGCCCCCGGTCTTTGAATTGCGCCACGGTGGCGCGCATCAGCGGCGCATATTCGGTCTTTTGAACCGCTTTGAGAATCAGGGATGGATTGGTGGTGGCATCTTGCGGTTGAAACTGCGCCAATTGATGAAAATCACCGGTGTCCGCGACCACGGTCGTGAATTGCTTGAGCGCCTCCAACTGATTCATGTCCATCCTTTGCTGTGTTTCAAACTAACCAGCAAGTGTAGAGCGTGAATCCCTGATTGAGAATGAGCTTGCAGATACTCCGTTTGATGATGCATCAAGGCAAACCCTGCTGAATATGCGCGCTTGCCTATTTATTTGCGGAAATATTCAAGTTTTGCTGCCATTTTGCGAGGCGTGAGGCGCTTCGGTCTTATGCTCGCCTTTTTCTGCACTCATTCATTGCCTACACCTCATCTGCGCCAATATGCTTGATCGGATTACTGCCTCCCTTCCGTCCCTGGCGCCTGCAGAGCAGCGTGTTGCACGCTTGGTACTGGCCGATCCGCGGGCCTTCGCGCATCTGCCGGTGCGAGAGCTGGCAGTGCGGGCACATGTCAGCAAACCCACGGTGGTGCGCTTTTGCCGCAGCATGGGTTATGACGGCCTGGCGGACTTCAAGCTCAAGCTCGCGGGCAGCGTCAGCGAAGGCGTGCCCTTCATCCATCGCAGTGTGGACAGCGATGACAAGACCAGCGATGTCATGGTCAAGGTGGTGGACAACGCGGTTGCCGCTTTTCTGCAGTACCGCAATGCTGCCAGCACGGCGGCCATAGAGCAGGCTGCGCAGGCAATTGCCGCGACCTGGCAGACCGGCAAGCGAATCGAGTTCTACGGCGCCGGGAACTCGGGCATCGTGGCGCTGGATGCCCAGCACAAGTTTTTCCGCCTCGGTGTGACCAGTCTGGCCACCAGCGATGGCCATATGCAGGTGATGAGCGCCACCTTGCTGGGGCCGGGTGACTGCGTGGTCATCATCTCGAACTCCGGCCGCACGCGAGATCTGATGGATGCGGCGGATATAGCTCGCAAGAACGGGGCCACCACGATAGCCATCACGGCCAGCGGCTCCCCTCTGGCCTCGGCCTGCCAGGTGCATCTGGCGGCCGATCATCCCGAAGGGTACGACCGCTACAGTCCCATGGTCTCGCGGCTGCTGCATCTGCTCATCATCGACGTGCTGGCGACCTGTGTGGCTTTGCGCATCGGGCCGGCACTGCAGCCGGCGCTGGAGCAGATGAAGAACAATCTGCGCGCCAAGCGCTATACCTGAGGGCCAGCAAAGGCGCGGCCTGTGCGCGTCGAGATGGCAAGCAAGAGGGCTCTCTTATTGAGAGCTTCTATCGCCTTTCCATAAATGGTTTCAAGCATAAAACACATTGAAATCATTCTGGGAAAGGCGCTTTAAGCTATCAAAATTAAAAAGCATCCAGATCCCGAAGGCTTGCAGGGTGCGCGCCGGACGAGGGTGATGCATCTGCGGCTTGGGGACTTGGCTTGCCCGGGCAGCAGCTCGGATCGAGCCGCTTACACGGAGGCGACGCCCACGGTCATGCCGCCGCAGACATAGAGCACCTGTCCGGTCACAAAGCCGCTGCGCTCGTCGAGCATGTAAGACACGGCATGGGCCACATCCTCGGGAGTGCCCACCCGCTTGACGGGTACGGAAGCAATGATCTTCTGCGTGCGCGGGGCGTCGGGCGGATTGGCCTTGTCGAACAGCTCGGTGCGTATCGGGCCGGGGCCTATGGCGTTGGCCGTGATGCCCCATTGGCCCAGCTCCAGCGCCCAGACGCGGGTCATGCCGATCAGACCGGCCTTGGTGGCCGCGTAGGCTGTGCGCAAGTCCTTGCCCAGCGCGGCGCGCGAGGACATGTTGACGATGCGCCCGAATCCCGCTTGCTTCATGCCGGGCAGCAGGGCCTGCATGCACTGGAAGGCGCAGCGCAAGTTCAGCGAGACGGCCAGGTCGAACTCGGCCAGGGTCTGCGAGGCGGCGTCGTTGGGTACGACCACGCCGACGTTGTTGATCAGGCGCGTGATGGGGCCGGCTTCCAGAGCCTGGCGCAGGGCGCGGGCCGTGTCCTCGGCATCGCTGAGGTCGGCCTGTATGCCGCCGGGAACGTGATCGACCACGCGGTCGATGATGATGGGCTCGTAGCCGTCGGCGCGGCAGCGCTCGGCAGCGGCGGCGCCGATGCCGGCTCCGCCACCGGTGATCAACACGCGAGGGCGGTCAGTAAGGGAGGCGCTCTGGGGAGACATGGCAATAACTTTCAGACGGAAAACGGGGCGGTTGCGACAGGCGTGGGCCCGGGAGGGCAACAGCAACCGCCGGCATGCGCCGGCAGTGCTGGGGCCGGGACAGGCCGGCGCCTGGGGGGATCAGACGCTGGCGCCGGAGTCCTTGACGACCTTGCCCCACTTCTTGGCTTCGGCGTCGATGAACTTGGCAAAGCCTTCCTGGGTGTCGATCACGACTTCGCCGCCCTGGTCGTTGATCTTCTTGATCACGGCGGGATCCTTGAGCACCTTGGCAATGGCGGCATGCAGCTTTTGCTGGATGTCGGCAGGTGTCTTGACAGGCGCGAAGAGACCGAACCAGGAGGTGGCTTCATAGCCGGGCACGCCGGCTTCGGCGACCGTGGGCACATCGGGCAGCTCGGGCGAGCGCTTGGCCGTGGTCACGGCGATGGGGCGCAGCTTGCCCGAGCGCACATGCTGGATGGCCGAGGGCATGTTGTCGAACATGATGGCGATCTGGTTGCCCAGCAGATCGGTGATGGCCGGCGCGCTGCCCTTGTAGGGCACATGCACCATGTCCAGGTGGGTCATGGACTTGAACAGCTCGCCCGACAGATGGATGGAGCTGCCCGAGCCCGAGGAGCCGAAATTCAGCTTGCCGGGATTGGCCTTGGCGTAGGCCATCATTTCCTTGACCGTCTTGAAGGGCTGGCTGGGGTGGGCCACCAGCAGATTGGGCACATTGGCGACGCGGGTCAGCGGAGCAAAGTCCTTGACCGGGTCGAAGGGCATCTTCTTGTACAGGGCTTCGTTGATGGCGTGCGTGCCCACCGTCCCCATGAACAGGGTGTAGCCGTCGCCAGCTGCACGGGCTGCGGCCTGGCCGCCGATATTGCCGCCCGCGCCGGGGCGGTTGTCAATGATGATGCTCTGGCCCAGTTCGGCGCTCAGGGCCTGGCCCATCACGCGCGCCAGGATGTCGGTCGTGCCGCCGGCCGAGAAGGGCACGATCATGGTGATGGGCTTGCTGGGATAGGGCGTCTGGGCCATGGAGGGAGCGGCGCCCAGAGCGAACAGGGCGCTTGCTGCCAGGGTTTGCAGGCTGCGGCGGCGAGACAGGGAAAGGGAATTGGACATCTAGGTCTCCGGAAAAAGGCAAGACACCGCCGGCCAGTGGCCGGGGCGCGGGCTGCCGCGGTGGCGTAGCTCCGAAAAGAGCTGCACTCCAGCGGTCGTTGTTTTGGTGTAAGAGGCAGGGGGCGGCAGCAGGCCGGACTTGGCCGGTCCCTGCCGCAGTCGGGATCAGACGCGTTCGAGCACCACGGCAATGCCCTGGCCCACGCCGATGCACATGGTGCACAGCGCATAGCGGCCGCCGAAGGCATGCAGCTGGTTCACGGCCGTGGTGGCCAGGCGGGCGCCCGATGCGCCCAGGGGGTGACCCAGGGCGATGGCGCCGCCCCACTGGTTGACACGGCGGTCGTCGTCGGCAATGCCAAGGTCGCGCAGCACGGCCAGGCCTTGTGCGGCAAAGGCTTCGTTGAGCTCGATGACATCCATCTGCTCAAGAGTCAGTCCTGTCTGGGCCAGCACCTTGCGCACGGCGGGAGCGGGGCCGAAGCCCATGATGCGCGGCGCGACGCCGGCCACGGCCATGCCGACCACACGGGCGCGCGGCACCAGGCCGTACTGTTTGGCCGCTTCCTCGTTGGCCAGCAGCAGTGCGCAGGCGCCGTCGTTGACGCCGCTGGCGTTGCCGGCCGTGACCGTGCCGTCAGGCCGTACCACGCCCTTGAGCTTGGCCAGTGCCTCGATGGTGGTGGCGCGGGGGTGCTCGTCCTGGCTCACGACGATGGGGTCGCCCTTCTTCTGGGCGATGGACACGGGCACGATCTCGCGTGCCAGATGGCCGGCCGCAATGGCGGCCGCGGCCTTTTCCTGACTGGCCAGGGCCATGCGGTCCTGGGCTTCGCGTTCGATCCCGAAATCGTCGGCCACGTTTTCGGCAGTCTCGGGCATGGAGTCCACGCCGAACTGGGCTTTCATCAGCTTGTTGACGAAGCGCCAGCCGATGGTGGTGTCGTAGACGGCATTGTTGCGGCTGAAGGCGGACTCGGCCTTGGGCATCACGAAGGGGGCGCGGCTCATGCTTTCCACGCCGCCGGCAATCATCAGGCGTGCTTCACCGGACTTGATGGCGCGCGCGGCCGTGCCGACAGCGTCCAGACCCGAGCCGCACAGGCGGTTGATGGTGGCGCCGGGTACATCGATGGGCAGGCCGGCCAGCAGCGCCGACATGCGCGCCACGTTGCGGTTGTCTTCGCCGGCCTGGTTGGCACAGCCATAGAGCACATCGGCCACGGCGGTCCAGTCCACATTGGGGTTGCGCTGCATCAGCGCCTTGATGGGCAGGGCGCCCAGATCATCGGTGCGCACGCTGGACAGCGCGCCGCCGTAGCGACCGAAGGGGGTGCGGATGGCGTCGCAGATAAAGGCTTGGTTCTGGTTGCTCATGGCATGTCTCCGTTATGAAAATTGAACTTCTGGTGCAGACCGGATTGGCCTGAAAGCCGTCAACGGGCCGTTCAGGCTGCTCAGGCCGTAATGGGCAGGCCCACGATGCGCTCGAGCTCGGCGTGCTCCAGGCCTTCGACCTTGTCGATCAGGCGCAGCCCCTCGGGTGTGCAGGCCAGGGTGCACAGATCGGTGTAGATGCGCTTGACGCAGCCCAGGCCGGTCAGCGGGTAGCTGCACTGGGCCACGACCTTGCTCTCGCCCTTTTTGGTGAGCAGATCCATCATCACCCAGGTCTGCTTGGCGCCAATCGCCAGGTCCATGGCTCCGCCCACGGCGGGGATGGCGCCGGGCTCGCCGGTGCTCCAGTTGGCCAGGTCGCCCGTGGCCGAAACCTGGAAGGCTCCGAGCACGCAGATGTCCAGGTGGCCGCCGCGCATCATGGCGAAGCTGTCGGCGTGGTGGAAATAGCTGCCGCCGGGCAGCAGGGTCACGGGCTGCTTGCCGGCATTGGTCAGGTCGTAGTCTTCGGAGCCGGCCGCCGGTGCCGGGCCCATGCCCAGAATGCCGTTCTCGCTTTGCAGAACAATTTCGCGTCCTGCGGGGATGTGGTTGGCCACCAGGGTCGGCTGGCCTATGCCCAGATTCACATAGGCACCGTCATGAATGTCCTGGGCCACGCGCAGGGCCAGTTCGTCCTTGCTTCGTTTTTGATAGCTCACGCTTGTATCTCCTTGCTGGACCTTGGCGGGCTCAGGCCGCCTTCTTGAAGCCGCCGGCCTGGGTGGCCACGCGCTCGATCTTCACCACCTGGCTCACATAGATGCCCGGGGTGACCACGGATTCGGGGTCAAGCTCGCCGAGCTCCACGATGTCATGCACGGTGGCCACGGTGAACTTGGCGGCAGAGGCCATCACGGGGCCGAAGTTGCGCGCCGACATGCGGTAGGTCAGATTGCCCCAGCGGTCGCCTTTTTCCGCCTTGATCAGGGCCACATCGCCATGGATGGGGTACTCCAGCACATAGTGCTTGCCGTTGATCTCGCGCGTTTCCTTGCCTTTGGCGAGTTCGGTGCCATAGGCCGTGGGGCAGAAGAAAGCGCCTATGCCTGCGGCGGCGGCGCGCATGCGCTCGGCCAGATTGCCCTGGGCCACCAGTTCGAGCTCGATCTTGCCGCTGCGGTACAGCTCGTCGAAGACCCAGCTGTCCACCTGGCGCGGGAAGCTGCAGATGATCTTGCGCACCTGGCCGGTCTTGAGCAGGGCGGCCAGGCCGGTGTCGCCATTGCCGGCGTTGTTGTTGACCACGGTGAGCTCGCGTGCACCCTGGGCGATCAGGCCGTCGATCAGCTCGCCGGGGATGCCCGAGGTGCCGAAGCCGCCGATGAGCACGGTGGAGCCGTCTTGAATGCCGGACAGGGCCTGAGCGACCGAGTCGGCGATCTTGTTGATCATGGGTGTCTCCAATTTCCTACACAAAGATCTGCGCCATTGGCGCTAAAATGTTCGTATATAGAACATTTGTTCGCTAAAAGAATTGTAGAAAAGGATGATAAAAATGGAGACTGTAAAAACCACATCAGGGAAAACCCCGGTCGAGGGCGAAGCGGTCTCGCTCAAGCCCGGTGACAGCTATGTGCAGTCCTTTGCCAGGGGGCTGGAAGTCATACGTTCGTTCAGCGCCAGGGCGCCGGAGCAGACGCTCAGCGAGGTGGCTGCCGCCACGGGTCTGACGCGTGCCGGTGCAAGGCGCATCCTGCTGACGCTGCAGACGCTGGGCTATGTGCGCAGCGACGGCAAGTACTACGCACTCACGCCGCGCATCCTGGATCTGGGCTTTGCCTATCTGAGCTCCACGCCGCTGTGGAATCTGGCCGAGCCGGCGATGGAGGCGCTGGTGGACGAGGTCAAGGAGTCATGCTCGGCCGCGGTGCTCGAAGGCCTGGACGTTGTCTATGTTCTGCGCGTGCACACGCACAAGATCATGAGTACCAATCTGGGCGTGGGCTCGCGACTGCCTGCCTTCTGGACATCCATGGGCCGGGTGCTGCTGGCGGCGCTGCCCCCCGATGAGCTGCGGGTGCTGATGGCCCGGCGCGAGCAGCGCGCCTTCACGCGCCACACGCTGACCGGCGACGACGAGCTGTATGCCGAGATCGCCCGCGTGCGCGAGCAGGGCTGGGCCTTGCTCAATCAGGAGCTGGAGGAGGGCCTGATCTCGATTGCCGCCCCCATACGCAACGCGCGCGGCCAGACGGTGGCAGCGCTCAACATCAGCGGACAGGCCAACCGCACCAGCGAGCAGATGATGCGCGAGCGGTTGCTGCCGCAGTTGCTGGCCGCTACGCGCCACATCAGCCAGTTGCTAAGTGCTTCGGGCCGCATGCATCTGTGATGTCTGGCGCCTGAGGACGCGTCGGCCCTGGCGCGACGCTTCATAATGACCGAAACGCCTTCCCTGTCGCCCCTGTCCAAGTCCGCTCCATGGCCCGTCTTCCCCGTCTCACGCTGGCAAACATGCCGCACCACATCATCCAGCGTGGCAACAATAGTGGCGAGATCTTTGTGGACGCGCAGGATCGCCTGGTCATGCTGGATCTGATGCGCGAGATGGCGCGGCGCTTCGAGGTCGATGTGCATGCCTATGTGCTCATGCCCAATCACTTCCATCTGCTGCTGACGCCCAGGACGGAGCAGGGCGTGCCCCAATTCATGCAGGCCGTGGGGCGCAGCTATGTGCGTTACTTCAACAACCGCCACGGGCGTACCGGTACCTTGTGGGAGGGGCGCTATCGCTGCACCGTGCTGCAGGCCGAGCAATGGCTGATGGCCACCATGGTCTCCATGGATCTCAACCCCGTGCGCGACGGGCTGGTGCAGCGCGCGGTGGACTGGCCCTGGTCCAGCTATGCGCACAACGCAGGTCTGCAAAGCGATGCGCTCATCAGCCCGCACGCACTTTTCTGGGCTCTGGGCAACACGCCGTTTGCCAGAGATGCGGCATATGTCAGGGCCGTGGAGGCCGGTCTGGATGCCGATACCCAGGCGCAGATCAGCCATGCCGCGCTGCGTGGCTGGGCTCTGGGTGAGCCCGATTTCATTGAAAATTTGCAACAAAAAACCGAGCGGCGCGTGAAGCGGCAGAAGGCCGGCAGGCCTGCAGTACGCACAGCTTCGGTGCACGAAGACTAGACGGCTTTTCCAACTCCTTGTTTTTATTGGATTGCTTTGTTCTACTTTTATATGTCCCTAATTAAATGCAAATAAAAAAAGTTGGTAATTAATTGGAATCTGACCCTAATTAAAACTTATTGCATAACTTCATGTCATGTCGTAATCTTGCGTTCCCCGCGATTGATATAAGAGGATTCCCCATGACGACTGCTGCCGAGATCAAGTATCTCCAGGACCACGGTCTGTACTCCAAGAGCAACGAACACGATGCCTGCGGTCTGGGCTTTGTGGCCCATATCAAGGGTCAGAAGCGCCATGACATCGTGCTGGGGGCACTGAAGATCCTCGAAAACATCGACCATCGCGGTGCCGTGGGCGCAGACCCTCTGATGGGTGACGGCGCCGGTATCCTGATCCAGATCCCCGATCAGCTCTACCGCGAGGAAATGGCCAAGCAGGGCGTGGCACTGCCTCCCGCCGGCGAATATGGCGTGGGCATGATCTTCCTGCCCAAGGAACATGCCTCGCGCCTGGCTTGCCAGCAGGAGATGGAGCGCGCCATCAAGGCCGAAGGCCAGGTGCTGCTGGGCTGGCGCGATGTGCCGGTGAACCGCGACATGCCCATGTCGCCCACCGTGCAGGAAAAGGAACCCATCCTGCGCCAGGTCTTCATCGGCCGTGGCGCCGACGTCATCGTGCAGGATGCGTTGGAGCGCAAGCTGTACGTGATCCGCAAGACGGCCTCGGCCGCCATCCAGAACCTGGGCCTCAAGCACAGCAAGGAATACTACGTTCCCAGCATGAGCAGCCGCACCGTGGTCTACAAGGGTCTGCTGCTGGCCGATCAGGTGGGCGTGTACTACCGTGATCTGGCCGACGAGCGCTGCGTCTCGGCCATCGGTCTGGTGCACCAGCGTTTCTCCACCAACACCTTCCCCGAGTGGCCTCTGGCTCACCCCTACCGCTATGTGGCCCACAACGGTGAAATCAACACCGTGCGCGGCAACTACAACTGGATGCTGGCGCGCGAAGGCGTGATGGCCTCTCCCGTGCTGGGCGAAGACCTGCAAAAGCTCTATCCCATCAGCTTTGCCGGTCAGTCCGACACCGCCACCTTCGACAACTGCCTGGAACTGCTGACCATGGCCGGCTACCCCATCAGCCAGGCCGTGATGATGATGATTCCCGAGCCCTGGGAGCAGCACGAAGCCATGGACGAGCGCCGCCGCGCCTTCTATGAATACCACGCTGCGATGATCGAGCCCTGGGACGGCCCCGCCTCCATCGTGTTCACCGATGGCCGCCAGATCGGCGCCACACTGGACCGCAACGGCCTGCGCCCCTCGCGCTACTGCATCACCGATGACGATATGGTGATCCTGGCTTCCGAAGCCGGCGTGCTGCCCGTGCCCGATAGCAAGATCGTGCGCAAGTGGCGCCTGCAGCCCGGCAAGATGCTGCTGATCGACCTGGAGCAGGGTCGCATGATCGAAGACGAAGAGCTCAAGGCCAACGTCGTCAACACCAAGCCCTACAAGCAGTGGATCGAGAACCTGCGCATCAAGCTCGACGAGGTGGAAATCCCCGCCGACTTCAAGGCTCCCGCTGCCAAGACCGAGCTGTCCCTGCTGGACCGCCAGCAAGCCTTCGGCTTCACGCAGGAAGACATCAAGTTCCTGCTGACCCCCATGGCCGAAAAGGGCGAGGAAGGCATTGGCTCCATGGGCAACGACAGCCCGCTGGCCGTGCTGTCCGACAAGAACAAGCCGCTGTACAACTACTTCCGTCAGATGTTCGCCCAGGTGACGAACCCCCCCATCGACCCGATCCGCGAAGCGATCGTGATGTCGCTGGTGTCGTTCGTGGGTCCCAAGCCCAACCTGCTGGACATCAACCAGGTCAACCCGCCCATGCGCCTGGAGCTGCAGCAGCCCGTGCTCGACTTCGAAGGCATGGCAAGGCTGCGTGATATCGAGAAGCGCACCAACGGCAAGTTCAAGAGCTCGACGATCGACATCACCTACCCGCTGTCCTGGGGCAAGCAGGGCGTGGAAGCCAAGCTGGCCTCGCTGTGCGCTCACGCCGTGGACGAGATCAAGGGCGGTGCCAACATCCTGATCATCAGCGACCGCAACATGAGCGCCACGCAAGTGGCCATCCCCGCGCTGCTGGCGCTGTCCGCCATCCACCAGCATCTGGTGCGTGAAGGTCTGCGCACCACCGCCGGTCTGGTGGTGGAAACCGGCACGGCCCGCGAAGTGCATCACTTCGCCGTGCTGGCCGGCTACGGCGCCGAAGCCGTACACCCCTATCTGGCGATGGAGACCCTGGTCGACATCTTCAGCCGCGAAGCTGCGCCCATCACTGCCGACAAGGCCATCTATCACTATGTGAAGGCCATCGGCAAGGGTCTGTCCAAGATCATGTCCAAGATGGGCGTGTCCACCTATATGTCCTACTGCGGCGCCCAGCTGTTCGAAGCCGTGGGCCTGAACAGCGAGACCGTGGACAAGTACTTCACGGGCACGGCCAGCCGTGTGGAAGGTATCGGCGTCTTCGAGATCGCCGAGGAAACCATCCGCAACCATGAAGCTGCCTTCAGCGACGACCCCGTGCTCGAAACCATGCTGGATGCCGGCGGCGAGTACGCCTGGCGTGCCCGTGGTGAAGAGCATATGTGGACGCCTGACGTGATCGCCAAGCTGCAGCACTCCACACGTGCCAACAACTTCAGCACCTACAAGGAATACGCCCAGCTGATCAACGACCAGACCAAGCGCCACATGACGCTGCGCGGCCTGTTCGAATTCAAGTTCGATCCCGCCAAGGCGATTCCCGTGGACCAGGTCGAGTCGGCCAAGGAAATCGTCAAGCGCTTTGCCACGGGTGCCATGTCGCTGGGCTCCATCTCCACCGAAGCCCATGCCACGCTGGCCGTGGCCATGAACCGCATCGGCGGCAAGAGCAACACCGGCGAAGGCGGCGAAGATCCCAAGCGCTATCGCAACGAGCTCAAGGGCATCCCCATCAGCAAGGGCGAAACCCTGGCCTCCATCATCGGCAAGGACAAGGTCGAGTCCGATATCGAACTGCAGGCCGGCGACTCGCTGCGCTCCAAGATCAAGCAGGTCGCGTCCGGTCGTTTCGGCGTGACTGCCGAATATCTGGCCTCTTCGGACCAGATCCAGATCAAGATGGCTCAGGGCGCCAAGCCCGGTGAAGGCGGTCAGCTGCCCGGCGGCAAGGTCTCCGACTACATCGGTGCACTGCGTCACTCGGTGCCCGGTGTGGGCCTGATTTCGCCTCCTCCCCACCACGACATCTACTCGATCGAAGACCTGGCGCAGCTGATCCACGATCTGAAGAACGTGGCTCCGCACGCCAGCATCAGCACCAAGCTGGTGTCCGAAGTCGGTGTGGGCACGATTGCCGCAGGCGTGACCAAGTGCAAGAGCGATCACCTGGTGATCGCAGGGCACGACGGCGGCACCGGCGCCTCGCCCTGGTCCTCCATCAAGCATGCTGGCGGTCCCTGGGAAATCGGCCTGGCCGAGACCCAGCAGACCCTGGTGCTGAACCGTCTGCGCGGCCGTGTGCGTGTGCAGGCCGACGGCCAGATGAAGACCGGCCGCGACGTGATCATCGGCGCTCTGCTGGGTGCTGACGAGTTCGGCTTCGCCACGGCTCCGCTGGTGGTGGAAGGCTGCATCATGATGCGCAAGTGCCACCTCAACACCTGCCCCGTGGGCGTGGCCACGCAAGACCCCGTGTTGCGTGCCAAGTTCACCGGCAAGCCCGAGCATGTGGTGAACTATTTCTTCTTCATCGCCGAAGAAGTGCGCCAGATCATGGCCCAGCTGGGTATCGCCAAGTTCGACGACCTGATCGGCCGCTCCGATCTGCTCGACACCCGTAAGGGCATAGCCCACTGGAAGGCTCAGGGTCTGGACTTCAGCCGTCTGTTCGCCCAGCCCGAAGTGCCTGCCGACGTGGCCCGCTACCACGTGGAAAGCCAGGATCACCTGCTGGACAAGGCGCTGGACGTCAAGCTCATCGAGCGCTGCAAGCCCGCCATCGAAAACGGCGAGAAGGTGCGCATCATGGAAGTGGCGCGCAACGTCAACCGCTCCGTCGGTGCCATGCTCTCGGGCGCGGTGACCAAGCATCATGCCGAAGGCCTGCCAGACGACACCATCCGCATCCACTTCGAAGGTACGGGCGGCCAGTCCTTCGGTGCCTTCCTGTGCAACGGCATCACGCTGAACCTCAGCGGCGAAGCCAACGACTACACCGGCAAGGGCCTGTCGGGCGGTCGTGTGGTGGTGCATCCCAGTCATGAGTTCCGTGGCTCGACCACGACCAACACCATCGTGGGCAACACCGTGATGTTCGGTGCCACCAGCGGTGAAGCCTTCTTCAGCGGCGTGGCCGGCGAGCGCTTTGCCGTGCGTCTGTCCGGCGCCACGGCCGTGGTCGAAGGCGTGGGTGACCACGGCTGCGAATACATGACCGGCGGTACCGTGGTCGTGCTGGGCAAGACCGGCCGCAACTTCGCGGCCGGCATGAGCGGCGGCGTGGCCTATGTCTACGACGAGGACGGCAAGTTTGCCGAGCGCTGCAACACCGCTTCGGTGAAGCTGGAGAAGGTGCTGCCGCACGACGAGTTTGTCTCGCGTGTCGATCCCGGCATCTGGCACCGCGGCCAAAGCGACGATCAGCAGCTGCGCAATATGGTGGAGGCTCACAGCCGCTGGACGGGTTCCAAGCGTGCCCGTGATCTGCTGGACAACTGGGCCGCAGCGCGTGCCAAGTTTGTCAAGGTGTTCCCGACCGAGTACCAGCGTGCACTCGGCGAGATCTTTGAACGCAAACAGAAGGAAAAGCAAGCTGCGAAAGCGCCAGCAGCTCCTCAAAAAGAAGCAGTAGCCGCCAAGTAAACACGGCTCGAAGCGGTGGCGGCCAGGCGGCCACCGCACTGCAAGCGAACACAGATTTCAAGGATTAAAGATCATGGGAAAGACCACCGGCTTCATGGAATACGAGCGCATCGAAGAGGGCTATGCCCCCGTTGCGGAACGTCTCAAGCACTACAAGGAATTCGTCATCGGCCTGACCACCGATCAGGCCAAGGTGCAGGCTGCACGCTGCATGGACTGCGGCACGCCGTTCTGCAACAACGGCTGCCCGGTCAACAACATCATTCCGGACTTCAACGACCTCGTGTACCAGGGTGACTGGAAGAACGCCATCACCACGCTGCACAGCACCAACAACTTCCCCGAGTTCACGGGCCGCATCTGCCCCGCACCCTGCGAAGCTGCCTGCGTGGCCAATATCAACGGCGACGCCATCGGCATCAAGTCCATCGAGCACTCCATCATCGACCGTGCCTGGAGCGAAGGCTGGGTCAAGCCCCTGCTGCCCAAGCACAAGACCGGCAAGAAGGTGGCCGTGGTCGGTGCCGGCCCTGCCGGCATGGCAGCGGCCCAGCAACTGGTGCGCGCCGGCCACGACGTGACCCTGTTCGAGAAGAACGACCGCGTGGGCGGCCTGCTGCGCTACGGCATTCCCGACTTCAAGCTGGACAAGGGCCTGATCGACCGCCGTGTCGAGCAGATGGTGGCCGAAGGCCTGAAGATCCGCACCGGCGTGCTGATTGCCGGCAAGGACGGTCTGGGCAAGGATTCCAAGGTCACCAACTGGGCCAAGGAAACCATCAGCCCCGAGCAGCTCAATGCCGAGTTCGACGCCGTGCTGCTGACCGGCGGCTCCGAGCAGTCGCGTGATCTGCCCGTGCCTGGCCGCGATCTGGAAGGCGTGCACTTCGCGATGGAGTTCCTGCCCCAGCAGAACAAGGTCAACGCGGGCGACAAGCTCAAGGGCCAGATCCGTGCTGACGGCAAGCATGTCATCGTCATCGGCGGTGGCGACACCGGCTCCGATTGCGTGGGCACCTCCAACCGCCATGGCGCCAAGAGCGTGACCCAGTTCGAGGTCATGCCCATGCCGCCCGAGCAGGAGAACAAGCCCCTGGTCTGGCCTTACTGGCCGATCAAGCTGCGTACCTCGTCCAGCCACGACGAAGGCGTGGTCCGCGAGTTCGCCATCTCCACCAAGGAGTTCGGCGGCGAAAAGGGCAAGGTCAAGAGCCTGACCACCGTCCAGGTCGAGTTCAAGGACGGCAAGCTGAGCGAAGTGCCCGGCACGGAAAAGGTCTGGCCTGCGGATCTGGTGCTGCTGGCCATGGGCTTTGTGAACCCTGTCGCCACCGTGCTCGAAGCCTTTGGCGTCGACAAGGATGCACGCGGCAACGCCAAGGCCAGCACCGATTTCATTGGCGGCTATGCCACCAGCGTGCCCAAGGTGTTCGCTGCCGGCGACATACGCCGTGGCCAGTCGCTGGTCGTGTGGGCGATTCGTGAAGGCCGCCAGGCCGCACGTGCCGTGGACGAGTTCCTGATGGGCGCCAGCGAACTGCCTCGCTGAGCCAAGGCATATTCAAGATTTTCACAGGCGCCCACCGGGGCGCCTTTTTTTATGGCCTCAATCGACTAGTGGCTGAATTGATAGCTGCATGCGATTTATGAATAACGATTTCGGGTATGTTTGTGGCTGATAACTAGGAAGAGCGTGTGCAAGCTGCTATCAGAACGCTTTATCTGAGCCATAGCAGCTGGGGGATGGCATCGGCGCCGCACCAGAGCACGGCGTTCTGCTCCCATTGCTCGCCCCAGGCGCGGGCCGTGGGGGCGTCCATGCCCCATATCAGCACGCTGGCTTCGCCGGGCCACAGGCCTTGCGGATCCAGACCCTGGCCTTCGGAAAATATCCAGGCGCCGACGCGCAGCGTCTGGCGCAGCTGCTGCATGCGCCTGGCGTTGTCCGCATCGGACAGCAACTGCCCCCGAGGATTGCAGGCCGTGAGAAAGCTTGCGCAGTCCACCTGGTGTGCGCTGTAGTGCGTGAGCAGCAGGGGCTGGAGTCTGTCGACTTGCAGCCGCCAGTCCAGCCCGCTTTGATCATGCACGCGATATTCGGCGCGATGGTAAGCCTGCTGCAATGAAGAGGGAAGCTGCGTGTCCTGCATGCCCGTCAGATTCAGGGTGTGGCGGCCGAGCTTTGTCGGCGCCAGGTGTCCGCGCACATGCGTTCCACATCAAGCTCCGCCTTCCAGTCCGGCAATTGCCCGGCTGGCGAAAGATCGATCTCGTATTGCGCCGCATCGCTGTGGTTCTGGTTCATGGTCAGTCGTCCGGAGATTCGGCCCAGATGGTGCTGTGCCACAGTGTCCCCCACATTGGTTTCATCCGCTGGACAGCAGCCGGGACGCCGATTCGCGCACGGCCCTGGTGCGCGGTGCAGTGATCCGGGGAGCCTTGCTTGCACCCCTTTCTGACCAGTCAAGCCGAGCGAATTTCCTCCGCGCTTCGTTTGGGTCATTGGGGGTCATTGGGTTTGAGTATTTTCGGGGTTTTTAGTAGGTATTTGGCAGCGTACCTACACAGAATATTCGTGAGTCAGTCTATATATTTAAAAGTTAATAACAATTCAAAAATGCATATTAATTTATGATAACTATCAATTAACGTGTAAACCAACAACATGAGGGCCTGGTCGTGAATGCTTTTCTGCGAAGTTGCGTGTTCTGCTGCGCCTTGCTGTACGGTTGGAGCAGCCAGGCTGCGGAGCCGTCGGTTGCCATCTACTATGGAGCCAAGGCTTCGCTGAGCGAACTCGGTCTTTACGACATTGCCGTTGTAGAGCCCGACCATGGCTACGACCCGCAGCGTTTGCGCGACCAGGCGCCCGGCAGCGAACTCTATGCCTATGCCTCGGTAGCCGAAGTGCTGCCGGAGCGGGCCTACTTCAAGAAGCTGCCGGCCGCATGGCAGATGGCGCGCAATGGAGCCTGGCGTTCCATCGTGATCGACCAGACCCCGGCGCAATGGCCGGAGTTCTTTGCTCAGCAAGTGATTGCACCGCTCTGGGAAAAGGGCTACAGAGGTTTTTTCCTGGATACCCTGGACTCCTACCGTCTGGCTGCACACTTCGATGAAGCGGCGCAGCAGGATGGCCTGGTCCGCGTCATCGACACCTTGCACAGCCGCTTTCCCGGCATCAAGCTGATACTGAACCGCGGCTTCGAGATCGTGCCGCGAGTGCGCGACAAGATTCAGATGGTGGCGGCCGAGTCGTTGTATCGCGGCTGGGATGCCAATCTCAAGCGCTATGTGGAAGTTCCTGCCAAGGACCGCGACTGGCTTCTGCAGCAGCTGCAAACCATACGGGAGCGCGACAAGCTGCCGGTGCTGGCCATTGACTATGTGGCGCCGCATGACCGCGACACTACACGGGCCACCGCACAGCGCATTGCGCAGCTGGGCATCATTGCCTGGGTGAGCGATGCCGGTCTGCAGACCCTGGGCATGGGGCGGGTCGAGGCCGTGGCGCGTCGGATACTGGTGCTCTACAACGGAGCCGACGATCCCGCGCTCGATTACGCATCGGCCCATCGCTTCCTCGAGATGCCCATCAACTACATGGGCTATGTGGTCGACTATGCCGATGTGCGCTCGGCACTGCCCACTGACGTGGGACGGGATCGCTACGCAGGTGTGGTGAGCTGGTTCGGCGGGGCCATTCCCGACACGCGCTTCAAGGATGTGCGCAGCTGGATGGTGCGCCAGGTCCAGCAGGGTATGCCGCTGCTGATGATGGAGGCGCCCGGCGTGCCCCTGGATCGTACGCTTGCGAGCACGCTGGGCGTGCGCGCCATGGAGACCGTTCCGGCCTTTCCGCTGAAAAAGGCCGAGCAGGCGGCTGCCATGGGGTTCGAGACCGAGCCCGGGCTGCCGGCCCACGACTACACGGGCTGGCTGCTGACGCCGCAGCTGCAGCAGCAAAGCCGGCAACTGCTGTCCTTTGACGATGCCAAGGGCCGACGCTTCGTCTCTGCCGCCATCACGCCCTGGGGCGGTTTTGTGATGACGCCTTATGTGCTGACGGACGTGCCGGGCACCGAGCAGTCGCGCTGGGTGGTCGATCCTTTCGCGCTGCTCAAGCAGGCATTGCGGCTTGAAGACATTCCCGTCCCCGATGTGACCACCGAGAATGGCCGCCGCCTGCTGCTGGCCCATGTGGATGGAGACGGATTCCCATCCAAGGCCGAAGCGCCCGGTGCACCCTTTGCCGGAGAGATGCTGCGCCGCGAGATCCTCGAGCGCTACCGTATTCCCCACACGGTGTCCGTGATCGAGGCCGAGGTTTCGCCCAAGGGCCTGTATCCGCAATGGGCAGATCAGCTCGAGGGCATTGCCAAACGCATCTTTGCCATGCCGCATGTGGAGATCGCCAGCCACTCCTATTCCCACCCCTATCTCTGGGATCGCTCCGTAAGCCATGGACTGTTTGCCGAAAGCAAGGAGGCCAGCCTGAACCTCAGCATTCCCGGTTATGAAATGGATCTGCGCCGGGAGATTGTGGGTTCGGTCGACTACATCAGCCAGCGCTTGGCTCCCGCAGGCAAGCCGGTCAAGGTGTTCCTGTGGACCGGCGATACGGCACCCGGCGCCGATGCGCTGGCCATCTCCGATGCCGCAGGCCTGCTGAACATGAATGGCGGGGATACCTCGATCATGCGCAGCAATCCGTCCATCACCGAGGTCAAGAGCTGGGGCATACACAAGGGCGGGCATCTGCAGATCTATGCACCGGTCACCAACGAGAACATCTACACCAATCTGTGGCATGGCCCGTTCTACGGCTTCGAACGCGTTATCGAGACCTTTGAGATGACTGATGCGCCGCGACGCTTCAAGGCGGTGGACATCTATTACCACTCCTATTCGGCCAGCAAGCAGGCCAGCCTCAAGGCCTTGCACAAGGCCTATCAATGGGCGCTGAGCCGCAAGCTGCACCCGGTCTACGGCTCGGAATACATACGCAAGGTAGAGGATTTCTACCAGTTTGCGATCGGCCGGGACGGCGAGGGCTGGCGCCTGCGCGGCCCCGGGCGATTGCGTACGCTGCGTCTGCCGCCGGGCCTGGGCACTCCTGTGATGGACGAAAGCACGGGCGTTGCCGGCTATGCGCCGGGAGTGGACGGCAGCTATCTGCACCTGACCGACGGCGTAGCTCGGATGGTGGTGCGTACAGGGGCCGCACCGACCGCCTCCACCCCCTATCTGGTGGATGCCAATGCTCGCCTCAAGGACTGGCAGACCCAGGCCGACGGCAGTCTGCGCTTCACGCTGGAAGGTCATGTGCCGCTGGAGCTGCGCATGTATCTGCCGCCTGGCTGCTCGCTGAGCGCTGCCGCTGCCAGTTCCTCCATCAGCGCGGTTCCCGTTGCGGACCGCTCCTCCATCCGCTCCTTCAGAAGTGCCAGCCACAGTGCCCAACTCCAAGCGCAATGCCGTGCGCTCTGAGCGCCCGACCACGGTTCCTCACTGGCTGATCGCACTGCTGGCAGTGCTGATCGGAGGAGCCTTGTGGATGTTGTTCCCCAAGCAGGCGCTGGAGCGTCGGCTTGCCGATTCGGCGGACGATTCCGAGCTTTCGCTCAACTACCTGAGCAATCTGCTCAAGAGCGATCCGGGAAATGAACGTCTGCAGAGCCTGCTCAAGGTCAAGCAACAGCGGTTCGAGGCCATGCGACAGGCCCAGGAGGAGGCGCGCAGGCAGGCTCTGCCCAGCGCTGCGGCTCAGGCCTGGGATCGTTGGCAGACGCTGTACCAGCGCTATCTGGAAACCAGGCAGCGGGGCCATGGATCAGATGGTCAGGTCAGGCAGCTGGCACCCGCGGTGATGCAGGCGCTCAAGGCCGTGCCGCGCGACGATCTGAGCCAGGAGCAAAGCCTTTATCTGGCATCCTCGGCGCTGGTGCTGAACGATGAGTCACAGGCCCTGGAAATCTATGAGGAGCTGGCCCGTAAACAGGTGTCTCCTGAGCGCAAGGCGCGCGTGTACGAGGCCGCTGCACGTCAGACGCTGGGGTTGTCCATGTACGAGCAGTCCTCCCTGCTGTGGCGCGAGGCCAGCGCGGCGGCGCCGGAGGTGCAGCAGTCGCGCGAGTATATGTGGCAGGCCTTGCAGGTGCTGCAGGCCGGCAACCGTGCCCAGCAAGCACTGGTGCTGGCGCGCGAGCAGGAGGAGCTGCTGGGCAGCGATCCCGAGACGCTGCGCCGGCTGATAGGCCTGGCGCGTGCGGCCGGCGCTTCGGCCGAGGCCGAGCGCTATGCCAAGCAACTGCTCAAGTTGTCGCTGCAGCAGCAATGGCTGAACATGCGGGCCGTGGCTGATAGGGGTGGCGGGGCCGACGATGGTGCCTGGGCGCTGCATCCCGTGCTCTGGAAGGCTCCGGGCTGGACGCTGCGGCACACTGACGCACCGGCTAGGAAAGAGGCTCCGGGACTTCCGTTCGACGACAAAACCTATGAGCTGGGCTACCAGGTATTCCTCGAGAACCGCAATCTCGAGGATGCCTGGCGTGTGGCCGCAGCTGCCGTGCACCAGGCTCCGGGGAATATGGTTTGGCGCGAGCGTCTGGCTCAGGTGGCGGAGTGGAGCGGGCGCCAGCAGGTGGCCCTGGACAACTGGCTGGCCATTGCTCAGGCCACGCAGCGTGAGGTTGCCTGGCAGTCTGTGATGCGACTGGCGCCGGGCTTGTTCGACGATCGCGCGCTGGTGGAAGGCATCAAGCACGAACTGGGTCGACGTCCTGGCGATGCGGCACTGCAGCAGGCGCTGGTACAGGCCTATGAGCGCCAGGCCGATCCGCAGCCGGCGATCGACTATCTGCAAGCCCATGGGAACACGCCGCAGGCGCAGATTCTGCTGGCCCAGTTGGCCGAGCGTGCCGGCCAACCCGTGGTGGCGCTCAATGCCTGGAAACGCCTGCTCCGCGATCCGGCGCAGCGCGTTCCGGCCCATGTCATGCCGGCCGCGGTGCTGGCATTTCTGCAAGGTGAGCGCGCGCTTGGCCTGAGTTGGCTGGATGATGCCCAGGCACGGGTGCCGGCCGATATGGGAGCTGAAGCCGAGGCCGAATACTGGCGACTGCTGGGCGAGGTGGCGCAGAAACAGCAGCAGGAGGCCCTGGCACTGGGCGCTTTCAGGCGTTTGCTGGAAATGCAGGATGCCAAGGCGCGCGATTTCGACGAGGTCATCAATCTGCTGATTCGCAGCGATCGCGGTGAGGCGGCTCGGGTGTCTCTGCGCGCATGGCATCAGTTCCACGATCCGCGCCATTTGTCCCAGGCGCTCTATATGCTGGAAGATCTGAACGAGTGGAGCCATGCGGGTCAGCAGATCGATCACGCCTTGGCCGACACCAAGACGGCCGGTTTGCTGCTTCAGCAGCCGGCTTTTCTGCACGCCGCAGCGCTTTACTACCAGCATGTTGGACAGGCAAGAAAAGCCCTGGAGCTGCTGCAAAAGGGCCTGGCCCTGGATGGGGGCTCGACCCTGATGCGTCAGTCACTGCTATGGCTGCTGATAGATACGCAGAATGCCGCGCTGCTCGCGCCGATGCTGGCGCAGGCCGAGCCGGCCTGGGCCCAGGATCCGGAGATGCACGATGCGTTGGCGGCTGCCTATATGGCTCTGTCCCGCCCGGCTGTGGCCCTGCAGCGCTATCTGCGCCCCCATCTGCAGGAGAACGGCGACGACTTCCTCTGGATGATGAACTACGCCGATGCGCTCGAGCAAAACCAGCAGGTGGATCTGGCCTGGCGGCTGCGGCGCGAGCTGTGGGTCAGGCAGGCACTCCAGACGCGGGATGTCGGGTTGGCCGATACTTCAGCAGGCCGAGCTTCGGGTGGCAAGCTGCGTCGCTGGCTGAGCCCCGAAGACCTGGACAAGGTGCAGAGTCAGGCCCGCAACCGGTTGATGCTCTCACAAGTGCACGGCGATGACGAGCTGGTCCTGCTGCGTGAGCTCATGCGCATGGACCGCGATACGGGCCGGGAGCTTTCCCCGGCGGCCGTGGAGCTGGCCATTGCCTGGCTGCAGGACAAGGGAGAATATTCGACCGAGCGGGGCTATCTGTGGCAGCAGTACGCCTTCAGCCGCAGCAAGCGGGCGAACCGGCCACTTTGGGCCGAGATCACCGTGGCACTGGCCGAAAAGGATCATGCCCAGGTCGGCCAGTTGCTGGAGCAATACGATGCCAGCCTGTCGCGCTACGACCGCATCAATGCGGCGACCCTGACGGGCGACGGCAGGCTGGCGCAGTCTGCCGCCTTCGAGACCCAGTACGACCAGCCCGACGACGACAGCCTGCATCTGGCTCTTACCGAGCAACTGCTGGCCTTCAGCGACCATGCAGGCCTGCAGTTGCATAGCCGGCGGCTGGATGGCATAGACGAGCGGGCACGGCGCCTGAGTTGGCATCTGGCGTTAAGTCCGCGCTGGGCGCTGGACATCGATGCCGATCACACGCGCCGCAGCGTGAACGGCCGCGGCTTTGTACAGGCGCCTTCGTCCGAACATGGCCTGGGCCTGCGTCTGACGCGCAAAACTCAGGGTTCCAGCAGCGAGTTCATGCTGGGCCAGCGCCAGGGAATGAGCAGCTATGTGCCCATGCAGTTTTCGCACACCCAGATCCTGGACAGCCGCCTGAGCTTTCAGGCTGCGCTGGGCCGCGACCTGCCGACGCAGGAAACGCTGCCCATGCGCATGGGGGGCATGAAGGATCGCGTGGCCGTGGGTGCAATTTACAGGCTGTCGCGGCTGGATCAGCTCAGCCTGGAGTATGCCCATGAGCGTTTCCATGTGCAGACCGGTGCGCGCGTGGGCCTGGGCAACCAGACCACGCTGCAATACACCCATAGCTATCGCGGCGAGGCACCCCTGGTCCAGTTCGACGCCTTCACCTCCTGGCATCGCTACAGCCGCAACAGCCCCGGGGGACTGAGCGGCCGGGATGCGGCGGTGCTGCGCTATCTGCCGTCGGGAAGCGAGGCTGGCATGGACTATCTGCTGCCCGGCAATTTCCGTTTTTCGGGGCTGCGGATCTCGGCCAATATGCCTTATGCACAGGAGTACTCGCGCGCACTGCGGCCGTTTGCCAGCCTGGCCCTGACCCGCCACAGCATCAACGGCACGGGCTACGACCTGAGCTTCGGTCTGGCCACCAGCGTGCTGGGGGCGGATCACCTGATGCTGGGGCTGAATTTCTCCAAGTCGGGTGCGAATACCACGGGCACCACCCGCGAGCTGCAGCTCGCCTACCGCCTCCATTACTGAAGATTTCAAGGAGCTCTCCCATGACTCACCGTACTGTTCTCTCCTCCCGCATCCGCATGCTCACGGGCGCAGCCCTGCTGGGGCTGCTCGGTGCTTGTTCCACGTTGGACCAGGGCAAGTCCCCGGCCCTGGAGAGGAACGCCAACTGGGCGGTGCTGCCGTTCGAGAACCATACGGAAACGCCCATGGCAGGCAGCCGGGCCGAAAGCATTGCCACGGCCTTGTTGAGCAGCCGCGGCATAGGTGCCGTCAAGCGCTATACAGGCGAGGCGCAGCAGGAGACGCTGTTCGATGGCCGCGATGCCAAGCGGCGCGAAGATGCGCTGGCCTGGGCACGCAGTGAAGGTGTGCGCTATGCCTTGCTGGGGGCGGTTGACGAGTGGCGCTACAAGGTCGGCGTGGACGGTGAGCCAGCCGTCGGCGTGGCCCTGGAGATCGTCGATGTGGACAGCGGTGCCACGGTCTGGAGCGGTGCTGGCGGTCAAAGCGGATGGAGCCGCGAGGCTTTGTCGGCTGTCGGGCAGAAGCTGATCCGCAAACTGCTGGGAACGGGCCTGGCCGGCGCCCGGTAAGCATTGAGCAGGATTTCCAGTCATGCAAGATCACGCCACGACACCTGCCGCCACGCCCGATTCCGCGCGCCGCATGGGCATTGCTGCGGAATTCAGAAGCTCGCCACTGGGGTTGCTGGTGCAAACCAGCGAGCGCCCCGGAGTGGTGGCGGCCGAGACCTTGCTGCTGCCACTGCTGGCATTGCTGATAGGTTATGTCTTTAGCCGCAACGACCCGCTCTGGGTGCGTGCCGAGTTTCCCTGGTCCTGGCTTGCGCCCATGATCGTGGCCTTGCGCTATGGGCCCATCGGGGGATTGTCGGCGGCCGGTGTGCTGTTGCTGGGCTGGCTGGGTTTCAACCGCGAGGACTTGAGCCGCTTTCCCGAGCAGTACTTTCTGGGTGGCTTGATGGTGGTGATGATCGTGGGCGAGATTTCTAGTCTCTGGCGTGCCCGCATACGGCGCGAGCGTACCGCGCAGCACTATATGGATCAGCGCACCGAACAGCTCATACGTCAGCACTATCTGCTGCGTCTGTCACATGACCAGCTGGAGCAGGAGCTGATCGGCCGCCCGGTGTCGATGCGCGATGCACTCAGCGGGCTTAGTGCGCTCAGCGGCGCTCCTGGCGATGCGCAAAGCCTGCTCAATCAGCTGGCACAGTTCTGCCAGATCAGTGCGGCCTGCCTGGTGGCTGTGCGCGACGACAGGATCGAGCCCCAGCCGATTGCCCAGCTGGGCGGTGCCCATGAGGTCCGGCCCGAGGATCCGCTGCTGCGCCAGGCGCTGGGAGCCCGCATGCTGACCCATGTCTCCCAGGGCCTGAGGGATGCGCAACAGACCCGCTATCTGGTCGTGGCTCCGATGCTGGATCTGGGGGGGGAGATCTATGGTCTGCTGCTGGTGGAAGAAATGCCCTTTTTTGCTCTGCAGGAGGAGACGCTGCAGACCATCAATCTGCTGCTCGGCTATTACACGGACAGCGTGGCTGCCAATCGTCTGGCCCAGCCGCTGCTGCAGGCCTATCCCCTGTGCCCGCGGCAGTTCGCGTCCGAGCTGCAGCGCATGGAGCATGTGAACCGCAGCGCCGGCCTGTGCAGCGTGGTCGTGGCGCTAGAGCTTTCACCGCAGGCGGTGCAAAGCCAGATGGCTCAGCAGCTGATGCGCCTGGAGCGCATGCTGGATCGCTCCTGGCTGATCGAAGGTCGGAACAGGCAGTGGCTGGCCATCCTCATGCCGCTTGGCACCGGGGCCACGGCCGAGGGCTATCTGAATCGTATCGAAGGCTGGCTGGGTCAGCGCGGCATGGACTCCCTGGGAGCGGCCGGCATTTTTCCCCGCACTGTCTTGCTGGATCGCTGCTCGGCCCTGAGCGTGCTGGAGCAGATTGACAGGATGGCCCATGATTAATGTCAAGCTGGCACTGTCCGCTGTGCTGGCGGAGATTGCCTCCTGGAGCAGCCTGTGGCTGCTGCACAACCACTCCGATGCGGCATTGCTCAGCTATCTGGCAGCGCATGCGCTGGCCAGCGTGCTGCTGGCGCTGTGCCTGTCTCCGTTCCTGATGCTGGCGGCAGGTGCCAGGCGCCAGCGTCTGCCGCTGGTCGCGCTGATGGCCTTGCTCTCCTATGCCGTGCCGGTGGTGGGCTTTGTCGGTTCGGTGATTGCGACTGTGGCGTTACTCCGACGGCGCGGCTTGACGGCGCGCAGGGAATTTTCATCGTTGCCGCTGCCTGAGTTCGACCCGCACCAGCAGGCGAGCGGCAGCCGGAGGCAGGCGGGCTTGCAGTCTTTTCTGGCCAATCAGGCGGTTCCCGTGCCCTTGCGCATGCGTTCCCTGGCTGCCCTGGGTCATGTCTCGGGGCGTATTGCTTCGCCCATGCTGCGCATGGCGCTAAGCGACTCCAGCGATGATCTGCGTTTGCTGGCCTACAGCATGCTGGATGCCCAGGAGCGCCAGTTGAGCCAGTCCATACACCAGGAGCTGCAGGCCCTGGAGTGCGCGCGTACGGTCGAAGGAGAGACAATCGGCCCCCGCGGTCTGAGAGCAGCCTGGGCGCTTTCTGATCTGTACTGGGAGCTGATTTACCAGGGCTCGGCGCAGGGTGATGTACGTGACCATGCCATCAAGCAGTCGTTGCATTACTGCAACCGGGTGCTGTCTCAGCACCCGGATACCGCCCTGCTGCAGCTGCGCAAGGGGCGCTTGCTGCATCTGCTGGCCGACGACGAAGGTGCCCAATCCTGCTATCAGAGGGCACTGGAGCTGGGTTTGCCGGCGCCCCGCGTCATTCCCTATCAGGCCGAGCTGCTGTTCAAGCAGCGTCAGTTCGCCAAGGTGCAGGAGCTGATGCGCAGACTTGAGGATCAGCAGGTCATGCCCCGTCTGCGCCCCTGCATCCAGTACTGGAGTGCCTCATGAGTTCTCTTCCCAAGGCTGCGCGGGCCGATATCGCCCTGCTGCTCGAGGGCACTTTCCCCTATGTCAGCGGCGGCGTGTCGAGCTGGGTTCACCAGATCCTTCAAGCCTACCCGCAGCATAGCTTTGCCATCGTCTTTATCGGCAGCCGGCGCGAGGACTATGGCGAATTCCGCTATGAGCTGCCGCCCAATGTGGTGCATTTCGAGGAGCATTTCCTCTATGGTCATGCGTCGGGAAAACTGCGGCCCACACCGCGCCGGGGCGACCCCGAGGTCATGTCCAAGCTGCAGCAATTGCTGCAGGCACTCGAGCGACGGGATGAGAGCCCGGCAGGCAGGGCGGAGGTGCTGGCCGCCATGCGCGCCGTTGCCATGGAGCTGCTGCCGGGCGGCAGCTTGCCGCAGGAAGATTTTCTGCACAGTGAATATATGTGGGAGCTGATACAGGACAGCTACCGGCGCCATTGCACCGATCCGTCCTTTGTCGATTTCTTCTGGACGGTGCGCATCATGCTGCAGCCGCTGTGGCTGCTGGCGCGCATCGCCCGGGAGCTGATTCCGGTACATGTGCTGCATACGGTCTCCACAGGTTATGCGGGCTTCCTGGGCGGCATGCTGCACCATCTGCGCGGGCTGCCGCTGGTGCTGTCCGAACATGGCATCTATACCAAGGAGCGGCAGATCGACCTGCTCCAGAGCCAGTGGATACGCGATAACCGCAATGTCTTCCAGCGCGACCCCATGGAAGTCTCCTTCTTCCGTCAGATGTGGATCCAGTTCTTCGAGTGGATGGGGCGTTTTTGCTATGAGGCAGCCGATCCCATCATCGCGTTGTTCGAGGCCAACCGTCTGCGTCAGGTGGCCGACGGCGCCGTTCCAGCGCGCACCAGCAACATTCCCAATGGCATTAGCGTGAAACGCTTTGCGCCGCTGCGTGCCCTGCGGCCTGCCGTGACACCACCCGTGCTGTGCCTCATAGGCCGCGTGGTGCCGATCAAGGACATCAAGAACTTCATCCGCGCCATGCGCCGCGTGGTCAATCACCTGCCCGAGGCTCAGGCTCTGATCGCCGGCCCCATGTCCGAGGACCCGGCCTATGTAGAGGAATGCCGCAATCTTGTGGACAGTCTGGGCCTGCAGGCGCAGGTGCACTTTCTGGGCATGCAGAAGATCGACGAGTTGTTGCCGCGTGTCGGGCTGGTGGTGCTCTCGTCCATCAGCGAGGCCTTGCCTCTGGTGCTGCTGGAGGCGCAGGCGGCAGGCGTTCCCGTGGTCAGCACCGATGTGGGCTCCTGCCGTCAGCTCATAGAAGGGCTGGAGCCCGAGGACCGTGCATTGGGCGCTTGTGGTCGCGTGGTCGGTATCGCCAACCCTGCGGATCTGGCCGATGCGGCGCTGGAGTTGCTGAAATCGCCCGAGGCCTGGCAGGAAGCCAGTGCTGCCGGGATTGCACGCGTTGAGCGCTACTACTCCGATCAGTTGCTGTTCGACCGCTACCGGCAGGTCTATGACCGGGCCATGCAACATTCCAAGGAATATCACTGATGGCCGGCATTGGCTTTGAACTGCGCCACCTGCTGCGCAAAAACACGCTGACCAGCCTGCTCCAAGCCTATGCCTATGCGGGCGTGATCGGCTCGGGTCCCTGGGTGTTCTCCATCATCGGCATTTTGCTGGTAGGGGTGTTCAGCCTCAGCGTCGTGGCGCCGCCGCTGCTGGTGACCCAGTTTCAGACCTCGGTGACCTATCTGGTGGCCTGCAGCTTGATACTGACCGGTGCGGCGCAGCTGATGTTCACGCGCTTTATTTCGGATCGGCTGTTTCTCAAGCAGGATGAAACCGTATTGCCCAATCTGCACGGCTTGCTGTTGCTGATCGTGGCAGCCGCCAGCGGCCTGGGGACGCTGGCCCTTTTCGTGGTGCTGCCAGGCCAGAGCCTGCTGTACCGGATGCTGATGCTGGCCGGCTTCACGCTGATGTGCGTGGTCTGGATGCTGACCGTTCTGCTGTCCGGCCTCAAGCATTACAAGGCCATCTCCGCGCTGTTCGGGGTCAGCTATGCGCTTATTGTCTTGCTGTCGCTGCCTCTGCGTCGCTGGGGACTGGAAGGGCTGCTGAGCAGCTTCGTGTTCGGCAATATCGTGCTGGTGGCTGGCATGTGGGCCATCGTGCTGCGCGCTTTCCCTATCAAAAGGCGCTGGATCGGCTTCGATTTCATGCAGCGCTCGCTGATCTTTCCGGTACTGATTGCGGTCGGCCTGCTATACAACCTGGGTATCTGGGCCGACAAGTTCATGTTCTGGTATTTCCCGCCAACCTCGCAGCAGATCATCGGCGGGCTCAGGGCCTCGCTGATCTACGACCTGCCAGTTTTCCTGTCCTATCTGTCCATCATTCCTGGCATGGCAGTGTTCCTGGTGCGCATAGAAACCGATTTCGTCGAGTACTACGACAAGTTCTTCGATGCGGTGCGCGGCGGCGGCTCCCTGAACTACATACAGTCCATGCGCAACGAGATGGTGTATGCGATACAGACGGGCCTGGGCGAGATCGCCAAAGTGCAGACGCTGGCGGTTCTCGTGACCTTTGTCGCCGGTCCGGCCGTGCTGCATTTGCTGGGCATATCGCAGTTATACCTGCCGCTGCTGCATGTGCAGGTGGTCGGTGCCGGTCTTCAGGTGGGGGTGATGGCTGTGCTCAATGTGTTTTTCTATCTCGACGAGCGGCGCATCGTGCTTTTGCTCTGTGCACTGATGGTGGTGCTGAATATCGTCTTTACCGGCATCTCGCTGGCGCTGGGGGCGGCTTTCTACGGCTATGGTTTCTGCTTGGCAATGCTGGCAACCCTGTGTACAGGTCTGTTTCTGTTGACGCGCGAATTGGACCGGCTGGAATACAAGACTTTTATGCTGCAGTAACCGGGCCGGCTGCAGGTCTCGGCAGCTGCAGCCCCGAGTTCGCCCGGGTGCAATGGCTGAAAGGCACGATCCATGTTCCGAACAAGTTCATGGTTTTGCGACCGGCGAGTGACGTTCTGTCCCGTCTGCGCGACAATAGCGGATTCGGCGCTGGCGGCAGCCCGGCTTCGGGACGGCTGCGGTGGCCCCGGACGGGAGACAAAGCCCCTGCCTCCGCTTTTTCCACTTCAAATTTTGACGCCATGAAAAAACGTACCCTGCTGGCCTCGGTGGCCCTGACTGCAATTTTGGCTGCCTGCGGCAAGAACGAGTCCGCAAGCAACACCGCTGCAGCTCCTGCGCCCACTCCTGCGGCAGTTGCCGCCAAGCTGGTGGTGGGCCTGGACGACAACTTCCCGCCCATGGGTTTCCGTGACGAAAAGAACGAACTGGTCGGTTTCGACATCGACATGGCTCGTGAAGTCGCCAAGCGCGCCAATATCGAAGTGGAGTTCAAGCCCATCGACTGGAACGCCAAGGAAGCCGAGCTGCTGGGCAAGCGTGTGGACGCTCTGTGGAACGGCCTGACCATTCTGGAAGAGCGCAAGGAAAAGATCCTGTTCTCCGACCCCTACATGGTGAACAAGCAGATCATCATCGTGAAGGCCGGCTCTCCCATCAAGGGCAAGGCTGACATGGTCGGCAAGATCGTGGGTGCCCAGGAAGGCTCCAGCGCCGTGACTGCCCTGACCAAGGACAAGGAACTGTCGGACAAGTTCAAGGAAACAAAGCTCTTCGGCGACAACATCGCTGCCATGATGGACCTGGAAGCAGGCCGTCTGGATGTGGTGGTGGTGGATGAGGTGGTGGGTCGCTACTACGTCAACAAGAAGCCCGACAACTACGTGGTGCTGGCCGAGGACTTCGGTACCGAAGACTACGGTGTGGGCTTCCGCAAGGACGACGAAGCCACTCGCAACAAGGTCAACGATGTGCTGACCGAAATGAAGAAGGACGGCAAGGCTGCTGAAATCGCCCAGAAGTGGTTCGGCGCCGACGTCATCAAGCACTAATCCCTTTTTGACGGACTGCACCGGCAATGCCTGGCATTGCCGGTTTTTTTTGCGACGACAATGCGTGCAAACACTTCCTCCTGCGCACGCCCGTGCCTGTGGCGGGCTTTCGATAGCTGCAGCGCCACACTGAAGGCCATTTGATGGACTATGTAATCTCGCTCCTGGGGCCCATGTCGGCTGGTGCCCTTGTCACACTCAAGCTGTTCTTCATCACGCTGGCGCTGTCCATTCCCATGGGCCTGGCGCTGGCGCTGATGCGCATCTCCAGCATCAAGCCGCTGAGCAGCGCCGTGGGCGCCTATATCTGGCTGATGCGCGGCACGCCGCTGATGCTGCAGCTGCTGTTCGTGTACTTTGCGCTGCCCTTTGTGCCCTACATCGGTGTGCGCCTGCCCGACTTTCCCGCCGCCGTGGTGGCGTTTGCGCTGAACTATGCGGCCTACTTCGCGGAGATCTTCCGCGCCGGCATCAAGTCCGTGGATCGCGGCCAGTACGAGGGAGCCAAGGTGCTGGGCATGACTTATGCCCAGACCATGCGCCGCATCGTGCTGCCCCAGATGTGGGCCCGCATCCTGCCGCCCGTCAGCAACGAGACCATCACCCTGGTCAAGGACACCTCGCTGATCTATGTGCTGGCACTCAACGATCTGCTGCGCGTGGCGCGCGGCGTGGTGCAGCGCGACTTCAGCTTCACGCCCTTCATCGTGGCTGCGGCCTTCTATCTCATCATGACCCTGGTGCTGACCTGGGGCTTCCAATATCTTGAGAAAAAATATGCCAAGTACGACGCCTGACGTGATGATTTCCGCCCAGGGCATCCACAAGGCCTTTGGCA